>Ga0315281_10013210_pt1 | contig 11190 bp, 10 predicted proteins | sample YL17G07_0_MG_FD_204540 | JGI IMG/M metagenome (GOLD analysis project Ga0315281, IMG submission 204540) | Sediment microbial communities from Yellowstone Lake, YNP, Wyoming, USA - YL17G07_0 | ecosystem: Environmental > Aquatic > Freshwater > Lake > Sediment | place: USA: Wyoming | collected... | reverse complement strand
GGCGACCGTACGCTCGGCTTCCTCGACCCTGCCGCGGCTCAGGAGATAGCGCACGGATTCCGGCATCACCAGCCGGACAAAGAACAGCAGCACCGCGGGCACAACACCGATGATAAAGACCGCGCGCCAGCCATAGGTCGGGATGATGAAATAGGCGACCAAGGCGGCCAGCGCGAGACCGAGCGGAAACGCCGCCATCATCGAGCCGGTCATGCGTCCGCGAATGCGGCTCGGGCTGTATTCCGACGTCAGCGTCAACGCCACAGGAACTTCGCCGCCGAGACCGAAGTTGGACAGAAAGCGAAACACCGACAGCGACATCACGTTCCACGACGCCGCCACCAGTCCGGAGAACAGCGAGAAAATGCCGATCGTCGCCGCGAACGACGTACGGCGGCCGATATAGTCGGAGATCGTTCCCCAGAACAACGCGCCAAAAAAAGCACCGATGAGTCCGATCGTTGCAAGCAGTCCGGCTTGCGCCTGATTGAGTCCGAATTCGCGCGCCACCGGCGGCAGCGCCATGCCGAACAGGGCGAAATCGAAGGCGTCGAACATCACGCCGATAAAGCACAGCGTGAACAGATTGCGGTGCCATTTCGAAAACGGCAGCCGGTCAAGACGCGCAACGAGTTCCTCGGATTTTTTCTGGCTGTCAGCCATATCGCCCCCCTGTGGCCGGGCATTGAAACCGGCTCTGTCATTGACCAAACGGTGCCATATCATTTGCAGCGCTACAAGTGACGCAAGCGTGCTTTCAGCGCAGGAACTCGCGCAGCAGCGCGATGGTGCGATCAGGCTGTTCAATCACGGAGGCGTGACGCGCGCCGGGCAACCATGAAAGCCTAGCGCCCGCGATATTGGCGGCGAGCCAACGCGCGGCGTCGAGAAAACTTGGAATGTCGTCGTCGCCGCAGATCACCAGCGTCGGCGCATGAATCTTGGCGGCATCCTCCCGCAAGTCCGCGCTGGCCAGCGCCTCGCACATCAGCGCATAGCCCTCCCCCGGCGTGCGCTGAAGCTGCTCGCGCACGTAACGCAAGGCCGGCGGGTCTTGCGCGATGAATTTGTCGGAGAACCAGATTTTGAGCAGACTGTCGGCCAGCGTGGCCACGCCTTCCTTGCGCGCGGCGGCCGCGCGCATCGCCCACATCGCGCGCATCTCGCCGGTGTAGCGCGGCGTGGTGTCCATCAGCACAAGCCGGTCGACACATTCGGAGTGATGCGCGGCGAAGTGTTGAGCGATCAGACCGCCGAGCGAAATTCCGGCAACATGCGCGCGGCGGATGTTGTGATGCCGCAGAATTCCAGCCAGTTGCGCCGACAAGTCGGCGATGCTGTAGCCCACGGCTGGCACGGGCGTTGCCCCATGCCCCGGCAGGTCGTAGTTCAGGAGCGTGAAGCCATCCGCCAGCGGCGACATAAAGCTCCAGAATTTGTGATCGACGCCGAGGCAGTGCAGCAGCACGAGCGGCGCGCCTGAGCCTGAACGATGCAAAACGATTGAATTCGGATCGAGCAATGTCACGGCGCGGACAGTCCTTGCATTTCCAAGCCTAGCCTTGGGAGAATTTATTTGCTTTCCTTGCGCCGGTCACCCGCAGCCTAACAGTTTTCCCATTTTCTCAAGCCCAAAACCGGCATCAGCCACATGATCATCGACGTCTTCAACCATTTCATCCCGAAAACCTATCTGGACCGGCTCGCAGGTCTTGTGCCCGGGCACATGGCGGTGACCGCGTTCCCGCGGCTGAAGGCGCTGTGGGACGCCGACGCGCGGCTCCGTCTCGTCGAAGAGTTCGGCGATTATCAGCAGGTCGTTTGCCTCGCCAACCCGCCGCTCGAACTGATCGCCCTGCCCGACAAGACGCCCGAGCTTGCGCGCATCGCCAACGATGGGCTTGCGGAATTCTGCCAAAAACATCCCGACCGCTTTCCGGCCTTCATCGCCTCGCTGCCGATGAACAACATCGAGGCTTCGCTCTCGGAAATCGACCGCGCGGTCAAACAGCTCGGAGCGCGCGGCATCCAGATATTCACCAACATCGCGGGCAAGCCGCTGAGCGCGCCGGAATTCCGTCCCATTTTCCAGCGCATGGCCGCGCACGATCTGCCGGTCTGGATTCATCCGATGCGCGGGCCTAATTCTCCCGACTACGCGAGCGAACAGGTATCCGAGAACGAAATCTGGTTCAGCTTCGGCTGGCCCTACGAGACCACCGCCTGCATGACGCGGCTGATCTATTCGCGTCTGTTCGACGAATTGCCGGCGCTCAAGATCATCACCCACCACATGGGCGGCATGATCCCGTTCTTCTCCGGCAAGATCGACCTCGGGTTCAAGCAGATTTTCTTCGGCACGCGCGAGAAAAACCCGCTCGCCGAGGAATGCGGGCTGAAAAAGCGGCCGATGGATTATTACAAGATGCTCTATGCCGATACCGCGCTCAATGGCGCGGTGGGACCGACACGCTGCGGGCACGATTTTTTCGGCACCGCCAAGTGCGTGTTCGCGACCGACGCGCCGTTTGACGCCGAACAGGGACGCGGACTGATCCGCGATACGATCCGCGCGGTCGAGGCGCTCGATCTATCCAAAGCGGAGCACGAGACCATTTTTTCCGGAAACGCGCGCACATTGCTCAAACTGAAATAGGAAGAGGCCGTACCAGATGAAAACGCAAAACATCAAGGTCAAGCTGCGCGACGGCGAGATGGGCGCCTATCTCGCCATTCCCGACAAAAAGCCGGCGGGCGCGATCATCGCCATTATGGAAATCTGGGGCGTCAACGACACCATGCGCCACCATGCTCACGAATTCGCCGAAGCCGGCTTCGTCTGCCTCGTACTGGACCTGTTTTGGCGGCAGGAGCCGGGCGTCGAACTCTCCGACCACAATCCCGATCACGTGCAGAAGGCGTTCGATCTCTATTACGAGTTCGACTACGACCTCGGCGTGCGCGACATGGAGGACACCTGGCATTTCCTGCAAAAGCTGCCGGAATGCAACGGCAAGGTCGGCGCGGTCGGTTACTGCCTCGGCGGCAAGCTTTGTTATCTCATGTGCTGCCGTACCGACATCGACTGCGCGGTGGCCTATTACGGCACCTATATCGAGCACAACATCAAAGAGGTGAAGAACCTGCACCGCCCGTTCATGCTGCACATGGCGATGAAGGACCGCTGGGTGCAGGCGGAAGTCAACGACATGCTGGAGCGCCGACTCTCCCCCAATCCACTAGTGACGATCCACAAATATCCCGGCGCTGACCACGCCTTCGCGCGCAAGGGCGGGAAAACCTATTCCAAGCCGGAAGCCGACCGCGCGCTGGCACTCTCACTTGATTTTTTTGGGAAACATCTCGCCACGGGAAAGTAGAACCCGCGGACGCCTTACCCTCGCAACCCGAACATGCGCGCGGCGTTACCACCGAGGATCGCCTTCTTGTCGGCGTCCGGGATCGCCAGACGCGTGACGTGGGCGTCGTCGGAGCCGATGAAGGGATCGTCGGTGCCGAACAGGATCTGACTCGCGCCTACTGCGTTAATCGCAAACGTCAGTGCCGGCGCGCCGAACACGCAAGTGTCGAAATAGAGGCGCTTGGCGTATTCGCTCGGCAGCTTGTTGATGTATTTGCGGCAATCGGGGAACAAGCGATAGCCGTTGTCGAGCCGCTCTAACACCATGATGAGCGCGCCGCCGGTATGCGCAAGGATGTAGGGAAAATCGGGATAGCGCTCGAAGATGCCCGAATAGATCAGCCGTGTCGCGACCAGCGTGGTCTCGAATACGAAGCCGACGCGCAAAGGCAGCTCGAATTCTCGCAGGTCGGAGGTATCCTTCGGAAACATCGGATGCTCGAACACCGGCAGCTTCATGCGGTTGATTTTTTCCCACAGCGGCTCGTAGCGGGCATCGTTGAGCGGCGCCCCGCCGGCATTCGAGCCGAGCGCGAGACCCTTGAGACCAAGCTCGCCAGTGGCGCGATCGATTTCGGCGAGCGACGCCTCCACGTCGCCGAGCGGCAGGCTCGCCAACCCGATGAAGCGGTCCGGATGCGCGCGGCAGAAGCGGGAAAGATCGTCGTTCACATAGCGCGCCATGCGGACCTGCTCAGGCCCGGACCACGGATAGATATTGGGCGTGGTCAGCGAGAGCACCCGCACGTCGATGCCCTTGCGGTCCATGTCGCGCAGGCGTTCGTTGACGTCGTACATATCCGCCCGGCTCCACGCCAGCGTGAAGCCGTTGTGGCGCAAGAGCCTCTTGCCATCGGCGGTCATTTCCACTTCAAGCTTGAGGATCTTCTCCAGTTCTTCAAGGTAGCCGCGATCGAAGTGATGGGCGTGAATGTCGATTTTCATGTTTTTCTTTCAAGGCATTCCGCCAGCTTTCCGGACGCGCTTTACTTTACGCCAAGGCCGGCCGCCTTCGCCACCACGCCCATCGCGGCGATATCCTTCTTGATGAAGCTATCGAATTGGGGTTGCGTCATGACCATCGGCTCGGCGGCGAGCTGTTTGAATCTCTCCTGAACCTTGGACGACTGCACCGCCTTTTGCGTCTCGCTGTTCCAGCGTTCGACGACCTCGCGCGGCGTCTTGGACGGCAGGAAAAGGCCAACCCAGAAATTATATTCGGAATCCGGAAAACCCAGTTCGGCCGTGGTCGGCACATCGGGCAAGGCGGAGGAACGCTTCGAGGTGCTGACCGCAAGCGCCAAAAGCCTGCCATCGCGGATCAGCTGCAGCGCCGGCAGGATCGGCACGAAATAGAAATCGACCCGGCCCGTCATCACTTCGGTCAGCGCCTCCGGCCCGCCCTTGAAGGGAACGTGGACAGCCTCGAATTTTCCGCTCAGCCGAAAAAGCTCGCCGCTGACATGGGTGGCGCTTCCGGTGCCCGCCGACGCATAGCTCATCGACCCCGGTTTGGCGCGCGCCACCTCGACCAGTTCGCGCGCCGAACGGATGCCTTTCGAAGGCGCGATCACGAGCACATTGGGAAGAATCGCAAAGGGGGCAACCGAAACAAAATCCTTGCTCACGTCGTAGGGCAGATTCTGCATCGTCCAGGGAGTGATCGTGTGGGCGCCGGAATTGGCCAAAATGGTGTAACCATCGGGTTCCGACTTCGCGACCGCCGCGGTCCCGATCGTGCCCGAGGCGCCGACACGGTTTTCGACCACAATCGTCTGCCCGATCTGGGTGGACACCTGCTCCAGCACCGTGCGCGGGATGATGTCGCTGGCGCTGCCCGCGCTGAACGGCACGATGGCGCGGATCGACCGGCTCGGCCACGTTTCCGCCAAGGCGTTGGCGCCGAGGAAAGGCAACAAAACGACAAAGGCGGCAAGCCAACGATGCCACATGACACGATCTCCCGTTGAATCTTCGACCAAGTATGAATGCGGCGGCGCAGCCCTGTCTACACCCCACAACGCGCGTTCAAACAAGCAGCACAATCGAGCCCGTGGTCTTGCGCTGTTCGAGATCGGCATGCGCCTGCGGCGCTTCGGCCAACGGATAGGTTTTGCTGATATCGATCCGGATTTGTCCGCTGCCGACCATATCGAACAGATCGTTCGCGGTTTCAAGAAGCTCGGCGCGCGTCGCCGTGTAGTCCGACAGGCTCGGGTGGGTGAGGTAGATCGAGCCGAGCTGCCCAAGCCGCCGCGGCGGCATGGGATCGGGATCGCCCGAGGACTCACCGAACGACGCAAGAATGCCGCGCCGCTTAAGGCAACGCAGCGAGCCCTCGAACGTCGCCTTGCCGACCGAATCGTAGACGACGGGAACCCCCTCGCCTTTGGTGATCTCGCGCACGCGCTCGGCGAAGTCCTCGCGGGTATACACGATTGGATGATCGCAGCCGTGCGCGCGGGCGACTTCCGCTTTTTCGTCGCTGCTGACCGTTCCGATCACCGTCGCGCCAAGATGCTTCGCCCATTGGCAAGCGATCAGGCCGACGCCGCCCGCCGCGGCATGAATCAGGATCGTATCGCCCGGCTTCACCTCATAAGTCTCGCGCAGCAGATAGCGCGCCGTCATGCCGCGGGTCATCATGGCCGCCGCTGTCCGTTCATCGATGCCGTCGGGCAATGGCACAACGCGCTGGGCGGGAACAAGCCGGGCTTCCGCATAAGAATCGTCCGGCCCGGCGACGCAGGCGACGCGCTCGCCGATTTGAAAACCGCTCACATTCGGTCCTATCGCCTCGATGACCCCCGCGCTCTCAAGGCCGATGCCGGATGGCAATGAGCGCACCGCATGGATTCCCGAACGGATCAGGACATCGCGATAATTGACCGCCACCGCGATATTGCGCATGCGGATATGCCATGGACCGGGCTCGCCGACTTCCACGTCTTCGAAATGCAGAACATCGGGGCCGCCGATCTGGTGGAAGCGGAATGCTTTGCTCATTGTCAGCCGTTCCTTGCACAATCTCTCGCACGGCAATCCTAGATCATCGCCCTTGAGACCACCACCATATGCGTTACCTTAACGGAACAAGCCGCCCTGCAACTTGCATGGAGAGATGAATGGCGCCGTGGCTTCACACACTGACCGCGCTCGGCTGCCTTGGTCTCACCCCGGCCATCGCGCAGGATCAGGCCTATCCATCCCGGCCGATCCGCATCGTCGTTTCCGCAGCACCAGGCGGAGCGACCGATATACTCGCGCGCACCATCGGCCAGCGGCTCGCCATCGCCTGGAACCAGCAGGTCATCGTGGAAAATAAGCCGGGCGCGAACACCCAACTCGCGGCGGAGTTCGTCGCGCATGCCCCGCCCGATGGACATACCCTGATGGTCACGGCAGAAGTGACCTTCGTGGTCAATCCGCACCTCTACAGCAAGCTGCTCTATGATCCGGTCAGGGATTTCGTGCCGGTGAGCGGGCTGGCGACGGTCAATCATACACTCGTCGCCCATCCCTCATTGCCGGCGCAAAACATCCGCGAGTTGATCGCGCTGGCGAAGGCAAAACCCGGCGAACTCAACTACGCCACATTGGGCATCGGTTCGGCCGCGCATCTGAACATGGAAATGTTCCAGCGCATGGCGGGGGTGAAATTGACAGCCGTGCATTACCGGGGCGCAACACCGGCGCTCATCGATGTGATCGCCGGCCACGTTCCGATGATGTTCGTCAACCTCGGCAACGCGATGGCGGCGTGGAAGGACGGCAAGGTCAAGGCGCTCGCGGTCGCAAGTCCCCAGCGCCTCGCACGTTTTCCCGAGTTGCCGACCGTGGCCGAAAGCGGCGTGCCCGGGTTTTCGGCGGGGTCGTGGTTTGGCCTGTTCGCCCCCGGCGGCACGCCCGGGGCGGTCGTGACGAGAATCAATGCAGAGGTGCAGCGGATCCTGGCCGACCCGGATTATCGCGAAAAAATCCTTGCGCCAAATGTTCTTGAGCCGGTCGCGGGTTCTCCGGCGCAATATACCGAGATGATCCGGACCGACGCGCGGAAATGGGGCGAGGTGATTCGCGCGGCCGGGATTAAGGTCGAATGACCCTCATGCTTCAGGCGCTGTGTACATTCTTAATTGTTCGTTAACACAGCCCCCCTAACTTCCATGCAGACAGGGGATCATTGAACCGTTCCGCGCCGCGCGCCACACCATGCTCCGCATCGACTTCAACCATCTGCGGTTTCTGATCATCGACGATAACGCGCATATGCGCCGCATCGTTCGCACGCTGTTGCATGGCTACGGCTGCCGTGAAGTGTATGAAGCGGAAGATGGCGCGGCCGGCCTCGAGGCGTTTACTCATTACATGCCCGACATCGTCATCACCGACTGGGCCATGCCGATTTTCGACGGACTTGAACTGACGCAGATGATCCGGCAGCCGGGGGCCAACGCCAATCCTTACGTGCCAATCGTCATGCTCACGGGGCACTCGGAGAAAAAACGCGTGATCGCCGCGCGCGACGCCGGCATCACGGAATTCCTGGCCAAACCGATTTCCGCCAAATCGCTCTACAGTCGCGTGCTCAACGTCATCGCCAACCCGCGCTCATTCATCAAGACCAAAAATTATTTTGGTCCCGACCGGCGGCGTAACGTCAATCCGAACTATATCGGCCCCGAGCGCCGTAAAGGCGGCAAAGCCGATGTCATCAAACAACAGCGATTGCTCGACAAGGCAAAAGTGACGAGCTGAGGAGTAATAATCTAATGAGCAGCAAGAAGTCAGAAAAACCCGCCGTCATGACCTATGCCGATCACGAACTGATCATGCCCGTGAACAAGCTTCGCCATGCGGCGGTACCGGCCGGCCCCAATGACGAGGACCCGATCGCACGCGCCGAAAAAGCGCTTGCCGATCTTTCCAGCGAATTCTCGGTCTGGATGCACAGTGAATGCGAGCGCCTCGATACCGCGCGCCAGGAACTGCACACCCTGGGTTTTACCAAGAAAACCCATGACTCGCTGTTTCATGCCGCCCACGATATCAGGGGGCAGGCCGCCACTTTCGGTTTTCCATTGATCGCCGCCGTGGCCGACAGCCTGTGCCGGCTGATCGAACACACGCCCGAAATGACCCGCATACCGTTGACGCTTGTCGATCAGCATGTCGATGCGGTGCGCGCCATTATCCGCGAATATGCCCGGCCCGCGATCGAGGTGATCGCCAGCGCGCTCACGGGCAGGTTGCGCGACGTCACGGACGACTTCCTGCGCGTTGAAAACAAGGACCGTCTCGAAGAGATGGCGGATATCCTCGGCCCGCCTCTCGTGCCGGATCAGCCGCCGAATTGACGACTGGCTTTGTGGATTATGCCGCGACGCGCTCTTGTCCGCGGGCAGGCTCCATCGAATCCATCGCGGTCAGATCCTCGCAATAGAGCCGCGCTTCCTCGCGCGCGGCTTCGGTCGCAAACCGCCGCAGCAACGTCATGAACGGCTCGACATCGCCGAGCATTGCGTCGCCGCAACGCGTCATCACACGCTCGATCATGCGGCGCTTGAGCCGATAGCTCCCACCCAGTTCATCGCGATAGGGCGCCTCGCGCAGGGCTTGAACCGCCTCGCGGAAAGCGGGCCAGACCGAAGCCGGCAGTCCGGCCTTGTCATAGAGCGCGCGGAATGGAGCGCCGCCCCTGTCATGCACGAGAGCGCATACGCGGTGGAGCGGCAATCCTGAAAGATCCGCCAGCGCCTGCTCGAACAGCGACGTATTGCCGGACAGCAGCGAGCGCAGGATGAGACCGGCGTTGAGCTGGCCGGTTTCACGCAAATGAGAGACAAGCGCGCCCAGATCGGCTTGATGCGTGTCCGCCGCTAAGGTCACGACGGCTTTTTCACATGCCTCCTTGGCGACGCGGTGGGCACGGTCGGCGTCGAGCCAATCGCGCGCCGAGACAAATTCGACGAGCGTTTGCGACAGCTTGGCCACCAGAACATGACGGCTGGACGACGGCAGGTCCGGGCGCGCAAACAGGGCTTCCCTGATCTCGGCAATATGGCTGAAGCGCGCCACGATGCGATCGAACGAGAAAGGCGCGATATCGGCGTCCGTATTTTCGACAACAGCGAGGCAGGCCGCGGCCGCGCCGACTTCGGCGATCGCGGCCGCGACGGAGCGCGGCAGAGCGTAACGCCTTGCAATCGCGGCCTGCGCTTCCTGCGATCCGACGGCGACGATGTCGACAAGATCGGCGTCGATCAACAATGGCGAGCGTTCGAGTACCAGCACCGCGATGTCCGTCTGGTCGTTGGCCAGCGCATAGATGATGGCCGGCGGCGCATTCTCGCTGGCCGCCATGGCCTCGGCGATCGCGCGGCGCACCAGGGGCGAGGAATCGTCGAGCAGTATGAGCAGCGCGCCTTCGGCGGCGGCGCGGTCATCGCTCGAAAGATCGGAATAGAGATAAGCGCGCGCCAGAGCGTTCGACGCTTCCGCCCGTTCCCCGGCGGATGCGGTGCGTATCCAGTGAAGAAACTGACGAACGATCATCATGGCAACAACACGCTCGATGACGCTGCCGCCGGCCGCGAACCGCTTCGCATCGCCGACACGACGAGGCAGACAACGTCACCCTACGCCGCGAGGCTTAATAAAGCGTTCACCATAAATATTTGGAAAGGTTGATGACTTCTTAACACGCCGCCGCGCTTAGCGCGTGATCAGGCTGAGTGGAATCCGGTCAGCCGCACCCAAGTCGGCTATAGCCGACTTGGGGTGTTATATATCTGCCGATCTCGGGTAAACCCGAGATCGGTATCACGCGCTAATTCATAAAGTTAGAGCGCGGACGCAGATAAGTTTACGCAATCTGCGCAAGCTTGATTGCGCCGCAAAACCGGTGCCCACTTTTGCTGATCGCGCTCTAGGAGCGTCCCGTGAACATCCCACGCACGTTCGGCGCCTGATTCTGAAATAAACCGAGCGGCTGCCCTTCAGCATCGTTCGCCGCTGCCCCCACCGGCGGGATGGTAGAGCCGGTGAGCGCGGCTGCGACATGGGGCCGCGAGGTCCAGAGATCGCGCACGAAATTAGATACAGGCTCGCGACGAACGTCGCTGAACAACGAGCGCGGCCCGGTATCCGCCACCGGTGAAGGCGCGGATGAGAGCGTTGCCGGCGTCGGCGCTTTTTTTGAAGCGATCGGATCGAGATCTGTACGCGTGACAGGTGGCACCGCCGCCCGCGTGACAGGTTCGAACGCGCTGGCTTGTTTGACTGCCGCCGGCAGCTGCGCGGTTTTCGAGGAGATCGGATCGAGAGATGTCCGTGTGACAGGCGTCACCGCCGCCCGCGTGACAGGCTCAAACGCGCTGGCCTGCTTGACGGCGACCGGTGCGGCAATCCGATTCTGAGCGACGATCTCTTTCGCCGGGCCGCGCGGATTGGCGCTTGCAACATTGAATCTGCCGACCAACGAGCCGTAGACCTCGGCGACGGTACGCTGGCTTCCTTGCTTGTCGTAGAAGATCGAGCGATTGGCGCGCGCCGCACCAGGAAAGGCTTCCGCCGCGATCGCGTTCGGACTGTTGGCGGCGCGCGTGATCAGTCGCGAGGCGCCGCCGGCACCGAGAAAGTGGGCGATGTAGAGTTCCCCGTTGGTCGCTTCGCGGCCGAGACGGGACTGGAGAATTTCAGCATTGTGATTGGTGAAAGCGCCAGCCATGACCGCATTCGCCGCCGGGTCGCCGCGCAGATTGAGAATCTCG
>Ga0315281_10013209_pt1 | contig 11191 bp, 9 predicted proteins | sample YL17G07_0_MG_FD_204540 | JGI IMG/M metagenome (GOLD analysis project Ga0315281, IMG submission 204540) | Sediment microbial communities from Yellowstone Lake, YNP, Wyoming, USA - YL17G07_0 | ecosystem: Environmental > Aquatic > Freshwater > Lake > Sediment | place: USA: Wyoming | collected... | reverse complement strand
GGATGAGTTGTTTTATATTTACAATTGACAAGGCCCTTCTCTAACAAGCAGGTGGGTGCCCTGGGGAGCCATCTCTGTATGAATCCCCAGGTCTTTGAGATCACTGTTTGCAATAAGCTTGGATATCTGTCCCGGAACAGCGCCTATCCCTATTTGAAGGCAATCCCTGTCCTTTAGCAGGCTTAACACGTTCGCTGCAATCTTCTTGTGCACCTCCGACGGCTCGGGAAGCGGAGGCGAAAACAGGGGTTCATCTATCTCGACAAACTTAGTGAACCGGCTCACATGGTAGTGCGAATTGCCATAGGTATGCGGTATATGCGGGTTGACCTCGCCGATAACCACAGCGCCCTGGTCAATGATATCCGGTGTAAAGAACAGGTCGAACCCCAGCGATACATACCCGTGGTCGTCCGGTGGGCTTACCTGGGTGATGATGACCATTCTGCGGGGGTCGATTTCCTGTCGCTTTTTCGCCACAACGCCCACAGTTGAGCTCTGGATGGGAACGAAGGTCGTAATACCCGCTTCATGCTGCCACATGGTAAGCACGTTGTAGAAGCCACACATCATGTCAAAGGTTTTCATGTACTCGGGAGCAAAAATTTTATACGGATGAAATACTAGTGCATTGATGTACTGGATGTCCTCGAGTTCATCCTTCCGGTCCGCGACTGCGTCCATCGTAGCCGTGGACGGCTCACCCAGGCCGATGGGAGTTAACAGCCGGTCCCCCGATTTCACAACTTTTGCCGCTTTTTTATGACTGCACAGCTTCGATCTGTATTCATCTCTCCAGGACATCTTTAAACTCCTTTCTGGGGAAATAGGATACTGATATACCGACGCTACGTATATTCTAGTAGACTCAAGTTAAAGGCCGGCAGCGGTGTAATTGTAGAAGCCCCGGCCACTCTTGACGCCCAGCCAGCCTTTGTCGACATATCGCTTGATGAAGTCGGAACGCGCTTGCATCTGCGAATCGCCACTTAATTTTGCAAACTGTTCCGCGATCTGCCAGGCCAAATCCAGACCGACAAAGTCTAGTATGCCGAATGGTCCAACAATTGTTTTCATAACACCTGTCCAGGCACGGTCAATATCCTCAATGGTGGCAACCTTATTTACGGCAAGGTCGAGGGCGGCTCCGTTCAAAGCATTCAGCATATAATTGAACACATAAGCGGGGTGCTCTTTCTTCAGCACGATGGGTATTTGCCCTATACTCTCGGCAAAGGCTCTAACTAGTTCTATAGTTGCATGTGAGGTTCCGGGATGGGGCATGATATCTGCAACATTCGCTTCCCAGACGTGCGGATGGAAATGAAGTGCAGCAAATTTGCTAGGCCTGCCCGTCTTTTCGGCCATCAGCGATGGCGTGAGCTCAGAAGTATTCGTGGTAAAAATTGTGCGGGAGGGGCACAATTTGTTGAACTGAGCGAACACCCTGCACTTCAGTTTGGGGTCTTCAGGCACTGATTCACTCAGCAGGTCTGCTTCAGCCGCCGCCTTTCGGGCATTGGCTGTTGTGGTTATCCGCGCCAGGGCAGCGTCAGCGTCTTTCCGGGTCAGGCGTCCCCAGGATGTAAGATGGTCTGCATATGCCCTGATCTGGGCTGTCGCAGCATCAAGTGCATCGGGAGATATGTCGTAAAGGGTCACGTCGTAGCCATGCATAGCACACTGCAAGGAGATTTGGCGCCCCATGGTGCCTGCCCCTACGATAACCACACGGCGGATGTCTTCAATCTTCATGCTGCACTCCTTTTTACAGGTTTCTTGCGGCACTAAGGGCTATGGTCTCGTTTACCCCGTCCTCAATCATGGCCGCCCTGGCGTCTCTGAATATCTTCTCAATATGAAAATCCCTGGAAAGTCCGTATCCGCCGAAGATCTGGATTGCCTGGCTGGCCACACGAAACGCCGTCTCCGTGGAAAAAACCTTGGAGGCTGCAGAGTATTGGGATGCGGGCGGCACTGTTATGCTGTTGTAGACCATCACCCTACGGGACAGGGAACGTGCGGCCTCGACCGACGTGAACATATCGAAGAGCTTGAGCTGCACATTCTGGTGATTGAAGATGGGCTTTCCGCCCTGCAATCTATCTCTGGCATATTGCAGCGCCTCATCAAGGGCAGCCTGGGCCGTACCCGTGAAGATGCTGCCTATGGTTGCGTTGGCCACCGACACGTTCGCTATCGTTAATGCGTAGTACGAGGCCAGGTCCTGGCAGATTACGTTGGCTTGGGGGATGCGGACATTGTCGAAGAAGATCTCGCCCTGGTTTAGAGCCCGCTGCCCCAGTTTGTCCAGAGGTTTACCCCGCGAGATACCCGGATAGTTCAAGGGGATTACCGCAATCCCGCAGCCGCCATACATTCCAGCGGATGGGTCAAGGCAGATAAAGAGCAAAGCGTGGGTGGCTATTGTGCCGTTACTGATCCATGAGGACTTCTGGCCATTAATGACGTATTCTTCGCCGTCGAGGACAGCCCTTAACGAGGGGGCGCTCTTCTGGTCTATAGAATACTTCATTTCGAGAAGCCACCAGTCTGAGCCGTGCTCGGGCTCGGTGATGGCAAAGCAGCCAATCATCTTCGCCTCTCTATCCTCGCAGAACTGCCGTGTAAGGTCTTGCACCTCGGGGTCTGGGGAGAGCGGCGCATAAAGGAAGGGCACACAGGATGCCGTGATACTGACAGCCAGGTCCGCGGCAGCCCAGCCCATGTGTTCAAGCATCAGAGCCGAGGTGAGCCCATCCGGCCTCATACCGCCTAACTCTTTGGGGATGGTCATGGTATGGTAGCCCAGCCGGTAGCTCTTTCCAAGCACGTCCCAAAGAATGGAACCCGGTGCGATGACGTCCTGGGGGTCGCTCAGTTTGTCCAATTCTATGGCCGCCGGCCGCCACACTTCGGCGCAGAATTTCTTGACCGCATCGCATAAAGATTTCTGCTCGTCGGTAAGCTCAAGGCTCAGTTCCTCGAATCCCATTGTCTTTCTCCAATCGTTGTTAGCCAGCCCTTTAGGGAATTACTCCTTAAAGCAGGTAGAAAAGGAGACTAGTTGGGAAGTATAGCTCTGAATAGCCGTTATGCGACAATGACACTCTCGATACAGGGGTCGTCAGTCTCCTATTTCTTATCTGTCGGCCACCAGTCCCATTTCGTAAGTATGTAAGGCAAGAAAGCAGCCGGGTCCGTCTCAGCGACGACTTTGCCTCTCAACATAGTGTTATTGCCCCTGGTATAAACTGCGCCCAGCATCCTGACAACCTCCACCTCAGACCACGGGTCGTAGTCGGAAGGCGACATCATCACTTCAGCCTCACCGAATTCTGCAACAGTGGGCCGCATAATAACCCTTTCCCTGACCAGACGAGGATTGTAGTCGAAACCGCCTCCCTCAGGGGCTTGAAAGTACTTGAAATTGTAAGTTACGGTTCCTTCCTCTGTGGATTCCTTCATCATAAGATCCTGGAATTCTTCCGTGTTAGGTTTGCCGCTCATCTTTGCACGAACCTGGAAGAAACGCAGACCGTGGCGTTCTACACGCCCTTCAATAATTTTCCCTCTACGTTTGAACTCGATATTAGCTATTTTCTTGGGATACCCGAATCTCTCCCGGCCACCCGCCATAGCCAGGTCGCCTGTGACGGGCATTGCCAGGCAGTAGTTGCCCTCCACTCCCTCGAACTTGGCCCTTACAAAAAGAGCGCTTTCATGGTAAGCAGGGCCAAAATTCGTCTTAGGGTAATATGCCACGAATGCCGTTGCGAGCGGTCTTGCCGCCGGTTTGAGAGGCGGCGGAAGCAGTCGCTTGACAATCTTAGGCTTTGTCTCCCAGAGCACTGTCAGCATCTCTGCGTCGTAGAACTCCGGGTTATCAATGGACATTTTCCCCAGTTCCTCGTATGATTTGACAAAACCCATGACAACCTCCTCTGTTAGATTTTATGAAGAAAGGTACATTGTTGCTTGGGGTTAGGAGTTTATCCAAAAAGCGCTATTTTGTCAAGAACGAAGTGAGATAACACCCTAGAGATTGCCAATTTGTATAGCCTTCCTGGACCCATAGAGCCGCTCTCTCTGCCAATCCCGCCGCCTAATGAAGTTTTGTTGTCACATTTTGCACTCGTAGCTAATGGGTTTGTGCCATAAAAAAGTCGTGTGACTGAAATCCTTCTAATTCCCTTTCTGGCCGCGTAAATGGCGCACGAACCGCCGTGTGCGCTTGTCCCGGCCCAGGAAAATGTCAGCGGCAAGCAGGGCAAAGCGCAACTCGGGGTAGGTGATATCGGTAATAGGGACGTTCATGCCCAGCACCGCTGCCACGGCTATGAAGCTGGCGTTGAGCATGGCACGTGCCGGCATGCCGAAGCTGACGTTGCTGGCGCCTCCGGTAATGCTGTGCTCGGGGAACTCCTGGCGCAGCCTCTGGATTGTCTCCAGGGTCACGCGGGCCGCCTGGTCATCTGCGCCCACCGACATGACTATGGGGTCGAAGAGCACATCCTCTGCCTTCACTCCAGCCCGCACGGCTGCCTCAAGTATTTGATGGGCGATTTTCACACGCTCCTCCGCAGACCCGGGAATGCCCGCCGGACCTATGCACAGGGCGATTACAGGTAAGCCGCGTTCCGCCACTATGGGGAGAAGGTTCTCCAGCACAGCCTTCTCTCCGCTGATCGAGTTGACCAGGGGATGTCCCGGGCATACAGCCAACGCAGCTTCCAGAGCTGCGGGAACACGGGTATCGATGCAGAGCGGCACCTGAACTGCCTCCGTAACGGCTCGCACCACCTCAGACAGGATGGTAACTTCGTCGATGCCCGCGCCGCCGGCGTTCACATCGATGATGTCGGCGCCCGCCTCGACCTGCCGTTGCGCCTCGGCCGCAACATAGGCCCAGTCACGGCCGGACAGCGCCTGCTGCAGCCTTCTCCTGCCGCTGGGGTTGATACGCTCACCTATAGTCCTTATATGCCCCAACGGGTCAAGGCTCAGGGGATCGCCCTTGCCTTTGAGTAATACCGTCATTCAGTCAGTCCTTTCAGTTAATTAGAGAGGGTCTAATAATCCTTCTTCAACCCCCTAAGTCCCCCAATCTTGGGGGAATAAGAAATTTGGGGGACACCCCCAATGCCCCCGGCAGGAGGAATCCTGCACTTCTTTTCAACACCTTGTGTGTCCTGCGAATCTTGGGAGGAAGGGCGCATGCAATGCGCCCCTACATTTCGCAACTAGCGCTCTTCCGCTAAAGGCCTGGGACAACACTTCACAGAACAAGGGCGATGCGATTGCTTCGTCACTTCGTTCCTCGCAATGACACCAGGACTTTGTGAGCGTAATCCTGCACCTCTTCGTAATCAGGTTTGGGCGGACACGCTGGCCTGCTCCTACGATTTCAATTCGATGTCTTTGCGAGGCCATCCGAAGGAGGCCGCGGCAATCTCACCGTACCCTTCTATATCTCTATATCCGCGAGTACGAGAGATTGCTTCGCTCCGCTCGCAATGACATGGGGCAGATAATTACTTCTTTTCTCTGGCCTTGAATATGACGTCGGCTTCGGGCTGGCCCTTCAACCACTCGTCAAACGGTGTGAATTTATGCGGCTCAACAGCGACCGCCGACAGGTCTTTGGCAATGGGGTAATGCCCCAGCTTATGCACTGCCTGAAGTGCCGTGTGGACGTTGACCGGCGGCGCGTCTGCCGGGACATTGCCGATAAAAAACATCAGCCCGCCGTCCCGCCCCATGATGTTTATCCACTCGCGTATCTTAGCCACGATTTGCTGGGGCGTGCTGTCGCGCACGAAGCGCCCGTTCAGCGAGGCATAGATAGGCAGCTTCCGTCCCCATTTCCTGTTCTTCACCGCAAACTCCTGGACCCACCGCATATCCCAGTCCTGCGTGCGGCCCATAACGGTCATGGTCATGTTCATAGGCAGCAGCTTGAGCGCCACGGACAAGCACTTGAACAAAATCTCCTTGTTGAACTTGGCGGGGTCTTCTTCGCAATAATCAGCGGCAGCCGCGCCTGCCGATACTCTCATCTTTAGCTCTTTCTTCCCCCGCTCCTTCAATCGCATGGCAGAGGGGACGACCCACTCATCAGTCATTTCGGGGGTCAGATTGGGGAAAGCAGCCCAGGCATCGGCGCCGATGGCCTGTTTGACGCCCGCTTTGGCCTGCGCTTTGAGATAGGGGAAGATAGCCTTGTTCTCGGCGTAGTCGAACAGCTCCTTAGCGAATGCCGGGTCTTTGCGCAGCGCCCGCACAGCCCTGGGATAGCCTGTTGCCAGGCAGATGAAGCTGAACGGAGAGCAGAAGAGGCCGTTGGCGAAGAGACCCAGGCCTTTCGTAGCGCTCAGGCGCGCAATCTCTACCCCCACGGGAATGCGGCCTTTCGAGGGATCGAGCTCTCCCAGCCTGTCGAGGTCGGCCCTCTCCTTTATCAAAGGCTGGTTGGTATCCACCGCGGGCATGCCGTAGTCGCTGTAGACCATCTTTGCTCCCAGGGCTTCGATCTCGAAGTTGTAGTTATCCGTAGTAATCATCGGTGCATCGAAGCCGTACCAGCGTTCCACAGCCATTTGCGTGTCCACCAGCAGCTCCGCGTTGAAGTAGTATTTGCGCGCCGGAACCCTGGCCACGGTCATGGCGTGGTCATGAATCTGCGGAGACAGAAACGGGACGATGTCGGCGTGTCTGCCCATCATAGTGGCGAACACACGCGCGCCGGGGCTGAGTTTGCCTACGGGCAGGACGTTGCCGTATATTAGTCCGCGAATTATTTCAAGCATAGGATTCGCCATCTTTCACCCCTCCTACAACTTAAGTGCCTTCTGCATGGCATCCAGGGCATCCTTGCCCCAGGCATCAGCGCCGACCTGGTCGGCAAACTCCTGGCTGGTAGGCACACCGCCCACCATGACCTTGAGCTTGCGGCGCAGGCCCTGTTTTTCCAGCTCAGCGATGATGCCCTTCATCTCCAGCATCGTGGTGCTCATGTACGCGCCCAGGCCGAGTATATGGGGCTGCTGCTCCCGGGCAGCGTCAATGAACTTCTGCAAGGGCACATCGATCCCGAGGTCGATGACCTCGAACCCGGCCGATGTCAACATGGCGATGACCAGGCTCTTGCCCAGGTCGTGAACGTCGCCCTGGACGACCCCCATTATTATCTTCTTGCCCTTTTTAGCGCCTTCTCCCTCTTTCAGGCGGGGCTTGAGGATAGCCATGGCTGCTTTAAAGGCATCGGCTGCCATGATCACATCCGGCAGGAAGAACTCGTTAGCCTTCCAGAGCTCGCCCGCCTTGCTGATGCCGGCCACTATCCCCCGCTGCATGATTTCCACCGGCGGTGAGCCGGACTTCAGAGCCTCCTGGACTCGCTTGACGGCTTCCTCCTCCTCACCCTCCGTGATCGCCTTGCTGATCGCCTGATAGATTTCATCGCCCATTGGATACCCCCTTTCCCGGCATAATTATACACCCGCAAGAACAGGTCCAAACCATTTGCGATATTCTACGCCGATGCGTATGCTACCACAAGAAAAGCCAGGTTGTCATTCTGAGCTTTAGCGAAGAATCTCAGGTACTTAGCTCTGCGCTATTATCAGAGATTCTTCGGTCGTCCCGCTAGGGCGGGTTGGGAAACCCGCCCTACGAATTGTCTCCTCGTTGTGGAAGATAATATTTTCATTCTTCGCGGTGGGCGTCGCTAAACGCTCTTGGCTCTAAGACACTTGATTTTTTGCCGGATTACAGCAATGATGTTACATACTGACGGAGGTGAAGTGAAATGGCAGAGGTTGACGGAGGCAGTCTTGTCGCTAAAGCGCTGAAGGCCGAGGGGGTGAAATACCTCTTTGTGCTCTGGGGCTTCCACATATTCACCATCATCGAAGCCTGCGAGCGTGAGGGAATCAAAGTAATCGATACCAGACATGAGCAGGCGGCAGGGCATGCCGCAGAGGGCTGGGCCAAGGTGACCGGACAGCCCGGTGTAGCTGCAGTAACTGCGGGCCCGGGGGTCACCGACGTGGTCACCGCAGTGGCTAACGCATTCCAGGCAGGCAGCCCCATGCTGGTCCTGGGAGGGCGCAGTCCGGTGAACTCTTTTGAGAAAGGCACACTCCAGGAACTCGACCACATTGGCTTAATGAAGCCCATTACCAAATGGGCTCGCACCGTGTTCGAGGCCAAGCGCATCCCGGAGTATGTCAGCATCGCCTATAGACATGCCCTGGCCGGCAGACCGGGGCCCGTGTTCCTGGAATGCCCCATCGACGTACTGGAGAGCCAGGTTGATGAGTCCCAGGTCTACTTTCCCGAGCCTGCGAAGTCCAGGGCAACCTCCAAAACACCGGGCAATCCCGACTCGGTTAAGGCGGCAGCCAAACTTCTCGCCGCCTCACGAACACCTGTGGTTATAGCGGGGAACACCGTATACTGGTCACAGGCCAGCCGGGAGCTTCAACAGTTCATCGAAGCCCTCCATGCCCCCGTGTTTTTGAACGGCATGGGACGCGGCTGTATATCCAGCGACAACCCTCAGTTCTTTGTCTATTCCCGCCGCTTCGCTCTGAGCCAGGCCGATGTCGCCGTGCTGATTGGAACCGAAATAGATTTCAGGCTGAACTACGGTGCGCCGCCGCTATTTAATCCCAAAGGCAAGGTTATTCAAATCGACATCGACCCGACCGAGATCGGGCATAACCGGGATATCGATGTCGGCATCGTGGGAGACGCCGGAGAAGTGTTGCAGCAACTGCTGGCAGAGCTGGACAAGAAAAGAATGCCCCGGAGAACAGCATGGCTGGAAAAGGTCCGAGCCTCCGAAGCAGAAAGAGTTAAGGCTCTCAAGCCATTGTTGAACTCCAATGCGGTCCCTATCCATCCCCTGAGGCTGCTCAGGGATGTGGGCGACTTCCTGGACCGCGACGCCATTGTAGTCGGCGATGGAGGCGACATCGTTTCATTCGCTGCTCAGGTTCTTAAGACGCACTACCCCGGACACTGGCTCGATACGGGCAAGCTGGGATGCCTGGGAGTGGGGACCGGGTTCGCTATGGCGGCAAAACTGGCCAGGCCCGACAAGCAGGTGCTTATTGTATACGGGGACGGTTCCTTCGGCCTCAATGGCATGGAGTTCGATACCATGGTCCGGCACAAAATACCGGTAGTAGCGGTTATTGGAAACAACCGTGCCTGGATGCCGATCACCGAGGGCGATCCCGGCCTGGGCCGGCACCTGGGTGGGGCCAGGTACGATAAGGTTGTGGAAGCTCTGGGTGGACACGGTGAGTTCGTGGAGCGCCCTGAGCAGATCCGCCCTGCTTTGAAAAGAGCCTTTGCCAGCGGGCTTCCCGCCGCTATTAATGTGATGATAGACCAGACCAAAGGCTATTACCATGTAACCTCGACCCTGAGTGCGCCGAAATAGACCGGACGGAGAACAGACAGATGCGCATTGTCTTAATGGGACAGGCTGCCTTCGGAGAGAAAGTTCTGGGAGCCCTGCTTAATAAGGGGGAACAGGTTGTGGCTGTTTACGTGCCCCCTGACCAACCGGGCTCCAAGATTGACCCTCTCAAGGAGTCGGCTCAACAGCGCGGTATCCCCATTTTCCAGCCTCAGCGCATGCGCGATCCCGGTGTCTATGACAAATTTGTGGAGCTGGCGCCGGACCTGGGGGTCATGGCATTCGTGACCGACATTGTGCCCCAGTCCATCCTGGACTGCCCAAGGCTGGGGACTATTCAATATCATCCTTCGTTGTTGCCCAGGCATCGTGGCAGAAGCGCCATCAACTGGGCTATCATCAACGGTGATGCCAGGACGGGCATCACCATTTTATGGCCCGATGCCGGGATTGATACCGGCCTTATCCTGCTGCAAAAAGAGGCAGATATCTTGCCCACTGATACTGTAGGCTCGCTTTACTACAATAAGCTTTTCCCGCTGGGTGTCGAAGCCATAATGGAGTCAATCGACCTTATCTACAGGGGAGAGGCCCCCAGGATACCCCAGGACGAGTCTCAGGCCACCTATGAACGCCCCTGTCGGGAGAAGGACGCCGTTATCGATTGGGCTCAGCCTGTAGTAAAGGTTTACAATCTGATTCGCGGCACAAATCCCCAGCCCGGCGCCACCACCTCGCTGCGCGGCCGGAAACTCAAGATATTTGAGTGTGACCTGATTATACAGAATGTGTCTGCAGCGCCCGGCGAGATTAGGGAAAGCTCTGACAAAGGCATAGCCGTTGCAGGCCAGGGGGGATGGCTGCTTATCAAGCGAGTGCAGCCACAGGGACAACCCAAGATCAATGCTTCAGAGTACGCCCTTTCGGTGGGCCTTAAAGCTGGGGAGAGATTCGGCTAAAGGGCCGCAGCAGCGCTCCTGGAGGGAGAGAGTTACAGGAGGAGGAGGTCAAATATGTACAAGATCGAGAAGCTATTCGAGCCGGGCAGAATAGGCAAGCTGCAGATAAAGAACAGAATAGCGATGGCCCCCATGGGCATTATCGGACTCATAGAACCGGATGGCAGGCTTTCGCAGCGAGTTATAGATTACTATGCGGCGCGGGCCAGAGGCGGCGTCGGTATGATAATAACCGGGCTCTGCCTTCCTATCCTGGACATCGAGTTCGGGCCGTTGAAAAAGCAGGGATTCTCCTTTATACCAAGAGTTGATAGTCCAGACGTTATGCCTATGCTGAAGAAGCTAGCTGATTCTGTGCACAGGCATGGTGCCAAGATAGCGATCCAGTTGACAGCAGGTTTCGGACGCGTTTTAAACCCCCATCTGTTAGCAATTATGGGGATAGAGACTGCAATAGGAGCCTCTGCAGTACCGAACGTCTGGGACCAGAAAGTATTTACCCGAGAGCTAACGACCGGCGAGGTGGACGCAATAGTAGAATCCTTTAATACTGCCGCCGAGATAGTTAAGGCAGCAGGCATCGACGCTATAGAGCTGCACGGCCACGAAGGATACCTCATGGACCAGTTTATGACCTCTCTCTGGAACAAACGGAAAGACAAGTACGGGGGAAACCTGGACAATAGACTCCGCTTTTCGCTGGAAATCATAAAAAACATAAAAAAGAAAGCGGGAAGTGACTTCCCTGTAATCTACAGGTATGCCATCAACCATTACCTGGAAGGCGGTCGCGGCGTCG
>Ga0315281_10013208_pt1 | contig 11191 bp, 9 predicted proteins | sample YL17G07_0_MG_FD_204540 | JGI IMG/M metagenome (GOLD analysis project Ga0315281, IMG submission 204540) | Sediment microbial communities from Yellowstone Lake, YNP, Wyoming, USA - YL17G07_0 | ecosystem: Environmental > Aquatic > Freshwater > Lake > Sediment | place: USA: Wyoming | collected... | reverse complement strand
GATGAGGTGATGATCTTCAAAAACTACAGAAGACTGGCAATCAATTGTATTGATGGGGAGGATTAAAAGCAAGTGACCTGCCCCCTGTTTACCTGCCACTGTGTAGTTTGGTAAATCCGTTCAGGCATTGGGAAGATGAAGTGGATGAAAACCTTCCTGTTTCGTTCAACACTTCATTGGACATTCGCATTTCTCCTCATCGTTTTCTCCAATCCCTCCCGATACTAGGTATCCAGTTTCGACTGCCGGCTCACAAACTCCTCAATCAGCTCTTCGTAGTAGAGCTCTTTTAGAGATAAATTGACATCCGGCCTTTGAATAAAAATCGAGAAAAAAAAGGCGGTGCCGCGGCACCGCCTTGATGGTTAATTCGTTGAAAACTGCAATTATTTCAATAGCATCATCTTCATGGTCTTTTCAACATTTCCCGTCGTAAGCTTGCAGAAATAAGAGCCGCTTGAAACGGCTCTGCCGAGATTATCACGGCCGTTCCACGATATCGTATGGGAACCCTTTCCGTACCGCTCATTATTGATCAATGTGCGGACCTCTTTTCCCAGTACATCATAGATTCTCAACGAGATCTCCTTAGTCAAAGGGAGCATGAAGTCAATCTGCGTCGATGGGTTAAACGGATTGGGATAGTTTTGTTTAAGCTGATAATCTTCCGGAGTGATGAAGACTGCGTAGCGCGCATCGATTCCTGTTGTCGGACTTTTTTCGAGGATCACGAAACTATGTCGCTTTGGATTGAGGAATCGGAAATGTTGCGTCGTGTCGTACGCAAGTTTGGTGCTGTTCCAGGTGTACTTATTCTGCGTGATGCTATCCTTGCTCGCAGCATAATTCCACGGCTGAATCGGTACAACAATATCCTCTAAACCATTGCTGTCAATGTCAGTTTTCTTGGCAAAAATCTTGGCGGGGAAATAGAACTCCGTGGTATACGTCGTGTCAATTCGTCCCAGCGAATCTTTGATCGTAATGGTCATCACCGTTGTGTCGCCGTAATATAGCACGCTGGTTTTCCAATTAGTCTGATCTTTCTTATCGCCCCCCTGAAATTCAGCGGTCACGATTGCCGATCCCAAATGGTCGGATGAAAAATAAATATTCGGTTTACCGTTATTGTCGATATCGCCGTATCCCGAGCCGTACAATCCGCCCGGACTGGTAAACTGTTGGAAGCTGAGCGTGAAGATATTCTTCGCCAGGTCAATTTCGGTCGGTGTCGACGGTGCATCATAGAAGATGGCATGCACTTTCCCGCTCTCGACAGAATCGAAGGGGAAGGAGGTTGGCATATACACCTCATCGCGTCCGTCTTTATCGATGTCGTACGTTAACCCCCCGAAATAGCTTACGCCGTCTTCCGCATCGAGATTGAGGTAATGTTTACCGGTCGATTTATCGGGCAAGAGCCAGCTTCCGCTCACATTCCGCAGAACGGTCACACACTTGTTGGTCCATGCATGAAGGAGAATTTCCTTGGTTCCCGTTCCGTCAAAATTTGCAGGCATCATTGAATTCGGGCTGCCGCCGTTCAATCCCCAATCGGCAAGGTCGGTCCTCGCACCAAGGTACAATAATTGAAAAGATGAAAATCCCGGATCGTTTGTCTCCCAATTTCCGATTGCTTTAATGATCATGTATTTTTGCTCGGCCGGGATTCCCCCCCGGTACGCCATCACCAATTCTTGTTGGCCGTCGTTGTCGACATCGGCGAGTTCCATTCGTTCCACGTATGAAGTTCCTGATACGACGCCGGGGAAACCAATGCAGCTAACGGAATTGACGACCTGGGAAGGCTTGTTGCCGTAAGTATGTCCTGGTTGCCCATTCCACTCATATATATAGACACCGTTATTAGCGCTTTCAAAGATTATCTCATTTCTTCCATCATTATCCAGATCTCCGATAAGAACATTTCGCGGGCTTGATAGTCCGCCGTTGACATCGATATGAGGGGAACTCCATACAAGCTCGAAGGTGTCCTTTCCCGCGAGCGAGAACACACGCACGTGCCCCTTATCGGCGTAGTTTGTAACTACTATTTCGTATTTCTTATCATTATTGAGATCGCCCACCGCCGTTCCTCTGACGCTTTCCAGTCCCGAAAGCACCGAGTCATACGAAGTCTTGTTGTAAGGAGGAAAATTATAGTGACGGGTTTCTCTTAGCTTTGTAGATTGGGAAAACAGTTGCGAGGAGTAGACTGTCAGCAATACAAGAATCAGTATGGATTTTTTCATGGATTCGTCCCGGGATGTGATTGAAATAGAATTGCAGAAATGCTACCCTAAATGGTAATGATTCTCGAAAACAGAATCAAGGAATCCGGGTGATGGGTAGTGGGGTCTTTTGAAAGCTAATGGATTAAATGGACAGAAAACGACATCAGGCATCCAACGCCTTAATGTCATCCGTATCTGCCTCAAAGCGGTTTTTGCACTCTGGGCAAAACAGGCGATCTCGCCCAGTGCCGATGTAGATAACCTGAATGATAGACTTCTTTCTCTCTTAGTAACACTTTGCACACAGATAGTGCATTGGCTTGGGTGTTTTATTCGATTCATTGGGGATGCAAACAAAAGAACGTCCAATGAGCTTTTTAAGGCTGTACTGGGAAGCAGTATTGTCCCATTGTTCATAACTCAAAAGCTTCTTTTCCAGATCGTTTTTGGAATTCAGGAGCGACAAATGGCTTTCTTGGAGCGTAAGTGCCTCGCCTTGAATAGTAAGAATCCTTTCCAAGAGATCAGAAGAGACTTGCGCAACTTGGTTGAAGTCATTGAGAGATTTTAGTCCCCTGGCGATACTGATTACTCCGGTTATTGCGGTGGATAGTTCGGCAAACGGCATAGCACCTCCGATAATTATTGGGCAAATATACCACAATTCAAATTAAGGCACTACCCACGATGAAGAATGAAAACAAAAAGAGCATGAAACGAAAAGAGCTTATGTTCTGCCTTACAAAATGGCTTTCCGAAGTGGAAGCCCATGCAATGGCAAAATCCATGAGACCGCCCGACAACTGGTATCTGTACAAAGTATCAGAAAATCCCACAGCGAAGCACATTCAAGATCGGGAGAGTTTTGTTGTGGTCAGGGCTTATCGGAAGGGGGAAACGGTGAGAGCCGGAGATGGGATTTTTGCAGAAAATACGGGATTACAAAATACTTAAAAAAAACAGATACCCGCCTATCTTATCGGATGGCGGGTATCTGTTGTATTAAAGGCTCAAAGCTGTTTTTAATCCCACGTCAATTTTATGCATTGTGTCAGCTTTCAGGTTTCCGCGTTTTTCGACAAGCCTTTCTTCGTCAACCGCCTTAACCTGTTCACACAAAACGATACAATCTTTTGTTGTACCGCCCTCTCCCCTTGTGATGGAAATGTGGATTATATCAGCTTTTTTCCCAACTCCTTCCGTAATTGGACAAACTATGGACAATCCAGAAAGAGCATTAACCGTATTTGATGAAACTACTACACAAGGTCTTTTTTTCTGAATTTCCTTTCCTACAGATGGATCGGGCATTACGTCGTACACTTCCCCTCTTTGAATACCGCTCATTAAAGCCTCGTTTCAAATTTCGCCCATTTGGAGGAGAACTTCTTGTTGAATTGGCGATAACTCTTACAAGCCTCCGCTAACTCCTGCTCACGCTTGTTTCGCTCTAATCCCTCGATGTATTCACTTAAAGCCTTACGAGTGAGTTCACTAAGAGTTGTTTCGAGTTTTTCTGCCCATGCATTTAATTTATCATTCAATTCGGCCGTCAAGTTAAGTTGCAATCGGCTCTTTTGAGTCATCAAAGAATTCTCCATATAATCCTCCATCTTTCCAATTTTGCAAACATGTCTAATAATACTGGTACTTGTAGTTGTGACTTCTTAGGATTGTAGGCAGAAGAACGTATGTAAAAGAACGATGCACAAAACGAGCTTAATTTTGTGCAAAATGTTACGTAAAAATATACGTCAAATTATGGTGTTTGTCAAGTTATTTTTAAACACGGTGGTGGGTGAGTTTCGTTTTTCACTCAAAGGTTGGATGTCAATTTATCTCTATAAGTATTCTGCTTTATGAAAGAGCCTTGACAGGTTCTTTTCTGTTTCTCTGATATACTTCGCCACTATGGCAGTTCAACATCTGATTGACATTTGGAAGAATTAGTCTGATATTCCCCCACGCAGATATCGACCCCGGCTAGCATCGCAGGGGACTCCTAATTGTGGGGAGAGACAGAATATTTGATTAGAGGCCTTTGCTGGAACACGCTAGCAAAGGCCATTTATTTATCTAGAAGGTGGCCAATCATTCACCTGCACATCACCCATCGAGGTTCACATGAAACTTCTCCTGTCATTCCTCCTCTTATGTAGCATTCTTTTTGGATCAGTATCGAACGCACAGGCTCCATCAGCGGTGCTCAACTCTATGAAGGAGGAACTTGACCGTTCGTTCAATCAGCTCAAAACACAGAAAGTGCCTCCGTATTTTCTGAGTTATTCCGTTATCGAACAAAAACGCACGTCGATACAGGCAACGTACGGCGTGCTGACATCAAGCTCAGAGACGCATTCTCGGCAACTCACGCTCGACCTCCGCGTCGGGAGTTACGCGCTGGACAATACGCATGAGATACGCGGCGATTTCGGTGCAGCCTCCAATCGATACAACTACATCCCACTCCCCATTGAAAACGATGATGATGCTCTCCGCACTTTTCTTTGGCTCGAGACGGACAAGAGGTATAAACGCGCCCTGGAGGAGTATACAAAAGTGCGAACGAATAAGGCGGTGAAAGTGAAGGAGGAGGATGCATCCGCGGACTTCTCTCGCGAGCAACCGGAGCAATATTCCGAGCCTGTGAAATCTCTTACGGTCGACAAATCGGTTTGGGAGGTGAAATTGAAGAAGTATACGCAGCCGTTCCGTTCTCATCCGCTAATATATGGCTGCGATGCAAGTTTTGAGGCAATGGTAGAAACAAAATACTTCGTGAACACCGAAGGATCGATGCTGCAGTTCTCCACACCGTATATCCGGCTCTCCCTGTACGCGTTCAGCAAAGCGGACGACGGAATGGAATTACCGCGATATGAAAGTTTCTTCGCATTCTCGCCGGACAGTCTTCCAGGCGATGACGTCATACTGCAGAAAGTGGAGGTGATGATAGACGATCTCGAACGACTTCGAACAGCTCCGATCGTCGATCCATACATCGGGCCAGCGATTCTGAGCGGGGGAGCAGCTGGTGTATTCTTCCATGAGGTTCTAGGTCACCGGTCCGAGGGACACCGTCAGAAAAGTGAGTCCGAAGGTCAGACATTCAAGAAAAAACTTGGGGAACGGGTGATGGGAGACACGATCGATGTCGTGTACGACCCCACGATATCGCGGTTCGGAGGACAAGATCTTTCCGGCTTCTATCGCTATGATGATCAGGGGGTGAAGTCGGTGCGCGTCGCGATAGTGGAAAGAGGTGTCTTTAGAAATTTCCTGATGGGACGCTCGCCGATCGAAGGATTTCCTACATCGAATGGACATGGCCGGGCACAGGCGGGGTTTCAGCCCGTCTCGAGGCAATCGAATCTCTTTATCATATCAAGAAATCCCATACCCGTGGCGCAACTGCGCATGATGCTCATCGACGAATGCCGGAAACGGAACAAGCCCTATGGTCTATTGTTTTCGGAGATCCAGGGAGGGTTCACAATGACCGGTCGCACGATGCCAAATTCCTTCAACGTATTGCCGCTGATTGTCTACCGCGTGTATGTCGACGGCAGGCCGGATGAAATGGTGCGCGGCGTCGACCTCGTCGGCACTCCGCTTACTGCATTCGGCAAGGTGACAGCTGCTGCAGATGATGTCGAGACATGGTACGGTTACTGCGGTGCCGAATCGGGCGGCGTTCCTGTCGCCCAAGTCAGCCCGAGCATTTATATTTCGGAAATTGAAGTACAGAAAAAAAGCAAGTCTCAGGAGAAGCCGCCAATTCTCCCTTCTCCGACGAATACTGGGACCACGATGCCGAAAGGAATACAGCCATGAAATCCAGATATTTTTTCCCCTTCCTCGCCATCATCCTTTACGTCGCGCAATCGTTCAGCCAGGAACAATGGATTTTCAAGGCTATGAATGATGAAATGGACCGCACCTTGACGAACCTGAAAATCGACACACTCAAGCCGCCGTATTATGTCAGCTACAAAGTGACTGAGAATGAGTCGCACTATGTTCGCGCCTCTCTCGGAAGCCTCATTACCGTGAGCAACACTCCGCGATCCCGTTCTCTCAATGTTCAGATTCGTGTGGGAAACCGCACGTTTGATAACTCCAATTTTATTTCTTATGGCATCTACGGCAGCAGCGGGGTTGTCTATGTATCCGATGAAGGAACGCGATCAACGACCTATGAAAGCGACTACGATGCACTTCGCCGCGATCTCTGGATGGCGAGCGATGCGGTGTACAAGCGCGCATTAGCGGAGTTGTCGAAGAAGAAGGCCGTTCTTGAGAATATTATCCGCACGGATACGACGGCAGATTTCAGTCCCGCAAAACCCTTCACGGCTTCTGTGGAGCCGATCCAAATCGCATTTGATGGTGAATGGTGGAAGGAGCGCGCGAAAAAATTTTCCGCCATACTCAAGCTGTACCCGGAGATTCAATCGTCCGATGTGAATGCCGGCACCCGCACGGATTATATCTATTTTCTTAACAGCGAGGGGTCCAGGAATACGCATCGAAAAACGCGGGCCTGGATAGAAGTGAAGGCAAAAACGCAGGCCGCAGACGGAATGTCGCTCGTAAATTATGTGACCTTTTACGGTAATACGAAAGATGAACTTCCCTCCGATCAGGAGATGCTGGTCGGAATCGACAAGATGGCCCGTGATTTGGTGGCGCTCCGCGCAGCCCCCGTTCTGGACGAATACAGCGGTCCGGTCCTCTTCGAGCAAGAAGCTGCAGGAGAATTGGTTTCACAGGGACTTGGCTCTAACGTGTGCTACCTCCGTGATCCGATCGCGGATAATCCGCAACTCGACCAGCAGATTCGCAGCCTCATTGGAGAATTGCCGTTTCAAAACAAAGTCGGCGCTCGCGTACTGCCAAAATTTCTTTCCGTCGTCGACGCTCCCACACAATCGAAATACAAAGGAATGTCGTTGATGGCGTCATATATAGTCGATGAAGAAGGAGTGCCGGCGCAGGATGTGAAAGTGATCGATAAAGGATTTCTGAAAACGTTGCTCATATCCCGCACGCCCCACAAACGTGTTCCTGAAAGCAATGGCCATGGCCGGACAGATCCATCACAAGCGTTTTTCAGCAACCTGATTGTTACGGCGAGCCAGCCGACGAACGATGCCGACATGAAAAAGAAGCTTATCGGATTGTGCAAAGAAGTTGGTCTTGAATATGGATTGATAATTCGAAAGATCAACAATCCATACTTTAAGCAATCGTTACGTGAACCGACCGACCCTTCCTCGTCCACGCGGTTATTCATGACTGAGCCGATCTTGGCCTACAAACTATTCTTGAACGGGAAGGAAGAACTTGTCCGGGGGGTGGAATTCAGCGGCATGACGCCGCAGTCGTTTAAAGATATCGTCGCGGCTTCGCAGACGTCGTATGTCTACAACCACATTACGAAACAAAAGAAGACGACGCTCTCGGGACTCTACAGCGGGACAGATGTGCGCGTTTCTGTCGTGACGCCCTCGCTCTTGTTCGAAAGCGTCGACCTGAAAAAAGGGTCACAGCAGTCCCGAAGCCTGCCGATTGCTTCGCGTCCGGCATTTGGAAATCAGAAATAAGCAGCGGGTGAAATAGAGAACGAATAGGCTACGTCGGAGTTGAGTCGAACTAACGCGTGGAATCCGGTAGTGGTCTATTTTCGCTTGGCGCACTCGTCGGAAGCCATTTTCATTTTCGGGGGGAGTGCGATTCGGCATCCGCACTATTTCAACAACAGCATTTTCTTCACCTGCACGAAATTGTTGTTGGGATCAGCTACGCCGACGGCTTCAATGCGATAGAAATAAATCCCCGTTGACACATCTGCAATCCAGCTCACCTTATACCAACCACGTGCTTGTTCACCGTCGACTAATTCTGCGACAACCTGGCCGAGGGTATTATAGATCAGCAATCTCACGCGACTGGTTATCGGGACGCCGTAGCGAAGCGTTGTGCTGGGATTAAATGGATTCGGGAAGTTTTGCGAAAGTAAGAACTCGCGTGGGACGCCCTCGTCCTGTTCTTCAGCTGAAGTCATTGCTCCGTTTCCACTAAGAGGAATCTTGTGCGGACTACCGACTGCATTGTCAAAGAAAGAAACAGTATCGTTCTTAGCACCCGTTGACAGTGGAGAAAATGTAACAATACATACCAGGCTATCCGATGGATTGATAGTCACGCTTCTATTTGGGGTGACGGCGAACTCTTGGGATGTTGTTCTCACGGAATCTATCTTCAATAGCGCTGATCCGATGTTTTTCAAATAGACGCTATCTTTTTTGCTTGAGCCGACAAGAACGTCTCCGTAGGAAATGGCCGACGACGACGAAGAGAATTCTGGCGCAACACCTGTGCCATTCACCGGAATGTTATAAGGCGAGCCGATTGCATTATGGTAGAAAGAAACAGTATCATTCTTAGCCCCAGTTGAGGTTACAGTAAATGTAACGATAAACTTCAGGCTATCTGATGCATTGATATTCACATTGTTATTTGGGGTGATGGCGAACGCAATGGTTTTCGTTCTAATCGAGTCAATCCTCAATGTCCCTGACCCGGTGTTCTTCACATAAATGCTATCTTTGTAGACTAATCCGAGGGCACCATTCCCAAATGAAAGGACTGTGGAGGAAGAGAAAAGTTTTGGAATGATGCCGACGCCGGTCAGCGCTACCATGTGTGGGCTTCCAGGGGCGTTATCAATGAACCAAGCAGTATCACTTTTGGCTCCCACGGATGTTGGTGAAAAATCGACCTCGAACTTCGCACTATCCGATGGATTGATGCTCACCATAGAGTGAGGCGTCACGGCAAACTCTTTGGAAGATGTCCTAGCCGAATCAATCTTTAGCACCCCTATTCCCGTGCTTCGAACATACACGCTGCTCTTCTTATTGGAACCAACAACAACTTCGCCAAAAGAAATGCTCGGCGACGACGCATCAAAGAGCTGCGGCTGAAAATCAGACATTGGTCTGCGCCATACGCCGCCGCCATCAATGCCCGCAAAGATGTGCGCGCTGGTGGCCCCAAGAGATCGGACATACGGGCTCGTCAGACCACGGTCAACCGAAGTCCAGCTTGTCCCTTTGTTGGTGGAAATAAAGAGACCGCTGAATGTGCCTGCAAAAAGATTCGTGTCCCTCACAAAAAGCGAAATCACGCGTGTGTCGGTTAGACCAAAATTCACGGCAGTCCAGCTCGCCGCGCTGTCGGTCGACAGAAAAACACCGCCGCCAAAAATCCCCACAAACAGATTTGTTCCAATAACCGCAAGAGACGTGGCCTTCATGTTGGTCAGACCTGAGTTGACGGCGGTCCAGTTTGTGCCATTGTTTGTGGAAAGAAAGACGCCCCCGCTCCAAGTCCCGGCAAAGAGATTAGTGCCGGAGACGGCAAGAGCCGAGATAAAAGTTCTCGTTGGCAACCCCGTACTCGTCGCAGTCCAGCTTGTGCCGTTGTTGGTGGACAAAAAGACACCACCACCCGTACCCTGATCCTCAGTGCCGGCGAAGAGATCTGTCCCGCGGACGGCGAGAGAATGAACATAAGGGGTCGTCAAGCCGGAATTGGCTGCCGTCCAACTTGTCCCGTTGTTCGTTGAAAGAAAGACACCCCCTCCCTCACCAGTTCCCGCGAAGAGATTTGTCCCACTGACACCAAGAGCATTGACAAGCGTATCGTGTAGACCCGAGTTAACCCGAGTCCAACTTGTCCCATTGTTCGTCGAACGAAAAACACCGTTATCAGTACCTGCAAAGAGATTCGCACCACTGACAACAAGAGAATAGATATTAGTGATGGGAAGTCCTCCCGTTTGCACCCATTGAGCAAGTAACGGGCTCACATTGTTGGATACAACGAACATCGAGAACAGAAAGTGGACAATATTTCTCATAGGTTCTTCTCCATTCATTGACATTGTAAAGAGCAATCATAACCAACTTGAATAACTACGCCACTGGCAGCCCGAGGCGCGTGTGGTAATGATTTATGCTCTTAATGAAGAATGATTACTTCAACAACAGCATCTTCTTCACCTGGACGAATCGATTGTTGGGGTCGCTCACCGAGACAGATTCAAGTCGATAGAAATACATGCCCGATGCAACGCTGCTCGCCTGCCCGCCGTTTGTTTGGCGGGCATTCCATTCGACTTCGTGGTAACCGGGTTCTCGTTCTCCGTTCTCCAAGACTGCGACTTGTTGCCCGAGTGTGTTTGAAATGATGATTCTCACGATGCTGCGGCTAGCCAAGCCATAGCGAATTGTTGTGGAGGGGTTGAAAGGGTTGGGGTAGTTTTGATAAAGATGAAATTCTTTTGGAAAAATATCATTTCTATTTTCAACAGAAACGATTTCGGAAAGAGGACGCCGCCACAGGCCATCTTTAGTAGCAACAAAAAGATCGATTTCAAGCACTGCAAGCGACCGAATGTAAAGAGCATCCCCATTCAAGCCATTATCGACAGAAGTCCAACTTTCTCCCATATTTGTCGATATATAAACTCCATTCTTTGTTCCAGCAAAAAGTCGATTGTTACGTGCTAATAGATGAATTGGACCGCTATTTCCACTAGTATCAATTGGCAAACCATTGTTGACTGCACGCCAACTATCACCACTATTGGTTGACAGATAGATTCCATTCCATGTACATGCAAAAAGATTTTTCTCAATTGTACTAAAATGATAGACTTCCACATCTGATGGCAAGCCATTATTAACCGCAATCCAATTCAACCCTGTATTTATCGAACGAAATACTCCATGCAAACCACCTGCAAATAAATTGTTTCCGATCTTCGCAAGAGCAAGAACCGTAGTGTCAGCTCTCCACCTTTCGCTCCACGATGTACCATTGTTTGCAGATAGAAAGACTCCGCCACGTTCACCCCATTGCCAATTATCATATCCCCAACCAACGAA
>Ga0315281_10013207_pt1 | contig 11191 bp, 9 predicted proteins | sample YL17G07_0_MG_FD_204540 | JGI IMG/M metagenome (GOLD analysis project Ga0315281, IMG submission 204540) | Sediment microbial communities from Yellowstone Lake, YNP, Wyoming, USA - YL17G07_0 | ecosystem: Environmental > Aquatic > Freshwater > Lake > Sediment | place: USA: Wyoming | collected... | reverse complement strand
ATGCCAGTTTCACGCCAAATACCCGCAAAACGGCCTTTCAAGACGCTTTTTACGGGGGAAACCGGAAAAATCATAGGCAAGAACCACCGCTAATAATGCGGCTATCTTCGCTATCGCAAAAAGCTCCGTCATTTATTCTTGCGTAGAAATACTAATAAGTGGTAGTGTTACTATTGCGTATGAGATATCCAACTTTATATGGATGACAGGGGGTAAGCGGGGATGGTCGCCTTCAAGTCACGCCTTTTCCGGGCCAGCCTGTTTGCCGCATTATTCATGGCTTTGGGGTTGGGGCTAACCTCCTGCGGGGCCGGTGGCGACGCACAGACCGGAGAAACCGGAGGCCAGGCCGTAACCTCCAAAAGCATCGCCCTGGATTTGAAGTTCCCCACAGGTTACAGCTACAACAGGGCCAGGGGGGAATTGAGCGGCTACGGCGCGCAAACCTCCCGCCTCCCCTCTTACATCACGCGCATCACGCTGACCATATCAGGAAACGGCATTGAACCGATAACGCTTGACGTGCCGCTGGACACGCTGGCTGTTACGGTGTTTCTGAGCAAGGGCGCCTACACCTTCACCATTACCGTGTACACCAGCATCGGGGTTACGTTCACAGCTTCGACCACCTCGGAAATAGGCTCTGCTACGGCCCCGCCCATATCGTTCGACCTGGACGTGAACAGCCCGCCAACACTCGACTCTCTGACGGGCGGACGCAGTATCACCAGCGCCGAGCGCGCAACTTTGACCGCAGTAGCTTCGGATTTGGACCCTGGCGACACTCTCACATACCAGTGGAGCGCCAGCGGCGGCTCCATAACAGGTAGCGGAAACACGGCTACGTTCTCATCCACGACACAGGGGACATACACCATAACCGTGTTGGTCAGCGACGGGCATGGCGGCACGGCCACTGGAAGCGTTCGGGTGATTGTGCTCAACAGCCCGCCAAAGGTCTCTATCGGGGTGAGTATGTCCCCTATCACCACCGCCGAGCGCGCAACCTTGACCGCCATGGCTTCGGATACGGACCTTAGCGACACTCTCACATACCAGTGGAGCGTCAGCGGTAGCCCTGCGGTTTTTAGGCTTGCCACCGGTCCAACAATAACAGGCGCGGGCAGGGTTGTTACGTTTTCATCCGAGATGCCGGGGACATACACAATAACCGTGACGGTCAGCGACGGGCGAGGTGGCGCGGCCACGGCCAATGCGCAGGTGATCGTGAAGACGCCGCCCAATCCCTGCACCCGTAGCGACAGCAAAACGGTGCGTCTTACAAATGTTTGCGGAAGCTAATGATTATTGGCGCGGTTGCCGGTTTTATAGGAGATACCGTAAGTGAGCAGAGGCAGAGGTTTAATGGGCGCAGGGGTTTTGGCTCTATGCGCCCTGTTTTTGTCCGGGCAGGCGATTGCCGCCCCTATCGGGGCTAAAGCCACTTATGTCTCCGGCGATGTCTCCGCCTTCCACCTCGGCGAGACAAAAAGCGTGCCCGTGGTCAAAGGGTCAACCTTCGCCGAAGGGGACAAGATAAAGACATCAGCCGACGGGGTGGTGGAAGTGCAGATGGACAACGGCAACCTTATCCGGTTGGACAAAAACGGCGAGCTTATCATAAAGTCCCTCAACCGCGACGAGAGCGGCTCCACCTTTTCCATTTTCGGCCTTACTTTCGGCAGGGTAAAATCGGCGGTTTCAAAACTGGTCTCCAACGAATCCAAGTTTGAATATCACACCAAGGCGGCGATCTGCGGCGTTGGCGGCACGCCGCCATTCGTGGTGGAGGCGGACGCGGACAACACGCATGTAGACCTTCTGGGCGACCCAGGCGATGCGGGGCTCGTGTATGTGGCAGGGTTCGACCCCGATAAAAAGCGCGTGTTGCTAAAGCCGATGACCCGGACAACGGTGCGGGCTGGCGAAGCGCCGCTTGATCCTTTCGGTATTGACGACGAAAGGCTCAACTTCCTTAACAGGGTGATACCTTTCTACATTGGCATGACGACGCAACAGCCCCATGATGTTGCCCTGCAAAGCTTGGTGATAAAGACCACAATCGCCCCCCCGCAAAATCCGGCCAGTCCCGGTTCCATGGAGAAGTTGGATAAGCAGTATGGCCAGTCATCAGGCGGCGCTAATGCGGGCGGCGGACCCGGCGCCAGCCAGCCCCCCACACAGCCGGTCGGAATTCGGATAAACATAAAGTGACAGGGAGAAAAACGATGCGTCTGGTTTTTGGGGCCGCGTTGGCGGCTATCCTGGCGGCATCTCCGTCCGCCTGGTCCGACGAAGGTGGCATGGGCATGGTTTCCCTGTTTGCCAACGTTGGCAAATGGAGTTCAGGCGACACCGGCGGCGACGGAAGCCAGGCGCTTGTTTACTCCCAGGTTGCCTATGACGCAAAGGCATGGGGCGTGGCCGCTACCGGCTCTATGGTCCAAACGTCTTACAAGTCGTCTACTTTGCAGGAAAGGCTGGATATCTCCACGCTGACGGATACGGCCATCGCCACGCACTATGGGATGAAATGGGACGAGGCAACGCTTCGCCTTGGGCTGGACGTCAACCTTCCGACCGGCAAACACGCATATAGCGACAGCGAGATAAACAAGGCGATACTGGAGGATGTGTCGCAAGACCTTCTACTGGTCAACGTATACGGCGCTGGGCTGAACATAGCGCCGCATGTTTTGGCGTCTTATCGCACAGGGTTTGGCGCTGTGGGCGCCGGGTTGAAATACTCCTTTGCCGGGGAGTTTGACCCGACGACAGAACGTTCCGGGGATAATTTCGACCCCGGCGACAAGCTTATGGCCGTTATGACCGCCATGATTTTATCGCGGGGCGAGGACTATGTTTTGCTCAACGCCTCTTACACCCGCGCCGGTATAGACAAACAGGGCGGGCGGGACGTTTTCCACACCGGCGACCTTTATGGGGCGGACGCCAGGTATGTGGCCAAATGGGACGGGAATTCCCAGACCGCTTTGGCGGTTTCGCTAAAATGGCAGAATAAGAATGAGCTGTTGGACGCTTTTGGCGCATTGCGGCCGGAGATGGACAACTCCAACAAGAACTCCACCGAAGTCTTGCTGAACAACTCCTACCGCTACACCAGCGAGGTAACCGTCACCGGCGTGGCGGGATACAAGACCGTTGCCGCCAACGGATACCCCGCCAACAACGGGCTGTACGACGCGGGGCGGAATAAATATTACATAGAGCCTGGCGCCGCCTGGCAGTTCAGCAAAGAGGCTTATCTGTCCGGCAAGTTGCGTTACTCGATGGTGAAAGACAAACAGGACGCTTTCAGCGCTGTGGACGCCACATACAACGTGTACAACCTCGATTTGGGCGTGGTATACACGTTCTGATTTTGCGGGGCGGGCCGCCGGGGCGCATATGCAAATCATGGCGCGCTGAATCAAAAAATGTCACACATCCCCTCGCGTCTCCGCGTCCAGCCTTGCGAAAAACTCTTCCATAAACCTGTGGCGCGCTTCGGCCATAGCGCGGCCTGTCTGCGTCAACATCCGGTTTTTTATGTGACGCAGTTTCACGGTGTACTCGCGGTGCGCGGTGTCCTCTGCGCTGTATGATTCGGCGCTACCATGATCCGCGTGGGGGTCGTGTAGCCGCGCCCCGACCTCCCCGGCGAAAAGGAACGCCCTGCCTATCCCGACGGCCCCGACGCTGTCGAGCTTGTCCGCGTCGAACAAGACCTTCGCCTCGATGCTCGCAGGCTCCGCCCCGCCTCGGAACCTGTGCGTGGCGACGCAATGGGCCACAGCCTCCACAACATCAGGCTCCGCCGTGGCTTTTTCCAGCTCTTTTCTCGCCATCTCCGCGCCAAGCTGAGCGTGGCAGACGGAGCCGTTGGCTTTGTCGCTTTCGTGTCGCCCGATATCATGAAGCAAAGCCGCCAGCCGCAGGACAGTCATGTCGCATCCCTCCAGCGGGCCGATGTGTTCGCACAGCTTGACCACCCGCTCCACATGGTCCCACCCGTGCGACCCCCTGGCGGCGTCGAAATGGCTGTTGGCGGCGGTTGCGATCTCTTCGATCAAAGCTTGGTCACGTCTCATGACTTTTTGATAACCGTGTGTTGTTGACAGGTGGAACGGCGACCGGCGAAGAGGGTGCGCGTTTTTAAATCTTCGCGCGCAATTTTTTCTTCGCGCCCTTTTTCCTTGGGTGGCTTTCCTGCGCGTCTTTCTGCAGTTTGTACTCCAGGCTGTCCACAAGCGCCTGCCAGCTGGCCTCGATGACGTTTGCGGAGACACCCACCGTGCCCCATCGCCCGTCCTTGTCGCCGGACTCGATTAGCACGCGGGTGCGCGCGGCGGTCTTGGAGCGCTCGTCGAGAATACGCACCTTGAAGTCGTGCAGTTCCACATCGGACAATTGCGGGTAATATTTGACCAGCGCGGAACGCAAAGCCTTGTCCAGCGCGTTGACCGGCCCGTTGCCCTCCGCCACGGAATGGGTCTGCGTGCCGTCGGGCATCCTCAGCTTTATCACGGCCTCCGCCCAGTTTGCCCCGCTTGTGTCGGAGAAGTTGGAGACCACCCGCGCCCGTTCCACCTCGAATTTTTTCTTCCACTGCCCAAGGGCTTTCCTCATCAAAAGCTCGAATGAAGCCTCCGCGCCCTCGAACTGGTATCCGGCTCCTTCAAGGTCTTTTAGCTGTTTTAATATCGCCACCGCCGCGTCGTCCCTACTCTTCAGATCAATCCCGAACTCCTCGGCCTTGGAGAGTATGTTGCCCTTGCCCGACAGGTCGGAGATCAGGATGCGCTGGCGGTTGCCAACCAGCCGAGGCTCTATATGCTCGTACGCGGCGTTGGCCTTGCGCACGGCGGCGACGTGTATGCCGCCTTTGTGGGCGAAGGCGGACTTGCCCACATAAGGCTGATGCGGCCTGTGCGAAAGGTTGGCCAGCTCGTAAACGAGATTGGAAATTTCCTTGAGCTTTCTCAGTTTCGCCGACGGCACAATCTTGTAGCCCATCTTCAACTGAAGGTTCGGGATGATGGAACACAGGTTGGCGTTCCCGCACCGCTCCCCAATGCCGTTTATCGTTCCCTGCGCCTGTATTGCGCCCGCACGCACGGCCACTAACGTGTTGGCCACGCCGTTATCGGAATCGTTGTGGCAATGGATGCCGAGGTTGGCGCTGGGGAACGCCGCCGCAACGGTTTTTACTACGGCCTCCACTTCGAAAGGGAGCGCGCCGCCGTTGGTTTCGCACAGGCATAAAGTTTTCGCCCCGGCTTGGAAAGCTGTCTTCAGGGCGGCCATCGCGTAATCTGGATTTTTCTTGTACCCGTCGAAAAAGTGCTCCGCGTCGAACACAACCTCGTCCACGCGTTTGGCTATGTACGATACGGTGTCGTGGATTATTTCAAGATTCCTCTTGAGGGAGACGCCAAGGACAACCTCCGCCTGCATGTCCCACGTTTTGCCGACCACTGTAACCACCGGGGTCTGCGCATCCAACAATAGCTTTACGTTGCGGTCGTCCCCCGGCTTGTTCCTGGGATGATGCGTAACGCCGAACGCGGCGATCTTCGCGTTGACGAGTTTGAGCGATTTGACCGCCTTGAAATAAGCCTCGTCGCGCGGGTTGGAGCCGGGCCAGCCGCCCTCGACATAGTGGACGCCGAAATCGTCCAACGCCTCCGTGATGCGGAGCTTGTCGTCCAAAGAGAAACTTATCTCCTCCGCCTGCGCCCCGTCGCGCAGGGTTGTGTCGTAAATTAAAATACGCCGGGACGCGCTCATTTCTTTACGGCCTTGTGTGAGCGCTCGTTTGGCGGCAGGGCAAGCTCGAAAGCCTCGTGCAGTATGCGCACAGCCCTGTCCACCTCGTCGCTTGCAACCACGCAGGAGACCTTTATCTCCGACGTGGAGATCATCATTATGTTTATCCCCGCGTCTGCCAGCGCCTTGAACATCTTAGCCGCAACGCCGGAATGGCTTCTCATCCCCACGCCGATAACGGAGACTTTGCCGATCTTGTCGTCGGCGATCACCCCGCGCGCGCCGATGTCTTTGTTGATGGACTCTATCTGCGCTACGGCTTTCTTAGCCTCGTTCTTTGGCACCGTAAACGATATGTCGGTAAGCCCGCCTTCGGACACGTTTTGTATAATCATGTCCACGTTGATCTCTTTTTCCGCCACCCTGCCAAAAATGGTGGCGGCGATGCCGGGCCGGTCCGGCACACCAGACACGGTTATCTTGGCCTGATTCCTGTCATACGCCACGGCGGCGACCATTACGTCTTCCATTTCCCTCACCTCGGATGTAACCAGCGTCCCATTACCGTCCACGAATGTGGATTTCACATAAATCGGCATGTCGTACTTCTTGCCGAACTCCACGGACCTTATCTGCAAAACCTTCGCGCCAAGGCTCGCCATTTCGAGCATTTCGTCAAAGGATATCCTGTCTATCCGCCTCGCGCTCGCCACCACGTTGGGATCGGTGGTGTACACGCCATCCACGTCGGTGTATATCTCGCACGCGTCCGCCTTCATCGCCACCGCTATCGCCACCGCCGAAGTGTCCGACCCGCCACGGCCCAACGTGGTCACACTGCCGGAAACCTCGTCCACGCCCTGAAACCCAGCCACCACCGGAACCTTGCGCGCTGTCAGCGTCTCTTGTAGTTTCTCGCCCGTCACCCGTTTGATGCGGGCTTTTGTATGCATGGAATTGGTCACCATGCCGATCTGCCTGCCAGTGAACGATTCCGCCGGGACGCCGATTTTGTTAAGCGCGATGGCGAGCAGGGCCGCGGACTCCCGTTCACCCGCGCTCATCAGCAGGTCCATCTCCCGGTCGGGCGGGTCGTCGTTAAGCTCTTTTGCCTTGTTGACGAAAGAGTCCGTCACCCCCGACATGGCGGAGACGACGACGATTATGCCGTGCCCTTCGTCGTAAACTTTTTTGACCTTTTCGGCGACGCGCCGGATACGGTCCAGCGACCCCATCGAAGTGCCGCCGTACTTGTGAACTATAAGGGCCACTTTGCCGTAAAACTCCCAAACCTTTATTGAAAATAACCGACTTTTAATTTTATCACAAAGCGCGGGAGAGGGGGGTTGTAGGGGCGCCACTTGCTGATCCCTTTCACCCCCTGCCAGAGGGGGAGTCCGCCCCTTCGACTGCACTCAGGGTAAACTCCGGCGGGAGGGGGTGGGAGTTAAAGCGAATGATCCCATTCACGCCCCCTCGCACTGCCCTCCCCCCACAAGTGGGGCGAGGGTAAAAAGAGGGGGGCGCGGCCCGGAATGTTCAGCCCACGAACCTTCTGACTCGCGGTATGAAATCTTCCACTTCCAGCGGCTTGCCCACAAAATCATCCGCCCCGCACCTTACGGCCTTTTCGTGCGAGTCCCTATCGGCAAAGGTCATCACAATCACGGGGATACCCCTTGTCGCGCTGTCTTTTTTAAGCCGGTCAAGTAGCGTATACCCATCCATCACAGGCATGATTATGTCGAGGATGATTATATGCGGGCGCCTTTCCTTCAAGAAAGCGAGAGCCTGTTCCCCATCATAAGCTTCTGCGACGTCTACCCCTACTTTTTCAAGATAGCCCTTAATCACCAGCATGAAATCCGGGTCGTCGTCCACCACCAGCGCGAGGGGTTTTATATAAGGAAGTATCGCGCAAAACGCGCTTCCCTTGCCGGGCGCCGATTCCACTGCGATATCCCCGCCGTGGGCTTTCATAATGTCGAGGCTGAACGGCAATCCAAGGCCCGTCCCCGTCTCGCCGTCCGTGCCGCGTGTGCTTGTCGTAATCTCGTGCTTGAAGAGGTTCGGGATCATTTTGGTTTCGATGCCCTTGCCCGTGTCCTGGACGGCTATCGCGCTTTTAAGCCCCACAGGCGCGAAAACAGTGATCCTGTCCCCGCAGGAGCAAAACTTAATGGCGTTGGACAAAAGGTTGAGCAGGACCTCGTCGAAAAGAGCCGAATCGGCGTAAAGCCGCATATCCACCGGAACCTCGTTTATTATCACGATCCCTTTTTGCGTGGCGCTATGGTTAAGCGCGCCTATCGTGACCGCGGCGGCCATGTGCGCCTTGAAGAACCGGGGGTGTGGCGCTATCTTGCCGGTCTGAAGCCTGCTGATTTTCAGCAGTTGGTCTATCATCGCCACCATCCTGTCGCCATTTTTAAATATGCGGTCAGAAATGTTTTTGCTTTCCTCGTCTTCAAAATAAGCTTGTTTGCGTTCCAGCAATAACCTGAGAAGCCCCATCATGGAGGCGAACGGCGACCTTAAATCATGGGCCACCAGCGCCACGAACTTATCCTTGAGCCTTGTAGCCTCCTCTGCCATGTTTTTTGCGGAGACAAGCTCATTCTCGACCTTCTTCCGATTGGCGATGTCTGTGAATGTAACCACTGAACCGGTTGTCTTGCCGCCGAACCATGTGGGGAATGAACGGTACTCGGCGGGGAAACTAGAGCCGTCCGCGCGCCATAAGACCTCGTCGTCCACATGGGTTCCAGCCCCTTCCCGGAACGCCTCATAAATTTTGCACTGTTCTATTGGATATGGAGAGCCGTCATTGCGCGAATGGTGGATAAGGTCGTGCATATTTTTACCCATCACCTGGCTGGCGTCTTGATATCCAAGTATTCTCAGGCAGGATAAATTGGCGAAAGTGCAATTGCCATCCAGGTCAACCCCATACATGGCCTCTCCCATGGAGTCGAGCAGTAGTTTGATTTTATCGTCGCTTTTGTTCAACTCCGCCGCGACCTTGTACTGTTCCCGGTAAAATCGGGCGCTCCGTTCCCGCCAGACGAAACCCATTGCCAGGGCGGAGCCGAGGATCAGGACTCCGACAAACGCAAGTGTCTCCAACATCCGTTTCTTCACCGGCGCGTACTCTTCGGCGATGTTTATTTTGGCGACCAGACACCACGGCGAATCCGGCACGGCAAACACGGCGGCGGTCACCGGCGCCCCGTCATAGCCCACGCCCAGCACAATACCTCTCTGTCCAAGCGCGGCCTTGACAGTTGGCACGTCTGTTTGCGTAAGCGGGATCCGCAGGTTAAGAGGGGCGTTCTTCTGGAACTTGACCTCGTTTAGGAACAGGACATCATCCCCATCCCTGCGGACGAGCAAAGTCTCGGCTGTCTGGCTTGGCGTGGGCCAACGGCTTATAAAGGAGTAGAGATAGGTTGTCGGATCAATGTTCAGCACAAGAACACCCAGAGGCCTATTGTCGGCTTCATCGAAAATGGGAACCATGACGGCCAGATGTATAGGCAGGCCGGGCGCATCCCTGTGGAAGTCTTGAAAAACCACCTTGCCCCCGCGCAGGATTTGCGCTCCGTTATGGGCGACGAACGAATCAGCAGGCCCCGTAGCTTCGGGAACCGACATCCGTTGGGTTCCCTCGGTGTCGAACAGGGAGACCTGCGCATACTGATTGGACGCATGGTATTTGTCAATCCAGTTCCGAAGCTGTCTCTGCGCCTCCAAATCCTCCGGTTTTCCCAGAAAGCGCCGAACCAGGGCGGAAAAGGTTACGTTCTTGAACAGGACGGCCCCATCCCCCAATCGCTCCTTGCGCCAGAGCGTAAGTCCGCTCACCTTCAACTCCGCAATGCCGGAAAGTTCGCTCTCCAACTCAGCGCGGAAATCCTGGTCGTAATTCAGGTAGTAGCCGTAGCCGGTCATGATAATGCCAGCCGACATGATGACAAAAATCAGGATGAGGATGAAGGTATGTCCCGCGCCGAGCAGGGTTCGATCATGAGTGTTCATAGGCTTGCTACTATCTCGGCTCCGTTCTTGGCGCGGCCAACTTCCGCCTGTTGCTGGAGGCTAACTTTAAACGGCGTTTCCCATGCGGATTCAGTTGATATCCTTTTAAGCGACTAGAAAATTTTATGCGAAACGGTAAAAATAGTCAAGTTCATACCCCTTCCTTATTTCCGGCCTTCCCGCTTCCCCGTGACCGCATCGGGCTGTTGCCCGAATGGTAAAACAGCGCAACAAATGCTGTTCGAGGTGTTCTTCACCTCGAACTCCTTATATTTTAATGCGCAGTTATTGTCTCTTTAGGACGGCGGGGTGAAGAACACCCACGCCGAGCAAAACCCCCGTTCAGCCCATCGAGTCCCTGCCGAAGGAGTGGGGCAAAAGATCAGACAACGGGACGATGATCGTGTTCCCCCCTTTGTCTCCAAGAACGACTTTCATATCCTTCCCGAACTCGTTGAGCACCTGCCTGCACGCGCCGCATGGGTATGTATGCTCGCCGGATGACGAGACTATCGCCACGCGGGTGATGTCCCTCCCCCCTTCCGAAACGGACTTGAACACCGCCACACGTTCCGCGCACACCGTCAGCCCGTACGACGCGTTCTCCACGTTGGTTCCGGTGTAGATGACGCCGCCCCGCGTGAGAACAGCGGCGCCCACACGGAACTTCGAATATGGGGCGTATGCGTTATCCATAGCGTCACGCGCTGTATGGACAAGGTCGTCGTCCGTCACCATTTGATCGGGGGTTTCCGCGTTCATATTTTACCTTCCCTTATTGCGGTTAGGGGGAGATCAAAAAGAACATCATACACCCCTCACTCTAACATTCCGTCGAGGGAGTGAAGAAAAAGGCGGGATACTTCGCTGAGCCTGTCCTGAGCTTGCCGAAGGGCTCAGGATGACAAAAATATGAATTCGATTGAGTTATGCAAAGCTTCCCTTATTTCTGCATTCAAGGCAGGCCGTTCTTACGTCCCGGAGTAAGCATACAGCGTAAGAGCCCCACCTATGTACATGGCGACAGCAACACTGCCCACAACCTTTATAAAAGTATAACTAAACGGCGTGCCTTCTCTCTTGGAGACAGTGTAATGAGCATAGGTCCCAGCAATCAGTATCGCCGTTGCGATCCCTGCATAACTGAAAAAGTAGATTGAATGATACATTTTCCTACCCTCCTATGTCCTGTTTCTAAAATCCGCTCTTTCGAGCTTAACCATAGACAAAGCAAGCCCCGTGCCATTTACATATCACATTGTATATAAAGGACTTGATTGGCCGGAGGAGTTGTTCGCAAGAAGAAAACGGACATCTGTCCAGGGCTGAGAGGACGGGTAGTGACTCGATTTAAGACAGTAGCGGGCGCATAGCGGACCTGCCA
>Ga0315281_10013206_pt1 | contig 11192 bp, 8 predicted proteins | sample YL17G07_0_MG_FD_204540 | JGI IMG/M metagenome (GOLD analysis project Ga0315281, IMG submission 204540) | Sediment microbial communities from Yellowstone Lake, YNP, Wyoming, USA - YL17G07_0 | ecosystem: Environmental > Aquatic > Freshwater > Lake > Sediment | place: USA: Wyoming | collected... | reverse complement strand
CCAACATTGTCTCTCGACGATAGCAATTTGGCTCAAAATAGAGCTAATGATATGATTGAAAGGAATTACTTTAGTCATATAACTCCTCCACCATTTTTGCAGAATTGGAACTATAGTTCTCCTCCAAACCTTTTATACACTCAATCTGGTGGTCAAGACTATTTCGAAGAAAACATTCTGGAAAGGTATTGTCCTGGTAATCAAGCCTGTATTTCCTTAGTTAACCAAAGTGACCTGCAGAATTATTTAAATGATGATTTGTATTCATTTATTTACGAGGATAATAGTTCAAACTGGGGGCATCGAGACAGCTTACTAAATCCTTGCTTCAATTATGTTTCTGTAGGAATGAATTGGACGGATTCTCAATACCGCTTGGTCGCTCATATGGAAGGGAAATGGATAAAGTGGGAAACTTCACCAACATTTGATAACGGATTATTTACTGCTTCAGGTTACATTGATAACAAGTTTTCAATAGACCCAAATCAAGACGTGCAAATATTTTTTTCAACACCCAGCCAAATCAACCAAATGACTCACAGTTATTCAGTTGGCAACTTTTATGCAGGTTTGACTACTCCAGGATATGTTTATAATTATCCATATGCAAACACGATTTATCCAGGAACTTTTACTTATGATAAGTCAACAGGAAAATTCAATCTCGAGTTTCGATTCAATCGTGACAATACAGGTGTCTATACTATTGTAATGTTTGCTACTGACAAATATAGGATTCTACATCCTACAATTCCTTATCTAGGTTATACTTGTAAAATTTTTGAATATTCTATTCCTAATGTTGTTCAATAATCAATTAATTTTTCTTACTTCAAGCTGTCTCTTCAGATTCTTGAAAAATGGTAGAGGAATTTGTTCCAAATCCTTTTTCTTCAGAATTAGCATGTTCATTAAAAACTCAAATCATCTTTCGTGCAAGATCCTTGAATCTTAAATGAGAGTAAGTCGTAGCAGGAATTGAGTTACTCCATCCTGTAAACTGCACTAAGTCTTGATCAGTGAAGTCATGCATCGTGACCAAGTGCGTCAGCCTGCAATGTCTCAAGAAATGATTTGCATTCATGAACTTGTTTGTCCTAGATTTCTGCTTATAGTTTTTCAAGATTGCTCCGACTATCTGCCAGGCACGTTGCTTGGTAAAATGAAATAGAGAATCATCATCAGTCAATGAATCTATATATTGCAGTACAAAATTCACAAGAGTTCTTTCCTTCTCGACATTTACCGGAACTCTCCGTATCGGATGTTTCCTATTCTTTTCCGTGTATAGTTCAACTACCATAAAATTCTTATTCTGGAATCTCACGAACTCAAAATCTTTCTTTTTTAGTAAATATACTATTTCTCCAATCCTTGCTCCACTCAAGTACAGCAAACTGAATAGAGCTCTGTCACGAATTTTGAAAGGGTAATTCTGTTTTGTCAGAGTAGGTATTTCCCTGGCGACCTGTATGATTTTACTTTTCCTGAAAACTTGTGGCATTGATTACAGAATTAATGTGAGAGGGTTTATTTCTTTAGGTAAAATCTAGATTTTAATTTTGTAAAATAGATTAAAATCAACTTTATATTAGCAAGACTTGTTAAATATTAAAAAGTTTTCATTTCTATGCTAAATGATGTTATTTTGTAAACCTTCTTTTTGTTTAAATACTTACATTTGGCAAGTTCAATTGGTAGGGCAACTTGAGAAAAATAATTATTGGGGTTCTATTGGTTGGGATTGTTGCTGTTATTCTTTCTTTACACTATTTACCAATAATGTCTTCGAATAACCAAACAAGCATTGCTGATCCTTCAGCTACGTATTGTGCAAAAGCTGGTTATGAATTCAAAATTATGACATCCCCAGATGGTAGCCAATATGGTATTTGTAAATTACCATCTGGATTAGATTGTGACTCTTGGAAATTTTTTGAAGGGCAATGTGGACAGCAATATTCTTATTGTGAGCAGCATGGAGGTAATATAACTTCGAATAATAGTAACTGCAAATATTCATCCGAATGTGCTGTGTGCATTCTTCCTAATGGAACAAAATGTGATGAATGGACTTATTCCAATGGTGGTTGTATATGAAAACAATATTGCTGCTAAGTGTTATAATAGTCTTTTTGTTTTTCTTTTCAAGTAAGAATGTTTTTGCTTTGCCAAATCCGGCAGCCGTATATTGTCAACAACTTGGCTACAATTTTCAAACAATTCAAACCAATGATGGAGAACAGGGAATTTGTATATTTTATCAAAACACTACTAATACTGAAAACTCTACATTAAACATGACAGAAAATATTACAGCAAATAGTATTTATTGCGATGCGTGGGATTTTCTTGAGGGTAAGTGTGGAAATGATTATTCTTACTGTGCTAAAAATGGATATGACATTCAAACTGTAAGCGATGGGAAAAACTCCTATTCACAAGATTATGCTGTTTGTGTCCCAAAGACAAGTTCACAGACAAAAAATTCTCCTCTAATGAAAACTATGGTCACACAAAAAATGCCAGTAACAGATTTGATGAATTTCAAAGAGATATTGCGTAATGACGTAAATGAGAGTGCAACTATTTCAGAAATAACTCCAACTCTATTAACAAATAGTGTGTCAACAATAACTTCAACTAGTTCATATCCAATGCAGACATCATCAACACAAACTTCAACTCAATCTTCATTAAGTTATCCTGGTTCTTTCGATTGGAGAAATGTAAATGGGTATAATTGGATGACACCGGTGAAAAATCAGGGTAATTGTGGAAGCTGTTGGGATTTTGCAGCTGTAGGCGCGGCAGAAGGAAAAATTAAGATATCACGAAATGATCCAAATTTCAATGTTGATTTATCCGAACAGGATATTTTATCATGCAGTGGAGCAGGTAATTGTTATTTTGGAGGCGGTGGTTTAGGAGCATTGGCATATATTCAGAGTCATGGCGTTGCTGATGAATCTTGTTTTCCATATGCAGGTGTTGATGCTAATGGTTGTAATGCTGGCGGATGTGGTTTAACTCCAAAACTTTGTTCAAACACATGTTCAGCTTCAAGTAAGCGTCAATGGAAGATTGATAGTTTCAATTCTACTCCAAGCGATGCCGAAACAAAAATGAATCTAATTCAAAAAGGCCCTATTTTGACTGGAATTTCAATGGAGGGAAATTTCGTTAATGGAATTTATACCTGTAATAATCCACCTGGAATAAATCATGCCATAGTTATTGTAGGCTATAATGATACCGGAAATTATTGGATTGCGAAGAATAGTTGGGGTTCTACATGGAATGGAGATGGTTATTTCAAAATCGGTTATGGGCAATGTGATATTCATCCTGATGCATATGTTGATTTAACACAAGATCCTTCTACAGTAGTTACAAAAATAAATATGACTCAAGTAAATATTGGAAGTTTTTCTGGCATACCATCGAACACATTTTATAACGATGGAAACTATATGACACTTTCTGAAGATTGCTTTTTGCTTAGCTGTAATGGATTAGATGAAAGATATAATTTTCCTACAACAGGATTATCGAATGTTAATTCAATTAATTTAATTGCTAAACATCAAGCAGGATGGGACAACGGATTTAGTCTATTCTATTGGAATTGGAATAACAATCAATGGTATAATCTAGGCGGCATAAAAACTTCAAATTGGGATTCGTTAAGATATAATATTTGTAATACAAAAGCAGATTGCGCAAAATACCTAGCTAATGGTTTTATCCAAATAAGTTATTTTCATCCATCTTGCCCGTTATGTATTGGTGATAGTGTAAAAGTTGATTGGTTGCAATTAGAAAGCACCTCTGATCCATATTGTTCTGCCTCAACAACGAATTCAAACAATTATGTTAGTAGAGTATCCTTAGAGCAGAACTTAAATACTAACCAACAAACATCTGGAAGTTCCACTTACAGCGATTTTACCAATTTTACTCTTGCATCTCTTAACAAAGGAAGTGTTGTTACTTTAGATGTTGATGGTCATACAGCAAGCAGTTCTACTGAATGCGTTACTGGGTGGATAGATTATAACAATGATAAGACTTTCACAAGTGATGAAGCGGTCGACTTTGGTTGCGCGACTTTTCAAGGAACGCATACTTTTGAAAGAGCTTTCATAGTGCCAACAACTGCAATTCTAGGAAATACGAGAATGAGAATTTATCTTAAAGATGGAAGTACTCCAACTTCATGTGAAACAAACAATGCTGGAGAAGTAGAAGATTACAAATTGAATATCATGAATGATGTTACTTCTCCTACAGTTTGGATTTCAGACTTTGGTGTTGGATATGTTCCAGTTGGAAGTCCTGCAATAATAAAGGTGAATGCCTTTGATACTTCTGGAGTTTCTTCAGTGAATGCTGTTATAAGAAATTCTTTTGGTAGTATTGTGGGCGTTGTTTCATTATACGACGATGGTTCTCATAATGATGGTCTCGCAAATGATGGTATCTATGACAATTCATGGATACCTTATAATCAAGATACTTATAGTATCGATTTCACAGCAACCGATACTATTGGAAATACTGGAACCACTTCTAATTTGGATAGATTTACCACTGTTCCTTTCACACCATCTTCAAAAATATTATTAGTTGATAATTCTCTGTATACATCTTACGTATCGTACTATCAGAATGCTTTATCATCAAACGGTTTCACATATGATTTTTGGAATTTTGATCTAAGAGGTGAAATAGATAATAATATCATTAATTCCTATAAACTTGTTATTTGGTCAAGTCCAACATGGAAAGTTCCAAACCAAATTGAGCAATCGACATTGATTCAGTATCTTAACAATGGAGGAACTCTATTTATCTCAGGCCAAGATGTGGGCTTCTATTTGAATAACACAGACTTTTATAATAATTATCTTCATGCAAATTATGTGCAGGATAATGCAAATCGTTATGTCTTAAATGGAGTTTCTGGAGATTCGATAACTGACAATCTTAACATCGGAATTTCAGGAGGAGATGGAGCTAACAATCAATGGTATCCTGATGAAATTGATCCTTTAACTCCAGCTCAGTCGATTTTCTTCTACAATAATTCAACAACTGGCCTTCAAAGTGTACCAGCCCCACAGCAAATGCCTGTAATTGTTGAACAAGCTTCAAACAAATCATCAGAATTACTTTCAAATGCAAATGGGACATTATCATCTGGAACTGCAGCCATAAAAGTGAATACGGGCAATTATAGATTAGTTTATTTTGCATTCGGCTTCGAAGCAATAAATGATACGCAAACTCGAAATTTGGTAATGAATAGAGTGGTAAATTGGTTGATGCCTTCACCAGCTAACATTGTTATAACATCTCCTCAAAATAGAACATACAATACAAATATAATTCCACTAATGGTCTACACTGGTAATACCGTAGCTTGGATTAAGGTTTCATTAGACAATGGAGCTAACAATACTTATCCGAATGTCAATTATCTTTCCTACAATCTGACTTCATTGACAGATGGTGGGCATAATTTAACAGTCTATGCAAGTGATTATGGAGGAAATGTTAATAGTTCCACCGTTTATTTCTCAGTAGATACTATTCCGCCCAGTATTCTCATTACATCAGATAAATATACCCTCAATAACACTTCGCAAATACCCTTCAATTTGAATGTCAGCATTGGAGACAATAGTTTGAATTCTGTTTATCTATATGTCGTTCACGACTTGGGTAATGATAGCACTCTCTATAACTTCCTATCTTATGATACCCAAAACACAAACTTTACTGACAAACAATTCAGTTTCACTTATCCTTGGAATGCATCATACTATACTTTAGGCAACAATCCAGTTTCTATATATGAACGATATTATCCCAACATCGGGAAATTAATATTCGTTCAAGGATTCTTTAAGAAGAATTCGACTACATCAGCGCAACAAGTATATGCCTATTTTGATTATCAAAATAAATCGCTTCAGTATTTAATTGGCTTTGACTCAAATCCTAATCTATATATTTCTAGGAATTTGTTCACTATACTTCAAAGCGACCCTGTCGATGCAATTCCAAAGAATGTAACATATGAACAGTATGCTGCCAACTTCAGTATAGAACCGGGAGTAAGCACAATAAAAGGTGGTCTCTATTTCTATTACAATTACAGTTCAACTAATTCATCTGATGTTATTTTTTCTGGAAATATTGATAACAATTACAACATAATATTAGGACAATCATTTGCCACTAATGGAATTTATGATATACCTGTAATTGCAACTGACACTGCAGGCAACTCTAACCAAACTCAAATAACACTTCAGATCAATACATCAGCTCCTTGTGTACCAAACTGGCAACAGGTCAACACTACCTGCCTATCTAACAATACAACTGTCGGATATTTTGTTGATTCGAATAAGTGTGGCAATCAAAGCGGACCCCAAAATGTAACATATTCTTGTAATTACACTCAACCACCAATTTCATTTCAAGCCATTATTAACACTTCTACAAATCAACCAACCATAGTCGATGCAAGAAACACAATGAATGCAAGTTTGGAAATTGCAACAACAAACAACATAACAAATGGTAACATAAACATCACGGAATATTCAGACTGGTCAAACAAACCCAATTTCGGCATCATAGGATTGAATAAATATTTTGACATTGAGGCGGATAATGTCACAAACAGCAGCTTATCTTGGGCAATGATAAAAGTCTATTTCACAAATGACGAAATTACTGCTTCAGGAATTGATGTGAATACATTGAGAATATGGTTTTACAATTCATCCCTTGGTAATTGGACTGCTTATGACACGCCATACGGAGGAGTTGATACTGTAAACAATTTTGTTTGGGCTAATACGACTCATTTCAGCATCTATGGAGTTTATGGTTCTTCTATTAGCCAAACTACAACCACTTCTACAACTACAACAACATCAACAATTTCTTCCCAAGTAATTCCAGTTCCATCAGGCGGAGGAAACATTGGAGGCGGAGGAGGTGGCGGTGGTGGAGGCGGATCTCCTGTCGTAATATGCAAGTTAGATGGAATATGTCATCCTGGTGAAACCCCACAAGACTGTCCAAGTGATTGTAAGACAAGCACAACTACAACTACAAAGATTTCTACACCAACTTCAACTACCACAACTACAGTAGCTACTCAAACAACTTCACAAACACCGAATGTTCCAAATTCATTTACAAGTTTTGCTGTATTGATATCTTCACCACTTGGGATAGGAATAGTTTGTTCAATAATTATTATTTTTGCTGCTATAGTCATATTTCAAAAGAAATTAAAGAAATCTAAAATAACACAAACTTAGAGGTTCATTGAGGATTTTCCTGACAATTCTTTCTGAATCGCAGTCTTTCGCGAATTTCCAGATGACAATGTGCAGACTTTCGTGCGTGATGACTTCTGCGGCATCGCCTTCTCTTACTGCTTTGGGATTAAGAAATATTTCAGAACGGTTGCTCCTTTTCACAAATCCCGTAGCCCCCATTATCATAGTCTGATCATAAGTGTCGTCATAATAAGAATCAACATAACCGTATTGAACTCTGACAGTTTTCATTTCATCAGTGAAATCCTTTGCAGGCAGCTCGAATTCTTCTTCCTCAGAAAAGAAGAATTTTATATTTTTCATTGATATGATTTATTTTTTATCGAATAAACCCTATCACACAATATTTTCTTGCAACTTGCAAAAAGGGTATTGTAGAATAACAATAATGGGTATTCTTTTGTTAGTGTTGTTGCTCTTGGTTACCCCAATTGATGTTATTACGTAAGTCTGAAATAGACGTTGCGATGCAATTACTGATTAAAAAGTAATGTCCAATTTGTCCATTACTAATTAGACATATTGGACAGAATGGACATAAGAGACAAGACATACATATTAGACACACTACATTAGAGGGTATAAGGGTATTAAGAATATCTTTATGTATCCCCCTTGAGAGTTTCTTGGATCTCATGGTGCTCTGGAAGTCTATAAAGTCCTTTCTCTTCTTGAACAATTCTTTCTCGTGCAATACCCTCTTCTAAAGTTCTAAGAACTGTCTTTGTGCTAATATTTGGAAATTCTCCATATATTTCTCTAGTATGCTTCGGACCAGACTCTAAAAATTTGCAAATTTTATCTATACGAATCATTTCTGGAGATTCAAATTTCTTTTCTCCCACGTAAGTTAGAGTAGTAGACATGTTATCATCATCCTTGACGACATGAAATGCAAAATTTGGCATTGATATTCCAAGTCTATTCTTTGCTTTGAAAACTGAAACGTCAAATTCTAATCTTCCGGGAGTGAATTGTTCTTGTGTTTTGAAAAGAGCTAACGCTATATCAACTTGTGCTCCGATATCACTACTTCCCCTGAACATGTCAAGTAAATCATCATCTGTCACTTCCTCAGGCTTTGCTTTCCTGAAATGATGGACTACAATCACAGTTTTTCCTGCTTCATGCAAGGGCTTGAAAAAATTATTGTAAAGTGCATCTGTGACTTCAGAAGCATTCTCTTCTCCCTTCAGAAATCTTCTGTAAGAGTCAAGTATGACTACGTCAAAATGCATTGCTCTTTCTAACTCTCTTCTCATATTGTTCTTGTCAAAACTTTCTCTTATTATAAAATTGTTAAATTGTCCTGACTTTATAGTACTAATGTCCATTAGATACGTGACTCTTCTGTGATCTTCTCTTTGACCATTCTCAAGATCATAAAGTAGAATCTTCGGTGATTCTATAGTTTGGAACTGCCCTAAAAATGATTCTCCCCTTGCTGCTGAGAGCGATGATGAGAGCAAAAATAAAGATTTCCAACTCCCAGGTCTTCCGCCTACAATCATGAATGCGCCCTTTGGCATCAATTGCTGCATCCAGTATTCAACGGGTGGCAACGGATTTTGTAACAATTCGCTGAGAACTATGTCACCCTCTTCTTTAACTTGTAGTCCATACTTATTTTTTGCAATATCTAAGACTTTCTTGAATATTTCTCCCTTAATTATTTCTGGCTTTGCGTCTTTGCAATCTACAATTTTTTCTAAGATTGCGATTAGGTCAATCGTGCTTCCGCCAGAATTGCACCTAAAGCAATGCCAGATATTTTTTGCTGGATTTATCCAAAAATTCTGCCCAGTTGTCGAGCCGTGGATCGGATGAGCACCAAAATATTCATCCCCGTGCTGCTGCAAAGTAGAAATGTCAAAAACTTGAGTAATCGGAAGATTCATAACTTGTCCAGTTCCTCTAGTGAATGGAATCTTCGGTTCTGGCATGAGTCTACTTATGACCGCTTTCATCTGATCCCAAATTATTTCTTGTACTGTCGAATCATCTGTGATTGTGTACGTTATTCCAGATGGATGCAAACAACCTGGGCCTACTACAAACGAGCCCTTTGCTTGGATTTCTCCATAGTGCTTGTTGTCTTTTGCCAATACAACTTTTTCAGGGCAATCTTTGCAAATGTAATAGCGATGATGCCCTCGTGAAGGCTGCACAGTGAAAGTCTTTCCCAGAAGCTGCAACGCATCATCAAGTTCTGGTGAATCGGATTCCCCCACAATCAGTCCACCCGGTCCGCACAGCACGCCGTAGTTGCCGCCGTTCGAAATCCAATTCAATAGTTTCGGGTCATCGTGGGCATAATTGTTTGTGCCATTCCAGTCACTCTCAATAGGATGCTTCCTCAATCCTGGCACAGTGTTCAATAGGATGAATCTGAATTCGGAATTCTGCAATTGCTTTGGAATTTCAGGCATCTCTTCCCTCGACCTTCAGCTTGTCATTCTTTCCACATCTTTGGTTTTAATATCTCAATTCGTACCAACGCTGGGCCATTTTCTTTTCTGCCAATTTGTTGCAACATGGTTATCAGCTCTGGTCTGCGTAGGATCAATCGCTCAAGTAAGAGTTCGAGTTCATATCCAGTCACGTCGTAAATAGGATATTCTGTTATTGAGTCAGTTGGTTTTTCAGGAATTTTTCTTGTAGAAATTAACAGATGATATTGTCTTTTCTTCAAATTTTCACTTAGCAATCCTCTCATGTTCAATCATCCCATTTCACACGACGGTGAACGCCTTTTGAATCAACGGAATAGCTTCCGTAATTGATTACCCAGAACATTGCCATTTTTTCTTTGAGCTTCTTTTCTTTGAGCCACCCAATTTCGAAAATGCTTTTCTCATAGTCATCTTCTGTCAAGTCGCTCGAGGCAGTGGTGACTGTGCTGGTTTTCTTGTCATAAAGCAAGGCAAGACCGTCAAATTTCTTCGGCAACACTTTTACAAGCCTGTGTTTCCAAATTAGGCTTTTCCTTTCATCTTTTTTGATTTGTTCAATCATTTTCTTTGTTTGTGATTTTGTTATGATCATTTTCCTTTCTCCTTTGTTTTGATCTGGTGATTATACAGCTCAACCGGAAACCAGTCCTTTTGATTGCTTTCGCCAATTTTTTGCTTGACAAACTTGAATGTCTTCTTACGGGTTGCAGCGACAACTACAGCAGCAAGCTTCTTGAAATTCGGCTCACCCACATCTAGAACTAATCCAATTCTGTTAAGCTGTGCGGCAATTTCCATCAGGTCTGATAAGTCAAACCAGAGGTGCTGATTTCTGTTATCCTTATTTATTGGCTGTAGCTCCATGTGGAGAAAGTCTGAGTTAATCCAACCTGATTTATTGAACCTACATTGCTCCAGACAAGCATGCACAACCTTAGCAACTAATTCCTTTTTGAGCTTTGGGAAATACGAAACATTGGTTTCCAAATTCCTATTTATCCCCCATGTGGAATGACCGTCATAGGATTCGTTCTTCATCCAAGACAACGGTTCAATTATCCCACTATAGTCGCTCTCGTCCAATTTCCAATGCTGGGTTGTTATGTGCCCGCTCTTCTTGTCATAAATCAAGACAAGCCCAGGAGTTTCTGCTGGCAATATTCCATTCATAATCGCGTCTGCATGCCAAGCCGACCATCCACTCTGCACGAGTATTTTTAGCATTTCTTTGTCCCATTCTTCGCTCATGGTAACATCTCCTTTGTTTTTAAAACAGGATCAGAAGGTTCTACGGTAGTAAATAGTATTTTCGTATTATCTTCGCGCTTGCTTTTCTTCATCCATTCTATCTCATCGGTGACTCTGCAGA
>Ga0315281_10013205_pt1 | contig 11192 bp, 10 predicted proteins | sample YL17G07_0_MG_FD_204540 | JGI IMG/M metagenome (GOLD analysis project Ga0315281, IMG submission 204540) | Sediment microbial communities from Yellowstone Lake, YNP, Wyoming, USA - YL17G07_0 | ecosystem: Environmental > Aquatic > Freshwater > Lake > Sediment | place: USA: Wyoming | collected... | reverse complement strand
TAGCATTTGGCCAGCACGTTCTTGCGCATGGCCCGGATCGTTTCGCGGCTGATGATATGGGAACCGATCGCCGCCTGGACCGGCACTTCGAACATCTGGCGCGGGATCAGCTCCTTGAGCTTCTCGACCAGCGCCTTTCCGGCACGATAGGCGTTGGACTTGTGAACAATGAGCGAGAGGGCGTCCACGGGCTCGCCATTGACCATGATGTCGAGCTTGACCAGCTCCCCCGGCCGATACCCAAGGTACGCGTAGTCGAGACTGGCATAGCCGCTGCTGCGGCTCTTGAGCAGGTCGAAGAAGTCGATGATCAGCTCGGCCAGCGGCATCTCAAAGTGCAGGTTGACGCGCTTCGGATCGAGGTACTCCATGTTGATGAAGTTGCCTCGCCGGGTGGTGGCCAGCTCCATCAGCGGACCGATGTATTCGGTGGGCGTGATGACCGTCGCCGACACCCACGGCTCGCTGATCAACTCGATCTCGCCGGGCCCCGGCATCTGGGAAGGGTTGTCGACGACCAGCTCATCGGTCCTGTTCAATTGCTTGACGTGGTATTCGACCGAGGGCGCCGAGGCGATCAGCTCAAGCCCGAACTCTCGCTCGAGCCGCTCCTGCACGATCTCCATGTGCAGCAGACCCAAGAAGCCGCAGCGGTAGCCGAAGCCCAGCGCCACGCTCGACTCGGGCTCGTAGACGAAGCTCGCATCGTTGAGGTGCAGCTTGTCGAGCGCGTCGCGCAGCAGCGGGTAGTCGTCGCCGCGCATCGGGTAGATGCCGGCAAAGACCAAGGAAAGGGCCTGCTTGTAGCCGGGCAGCGGGGCATCCGCCGGCCGATCCGCGGCGGTCAGGGTGTCGCCCACCCGGGCATCGGCGATGCTCTTGAGGCCCGTCGCGACGTAGCCCACCTCGCCCACCGTCAGCCGCCGGGTGGGGACCGGCTGCGGGCGGAAATAGCCCAGCTCGAGGATCTCGCTCACCACACCGGTGGCCATGAACTTGATCCGCTCGTGGTCGTGGAGCGTGCCGTTGGCCACCCGCACGTAGGCGACCACCCCCTTGTACTGGTCGTAGTGGGAGTCGAAAACGAGGGCCTGCAGGGGAGCCGATGCGTCGCCTTTCGGCGGGGGGATGCGATGGACAATCGCTTCAAGGATCTCCGCGATCCCGATCCCCTCCTTGGCCGATGCGAGGATCACCTCCTCGCGCGGGATGGCCAGGATCTCCTCCAACTCGCCCATCACCATCTCCGGATCGGCCGAAGGCAGGTCGATCTTGTTGACGACCGGGATGATGGTCAGCTGGTGATCGAGCGCCAGGTGCAAGTTGGCCAGGGTCTGCGCCTCGATTCCCTGGCTGGCATCAACCACCAGGATCGCCCCCTCGCAGGCCTGCAGCGAGCGGCTGACCTCGTAGGTGAAGTCGACGTGGCCGGGGGTGTCGATCAGGTTCAGGGCGTAGCTCTGGCCGTCCCTGGCGTCGTACTGCAGCCGCACCGCCCGGGCCTTGATGGTAATCCCCCGCTCACGCTCCAGCTCCATGCTGTCGAGCACCTGGGACGTCATCTGCCGCGGGTCGATGGTGTGGGTCGCCTCGAGCAGCCGATCGGCCAGCGTGCTCTTGCCGTGGTCGATATGCGCCACGATGCTGAAGTTGCGGGTGCGCTCCGGGGGGATCATCGGGCCGGAGTCTAGCCCAGAGACGGGCGGTGCTATACTCCGCGACCGAGGCGCCAGGCCCCGCCGGCGCTTGTTTTCATGCTCAAACCGCCATCGCTGAGGAATATCTGTGGCTCGAAAGGCTCGTACCTGGAAGGGCGCGCGCACGCCCCAGGCGTTGAAGCGCGTTCGCCAGTCGCTCCGCCGTCGCACGGTCAATCGCCGAACCCGGAGTGAGGCCAAGACGCTCGTGCAGCAGGCCACGAGCATCGCGCTCGGACGCAGCGAGGGCGACGGACAGGCCGCTGTGTTGGCCGCCCTCAGCGCACTCGACAAGGCCGCGGAGAAGGGGGTCATTCACCCCAACAACGCAGCCCGGCGCAAGAGCCGGCTGATGGCCAAGGCCAATGCCGCGCACCTGCTCGACGGCGCCCAGGCCGAGACCTCCGCTGCGCCCAAGAAGAAGTCGACCGCCACCAAGACGGCCCAGCGCAAGAAGGTGGCCGTGGCCAAGGCCAGCAAGGCCGCCGCTGCGAAGGCTCCCGACCGACCGCGCACCGCCGCCGGCAAGGCCAAGGTGGCCGTGGTTCGCGCCTCGCGCGAGTCCGCGGCCGCACGCAAGCGAGCCAAGGGTGGCGCCGATGAAGAGGCTGCCTCGGAGGCTTAGCCCACCACCAACGCGATGGCGGAGCAAGGCAGCGCGCGGACAATGACAGCGTGACAGCCTCGGCGGATCCGACCTCCCGACCCGCGGGCCGAGTGGCCAGCGTCAATGTCTCTCCCGGCGGAGTCCCCAAGCTGCCGGTTGCCGAGCAATGGGTGGGACGCCTGGGCCTGGCCGATGACCGGCACGACGAGCCGGAACCGATGCACGGTGGGCCCGATCAGGCCGTGAGCCTCTATTCGATGGAGGCGATCGCGCGGGTCGCGGCAGATGGACACACCGCCTTCCCCGGCGCCTACGGGGAGAACCTGACCCTCGAAGGTATCGAGATGGATGGGATTGCGTCAGGTGACCGCCTGGCGATCGGCGACGAAGGGTTGGTCCTGGAGCTGACGAAGCGCGCTGAGCCGTGCCAGACGATCGCCCACTGGTTCGTCGAGAGGCGGATCGCGCGAATCAACTCGAGCCGGCATCCGGCCGATGCGCGCTGGTACGCCCGGGTCGTCTCCGCAGGACCGGTCCGTCCGGGAGATCCGGTACGGGCCCAACGCTAGGTTGGTTCCGCTACCGGTGACCACCGGGTGGCTACAACGGCCACGGAGGAACCGAAAACTGCCTCTCTTTGGCCGATTGAGCATGTCGTGGCTGTCGCGGCCAGGAATCGGCCCGAAGTTGGCCGTTGTGATCACGTGGTGACCGCGGCCCATGGCGGAGGCCCGCGCAGGCAGGCGCCCGCATTCGCTACCCGGCTGAGCCCCTTCGGCGACGAACCTGCCAGATGTGCTCCATCGGCCATTTCCGCGCCCATTCCCGATCCTCGGCGGTTCGGTAGGTGCTGACCGCGTCGGGCTCTGGTCGCAGCTCGATGAGATCCTCGATCTCGAACCCGTTGGCGCGGAAGAGCCGGATCCACTCGCCGTACGGCAGCTGGAACTCGACATGCTGGGACTCGCCGACGTCCACGACGTTCAGGTCGTAGTAGTTGAGGCGGAGCTGATCGGTCACCTGCTCCGAATCGGGCGGCCAGCAGATGTCGGCGATGGGGGTGTGCATGCTGAAGACGAGCAGTCCGTCGTTCCGCAGCAGTCGGGCGGCCTCGGGCACGGTGCGACGCGGATCGGCGAAGACCATCGCCCCATGGTCGCAGAAGATGACGTCGAAACTCGCATCGGGATACGGCACCGATTCGGCGCTGGCGTGGGCCAGCGGGAAGTCCAGCCCCGCCTCGGCCATCAGGCGGCGGGCATGCTCTAGCTGCCGCTCCGAGAGGTCGAGTCCCACCGGCCGTGCGCCACGCTGCGCCAGCGCGATCGACCACTGCGCCGCCCCACAGCCAAGCTCCAGCGTGTCCTTGCCGGCCACCTCACCGAGCGCGTGCAGCTGGCTTTCAGGGATCTGCCAGACGCCCCACGCGGCGCCGTGCCGCGCAAGGTCCGGTCCGTGATCGGCCTGGTAGGTGTCGGAGAGCTCGTTCCAGAAGGCGCGATTGGTCCTGGCGTGATCGGTCAGGTCTCGTTCCATCATCCACCGGCCAATGCGGCGAAGGCGCTGCGGCCGGCGTAGACTGCCGTCTCGCCCAGCTCTTCCTCGATCCGCAGCAGGCGGTTGTATTTGGCAATCCGCTCGCCACGGCTGACGCTGCCGGTCTTGATCTGGCCGGTCCCCAGTGCCACCACCAGGTCGGCGATGGTAGTGTCCTCGGTCTCCCCTGACCGATGGCTGACGATCGAGCGCCAGCCGGCTGCCCGCGCCATCTCGACCGCTTCTCGCGTCTCGGTCAGCGTGCCGACCTGGTTGAGCTTGATGAGAATCGCGTTGCAGGCCCGTTGGCGGATGCCGCGGGCCAGGCGCTCGGTGTTGGTCACCAGCAGGTCGTCGCCCATCACCTGGATGCGGTCGCCGATCCGGGCAGTGAGCGCCGTCCACGCCGCCCAATCGTCCTCGGCCAGGCCGTCCTCGAGGCTGATGATCGGATAGCGGGCGACCCAATCGGCCCAGAAGCCGATGAGATCGTCGCTCGACAGGGTTCGCCCTTCGCGGCTCAGGTGGTAGGCGCTCTCCGTCCAGACCTCGCTTGCCGCGGGATCGAGCGCGATGGCGATCTGCTCGCCCGGCTGGTAGCCGGCCCGCTCGATCGCCTCCAGCACCAGCACGATGGCTGTCTCGTTGGTCCCCAGGCTCGGGGCGTAGCCGCCTTCGTCGCCGACGGTCGTCGGGAAGCCGCGCTCATGGAGGAGGGCGCCGAGCGCGTGGAAGGTCTCGGCGGCCCAGCGCAGCGCCTCAGCGAAGGTTGGCGCCCCGAGCGGGACGATCATGAACTCCTGGAAATCGGTCGAATTCAGCGCGTGCTTGCCGCCATTGAGGATGTTTACCAGCGGCACCGGCAGGATGTGCGCCGACGGCCCGCCGAGATACCGATACAGCGGCACTCCCTGCGCCGCGGCGGCGGCATGGGCCACGGCCAGCGAGGCGCCCAGCAACGCGTTGGCCCCCAGGCGTGACTTGTTCGGCGTCCCGTCGAGGTCGATCAGGAGGCGGTCCAGCCCGGCCTGGTCCAGGGCGTCCCGGCCGAGCAGCGTCGCGGCGATCTCGCCGTTGACGTTGGCCACCGCGCGGAGCACGCCCTTGCCGCCGTAGCGGGCGCTGTCATCGTCGCGCAGCTCGACCGCCTCGTGGGCGCCGGTCGAGGCCCCCGACGGCACGATGGCGTGACCGAGGGCTCCTCCGGAGAGGCGCACCTCGACCTCGATCGTTGGGTTGCCGCGCGAGTCGAGTACCTCCCGGGCGTGTATCGAGGCGATACGGAGGCTCATCGGCGGGCCGGGGCGACGCGATCCGGCAGGGCCTCCACGCCGGGCAGCCGCTTGCCCTCGACGAATTCGAGCGAGGCCCCGCCGCCGGTCGATACGTGGCTCATCTGGTCGCTCAATCCCAGTTGGTCGACCGCCGCCACCGAATCGCCCCCGCCGACCACGGTGACCACCCCAGCGGCGGTCCGCGACGCCACGAAGCGGGCGATGGCGTTGGTCCCATCGGCGAATGCGGCGATCTCGAAGATGCCCATCGGACCGTTCCAGAAGATGGTGCGCGCCTTGGCCAGGTGGTCGGTGAAGGCCGCCACCGTTTGCGGCCCGATGTCGACCACGATCCCGTCCTTCGGCACCCCGCCGAGGGGCACGACCTGCTTCTGCGAGCGAGCATGGACCTGGGCCGCCACCACCAGGTCGGTCGGCAGCATCAGCCGAACCCGCTTTCGGCGAGCCTCGTTCATGATCCGCTCCGCATTGGCCAACTGGTCCGGCTCGACCAGGCTCTTGCCCATCGCGAAGCCCCTGGCCGCCAGGAAGGTATTGGCCATGCCGCCACCGATCAGCACCGCCTGGCAGCGAGACAGCAGCACTTCCAGCACCTCCAGCTTGCCGCTGATCTTCGCGCCGCCGATGAGGGTGTGGAACGGCTTGGCGGGCTTCTCCAGCAGGGCCGACAGGGACTCCACCTCGCGCTCGAGCAACAGCCCTGCCACGCTGGGCAGAAAGTGGGTGATCCCCTCCGTCGAGGCATGCGCGCGGTGGGCAGAGCCGAACGCATCGTTGACATAGATATCGGCCATGTTGGCCAGCGCCTGCGCGAACTTGGGGTCGTTCGCCTCCTCTTCCGCGTGAAAGCGCAGGTTCTCGAGGAGGAGCAGGTCGCCGGGGCGCAGCTTGTCGATCGCCACCTGTACGCCCGGCCCGAGGGCGTCGCCCGTCATACGCACCGGGCGACCCAGCAGCTGGCCGAGCCGATCGGCGACCGGCTTCAAGCGGAGCGCGTCATTGACCTTGCCCTTCGGCCGCCCGAGGTGGCTGGCCAGGATCACCGTTGCGCCCCGTTCAAGCAGGTACACGATTGTTGGCAGGCTGGCCCGGATGCGGGTGTCATCGGTAATGCGCGTGTCGTCGAGCGGGACGTTCAGGTCGGCGCGCAGGAAGACTCGCTTCCCACGGACGTCGATGTCGCGGACCGTCTTCTTGTTCAAAGTCGGGCAGCCATGAAGGTCGCCAGGTCGGCCACGCGGCAGCTGTAGCCCCACTCGTTGTCGTACCAGGCCACCACCTTGAGCAGGTTCTCGCCGACGACCATGGTCGACAGACCGTCAACGATGCTGGATCGCTCGTCGCCCTTGAAGTCCGTGCTCACCAGCTCTTCGTCGGTAAAGCCGAGCAGGCCGCGCATCGGCCCTTCGCTGGCGGCGATCAACGCGGCGTTGGCGGCATCGGCAGTGACCGGTCGAGAAGTGACCGCCACGAAATCGATGATGCTCACCGTGGCGGTCGGCACGCGCAGCGCAAACCCGTCGAAGCGGCCCTTCAGCCCGGGGATCACCAGCGACAGGGCCTTGGCGGCGCCGGTCGTGGTGGGGATGATGTTCTGTCCGGCGCTGCGGGCCCGGCGCAGGTCCTTGTGGTACACGTCGAGCACGTTCTGGTCGTTGGTGTACGAGTGAACCGTGGTCATCATGCCGTGCTCGATGCCGAAGCTGTCCCAGATCACCTTTGCCGGCAGCGCCAGGCCGTTGGTGGTGCACGACGCGTTGCTGACGACGTGGTGACGCTCCGGGTCGTAGGTTCCCTCGTTCACGCCCAGAACCAGCGTGACGTCCTCGTTCTTGGCCGGAGCGCTGATGATCACCTTGCGGGCACCGGCGTCGATGTGGGCGTGGGCCTTCGTCGCGTCGGTGAAGATGCCGGTCGACTCGATCACGATCTCCACGCCCAGCTCCTTCCACGGAAGAGCCGCCGGATCGCGCTCGCTGTAGGCCTTGATCACCTGCCCATCAACGGTGATCTGCCCGTCGCCGGATCCCACCTCGCCGTGATAGCGGCCGTAGGTCGAGTCGTACTTGAACAGGTGGGCGTTGGTGGCGGTCGGCGCCAGGTCGTTGATCGCCACCACCTCGAGCTTGTCGGGGTGGCGCTCGAGGATCGCCTTGAGGGTTTGACGGCCGATGCGGCCGAAGCCATTGATGCCGATGCGCGTCACGCGGACTCCTTCCGGTAGGCAGGGTCGTTCAAGCGTTCATTGACGATCGGCAGCAGACCGATCAGGGATACATCCTCGCCGTGCTCCGCCAGCTCCACGCGCACTCTTTGGGCGGGAGCCGGAAACGCCCGCCGGTCGATCCCGGCACGCACCGCCTGGCGCAGGTCAGGCCGCTGCAGGGCAATACTGCCGCCCAGCACGATCACCTCGGGATTCAGGACGTTGACCAGGCCGGCGCACATGGCACCGATAGCGTCCCAAGCGCGCGACAATACGGCCGCGCAGGCGGGATCGCCCGCATCGGCCGCGCGGGCCACCATGGCCGCGTCCACGTCTTCGGGGTTGGCGGTCAGTTTCGCCAGGCCCGCGGAGGCGCCTCGTTCGAGCAGGGCGCGTCCCTCGCGCGCGATGGCGGTTCCCGAGCCGATCGCCTCGGCGTGGCCGGGCATGCCGTCGCCGCACAGCGGTCCGTCCAGCTCCACGGTCAGGTGGCCGACCTCGCCGGCGGAGCCATCGGCCCCGATCAGCGGCCGCCCGTTGGCGATCACGCCGCCACCGATCCCGGTGGAGACGGTGACGTAGACAGCATTCTCGGCGCCGCGAGCGACGCCGTGGCGCCACTCGGCCATCATCGCCACGTTGGCGTCGCGCTCCAGGAATGTTGGCAGGCCCATCGCGGTCTCCACCCGCTTCGCCAATCGCACCTCATGCCAGCCGGCCAGGTTGGGCGGGGCAATCACCACGCCGCGCCAGGGGTCGAGCGGGCCCGGCGAGGAGATGCCGATGCCCACCGGTCCAGGGAACTGCCCCGCCGCGGCATCGGTGAGCACATCGCGGGCGAGCGCGCAGATTCGGCCGATCACCGCCTCCACACCCTCCTCGTCATCGGTCGCGACCGCGCGGCGACATCTGACGATGAGGTCGGGCATGACGAGCGCGGCGCGGATCTGGGTGCCGCCGAGGTCGATCGCCAGGATCGGCTGGCCGGCTACCTCATCCACAGGCCGTTATTGTAGCCGCCGGGTATCAAATCGGCCGCTCGGTGGCGGCCATCGGAGGTCCGACGACACACGACCGAGCGGCCGCAGCGCTGACAGATCGTGCGTTGCGCGGCTGAGCCGCGCAACCGATCTTTCGAATGGCAGGATCGGCTTCGTTCAGCCGCCAATCCTGAACATCTTGGTGCCGCAGACCCCGCAGGTGCCCTCGGTCGCGGGCTTGCCGTTCTTCATGGTGATCTTCTTCTCACCCTTCATGTCGCGCTTGGCCTTGCACTTGACGCAGTAGGCATTGGTCGCCATGGATCGAAAGCCTCCTTAACTTCCGGCACGTCGCCGGGTTGATGGGGGCGGCGCGCTCGGCCCCCAAGTGGCGCCGAGCCCTTCGATCGGCCGCCGAGACGATGATGGGCGGATGACGACGATCAGGCGCCGATCCTGAAGACCTTGGTGCCGCACTTGGGGCAGGTGCCCTGCCACGCGGGCTTGCCGTTCTTCATCGTGATGCGCTTCGCGCCCTGCATCTCGACTTTCATCTTGTCCTTGACGCAATAGGCCGTGGTCGCCATGGGTGAGTTGTCCTCCTATGTCCGGCTCAATCGCCGGTGTGGGGTGCTGGATCCCCGCCTTTCCCGAATATCATGGCTGACATTCGGGCCCGAGGATCGGCGGCTTGCGCACGGTCGATCTCCCAGAGCAGGTGGATGCCGGCCAGTCCGGCATCGATACAGCGTTGCTCTGCGGCCTCCTTCGCCGCGCCTTCGAGGAACAAGCCGGTGACGCGTTGTGCGTAGGCTGCGCAGATCGTTCCTGCGCGCAACCCCGCGAGGCCCGCCAGCACGAAGAGCGCCGACGATTCCATCTCAAGGTTGGCGACGCCCTCGCGCCGCAACTCCTCCGCGAGGTCAGGATAGCGAACTGGGAGCGTGCGCATCGCCCTTCCCTGCGGAGCGTAAAAGCCACTGGCCGTCGCGGTCAGCCCAACGTGGTAACGGACACCCTGTTCGCGACAGACCGATTCGAGGGCCCAGACCACGTCCCGGTGCGCGATGGCGGGGTACCCGGGGCGCACGTAGAAGTCCATGGTGTTGTCCAGGCGCACGGCGCCGGTCGAGATGATGAGGTCGCCGCTCTCGATCTCCGGCTGGAGCGCACCGCTCGAACCGACACGGACAAACGTCGCCCGATCGGTGATCTCCAGCACCTCGGCGAGCACGATCTCGACGTTGTCGGTGCCGATCCCGGTCGAAATGACCGAGACCCGCATCCCGCGGTACGTGCCCGTCGCCGTGGCGAACTCCCGGTTGCTGCGCTCGACCTCGACCGAGTCCCAGAGCGAAGAGACCTTGGCCACTCGCCCGGGATCGCCCACCAGCAGGATGTACTCGGCCAGCTCGCCACGCTCCAGGGCGATGTGGTACTGGCGGTTGCCCGTCAGTGGGGCGTCGGCCCGCGAAAGATCGGTCAAGGCGGCTGCGGCTCCCGAGGCAGGTTTGAGCGTGGAACGTCAGGTCGGCGGGAGTATACGCCGCTCCTCTCGCGCATCGGTCATCTCGATCCGCACAGGGGAGAGGAGCGCGATCCGGTCGTTGTCCTCGGCCGGCTGTGACCCGTGCGGCTCGCCGCCCTCGGCGGGCGGCTCCTCATCGACCCGGCGCCGGCCCTGCAGCCCGAGCACGCCCGCGATCATCGCCATGCCGAAGCTGATCCCGAGCAGCGCGGCCGGCGGCGGCCGTCGCTGGATGGCTACGCCCGGGGCGGCTGAACCAGTGATCACCGCGGCCTCCAACGGTCGAGTGGGCAGCGCCAGCGCCATGAGCGGGATGGTTCCGAGGCTCCCCGACACGCTGGCCGCAGGGTCGGCGTCTGCTCCAGCGAGCGCGGACAGCTGACCAGTAGTCCCACCGTGCGGAGACGGCTCCGAAGAAGAAGCGCTCGGGACAGATGCCTGCAGCGTGATGTCGCCGGCACCCCGCGGCCAGACGCGGAAGCCCCGATCCGGCGCGCGAGCCGTCGTCTCCTGTCCGAGCACGCCACGCACCTCGAGCCAAGCTCCTCGCTTGACGCGGGCCAGGGAGATCCGGCTCTTCGCCACAACGGTGACCCGGATTGGGCCCGATCCATCGTTGAGCTTGAAGGATAGGGTCCCCGTGCTGGAACGTGTGATCGGTGACTCCAGGGCGCCACGGACCACCACCAGCGACGCTTCTTGCGCTTCGCCGAGGGTCCCGGTTGCGCGCCGCAGCGGATCGGGATCGGCCTGGATCCCAAGTTGAAGGGGAGGCCGCGAGACCCGCAGGCTGAGCATCCCCGACTTGGTTGCGCGAATCCCGTCCAGATCCACGAGTTGGCCGAGCGCCAGCGCACCGGCCGTCGCGGTGAGGCGGATCACAATGCCGCCGGTCGGGTCCTGGACCACGGCCGTGGCCCGATCCAGCAGATTCGACGGCAAGGTCACGACGCCACGAATGCGCACGCGCGCGCCGACCGGCATCGACCGCGCGACGGCGATCGGCACGAGCTCCAGAGCCGGCGTCGGAATTGGGGTTGCCGAAACGACCGGCGAGGGAATCAGCGACGGCGCTGCAGTTTGGATCGGGCCAGGAGTCGGCGTCGGCACCGGCGAGGGCGTTGGCGCAGGGGTGGCCGGCGGCTCGATTCCCAGCACATCGAGCAGGTCGCGTGGCTGGAGCCGATAGCCGGCACTGCCCGTGCCGCTGGAGTCCCGCTGGCCGAGCACTCCCAACAGGGTGAGCCGGGTCCCACGCTCCCAGGTTGTCGTGTCGATCCCGGCGGCCGCGCTCACCACAACGCGCGTCGGGCCGCTGCCATCGTCGAGGTCGAAGGCGATCG
>Ga0315281_10013204_pt1 | contig 11193 bp, 10 predicted proteins | sample YL17G07_0_MG_FD_204540 | JGI IMG/M metagenome (GOLD analysis project Ga0315281, IMG submission 204540) | Sediment microbial communities from Yellowstone Lake, YNP, Wyoming, USA - YL17G07_0 | ecosystem: Environmental > Aquatic > Freshwater > Lake > Sediment | place: USA: Wyoming | collected... | reverse complement strand
TCAAACCATGGGGGCCCGTATTGTTTAACCCCGCCAATCCCCACTTGCTTGCGATGGCCCATGCCGAGAAACCAAGGATGCTGAAGATTAAAATCAGAACGGCGAGGACGCTGACCTTCACGTCATAGGATTCGATCTTCTTCCCCAGGTACTCCGGAGTTCGGCCGACCATGAGTCCTGTGAGAAAAACAGCCAGGACCACAAACACCAACATTCCATACAAACCGGCTCCAACCCCTCCAAAGACCACCTCCCCCAACTGCATGTTAAAGAGGGGAATCAAACCGCCCAAGGGTGTAAACGAGTCGTGCATGGAGTTCACTGCCCCGCAAGAAGCATCGGTAGTGATCGTTGCGAAGAGGGTGGAATTGAAGATCCCGAAGCGGACTTCCTTACCTTCCATATTTCCACCCGCAGGGTCCAATCCAAGCGCGTGTAGCCTGGGATTACCGGCACCCTCTGCGCACCAGCTGACCAGAACGCCAGCAAAAAAGAAAATGAACATGGCGGCCCACACCGCCCATCCGTGCTTCTGATTTTTGACCATTCTGCCGAGATAATAGGTGAGACCGCTTGGGATAAGGAAGATCGAAAGCATCTGGATGAAGTTGGACAGGGGTGTCGGGTTCTCGTAAGGATGGGCGGCATTGGCATTGAAAAAACCGCCGCCATTCGTTCCGAGCATCTTGATCGCCACCTGGGAGGCTGCCGGTCCCTGTGCGATCGTTTGAGTTTCCACCTTCTGATTTTCCATGACGGGATTGCCTTTATCATCTTTGATCTCCTGGCCGGCCGCGTCCGTCTTGGGAACCTGAATCGTGAAGGGCTCGACCAATCGGGCCGTCGCGTACGGTTTGAAGTTTTGGATCATCCCCTGGGAGACCAGGAATAGAGCGTAAATAATGCAAATGGGCAACAGAAGATAGAGACTCGCACGCACCGAGTCCACCCAGAAATTACCGATGACCTTGGCGGTATGACGCGAAATCCCCCGTACCAGTGCTGCCGCGATAGCGATGCCTGTGGCCGCCGACACGAAATTGTGGAAGACCAATCCCACCATCTGTGAAAAATAGGAGAGAGTCGATTCACCTCCGTAATTCTGCCAGTTGGTGTTAGTCGTGAAGCTGACGGCGGTGTTGAAGGCGAGGTCCGGGCTCACCGGCCCGAATCCCTGCGGGTTCAATGGAAGGAGATGCTGGAGCCTGAGAATGACATAGGTGAACAATAACCCGACCAGACTGAAGGCAAGCATAGAGATCGTGTATTGCTTCCAATCTTGCTCCTTTTTCGGGTCCAAACTGAAAAGACGATACAGCACCCTTTCGATCGGCTTCAATGCCGGATCGAGAAAGGTCTTTCCTTCGGCGTCCAGAACAGAGACGAGGTAGAGGCCTACCGGTTTGGTCAACAGGAGAAGGATCAAGACATAAAGGGCCAGCTGAATCCATCCAAAAAGGTCCATCGATCTTACTCTCCTTCAAAACTTCTCAGGTCGAAGGACTGTGACAAGTAAATATGCAATCAGAATCAGTCCTACGATACTTCCAAAGAGGTTGCTCATCTGTGAGACTCCTCGCCCCTGCCTGCAGGGCGAGGCTTGCGGGGCACTTGCCGGTTACAGCTTTTCACACGCATGGACGTATATAGCGCAGAGCCAGAAAAAAATGATCGGGATTAAGATATAAACAATGTCAATCACCAGCTTCCTCCTTCGAAATCCGGTCAGCCCTTCTTAACGTGAAACTGAATGTGCTTCCTTCTCCCAAGCGGCTTTCAGCGTTGACTGTCCCGCCATGGGCTTCGACAATTTCCTTAACGATAGCGAGGCCGAGCCCCGCCCCGGTTCCTGTTCCTCCCTGATCGGGAACCCGGAAGAATTTCTCAAAAATTGTTGCGAGATACTGACCCGGAATGCCTCTCCCGGTATCTGAAACAGAGAAGCGCACCCATTCCTCGTCTGCTCCTACCGTAACAGTCACTGTTCCTCCCGGTGGGGTATATCTCAGTGCATTCGAGAGCAGATTGGCGAAGACATGATTCATCCGTGCCGTATCAGCCCAGACTTCCGGCAAATCATTTGGAAGCTCCGTCGTAAATGTCACGCCCCGATCCTTGAAATTCGTTTGAAAAGGGTCCAACGCTTCAAGAACCATCGAATGGGGAGAGACCTTGCGAAAATCCATCTGCACTTTTCCGGATTCGATGCGGCTGATATCGAGCAGGTCGTTGAGGATGTTGTGCAACCGGTCGCTATCTTCGCGGGCTGCGATCAGAAGCTCGGCCTGCTTGGGCGTGAGTCCCCCTACCCTTTCTTCAAGAAGCAGGTGAATGGCCATACGAATGGAGGTCAGCGGGCTCTTCAATTGATGAGAGACGGTGGAGATGACGCCTCTTTTGAACTCCTCCTGCTCTCTCTCCTGGGTCACATCCCGAAGGACAAGGACGACGCCTGTCGGCTGCCTTTGATGATCAAGGATCGGAATGGCCTCTGGACGAAAGTAATGCTCCTCTCCCTCCACAAAATGCTGGAAGACCCTCTGTTCTCCCTTGGGCACGATCGTTCGACCGGCCCTCAGGGCTTCTGAGAAAATCTCCCCTGCCCACCGGAGCGGTGAATTCTGGATCTGTTTGCTGGGTTTGAGACCAAAAACGTTTCTGGCGGTCTCCGTTGCAACTTCCACCTTTCCTCCTAGGTCAACGATCGCAACGGCATCAGGCAGACTGCTAAAAGTTTGCTCTGTCGCACGTTGGATCCGCATCAATTTGGTCTGGTCGTTCCGGCGACTTTCACGAAGGGCCAAGGCCATCTCATTGAATGCCTCCGAGAGCCGTCCGATCTCATCCCGGGAATCGCTCTGAACCACGAGTTCAAGGTTCCCCCGCTTGATATCCTCGGCAGAACGAATGAGTCGATTGATGGGGCGCAGGATCCATCTCCCTGTGAAGAGAACGAACCCGACCGCCACGATCATCCCAACGAAAAGAAGACCATACATCTGCTTTCGGGCCGACGCTGCCCCGCGGCGTGCCCGATCATTGGCGTCGCTCATATTCTTTTGGTTCACGTGAAGGATCTCGTCAGCGGTCTCTTTTATTTGCAGGAATAAGGGCAGTTGCTTGCTGAAAAAGGCTTCCCGCTGTTGATCAATGGAACCCTTCAATCCTTTTACTTCATGAAGGGACGTTTTGTACTGTTGGAATAGTTCCTGGAGACGGGCGGCTTTCTCTCCTTCTCCCGGAACCGTAATATTACTCAACTCTACCTGAAGCGCCTTCTCAAAGACCGCTTCATTCTTCTGGATGAGTTCGGTTCCCTTCTGTTTCTCGCCAAGAAAGACGAAGAGCATGCCGCTGTCCATACGCTCGAGGGCTTCTTTCATGTCCTGGCAGGCAATGACACTGCGGTAGTTTTCACGGAGGATCACGTCGATGGCCGGCCCCAACTGCGTGAGATGGAGGATGCTTTGGATGCCTATCATTAGGATGATGAGCAGTAATCCACCGAACCCAAGGGATAATTTCTGCCGAAGCCCCAGCATCTGGGTTGCTCCTTTCTTCTAATGTATATAGCAAACTCCGTGCCCAAAGGGTCTCCACGTAAGTGGTTGCATTTATTAGGCTTTTTACAAGGTCTTTAATATGGACCCGTGCAAACTTCAAGATCAAGAGAAGGAAGCCTTGAAAATTGCAAGGCCGCGAGATAGGAAGGAAGGTTGATGAGAGGGAAAAGTTACGACCCAAGGGGTGCGAAGGCCTATCTCTTACCCCGCAGTCGAGGTTTGACAAAGTATACGGAAAGGCATCGCTTCCTTCTTGTAAGAGTGATTTGACAGGGAAGACTGAAGAGTGTAGGTTTGCATCAGTAATGGTTAGCTGCTTTGGTCTTTCATAAATAGCTTAGCATCCAAACAAAGAATAACGTTGGGCGGTGGATCCACACAGGCAAAGGAGGAACATCATGGATATTAATGCGCTTCAAAGAGTTTTCATGTGGTGCACAATCATAAACGGAGCCTGGTTTGTTCTCGCGGCCATGATTTGTGTATTTGCTGGTAATTGGGTATTCCGCATGCAGAGCAAATGGTTTCCCATCTCTCGGGATACCTTCAACGTGGTAATTTACTCGTTCTTTGCGTTGTTCAAGATTGTCTTCGTGGTGTTCAATGTCGTGCCCTACGTTGCGTTGCTGATCGTGGGATAAGACTCAGCATCCAGCTACCAAATCCACCATAGTCGGATAAGATTGGGCCTTTCCGAACCGGTGATTTCCACCTTAATGCTATAGTAATCCACAAATGGCACCTGCCCTTCCCGATCCCCCATTGTGAACAAAGAATATTCTTGACATTTGAAATTAAATTGATCTATGCTGAAACTAGATGGAATAAAGTAACTCGGGTCCAGAAATAGCTTTAATTATTTCTGGAGGTTAAAGAAGGAGATAGTCGGGCCGCTATCTGAGGATACCACCTCGGAGTGCGGCCTTTTTTATTGGAGGTGAAGATTTAAAGACAAGCAAGAAATTCAAGAGGTAAGTAGGGTGTCAGGGGTCCAGGAATAGTTTCAGTTATTTCTGGAGGTTAAAGAAGGAGATGGTCGGGCCGCTATCTGAATGTCGGATAGCGGCCTTTTTTTGAACCATCGTAGAGGGAATTATCAGCCTTTGGATGCCTAAAACCAAAGGAAGGAGGACGAGATGGAAGCTGGAACTCAGAATGAAAAAGAGAAAAGATTGGAAACGAAAAAAACAGGTATGCAAAAGTTCTTGAGTGGCTTTATGCATTTCTTAATGTATGGGGGATTTATCGTCATTCTGATTGCAATTGTTGCCATTGTGATTCTCATCTCATATTTGACGAAGTGAAAAAGTTGATGTCGAAGTCAGCACGTCGGTGCATCCTCCTAGCCAAAGAGTATCGGGAATGAGGAGGAGGATGAGGGGTAACCATCTGCGTTGGAATACTGATAAGAGGTCTTCTTAAAAATGGAAGAAATTTACTTGATAGTTAGATAAGAGGAGGTGATATAGATGGACTTTTTAGCTCATATGAAACCAGGTGGTTGGGTTATATTAGGTGTATTTTTGGTGGTGATAGTAGCAGTTGTTATTTCTTTCTTAACGAAGAAAAAAGGAAATAAGTAAAGTTTATAGGTAATCGTTGTAGAAATCCTAAAGGGAACATATGTTTTAGCGAATGCCTTGGAGAAAGAGAGGACGGGTATTGCCCGTTCGATCACCCGGTGTTTATTTGACTTGCAGCGGCCGAGCAATCTTCTTGGGTCAGGCCGCTTTGATTCCTGCGGCGGATGTAAGATTAGCATCTCATGCAGAGAAAGGAGGTAAGTGAGATGGAAGAAAAGAAGGAGGGTGGTTTACCAATCTGGGTTTTGATTGTAGTCATTGGAATCTCAGCGATCATCGTAGTCAGCCTTATCCTGTTTTTAAAGTAAACCCTTAAGAGATAGGAGTGAAAGAAGATAGGGGTTTTCGCTGACTCTATTCCAAGAAACATTTGAATCGGGATAGGTAGTTTCAACCCGTAATCGTCAATTCTAAGGTCATCTTCCTGTTTAAAAACTGGGTGGTCGGACCGCTATCCGAAAATAAAATTTCGGGTAGCAGCTTTTTTATTGGGAGACCGTCCAAGGGAGGAATAAGAAATGAAAGAAGAAAAAGAGTCAATACTTCCAATGCTGCTCTTATTAATAGCGCTTGGAATAGGAGCGATTGTATTGGTGAGGTTCCTACTTTTGTAATAAGGAGAGGAAGGGAGGGAAACCTCTGGAAAGATGAGATCGAAGGGAAAACTGTAACAGGCCCACTTAGCTCTAACAACAAGCGTTCAGGAAATTGAAGGAGGCTGTTCTATGGAAACCCTCCTCCCTGCAATGACATCCAGAGAAGACGGCCCGTAAAGGGGGATACGATGGACGCAGTAGAACGGCTGAAGGAGATGGTTGAAGATACAGGCCACGTTGATTCAGTATATGGTGGGTTTGAGATTGGGATTGTAAAACCAACTTTGTTCCCATGGTATAAAGTCATTAATGAATTGCTTGAAATCGGCCAGGAGATTTGGATCGCTAAGAAAGAAGGTAGGATCTGTATTATTTCGGAACCGGAAGCACGATAACGGTTTATCATAAGGATAAGATTTATGAAATGGAAGGGAATGTTCTACGTATCGATCATCCTGGGCCTAAGTGCCCTCTCTTCCCTGGTCGGTTTTTCGACCCATCAGGTTCTGTCGCTCGCCATCTTCTTTATGATCATTTTCGGAACGATCCTTTTCTGGCAATTCCGGCTTTCCTTTGCCCTGTTAGGGATTTCTTCACTTCTTGCCTTTGGTCTTCTTGATATCCATCATCTTATTGAATTTGCCGGACTGGACATCATCCTCTTTTTGATCGGGATGATGATTTTAGTGGGGTATCTTGAGGAGAACCACTTCTTCGGATCCCTCGTCAATACCCTTATTCGACATATAGGACCAAGGCCTCTTCTTCTTGTGGTAATTCTTATGATTGTCGGCGCAATCTCTGCCGCATTGGTCGATGAGGTCACTTCGATTTTGTTTATGACAGCTACGATGATCCACCTGACCTCGCGGTTCCGCGTCAATCCGATTCCCTTTGTGATCATCCAGGTTTTTGCGACGAATATTGGTTCAAGTGCGACAGTCGTTGGAAATCCAATAGGTGTCATGATTGCGATGAGGGCAGGATTGACCTTTCAGGATTTCCTCCGCTGGGCCTCTCCTATCTCGTTGTGTGCGCTTTTGGTAACTATCCCGCTATCCCTTCTTTACTACTCAAAAGAGATTCGGGATTGGAAACAGAAAATGAAGGGCAAAGATTTAGAAAAAGAGGAGATCTCTTCGAGAACAAATTCTTGGCAAAGAGTCACCTGCTTCATTCTTTTTATCGGGACAATATCAGGATTGGTGATGCATTCCTCGATAGAAAAATATTTGGGATTACAAAAGAATACTCTTCTGGTTGGGACGGCTTTTCTGTTTGCGGGGATCAGTCTCCTTCTGGCAAAGGATCGAGCAAGAGAGTTGGTGGAGCGAAGAGTAGATTGGTGGACTCTGACCTTCTTCATGATGCTTTTTGCTTCAGTGGGAACCCTTAAATATGTTGGGACTACAGAGGTCGTTGCCAAATCTCTTACCACATGGGTAGGAGGTAATCAAAAACTTCTTTTCGTCTTACTTACCTGGACGATTGGCATTTTAACAGGATTTATGGATAATGTCTTAGCTGTGGCTACGTTTATCCCAATTGTCCAAGACATCGCAAAAACAGGGATTGATGTTACACCCTATTGGTGGGGGATACTTTTTGGAGGGACGCTTTTTGGAAATTTAACCATGATTGGAAGTACGGCCAATATTGTCGCTATCGGAATCATCGAGCGTCAAAACATTGGTCGTATCACTTTCGGTCAGTGGATTAAACCTGGCGCAATTGTCTCTATTTCGACATTGGGAATCGCCACTTTTATCCTCTACCTTCAATTTTATAAATGAAAAGAAAGAATAAGGATTCTATGATGGGTTATAAACAGCCAGGACAATGAAGTTAAAAAAGGGGAGTGACTTACATGGGTCAAGATGAAAAGATAAGAGAGGCTCAAGAAATATTAGATTGGGCAATAACGCATTTAAATGGAAGTATTAAAAGTAAAGTAATGGATTACAAACATGAAAACTATCGAGTGCAAGTTTTTACAAAGGAGAATAAATTAATTATGCCAGTTCAAATTCTTGAGGAATGGATTAAAAGCACTAACCCAGGGGAGAATCTTATCCACGATAAGATAGAAATGTTGTTTAAAAATTTAGAAAATTACTAATAAATCGCTTGGAGTTGTCCAAAATAAGTTTCCTGTCCTCAGGATGCAAGATGACTTTTCGGGAAGGGAAAACAGCAAAGCCTTCTTTTAGGTTCCATTTCTACCTAATGGGTATACACGCACACTTTCAACCTGTAATGGTCGCCATCCGATATGCCATAATCCTCACTAGGTAGGTGTAACAGAGTAGTGATTCTTTTATTCTGTCGTCATCATATTCCGTACTTCTTCCGGCGGCGCCATAGAGTCGCCTGATCGATGCCGAGTATATCCGCAGCTTCTTGAATGGATCTTGCAGTAGCCAACACCCGCCGGATATGTTCCTCTTCGATTTTCTCCAGGGAAACTCGATCGCCGAGTTTTGCGATGGAATTACTGGGCAGGAGGTTTTCAGGGAAACATTCAATACCGACGTGGTCGGTTTGACAGAGAATCGCCGCCCGTTCAACCACGTTTCGCAGCTCTCGGATGTTTCCCGGCCAGTGGTACTGTTTCAGAGCTTGGAGCGCCTCTGGAGTAAAACCAAAGAAACGATGATGCCTGGCCCGACCGAAGAAAGTCAGTAACCCTTCAGCCAAGACCGTAACATCTTCCGGTCGTTCGCGTAGAGGAGGGATCTCAATCTGAATCACATTGAGCCGATAAAAGAGGTCTTCTCGGAACCGACCTTCTTTGACTGCTTTATCGAGATCCTGGTTGGTAGCAGCAATGATACGAACATCCGCTTTTCGCGTCGTGTAATCCCCTACCCTTTCATATTCTTTGTCCTGCAGAAAGCGCAACAGTTTCGGTTGCAGGTTCGCGGGTAAATCTCCAATCTCATCAAGCAAAAGGGTCCCGCCTTCACAGGAAGCAATGCGGCCAGGATTATCTCTGATAGCGCCGGTAAAGGCTCCTTTGACGTGCCCAAAAAGCTCGCTTTCCAAAAGGTCAGGAGAAAAGGTAGGACATGACACAATGGAGATTGCCTTATTCGCTCGAAGGCTCCATTGGTGAATCGCACGGGCCACAATGGTTTTCCCCGTCCCGCTCTCTCCGCGCAAAAGAATAGTCGCGTCGGTAGAAGCGACCTGGCGCGAAAGGTTTATCACTCGCTGCATGGCAGCGCTCTCTGTTGAGAAATCAATCTCAGGGTTTAATCGCCCCAGATCCTCTTGCAAAGAGACAACTCTTTGCTCCAAGGTCCTCATCTCAAAAACCTTGTCAACGGCGAGCTTCACTTGAGCCGGTGTAAATGGTTTTGGGATATAGTCTGTTGCTCCACGCCGCATGGCCTCGACCGCTGTATCAATAGAGGCGTACGCCGTAATGACGATAATTTTGAGCCAGGGGGTTTGGGCAAGTAAGGCCGGGATCAGATCAAGTCCATCGGTGGTCCCAAGTCGAAGATCAACAAGGGCGAGATCGAAGGACCTTCTGAAAGCCTCCTGCAAGGCATCCTGGGAATTGCTGACGGCAACGACAGGGTGGCCTTCTGTTTCCAGGCAGATGGTGAGCGTTTTGCGTGTGTTGAGTTCGTCGTCAACAACAAGGATATTCAAAGCCGATGACCCGCTTTTCTTTCCGGCTCCAGGTTCTTTATTACCTTCCATCATCCTTATGCTCAGAACATCAAAAAATATCCGCTGAGAAGATGTAGATCTCCGCGTTCTTGTCTTTCCACGCATTGGAAGGAAGGCCCGCTTTCTGGCACGTATGCTCAATAAAGGTCTGGCGGTCCCATCCGTATTCGGTGGCCACTTGAGGCAGGAGGAGGCCCGAATTCCATCCCTTCTTGATATAGATTCCGTGCTTCCCAACTTCAATCTCATTGATGTCTTTGATTCTTTGTAGGGGAGTCAGCACGGAGATTTCGTACTCCAGTTCTGGCAGCTCTTTCTCACTGACAGGATAGAAGCGGGGATCTTTGAAGGCGGCTGCCTCTGCCATCTCCTCTATGGTCTTGTAGAGAGGGCCTCGGCCTTCAATATATCCAATGCATCCCCGGAGCTCTCCACGCTGCTTGATCGTCACAAAGGCACCTCGGTTCTCTGTCAGGACGGGTGCGTCCACTTTGAATTCGGGAACAGGCTTTCCTTTCGCCTTATTCTCAACCACGGTCTTCACGATGTCGTGGAGAGCCTTTTTCTCCTGTTCATTCAATCCAAGGTCCACACCGACTTTTTTCTCCTCCTTCATCTTTCCTGTCCCTCCTGCCGTCTTGTAAAAGACACCTGCGGCATATCCCACGACTTGGCTCCGTTCGCCAGTCACATCTCCGGAATTCATGTATTTGAGCACTTTCCCTTTATTGGCTCCAAGGGCTTTGGCAGCCAGCATCACTGTTATCATGGGGCCGCCCCCACACGCTTCGGAACGACCTCCCTGGAGATCGCGATTCAATCCCTCTGGGTCAAACTGTTCGATGCGATCCAAGACGACTTTATCGAGCGCCAATGCCTGGTCGTTGGAGTGAAAATGGGAAAGATCGGAACTCGCAACCAACAAAACGTTTTTCCCCTTCATCGTATCGGCAAGGGCCGAGGCAAGGGACTGACACGAATCCCAGCTCCAGTCGGGCTCCATCACGATGGGAACCAGTTTGAAAGACTTCAGTACCGTCTGAAGAAAAGGAAGCTGAATCTCCAAGGAATGCTCTTTGGCGTAAGCCTCGGGAATGAACCGAATCTCCTTTCGCTTCTCCATTAGCTTTCGACAGAGTTCGACATCCACGGGAACGACTCCCAGAGGCGTTCGAAAGCCACCCTGGGGATAGATCGAAGCCCCCTGAAAGCGCACATAATGGCTTGGAGCGATGACCACGACCGTCTCAATCGTCTTCCCTTCGATCAGTTTATAGGCGTGTGCAGCAACCACTCCCGAATACTCATAGGCAGCATGTGGCGAAATAAGTGCAATGATTTCACCTCCGAGCTTCTCTTGGGTCACCTTTTCCAAACAGGCATTTATGTCATGAGTGAGAATTTTAGAATCGTTGGAGTACCAAGATCCAGCCGCCACAGGCTCCCTGATGTCTTTCATAATTGCCTCCTTTCCCACTTGGGAGGTCTGAGCGAACGAAAGGGAACCTGTGAAACCGACGAGACTGACGAGAAGGAAGAGGTAATATCCCTTTGCGATCTCCTTTTTTTGTCGGATACATTTCAACATTAACATTTGCCTACCTGTCCCAGGGGCGATTTTGATTGTTGGAGTTTAGCAGCTTGCTGAAAAACAACCATCTGCGGCGTTGCCCGGCCCGTTCACCATCTCACAGGCGTGCCAAGAGTTGCTCCTTACTCGTCGCAACGGCACCCCTCATCCTTCGTCGTTGCGGCGTACCGCCAAGTACG
>Ga0315281_10013203_pt1 | contig 11193 bp, 10 predicted proteins | sample YL17G07_0_MG_FD_204540 | JGI IMG/M metagenome (GOLD analysis project Ga0315281, IMG submission 204540) | Sediment microbial communities from Yellowstone Lake, YNP, Wyoming, USA - YL17G07_0 | ecosystem: Environmental > Aquatic > Freshwater > Lake > Sediment | place: USA: Wyoming | collected... | reverse complement strand
CGAAGGAGCCGTTCGTGCATGTATTACCCTTCGGCGAAACGCCGCAGACCCGCCATGTTCGCGGTTCGAATCTCACGTTTATCGGCGTCGTCAATGACCGGATCGCGGGCCGCGCCATCGTGGTCGCAGCACTCGATAATCTGGTGAAGGGCGCCTCCGGGCAGGCGGTGCAGAACATGAACCTCATGCTCGAGTTTCCCGAGACCATGGGGCTCGAACAGGTGGCGCTGTTTCCGTAATTGGCGGGCGTCTAGAGCTTGCCAAAAATCGCCAGCACCAGCGCGGCCTGCGCGAAAAATCCGACCGTGAAGGCGAGCGTGCGCAGCACCGGGATGCCCGCCGCATAAACGATGGCATGGGCGAGCCGCGCCCAGAAATACACCGCGCAGGCAATTACCGTGCTCTCGGTCGAATGGCCGAGCGCATCGAGGGTCAGCACCAGCGCGGCGAACAGCACCAGGTTCTCGACCGCGTTGCTGTGGGCGAAATACAGCCGTTGCGCCCATGCCGACTGCGGCTTGTCCTTGCGCGAGGGGTTGGCCATCGCGCCCATAAGCCCGCGCACCATGACGCGGTCGAGGATGTAAGGCACCCACATCAATCCGGTCAGGATGATCGTCAGCGTCAGCCACAACAGTTCACGTGACATTTCTATCTCCCAGTTGTTGTTGCTTCAATTGTGCAAGATTTTTGACAGGAACATCTGCGCCCGCTCGCTGCGCGGCGTAGCGAAGAATTCCGCAGTCGGTGCGTCCTCGACAATATCGCCCTTGTCCATGAAGACCACGCGGTTTGCGACCTGGCGGGCAAAACCCATCTCGTGGGTCACCACGATCATCGTCATGCCGTCCTTGGCCAGCGCAACCATGACGTCGAGCACCTCTTTGATCATTTCCGGATCGAGGGCTGACGTAGGCTCGTCGAACAGCATGGCGATCGGGTCCATGGCGAGCGCGCGGGCGATAGCAACGCGCTGCTGCTGGCCACCAGACAGTTGGCCAGGAAACTTGGTGGCATGTTCGCGCAGTCCGACGCGATCGAGCAGGCGCATGCCGTTCTCAACCGCCGCGGCGGCGTCGCGCCCGAGCACTTTGATCTGCGCCAACGACAGATTGCGAATGACGGATAGGTGGGGGAACAGTTCGAAATGCTGAAACACCATGCCGATGCGGGCACGCAGCTTGGGAAGTTTTGTCTTCGGGTCGCCGACCGATATGCCGTCAACGACGATCTTGCCTTCCTCGAACGGCTCCAGGCCGTTGACGCATTTGATTAGCGTCGATTTGCCCGAACCCGAGGGGCCGCATACCACCACGACCTCGCCTTTGGCGATCTTCGTCGTACATTTGTTGAGCACCTGGACCTTACCGTACCACTTGCTCACATTGCTGATGGTGATCATGGGCGCTCAGTGGATGATGGCTATGCGGTGCTGCAATCGCCGCACGCCGCGCGAGGCGGCAAGCGAAATTACGAAATAGATGATGGCCGCGAACAGGTACATCTCGACCAGGCGGCCGTCGCGCTGCGCGATCTTCGATGCCGCACCAAGAAAGTCGGTGACCGAGATGACGTAAACCAGCGAGGTGTCCTGAAACAGGATGATCGTCTGGGTCAATAGAACCGGCACCATGTTGCGGAACGCCTGTGGCAGGATGATATAGCCCATGGTGGTTGCGTAGCTCATGCCAAGCGCCTGGCCCGCTTGCACCTGGCCGCGCGGGATTGACTGGATGCCGGCACGCATAATCTCGCAGAAATAGGCGGCCTCGAACAGCGTAAAGGTCACCAGCGCCGACCAGAAGGCGCCGACCTGGATCGGCCGCGATCCGCCGGTGACCCATTGGCCGATATAGGGGACGAGAAAGAAGAACCAGAAAATCACCAGCACTAGCGGCATCGAGCGGATCAGGTTCACATAGCTGCCGGCCACGAGCGACAAGCCAGGCAGATTTGACAGTCGCAGCATGGCAAGCACGGTGCCGATGACAATGCCGACCGCGGTCGCCAGCAGCGTGAGCGTGACGGTGAATCTCATGCCGTCGAAAAACAGATAGGGCAGCGAGCGGAGGATGACGTCCCAGTCAATATTGGTGAACACCTGCCGCTCCTTAATGCGCGGCCGCTGGCCGGCCCATGCTGATGAATCCGGGCACGGCGACGCGGCGTTCGATCAGTTGCATGCCGTTCACCACCACGATGTTGATGACGATGTAAATGACCGTCGCGCCGGTAAACGCCTCGAATACCTGAAAGGAGAATTCCTGCATCGAGCGCGCAGCGGCGGTGAGTTCGACCAGGCCGATGGTGAGCGCGATCGAACTGTTTTTGATGATATTAAGAAATTCCGAGGTTAGCGGCGGCAGGATGATGCGAAACGCCATCGGCAGCAGCACGTAACGGTAGGTTTGCGGCAATGTCAGTCCGACGGCGAGCCCAGCCATGCGCTGGCCGCTGCGCAGGCTTAAGATACCGGCCTTGACCTGCTCGGCGACGCGCGCCGAGGTGTAGAGCCCGAGGCAGACGACGGCATTGTAAAAAGAAGCGTTGGTGATCTGCTTAAGCCAGTCGCCGATTACCTCCGGCACCACTTCCGGGAGCACGAAATACCACAGGAACATCTGGACCAGCAGCGGGATATTTCGAAACAACTCGACATAAGCGTTGCCCAGGCGAACGAGCCAGGGCGAAGGAGCCGTTCGAAGCACGCCGATGAAGGAGCCGATGGTCAGCGCGATCAGCCAAGCCGACAGGGCGGTGGCCAATGTCCAACCGGCGCCGAACAGCAGCAGCTGCGCATAGGTGTGCGTTCCGTCGGGGGAAAGTTGAAAAAAGATTCCCCAATTCCAGTTGTAACTCATGCGCACCCCGCTCCTTGACGCATCTGCGGCGCGGTTTTGCAGCCGCGCCGCAGAGGGTAGCGCTTATTGATAGACCTTGGGATCGCCACTGTCGGTCGGCTTGGCGACAACCTTTTTGAATGCCGCGCCCATCGGCACGTTGAGATTAATGCCCTTCGGCGGGATCGGCTTTAGGAACCACTTGTCGTAGATCTTGTTGATCTCGCCGCTCTTGTAGACCGCGATCATGGCGCCATCGACTACCTTCTTGAAGGCGGGATCATCTTTGCGCAGCATGATCCCGTAAGGCTCGACCGACAGCGCGGCGGCGGAGATTTCGTAGTCCTTCGGCGATTTCGATGTGGCGACGAGGCTGTAGAGCAGAATGTCGTCCATCACGAAGGCGGCGGCTCGACCAGTCTCCACCATCAGGAAGGCCTCGGCGTGATCCTTGGCCGTCAGGATGTTTAGGCCAAGATTCTTCTCGGTGTTGATCTCGGTAATCTGCTTGATGTTGGTGGTGCCCGAGGTAGAAACGACCGTTTTGCCTTTGAGGTCCTCAACTTTTTTCAAGTTAGCGGACTTCTTCGACACGAACCGGTTGGCCGTGACGAAATGGGTGATGGTGTACGAGATTTGCTTCTGCCGCTCGAAATTGTTTGTGGTCGATCCGCATTCGAGATCGACGGTGCCGTTTGCCAACAGCGGAATACGTGTAGCGGATGTGACCGGCTGCAATTTCACGTCGAACTTGGCGAGCTTGAGTTCCTTCTTAACCGCGTCGACAATCTTGTAGCACAGGTCCATGGCATAACCGACGACCTGCTGCTTGTCGTCGTAATAGGAGAACGGAACCGAGGACTCCCTGTGGCCGATTGTGATCGTCCCGGTGTCCTTAATTTTCTTCAGCGTGCCTTCCTGGGCGACTGCGGTGCCGGCGAGGAGACCGGCGGCGGCAATTGTCGCTATCATCATCTGCAAACGCATCGTAACCCCCCGTATCAACTATGCACATCCGATGATCCGGCGTCGTCATGACGTCGGACGGTGGCGTGATACGACTTTATCATAGGTTCGGGCCTGAACCCCAATGGGCTGATGGTCGCGGTGCGCCCGCGCGCACCATTCCAGTACGGCCAGGCGGCGTCATGCGGTGCAATATTTCAGGTTGACGACTAAACTAAGCGCTAAAGTCGCAAAAACCGGAGCAATCCAGCGCTCAATCCCGCATTTTCACATAAGATCCCGGCGCGTCCTCAATCGGTTTGAGCTTGCCGCCGCCGATTTTGCGCGCCGGCACCCGCGTGGCGTCGTGGCTGTTGAGCCAATCGAGCCAGTCCGGCCACCACGAGCCGGGGTGTGTTTTGGCGCGGGCTATCCACTTGCCGAGGTCCGATCCGATCGGCTCGTCGTTCGTCCAATACTGGTATTTCATCTTGTCCGGCGGATTGACCACGCCGGCAATGTGGCCGGAGCCGGCCAGCACGAATTTCACCGGTCCGCCGAAGTATTTCGAGCCTTCCAGTACCGATTTAGCCGGCGCGATATGATCCTCGCGGGTGGCGAGATTATAGATCGGCACTTTGATCTTGTGCAGATCGATCGTAACGCCGCCGATGTCCATCTCGCCCTGGGTGAGCGTGTTGTCGAGGTAACATTTGCGCAAATAAAACGAGTGATTTGCCGCCGGCAAGCGAGTGGCGTCGGAGTTCCAATAGAGAATATCGAACGGGAACGGCTTTTTGCCGCGCAGATAATTATTCACGACATAGGGCCAGATCAAATCGTTCGAGCGCAACAGATTGAAGGCGGTCGCCATCTTTGAGGCTTCCAGGTAGCCGCGCTCTTTCATGCGTTCTTCCAATGCGGCGATGCGCTCCTCATCGACAAAGACCATCAAGTCGCCGGCATGGGTAAAATCCACTTGCGCGGTAAACAAGGTCGCCGAGATTGCGCGGTTTTGTTTTTTCTCTGCCAGATAAGCCAGCGCGATCGCCAACAGCGTGCCGCCGACGCAATAACCGACCGCGTGGACCTTCGACTCGCCGGTCACCTGTTCAATTACATCGAGCGCGGCGAGCGGGCCCTCCCGCATATAGTCCTCAAAACCCTTGCTCGCCTGGCGCGCATCGGGATTGACCCAGGAGATCACGAACACGGTGATGCCCTGATCGACGCACCATTTGATGTAGGATTTATCCGGCGTGAGATCGAGAATATAGAATTTGTTGATCCATGGCGGCACGATCAGCAGCGGATGCTTGAGCACGTTCGGCGTCGTCGCCTCATACTGGATGAGCTGCATCAACTCGTTCTGGAAGATCACTTTGCCGGGTGTGAGCGCCAGATTGCGCCCGACTTCGAACATCGCGGGATCGGACTGGCGGATTTTCAGATCGCCGTGTCCGGCCTTGATGTCCTCGGTCAGCATATGCATGCCGCGCACGAGATTATCGGCATTCGAGGCGAGCGTTTCGCGAAACAGCTCCGGGTTGGTCAGCACGAAATTCGACGGCGCGATCGCATTGGCGATTTGCTTAACGTAGAACTCGGCCTTTTGGCGCGTATGGGGGTCGATGCCGGAGGCGTCCTTGACCAGCCGCTCGGCCCAATGGGCAGTCAGCAGATAGGCCTGCTTGAGGAAGTCAAAATACTGGTTCGACGACCATTCCGGGTCGGCAAAACGCTTGTCGTTGGGATCAGCCGCGACGACTGGAATGGCCGGTTCGCCGGCCATGCGCTTGACTGTGCCGGCCCACAAATCGAGATAGGCGCGACCGAGACTGGCCTGCAATTCGATCGCGCGCTTGGGATCGGACAGCCAATATTCCGCCACCGCGCCGATGGTCTGGACGACCTCAGTGACGCCATCGGCCGTGTCGCTTTTGATTTTTCCTTCCTCGCGCGGCTTGAGATAGGCGGCGAGTGCCTTGCCACCTTCCTCCACCAGCCGCGCAAGATTATGCGCCAACGTCTCGATATCGACGGCGCCGATCTTGGCGGGTTGGGAAGTAAGCTTATCCATTCGCATAGCGGCGGTTCTCAGTCAGACATGGTGCGGCCGGCGCCAGCCTGCAAGGCGCGATTACCCCAGAATTAGCGTGCGGCGTGGCCATGTCAGGCTCCTTGCTTAGAACATATTAAGCCAGTACTGCGATTATGCTATAATGCTTTGAGTTTGCATCGAATTTGCGACTGCCCCGATCCTGTTAGACAGTGATGCGCCAAAAAAACCGCTTATTTTCGGCCGATCGACTGTTGGCTGCTTTGGCGCTAGCTGGCGCGCTTGCCGGCTGTTCCGCCGGGCCGGCGATCGACCGGTTGCCAACCGAGCTTGGGGGGCTGCCGTCCGGGACCCCGCAACGGCCGCAGGCGCCGCCGCCATTTCCCTCAGTCCATGACGTACCGCCGGCGCGGTCGACCACGGCCTTGACCGATCAAGAGCAACTCAAGCTGGAAAAAGAACTCTCTGACGTGCGGCAAAAGCAGGAAGCCCTGCAAGATCGCGGCGCCAAGGACAGGGCCGTGAAAACCAACGCAAAATCCAATGAAGCAATGCAAAAAGCCAAGGCTGCGGCAAAAAAGAAACCACCCGACCCAAATCCGCAGTGAGCCGGTGGCTTAAGCCGTAACCCGTGATAAAAGCCAGCGGGTCAAAGTCATAAGCAGGGGTCGTTCGGTCGTATGGCCGACAAGGACTTGAGCCGATGGAAGAATTTTATCGCATCCGCCGTTTGCCGCCCTACGTGTTCGAAGAGGTGAACCGGGCCAAGGCCCGCGCCCGCAACGCTGGCGCCGACATCATCGATCTCGGCATGGGCAATCCCGACTTGTCGGCGCCGGCGCATGTCATCGAGAAAATGAAGGAGACACTGGGCAAGCCGCGCACCGACCGTTACTCGGCCTCGCGCGGTATCCTCGGCCTGCGCCGCGCGCAGGCGGCCTATTACGATCGCCGCTTTGGCGTGAAGCTCAATCCCGATACCCAGATCGTTTCCACGCTCGGCTCCAAGGAAGGCTTTGCCAATGTGGCGCAGGCGATCACCGCGCCAGGCGACGTCGTGCTGGTGCCAAATCCGAGCTACCCGATCCACGCCTTTGGATTTCTGATGGCCGGCGGCGCCATCCGTTCGGTGCCCTCGGAGCCGACACCGAATTTCTTCCACACGCTGGAGCGCGCGATCGTCCACTCGATCCCGAAACCGTCCGCGGTGGTCGTCTGCTATCCGGCCAATCCGACCGCCTATGTGGCGACCCTCGATTTCTACAAGGATCTGGTGGCGTTTGCGAAGAAGCACGGCATTCTGGTGCTCTCCGATCTGGCTTATGCCGAAGTGTACTTCGACGACCAGCCGCCGCCATCGCTGCTGCAGGTGCCGGGGGCGATGGATATCGCCATTGAATTCACCTCGATGTCGAAGACTTATTCGATGCCGGGTTGGCGCATCGGCTTTGCGGTCGGCAATGAGCGGGTGATCGCGGCGCTGGCGCGGGTGAAATCCTATCTCGATTACGGTGCCTTTACGCCGGTCCAGGTGGCCGCGACGGCCGCTCTCAATGGACCGGACGACTGTATCCGCGAGATGCGCGAGACCTACAAGCGCCGCCGCGACGTGCTGGTCGAAAGCTTCGGCCGCGCTGGCTGGGATGTGCCCAGCCCACGCGCCTCGATGTTCGCCTGGGCGCCGATCCCGGAGCCGTTTAAGAGCCTCGGCAGCGTCGAATTCTCTACTTTGCTGGTGGAGAAGGCCGAACTGGCGGTGTCGCCGGGCATTGGCTTCGGCGAATATGGCGAGGGTTTCGTGCGTATCGCCCTGGTCGAGAACGAGCAGCGCATTCGCCAGGCCGCGCGCAATGTCCGCCGGTTCCTTGAAACCGGGCCGGAAACATTGCACAACGTCGTCCCGCTCGCCACGCGGCGCTAATCGCGCTGCCATAGCACAGGTTGCTGACATTTGATGGTCGCGCCGCTGAAAATCGGTGTCGCTGGATTGGGCACGGTCGGCGCCGCGTTGATCGCCCTGCTTGCGCGCCAACGCGAAACACTCGCCGTCCGCTGCGGCCGCCGCATCGATGTGGTCGCGGTTTGCGCCCGCTCACGCGCGAAAAATCGCGGTATCGATCTCAAGAAATTCAAATGGCATTCCGATCCGGTCGCGCTCGCGCGCGACCCGGCGATCGACGTCTTTGTCGAATTGATCGGCGGGGAGGGTAAGCCGGCCAAAAGCGCCGTCGAGGCCGCGCTCGCTGCCGGCAAATCGGTGGTCACCGCCAACAAGGCACTGCTGGCCCGCCACGGGGTAGCACTCGCCGCGCGAGCGGAACACCATCACGTCGCGCTTAATTTCGAAGCGGCGGTTGGCGGCGCCATCCCAATTGTGAAGACTTTGCGTGAGGGCCTTGCCGGCAATTCGATTGAGCGCATTTACGGCATTCTCAACGGCACCTGCAATTACATCTTGACCAGGATGGAACAGGACGGAATGCCGTTTGCCGATTGCCTCAAGCAAGCGCAGCAGCTGGGCTATGCCGAGGCCGATCCGACTTTCGATATCGAGGGCCATGACACTGCGCAAAAACTCGCCATCCTGGCGAGCCTCGCCTTTGGCACCAAAGTCGATCAGGGCGCGGTTTATGTGGAGGGCATTTCCACCATCGCGCCTGCGGATCTCACCGCCGCCGACGAACTCGGTTATCGCGTCAAGCTCTTGGGCGTTGCGGTAAAAACGCCGAAGGGGATCGAGCAGCGTGTGCACCCGACCATGGTGCGCAAGGATTCCGCCATCGCCCAGGTGATGGGCGTGACTAACGCCGTCACGGTGGACGCTCTCGGCATCAATCCGCTCACGCTGGTCGGGCCCGGCGCCGGCGGCATGGCGACCGCCTCCGCCGTCGTCTCCGATCTCGGTGATATCGCTCGTGGCGTGCGTACGGCGCCGTTCGGCTGGCCAACGGCGCGGCTCAGCAATGTCCGCAAGGCGCCGATGCAGCGCCACGAGGGCGGCTACTATATCCGCCTGCTCGCGCGCGATAAGCCCGGCACTGCCGCGACCATCGCCAAGCGCCTTGCCGAGCAGCAGATTTCGCTGGAATCGATCGTGCAGCGCCACGGCAAGGGACTCCCCGCCGGCGGTTCGAAGGTGACCTCCGGATCGGTACCCGTTATCCTTATTACCTATGCCACCAGCGAGGACGCGGTGCGCAAAGCTCTTGCGGCGGTGGGGCGCGATAGGGTGATCTCAGGCCGGCCGCAAGTGATCCGGATCGAAAAAAACTAACCGCCGCGGCAAGGCGGGAATCGGAGGAAGCGAAGATGGCGTCGATCATAGTACAGCCGAATCTCTTGCTGGAGCGCGTTTTATCGATCGAGATCGTGCGCGTGACCGAGCGCGCGGCGGTGTCGGCGGCGCGGCTGCGCGGCCGCGGCAATGAAATGGCCGCCGACCAAGCCGCGGTCGATGCCATGCGTCGCGAGCTCAATAAATTGCCGATCGATGGCCTGGTGGTGATTGGCGAGGGCGAGCGCGATGAAGCGCCGATGTTGTTTATCGGTGAGACGGTCGGTACCAAGAACGGGCCGAAGGTCGACATCGCCGTCGATCCGCTGGAAGGCACCACGCTTTGCGCCAAGAACATGCCGGGCGCCATCGCCACCATGGCGATGGCCGAGGGTGGCACGCTGCTCAACGCCCCCGACGTTTACATGGAAAAAATCGCCATCGGTCCCGGCTATCCCAAGGGCATCATCGATCTCGACGTGCCGGCCGGTGAGATCATCGCCAAGCTGGCGAAAGCCAGGGGCGTCAAGCCCGACGGCATCACCGCGCTCATTCTCGACCGCCCGCGCCATTCCGATCTGATTGCAGCGATACGCAAGGCGGGCGCCGCGGTGCGTCTGATTACCGATGGCGATGTCGCCGGCGTGATTCATACCGCGGATGCCGAGGCGACCGGCATCGATATTTATATGGGCATCGGCGGCGCCCCCGAAGGCGTGCTGGCGGCGGCAGCGCTACGCTGCATCGGCGGGCAGATGCAGTGCCGTCTGGTGCTCGACACGGAAGAAAAGCGCGAGCGCGCTGCCCAGATGGGCGTCAAGGATCCGCGCAAGAAGTACCAGATCGAGGACATGGTGAAGGGCGATTGCCTGTTTGCCGCCACTGGCGTGACCAATGGCGACCTGCTGCGCGGCGTGAAGTTTCGCAACGATATGATCGAAACCGAGACGGTGGTGATGCGCTCGATCACCGGTACCGTGCGCTGGGTTCGCGCCGAGCACCGGCAACTTGATAAATTTTTTCTGGATTGACGAAGCCTGCCAGAACTCGGCCTGCTAAAGAAGTGGCATCGGCAGCAACGGCGAGTCGCCAAAATACCCGCTATGACATCCGCATTGAATCCGGCTTTGCCACCGGCGCCCAATCTCTCCGCGCTTAAGTCGCCGACGCGCACTTTTCTTGGCGTCGAGCGCTCGGTAACCGGCCGTGTGTGGCGGGACCGGCTCGATGAGCGGGGCCAGGCGCGCGCCCTCGCCATCGCGCAAAGAAACGGGTTGCCGGAATTGCTCGCGCGTATCCTGGCCGGCCGCGGCGTCGAGCCCGACGCGGTCGAAGCCTATCTCGATCCCACCCTCAAGCGGCTGCTGCCCGATCCGCATGGATTGACGGCGATGCCGGCGGCCGCCCAGCGCATGGCGGACGCCAACATGGGCGGCGAGAGCGCCGCCAGTTTCGGCGACTAAGATGTTGACGGCGCCACCGCCGCGGCCCTGCTCACGCGCTATTTGCGCCACTGTGGGCTCGACCCGATTGTTCATATCCCCGACCGCATCTTCGAGGGCTATGGCCCGAACGTGGACGCGATTCGCTCATTCGCCGAGCGCGGCGTCAAACTGCTGGTCACGGTCGATTGCGGCACCACCAGCCTCGAGCCGCTCGCCGAGGCGAAAAAGCTCGGCCTCGACACCGTCGTCATCGACCATCACCAGGCCGATGAAGAACTCCCGCCGGCGGTGGCGATCGTCAATCCCAACCGCATCGACGATCTTTCGGGGCTCGGTCATCTCGCCGCGGTAGGGCTGGTATTCCTCACGCTGGTGGCGATCAGCCGCGCCTTGCGCGATCGTAACTTCTGGACCGCTGCGCGGAGCGAGCCCGATTTGCTCTCATTGCTCGATCTGGTCGCGCTCGGCACCGTTGCCGACGTTGTGCCGCTGATCGGGCTCAACCGCGCCTTTGTCGCCAAGGGGCTGATTGCGCTGCGCCGCCGCGCTAACGTCGGCGCCACCGCATTGATGGATGTGGCGCGCTTGAGTGGCCCGCCGGAGTCTTGGCATCTCGGCTTTCTGCTCGGC
>Ga0315281_10013201_pt1 | contig 11195 bp, 6 predicted proteins | sample YL17G07_0_MG_FD_204540 | JGI IMG/M metagenome (GOLD analysis project Ga0315281, IMG submission 204540) | Sediment microbial communities from Yellowstone Lake, YNP, Wyoming, USA - YL17G07_0 | ecosystem: Environmental > Aquatic > Freshwater > Lake > Sediment | place: USA: Wyoming | collected... | reverse complement strand
GTTGGACATCGAAGCGATCCTCCTCCAGGCTTCGGACACCCTGGCCTGGGCCAAACGGATCTCGGTCGCGAACGCCCGTTTGTCCATCTCCATGGCCTCCCAGGAGACGAACCTGGGGAACTTCGATATCTCCCTGACGACGGCAGACGCCGTCGGCGAAGTCGCCTATACCATCGGACGCTGCGACATCGACGTCAAGGACAAGGGCGGGGCCTACAGCCTGACGAGCGGCCTGCGCTCGTCGGGCACGCTCCGCCTGGCTTCGCCCTTCGGCCTCGACGCCGCGTTCGATTTCGGCCCGACGCGGCTCGCGGAGGCCGGCATCGAGGATTCCCTCGCCGGTCTCACGATCGAGACGGCGTGCAAGTTCGACATGGACGTGAAAGAGCTCGCCGTCCCCCGGCTAAGAATTGCCGTTCCCGGCCTTCTCGACCTCAACGGGTCGGTCGCGGGACGATTCGGCCACAGCGTTTTCCTCGAGGCCGAGGCCAAAGTCCGGCTCGACAAACTCGAAAATCTGGCCGCCCTGCTCGGGCCCCGTCTGCCCGCGGAGTTCCGCGGCGCCAAGCTCCGGGGGCGGGCGGAGCTTTCGGGAAAATACGGCATCCAGCGCTCGAGCCAGGAGACGAAAGACAGCCTCACCGGCACCCTCGCCCTCGAAGACGTGGAGTTCGACTACGTCGCGGGCGGGCTTCCCCTACATGTCCGTGCCTCGGGCCGGCTCGACGCGGCCGGCTCGACGCGAGACCCCCGGCTCTCGGCCGATATCCGCGCGTCATTGGGAAAAATCGCCATGGACAGGATCGCCGTCGGGAACTCCGACGTTCATATCGTCGCGGCCGCCACAAAGGATGCCGCGGACATCTCCCGGCTCGACGCCGCGTTCAAGAGCCTCGATTTCGACGTCGCCGAGGGGAAGAAGATCTCTTTCGACAAGGTCACGCTCGCCGGGAAGTCGCGCCTGGACCTCGGCCGGAAAACCGTGGCCATCGATTCGCTCGAAGTCCAGTTCCCCGGGCTAACGCCGCTCCGTCTTTCCGGCCGGTTCGGGCTGGGAAATATGGGCGCGGCTCAGGTCAAGCTCGAAAGCCGCGGCCTGGACATTCCCGCCCTTCGCGGGCTCGCTTCGTCGTTCATCCCGGAGAGCCTTTCGGGCTGGGAACTCGGCGGCACGGCAGACCTCTCGCTCGAGGCACGCCGGCCGGCCTCGACGAGGGATGACTGGGCGTTTTCCGGAACGCTTTCCCTCGCCCAGCTCCTGTTCAACGATCCATCGTTCACGATCGCCGGAGAAGGGCTCAATCCCGTGCTGAACGTCGAAGGCGCCTATGACGCTTCGAAGGGGATCTCGTTCACGGGCGCCCTCGACATCGAACAGGGCGAATCACTGTGGAAGGCGGTTTATGTCTCTTGGAGCAAGCACCCCCTCAAGGTGACCCTCGTCGGTCGCTACGACCCCGCCTCGGGCGGTGTCGACGGCCTCGCCGCGCGCTTCTTCTTTCCGACGATCGGGGAAGTCAACCTCGCCGGCTCGGTCCATTCGCGGCCCTCGCCGTCGTTCGACCTGCGCACGGAGGCCCGCCTGAGCCTCGGGCCCCTCTACTCCCTCTACACCCAGGCCGGTGTCGCTCAAGAGAACCGGATGAGCCTCGAGGGAATGCTCGGGGCGGACGTTCGCATCCGCGGGGAAGGCGATGCGCTCTCGGTCGCGGGCAAAATGACTCTCGCCGATACCAGTCTCGAACTCCCCTCATCGAAAACTCTGCTTCTCGGCGTCGCCGCCGAGATTCCCGTCCACTACGAGGCCGTAAGTGCCGCGCCGGGCTCCCCTGAGAGTTCGCTCCCCGACGAGGGATTTCTCCGGATCGGCGAGTTCCAGAGCCCCTTCCTGACCTTGAAGCCCGTGGCCATCTCCCTCCGGGTCGGAGCGAACGCCTTCGCCATCGAGCCCCTCGCCCTGGAGCTTTTCGGCGGCCGGCTCGAGCTCGGCCGGACGACCTTCCGCGTCGACGCGACAAGCGGCGCCCTCCGGGGCATCGGCTCCCTGGCCCTCCGCGAGATCGATATCTCCCGCTTCCCCGTCCAATCGCCCCAGTTCAAACTGACCGGCAAGATCCGGGCCGAGTTCCCCCGCTTCGACATCAGCTCTCGGGAAATAGCCATCTCTGGATGGGGCGAAGCTGATGTTTTCGGCGGCAAGGTCGTCCTGCGCGACCTCGCCGTGGCCGGGCCGTTCGCCGCGAACCGCTCCATCTCGCTCAACATCGACCTCCTCGACCTCGACCTGAAGAAGTTGACCGACGAGGTCCCGTTCGGAGAAGTGACCGGCATCGTCAGCGGTGAAGTCCGCAACCTCGTCATCTCTTATGGCCAGCCGGAACGGTTCGACTTCCGTCTCGAGTCCGTGCCGCGCAAGGGTGTGGCGCAGACGTTCAGCCTGAAGGCCGTGGACAACCTGACGGTGCTCAGCTCCGGCCAGCAGGCGTCCGGCGGGACGGGCGGCTTCTGGATGAGCCTCATCAGGGGCTTCCGTTATCAGAAGCTGGGCCTCATCAGCACGCTCCGCAACGACACTTTCACCCTGAACGGCACGATCCATGAAGGCGGTGTCGAATACTTGGTGAAGAAACCGTCGCTTTTTGGTATAAGTGTCATTAACAGGGAGCCCGATAAGGTGATCAGCTTCAAGGAAATGACGAACCGGCTCAAGCGGGTCGGTCAATCCGAAAAATAATTCCGCAAGGTAAGGAGGACAGCGACATGAGAAAACGATACACCGTAGGCAGCATCGCGGCCGTGGGCCTCGTCTTCGTCCTGGCCTGCATCACGGTCAACATTTATTTTCCGGAAGCGACGGTCAAGCAGGCCGCCGAGGAGATCGTCGACGAGATCCGCAAGAAAGACGCGGAGAAGAGCGGCCAGGAAGCCGTCAAGAAGCTGGCTTCGCTCCCCGATCCCGCCCCGTTCTCTTTCGTCCCCGGCGCCTACGCCCAGGAGGCGACAAGCGTTTCGACGCCGGCCATCCGGGCCCTCAAAGAGGCCATGAAGAACCGCTTCCCCGCGCTCAAGCCCTATTTCGACGGCAGCAACGTCGGCGAGACAAACAAGGGGATGGTCGAAGTCCGCGACGAAGCCGGCCTCAACCTGCAGGCCAAGGCGGCCCTGCGCAACCTGGTCAAGGACGAGAACGGCGACCGGACGAAGCTCTACGCGGAAGTGGCCAAGTCCCTCAACATCGAGGCCAGCCAGATCGAGCGCATCCAGAAGATCTTCGCCGAGAGCTGGATCAAAGCCGCCGCGCCCGGCTGGTGGATCCAACAGGAAGACGGTGCCTGGGTCAAAAAAAGCTGACCCGGACCGAAACAAACGGCCCAACGCCCGCGTACTACCGGAGTGAGGGGAGCTTCGACCCCGCTCGTACCGTTTTTCCGGAGGAGACAACCATGTTCAACAGAATAGGCCGGAAGCCCGCTCTCGCCGCGGGGATCAGCGGAGTCCTCGTGGCCGCGACGATCCTCCTCGCCGCCCAGGAGCGCCTCAAACCCGAGCAGTGGATCAGGCACGCCAAGCTCGAGGTCGTCCTGTCCGATTTCCCGGCCCAGGGCCTGGTCCTGGACATCGGCGGCGGAGGCGAGGGCGTCATCGGCCAGCTCAAGGGGAATCAGGTCGTCGCCGTCGACCTCAGCAAGCGCGAGCTTGAAGAAGCCCCCGGCGGCCCCTTGCTCAAAATCGTCATGGACGCCCGGGACCTCAAGTTCCTGGACAAGACGTTCGATACGGCCACCGTCTTTTTCACCTTTATGTATATCGCGCCGGCCGACCACGCCAAGGTCTTCCAGGAAATCCACCGCGTGCTCCGGCCCGGCGGCCGGCTCCTGATCTGGGACGTCGTGTTTCCCGACAAGGCCGATCCGGGCAAGCTCGGTGTCATGTACCCTCTCCACATCCAGCTGCCCGGGAAAGCGATCAACACCGGCTACGGCGTGAAGATCAACGAAGGACAGGGAGCGGACCATTATCTGGAGCTGGCCGCCGCGGCGGGCTTCGAGGTCGTCGCCCGGAAAGACGAGGCCGGCTGGTTCCACCTCGAGTTAAAGAAGGGCAACTGATCTCCTCGCTTGGCCCAAAGCCCGGTCGGCCGCTTATCTCGCGGACTTGTTACCGGCTTTCGCCACGGGGTGGCGGATGATGGTCCGGAGCTTCTCCGGGGCGGAGCGCCGCGGATCGCTGAGGTAGATCTCGTGATGCTTGCCGCACAGCTTATACCCCTGTTCCTCGACGAAACGGTGGAGGCGTTCGATGGTGGGGCCCTCGGTCGCATAGGGTCCGACGTGCATGATTTGCGCCGTTAAGCCCTCGTGGAACTTCTCGAACCGGACCTCCGGAAAGCGGGGGAATTTCGCCTTTTTCTTGACGGTCTCGATCGCCTGGGCGACGTCTTTCTTCGTCACGATGTCCGGCAAGGCTATGAGGAGCGTCCACTTCCAATTCTCACGCTTGCCGTTCAGGAAGTCGGCGGGATCGTCGGCGCACCACAGGCCCTCGAGGGCCATCACCGGGTAATCGATAGCCTTGTCCTTCTTGAACGTGAACTTGAGCGTGTAGGCGACGCCGTAGAGCGTGCCGACGGCCTCCTGGAACGCCTGGCCGTTGGGGTCTCCCATTCCATCGACCATGAGGCAATTCATCGGCGGAACATCGATGATCGAGGGCTTCGCGGCCGACGCGGTGTAGTACGGCTTGAGGGTCTTCTTGAGGTCGATCGTTTTCATGGCTCTGTTCCTCGTCTTGATATCGGCATCATTATATCAGCGCAGCGGCCTTTTCGCATTCTTGACACCGCGTCGAACCCGGGAATAGTATGGTCGTCGAAAAGGAGGATAAACCCCGGGCGCTGGTTTTGGAATGCCATGAGACGCGATATCGGACATCATGGGGGACGGGGAAAGACGGCCGCATTTCCGAGGATCGGCAGGATCCTATCGGTTTTCCTGCTATTACTTGCTGTCGGAGCGGAACTCCTTTCCCAAAAAAGATCCCCGGCCGAGATCCCGGATGACCTAAAGAGGACGCTCGTGGAATACGTCCAGGGGCATGGAATGAACCCCGAGGATTATGTCGTCAGCAAGTTCCAGGATCACGACATCGTCTTCGTCGGAGAGCATCATCTCATCAAACACGACGTCGAGTTCATTCAATCCTTGATCCCGATATTGTATAAGAATGGGATCAGGAATCTCGGGATCGAATTCGGCTGCTATGAGCTCCAAGGCCAGGTGGACGCGCTGATCACGGCCGAAACCTATGATGCGGACCTCGCTCGCCGCCTGATGTTCCAATGGGGCAGCTATTGGCCCTATGTCGAATACCTGGATTTGTACCGGAAGGCCTGGGAGCTCAATCGTTCGCTGCCCGAGGGGGCGCCCAAGTTCCGGATCGTCAACCTCGATTACCGGCCCCGGTGGGACCTGCTCGTGGATGACATGACCGAGGGCCTGTGGAACCGCGTGTTTTTCAGAGGCTCCCGGGATAGGCACATGGCCCGGGTCATCATCGACGAATTCCTCAAGAAAAAGAAAAAAGCCCTGGTTTATATGGGCCAGCATCATGCGTTCACCCGTTTCTATAAGCCCGAATATGATTTCAGGATGAAGAGACTTATCGGCGTGAGGAAGCGGGGGGCCGGCAACCTCGTCTGGCTCAAGATCCGGGGAAAGGCTTTCAACATCTGCCTGCATTATCCCTGGACGACGACCGCCGGCCCTCGAACGTACGATTATCCTGTGGACGGCGTCGTCGACCGGGTCATGAAGGACTTCGAGCCGCCCCACGTGGGGTTTGACGTCGTCGGCTCCCCGTTCCACCGGCTCGGTGATAGAGGCGCAATTTACTCCGCCGGACGAAAAAAGTTCGCCTTCGGCGATTTCTGCGACGGCTACCTGTTTTTAAAACCATTCGGCGAGTGCGAGGGATGCACGGTGGACCCCCTGTCCATCACACCCGAGAATTTCGATGAGGCCGTCGTCAACCTGCCGAACATGAACCTGAAGAGAACGATCAAAACCGTCGCCCAATTCCTCGAAAGGATGAAACGGTACGCCGACATCAAAAGATTCTATCCCGACCTCGAGTAGGGCCTGACGGCCGGCTACATTTTCTGACCCGAGCCGAGCGGCAAGCCAATGCGTTTGAGCAAAGCCTCATAGCGAGGGTCAGACCGCAGCCCATCAAACCGCCGGTCGCATTTGATGTAAACCAAGAAGCCTGACCGTTCCTCTAAGGCTTTAGAGAGCCAGTCAAAGGCCCGATCCTTTTCTCCAAGGCCAATAGAGACGGCGGCGATGTCGTAGGCTGGAACGTACGCTCGCTTCGACTTCTCAAGGAGTTTCCCCAGAATCTCCTGAGCCTCCTTCTTTTGGCCGGAAATCCCGTAGGCGTGACCAAGGGCGGCCAGGGGAAGAGGGCCGTCTTTCCAATGGCTGAGGGCGCTTTGGAATTCGATGAGGGCCTCCGGAATCATGGATTTCTGCTCATAGGCCCAGCCCAAAATGATTTGGGCCCACGCATTGTTGGGGTCCATCTGGACTCCTTTACGGGCCAGCTCGATCGCATCATCATAATTTGCCGTGCTGAGGCAGTGCCAGCCGAAGCATAAATTCATATCGTTGGCAAAGGGATCAAGTTCCGAGGCGAGTTTGACCTCAGCCATGGACTCTTCCATTCTGTCCATGGCCATGAGGTAATGCGCATAGAGATGGTGAGTATAGGCGAGGCTGGGGTTGAGCTCCAGGGCTCGCTTGAATTCTTTCTCGGCCTCTGTCCAATTCAGATCATAATGGAGCCAGGCTAGAGCCAGAAAGCTGTGGGCCTCTCCGAGCATATTATCCTTCTCCAGAGCCTGGAAAGCCGCCTGTTTCATTTTCAAAAAGGCCTCCCGAGGCGGAATATCGCCGAATAGACCTTTAAAAAAATAACCGTTGGCGATCTTCGTGTAAGCCAGAGCAAAATCCGGGTCGAGCTTGACCGCTTGATCAAAATATTCATTATCGCCTGAATAAACCCCCTTGAGATAGACATCAAGAGCTTGGGGGTTCACAGCTTTTTTCTTGGCCAACCGGAACCTCTCCTCCTCGCTGAGTCTGATACCGACCTGCCTCGTGATATCCTGGGCAATTTCGCCTTGTAGAACCAGAAAACCGCCGATGTCGCGTTCGTAGCTTTTGACCCAGAGCTGCCGGTCTTCGGCCGGATTAATCAGCCTGGCTGTGATACGCACCTTTTCTCCCGACCTCAAGACAGAACCTTCAATCACCATGTCGGCATTCAGCTCTTTGGCGATCTGCGGCAGAGATTTCTCTGTTTTTTCATACTTCAGGACAGAGGTCCGCGATATGACCCGCAGGGTGCTGATCTGTCCCAATTCCGTGATGAGAGCATCTGTTATTCCCCCGGCGAAATATTCTTGCTCAGAATCATGGGAGAGATTCTCCAAGGGCAGGACCGCCAGTGACTGCGCCAGAGAGGTTTTTGCCCGGCCTGTCAAAAAGTTTCTTATTCCACCGATGTCGAGAGCGAACACAAGAGCCGCTGCTCCGACGAGGGCTAAAAGACTCATAGGAAGCGGTCTTCGCCACAAGCTTTGCTTTGTCCTGCGCCTGGGCTTCCCGGCGATCAGCGCCGATAGATCACCGGTCTCAAGATGGTTTAAATCAGCCATCAGCTCCCTTGCCGACGCGTAACGGTTGGCCGGCTCTTTCTCCAGGCACTTGAAGATAATCCACTCCAGCCCCTCGGAGATGGGGGCTCCCAGCGGTTCGGGCTGCTCGTGGAGGATCGCGTGAATGACCTTAGGGGCGGTCTCCTGAGGAGCCGGCCTTTGGCCCGAGGCCAGCTCATAGAAAATGGCGCCCAGGGCATAGATATCGGTTCGCTCGTCAACCGCGCGGCCTTCGAGCTGCTCGGGCGCCATGTAGGGAAGCGTGCCCGTCAAACCTTCCGTGCCGGTGAGGGTGAGGGTCTTGTCCATCGATCCCGAGGGGGGCTGGAAAAGCTTGGCCAGGCCGAAGTCGAGCACTTTGAGCAGGCCCTTCGGTGTGACCATGATGTTCCCGGGCTTGAGGTCCCGGTGGATGATCCCCTGCTCGTGGGCCGCTTCCAGCGCTCCCGCCGCCTGCTTTCCCAGCTGGACGATCTCCGCTTCCGGCAGCGCTCTCGAAATCGATTTTTCCCTCAGCGTGACCCCGGATATGAATTCCATCGCCAGAAAGTCGACATCCTTTTCGGTGTCAAAATCGTGAATAGTGGCGATATTGGGGTGGTTGAGCTTGGAGAGAGCCATCGCTTCCCTGCGGAAGCGCTTTCGCGTCTCCTCATCGGCAAGAGCCCCGGCGGGCAGGATTTTCAGGGCGACGTCTCTTTCCAGGCGTTCATCTCTGGCCCGATAGACAACGCCCATGCCGCCGGCCCCGATTTTTTCGATGATGCAATAATGTCCGAGCGTCCGACCTATCATGAGCGCTGACTCCTTTTCGTATCAAAGAAAATAGGATAGCAGATCTTCGTGACGCGCCGCTCTAGGCCGCCCGGATTCGATAAATTATACTGAAATTATAGAAAAACTTTATCACCCCCCCTTGACCGGTGTCAAGTTATCGAAGCTGATTCCAGAGCGGCCCGGCCGTCCCGCCCCGAGTTCTCCAACGAGCCCGGGGCCGGCTCCGTTAGGGCCGAATGCTGAGGGTGATCTTGAAGATGCCGCGCTCTTCGAGCGGATAGAAGCGGCTGGCCGGGTCCCAACGCCGCTCCCAGTTTTTCGAATAGACGAAATAGACGACGTTGCCCGGCGTGATCTCCCAGCGGAAACGGGTGTTGACGCCGAGCTCGTTCGAATCGTTGTCGTATTGGATATAGTTCATCAAGCCCAGCCGGGGCGTGAGATAGAAGTCGGCCTTGAGCTGGTAAACGTTTTCCTTGAAGTTCCCTTCGGGGAGCCGTCCGCGGACGAAATTGGCGTCGAGCCCCAAGGTCGCGTAGCCCTTGAGCTTGAGCTGGATCCCGGCCTCGACCTCGTCGTAACTGCCGGAGTAGAACTCGCCAAACTTCCATTCCAGGTCCACGGTCCAGGGCCGATGGGATGCGGTCTCGAACTGGAGGCCGTAGTTCGTGAACGTGTAGGCGCCCCGGGGCAGAAATACGCCGTCGGAAACTTCCCAATCATCGGGGAGGACATCGTAGTTGGAGATGACGTTGAACTCGATGTGCTCGCCGCTCTCCGTCCGCAGGTTGAGCGGTGCCGTGAAGATACGCCGGGTTTCGAGTTTCCCGGCCAGGTCCCAGGTGAAGGAGAACCGGAGCTCATAGAAGAACTGCCGAACGAGGCGCCCGACGAGACCCTTCTCCGGCCTCGGCTGGTAGCTGAGGCCCAAGTTGAAGACCTGGATGTTCTTCCGCGGCAGGAAGCCGATGCCCGGGTCGAGGGCGTCTCCGTAGGAATTGTAGGTCGCGGCGATGTCCCAGAGGTCGTTGGGGTAGTCGAGCTTGAAGCCGAAACCTTCATGCCGTCCCGCCGGATTCTCGTTCCAGTTGTAGACGAGCCAGCCGCCGGCGAGGAAGTTCTTGTCCTTCATGAAGCGCGAGGTCTGGTAGACGAGGTCGAAACCGGCGAGCGAGTTCTTTGCGCCCGTCGGACTGCCGTCCGTGAAGATGAGGCCGAGCTTGCTCTCGGCCAGGATGTTCTGGGAGATGCGGGCGGCCAGAAAATTCTCGGAGGGAAGACCGTTGAGGGCGTCCGTCCGGACATCGAGGACCTGGATGTTAGTGTTGCCCAGCTTACCGAAGGCCTTCGTCCCGAAGACGACCGGGACCTGCCTCCCTTCGTAAAGGCCGATCCGGCGGCTGAAGAATGGCGTGAACCCGGAGTCGCCGCTCGCGCTGACCGTGCCGAAGTTGAAGATCTCCGAGCCCTCCAGGAAAAATGTCCGTTTTTCCGGGAAGTAGAGGGGGAAACGGGTCAGGTTGATACGGCGCTCGTCGACTTCGGTCTCGGCGAAGTCCGTGTTGTAGCTGAAGGCGCCGACGAAGTTGGGCGTGAAGTTCTTGTAGAGGTCGAACCCGCCGTCCCAGGTCCAGTCCGCCGGCGAGCCGGGCTCGTGGTTCTTGGAAACGCTGGCCAGGCCATAGGGCTTGAACGTCAGGCCTAATCCCTGTTTGACCCCGGCGATGCCTTCGAGGGCGGCGGCTTCGGCCGGATTGGTGAAGAAACTATCGCCGCGGGCTCCCGAAAGGCGGTCGGTCTCCTGCTTGCGGGCGATGACGCGCTCGACGTTGACCCCCCAGCGGGCCAACCCGGGCTTGAAGGAGATCGTCTTGAACGGGATCCGGACCTCCGCCGACCAGCCGTCCTCGCCGACGATGCTCCGCGCGTCCCAGATGCCGTCCCAGTCGAGGTTCGAATGCTCGCCGGTGGCCAGGCCTTCGCTCCGGGCGCCGCGGGGATTGACGGAGAAGAAATAAGCGTTGCGGCGGTCCTGGAAAGGGTCGAGGAGTACGCGCACGGCGTCTTCGCTCTCTCCTTCCTCGTCTCCGTCGTGGGCCATGGAGTTGGCCGAAATGCGGGCCCATTCGCGGTCGTAGCAGAAAACACCGATATAGAGGTTATTTTCGTCGAAGATGATGCGCAGTTCGGTTTTTTCAGAGGGCTTGTCGCCCGGCCGGGGGAAGACCATTTTGAATCCCGAAAAAACGGGGGCTTTCTGCCAGATTTCGTCGTCGAGGCGGCCATCGAGGACGGGACCCTTCTCGACATGGACGGCTTGGATCGCGGGGGCTTCGGATGACGGGGTTTGAGGGGCGGCGAAGGACAACAAAGGACCGAGGGCGGCGAAAACGACCAGGACCGGATTCCGTTTCATGCTGATTTCTTTCCGATACAGAGCGGCATTATACCAAAATCGGGGAAAGATAGGAGCGGATCGGCTGCGTCCGGGATTCGTCGCCCCGAGATCAGCTGATCCCGCTCTTCGGGCCGCTCAGGCGGTGGCTCCCTTTTTCTTGCCGAAACGCAGCTTCATGGTCAGGATCTTGTCGCTCGAAAAGACCCGGGCGGCGAAGACGACCAGGACGACGAAAACGACGAGCATGTAGGCGAGTCCGCCGAAGATCAAGCCGTAGTTGCCGAGGTAGAGGTTCTGCGAGAC
>Ga0315281_10013200_pt1 | contig 11195 bp, 9 predicted proteins | sample YL17G07_0_MG_FD_204540 | JGI IMG/M metagenome (GOLD analysis project Ga0315281, IMG submission 204540) | Sediment microbial communities from Yellowstone Lake, YNP, Wyoming, USA - YL17G07_0 | ecosystem: Environmental > Aquatic > Freshwater > Lake > Sediment | place: USA: Wyoming | collected... | reverse complement strand
CGAAACGCAATTTGTAAAGAATGCACTGGATTACAACAATAAACAGAGAGTCCCGCACTTTCGTACGGGACTCTTCGCTGTGAAAAGAGGATTTGATCGATTAGAACGTGTATCGGACTCCAAACTGGGCCGACCAACGGGAAAGCGAGCCGCTTGCAATGCTGGGGTCTGTTAGACCGGCGAACCGATACCGTGGCTTTCCTGCATTTGCCGCGTCAGTTGTTGGCGTTGCAACGTTCACAAACGTCAACAACGGTGTGTCGTTGGCAAGTCTTACCCATCCCGCTGTCTTATCAAACAGGTTTATCAGGTTCAAGAAGTCAAACGTCACTTCGAGTTTGTGTCCCATGAAGGAAGGGATCTCCTGGCTAATCCGGAGGTCGAGCTGATGGGACCAGGGGGACCGAGCTCCGTTGCGTTCAGCAAATTCGCCTTTATGGACGCTCAGATAAGGGTCGCTGTCGATGAATGCGAACAGAGAATCATAGGCGCTTTGCGCTGCCGCGCCGCCTCCAGCATAGAGAAGAACAACGTCGTTCCTGTCGCGGGGGATATAGGCTATGTCGTTGTCGCTAAGGCCATCTCCATTCACATCACCCGTCACCATGTACGAGTAAGGTCGACCGGACAGTCCATTGTAGAAGGCACCGATCGTGGTTGCCAATCCGTCCATTCCCCAATCGTACCGATACGAAACAGTGGCGAACACTCTGTGTCGTCTGTCGCCGTCCGCATAAGAGAGCATTGGGTCGTTCGGATTTCCTCTGCTGGGGTTGAAGCGCCAGCCAGAACTGGCTGTGGTGCTGTTCGTACCGCCGACATCTCTCGCCATCCCCCATGTATAACCGATGCTGGCATAGAAACCGTCTCCGTTGTCTTGACGTTGAATCTGTCCGATGATGTTCGCATTCGAACCCTGATCGGTGTTCTTCACAAGATAGACAGCAGTAAAGTTCGGATTGATTTGTCTTTGATTTGCGTTGGCTGTGGCTGAAAGATAAAGGCCTGTCGTCGCGCTCAGAAGCGCCCAGACCTCGCGACCCTCGCCAACGAGTTTTCCATTCGGCGTCAAGCCTCCGTTTGTTTTTACTCCAGCCAGGTTAATGTTCTGGTAATAGACTTCGTTCTGCGATTTCGAGAAAATTCCTTCCACTGTTGCGACGATATCACTTGTGAGTCGTTGGTCAACGGCGAAGTTAAAGCGCATAATGGACGGCGCCTTGAAATCGGGGTCCGTGACGTTCACTTCTGCAGTCGGAAGACCTGTGGCTGTCTTGGGCTGGCCGAAGGGATTCGGGTTAAATGTTGTCGGCGCACCAGCCGTTGCTTGAGTCATGGTGAAATAATCTACGCCGGTGTTACTATACTGATTCGAAACCCAGACGGCTGGGAACCTGCCATAGAAAATGCCAACGCCACCACGGACCTGGGTGTTTCGATCTTCGTCCACGGCCCAGTTAAAACCGATGCGGGGCGATATGGCGAGAGAAGACTTGGGTAATTTATCTGTGCTCAAGCTGTAGCCATTTGCCGTGAATGTGGAATCGAACCTGGCATTGTAATTTGGCTTATCGGTGTACATCGGAATATCGACTCGCAATCCGCCTACTATTTTCAAAGTGGGACTCACGGTCCACTCATCTTGAACGTAGAAGCCGTATTGTTGGTATCCCCAATTTGCTTCCTGGAGGGGGTTGGAAGTCGCCGAATAACGATTTGCGTAGACGGCGGGCGCCCCACCAGCGAGAAAAGCTGCGACCGAATTATATTGGTAGAAACCAAAATTATCAGCTATGAACAGATTCCTGAATTTTATGAAGTCGAGCTTTGTACCGAACGTCACAGTGTGTTCAGGGAGATACCATGAGAAGTTGTCCGTAATTTCGAGGATATTCTGCCCCAGCTCGTTCCGGTGGCGGAACTCTTCAGACCCGATTGCCAGACGATTATCAGTCGTCACCGCAGGTGCAACACTCCGAGTGCGCACTTCCAGCGTGGGAAATGGCTGACCGTAGAACGTAGGGTTATCAAACTGGTCGTTGTAGCCGATGATCAGCTCATTGGACGCTGAGTTTCCAAACAGGCTGGTCAATTGAAGAGCGAGAGAATGTGTTTTATTCAGAAGCTTATATCGTGAATTTTCTGAATAGACATCCGCAGTGCCTCTAAAGCGGGAAGGAGAATTGTCGTTAACAGAATTGAGATAATTCCACCTCGCAGTCAACTTGTGACTTTCACTCAAGTTGAAATCGAGTCTTGCAAAAAACTTATCGCTGTTGTCAAACTGGGGCACGGGTGCCCCGGACCCCCATGATCCGGTTTCATAGCCGTACGTGTTCCTCAGGAAATTCGATAGGATATTGAGGGAGTCGACGTAGGCTGTGTATGCATTGGTGCCAAAAGTCGTCTGGTTAAAATTTCTTGTAAAAGGCGCGTCACGTCGAACAATTTCAGCATTGGCAAAAAAGAAGAGCTGATTTTCGATGATGGGTCCTCCGAGACGAAAGCCATACGATTTCTCTGAAAAACTTGCAAGCTTCGCTTCAAGCGCGTCAGGGCTTACACCGGCGAAGTCCTGGTTGCGGGTATTGTAGAATGCTGAACCTCGAAGACTGTTCGTTCCACTCCTTGTAATGGCATTAATACCGGCTCCCGTAAAGCCAGACTGTCGAACGTCGAACGGTGAAACCACGATTTGAAATTCTTCAATGGCGTCGAGACTGATAGGAGTGACCGGAATGGAGGCCTGGCCGCCGGGCGTGCCGGTACCGCCTAATCCGAACGCGTCGTTAAAGCTAGCTCCATCGATTTGAATATTGTTGTACTTGTTATTTCGCCCTGCCGCACTGCTATTCGCCCCGTTAAAATATGGAGAGAGCTTGAGATAGTCCTGGAAGCTGCGTGAGATGGTGGGAAGTCTATCAATTTGAGCCCGAACAACGTTTGTTGCAGCACCAGTTCTTGAAGAACTCATGATGTTGTTTCTTTCGGCTCTCACGACGACTTCGGCTGCCTGTACTGCTTCTTCAACAAGTTGGAAATCGAATTTCGCATTTTGAGAAAGTTGTAACGAAATGTCTGAAAGCTCCTGCTTCTTGTGTCCAACATAAGATACTGAGAGCGAGTAAGGGCCTCCTACGCGAAGGTTCGGCAGGCTATAGCTGCCATCTTCACGGGTGCTCGTACCATAAATTGTGCCGGATGGTGTGTGTGTGGCAACAACGTTTGCCCCCGGCAAGCCCTGTCCCGCTTTGTCGGTCACTTTGCCGTTCATGGCGGCTGTTGTGACGCCCTGCGCCCACATGGACATGGATGCAAGAATGACTAACATTACCAGGCCCCCAACAACAAAAAATGTTTTGGCTTTGGTGTTCATCATTGACTCCTTATTGTGAATAGAGAGGTGTTTGGGAATTATTGCTTCTCACGTTCATTGCTTGAAATCTGAAGTACTCGAACCGACACAGAACAACGAAGTTGGTAGGAAACCACAGTTACTGAAAAATGACTTCTATGAACCATCGAGCGACAGACAACCTATGCAACAAAAACAAAAAACTCAAGCGCGAACAGGATTTCAAATACTACTTTCTTGTCACCAGGAGGTAAAGCAATTCACCGAAAGTTGATTCTGAAAGGAAATGGCTCATCACTAGGTTAGGAACATCTCACAGTGGCCGATTTTTCTGCCGGAAATTTATCAAGGATGTTTGCCGACAAATCTGCACACATTACGGAAAGGGCATCCAATTGGCTGCAATAGGAAACTGATACTTCTCTATTACCACGGGCAAGCAAGTATTTGGCCTATAGGTGAGGAATCTTTTCTGCAATGGTCTGTAATTTCAATGACTTACGGTGATTTTAGAAAATTCTAAATTCCTTAGGAATTTTAACATTATTTTGTTGACTTTGCTCAGGAAATTCGTATATTTCTAGTGTGTTTTTGAAAGGCCGTAAGTATAAAGTGGGTTTAAGGTTCTGGTCAATTGTTCAAACGTTCTTTTAACTAACTCATCTAATCACCTTCAAAGAGGATCAACAAATGGGAAAAGCAATGTCCAAGAGCCAAATTGCTGCGCATATCGCCAGCAAATTTGACCTGAAGAAGAAGGTTGCAGTAAATGTCTTGGAAGAGATTGCTAGTTTGGCCTATAGGGAAGCCAAAAACTCCTTCACCCTGCCTGGAATCGGAAAACTCGTTCTCGTCGACAGAAAAGCGAGAATGGGACGAAATCCAGCCACTGGTGCGTCGATTCAGATCCCAGCAAAAACGGTTGTGAAATTCCGAGTGGCAAAGGCCGCAAAGGAAGCCGTTCTCAGTTTCAAGTAATTCTCTGCAATAGAGACAGTTCAAGCGAAGGCGCCGGAATTCCACCGGCGCCTTTGCTTTTACTAGCAATTTCTTGCATATCCTGTCAAAAAAATCCATTTTGTGTTGAGTTTCAGCCAGCTTGAAAAAATGACCCTAAGAATAAGCCATTTTCTAACGTTTCTTGCGATCTGTCTTTTTTCTTCCTGTGACAAGGGCGTACAGGTTGAAGCGGAAGGCCCAAAAACAACTTTTGAGTCAATTCAAGGGACGATTTTGAGCCAAAACTGCTCGGTATCGGGTTGCCACAATTCCACCAGCCACTCTGGCGGCCTTGATCTCGAATCGAGCGCTACATATTCGAATCTCGTTAATGCTGAGCCGACGAATACCTTTGCCCAAACCGCGAAATTTGCCCGCGTTCGACCCTTCAAGCCTGACAGTAGTTTTCTGTTTCTCAAGATTGACGGAACCCAGGGCCCGGACTTCGGAAACCGGATGCCTTCGAATTCAACGTCAGGATTACCTGCGAATTATCGCGAATTCATACGACAGTGGATTCAGGCAGGTGCACCCCGGGAAGGCGAAGTTGCGGATGCTCGCTTGATTCGTGATCCGATAGTCTCAAACGACACGTTCACTCCGCCGAGCCCGCCTCAACAAGGACTTCAGCTTCAGGTCAGACCATTTGCGATCGACCCGCTCTCCGAAAGGGAGATTTTTGTTTACAACAAATCGATGAACGCTGATTCACTCTATGTGAGCAGGATTGAAGTAAAGATGAGACCGGGAAGCCACCATTTTATTTTGTATTCGTATAATGCAACTGGCTTGAGAGAAGGTGAGATTCGCGATCTCACAACAACCAATGGTGAGATCTTCCGGGCAGGCCGCCAATTGTTTGCAGGTTCCCAGACTCCAGCGTTTGATTACCAGCTTCCCTCGAACGTGGTGTTGCGGATGAATCCGTTCCAAGGGTTCGACTACAATTCTCATTATGTCAATACGGGAACTGCCATAAAAACTGGTGAAGTGTATGTGAACCTGCACACCGTTCCACGGAATGATTCCACGAAAGTTGCCGTGCCGATCTTCGACAATTATGTGTTGCTTTCCCTTGCGCGGGGCCAAAGAACAACAGTTCAATATACTTGGACGAAATCATTTGCCAGGAATGTGTTCATGCTCAGCTCACACACGCATAAGAAGGGAGAGTCGTTCAAGATCTATGGTGTAGGCGGGGTGAATAATGGGAACTTGCTGTATGAGAACTTCGATTGGGATCATCCGCCCCTCAAAACATTCTCCCCGCCACTCAGGTTCGAGGCAGGCGAGGGGTACAGGATAGAGGTTACCTACAACAACAATACGGACCGCGACCTGCACTTTGGCATCACGAGTGAAGACGAAATGTGCATTGTCGTGGGTTATTACTACAACTAGACCCTTCACACGTGCCCATCCCACTTCGGTCAAAGTTCGAGACGGAATTACAGGTTCGGCCTGACGACCTGGATATGAATGCCCATGTCCACAACAGCAAGTATTTTGACTATGTTCTTGCGGCGAGATACGACCAGATGGAGCGATGCTATAAAATGCCCATGCAGGATTTCATTTCGATGGGGCTTGGGTGGGTTGTGAAGACGGCTCATGTGGAGTATAAACGGCCTCTTGGCCTGGGCGAGCGGTTTGTTGTAAGAACCTGGATAGAAGATTTCCTGAAGGACGGCGTGAAGGTACAGTTCGAAATTACAAAGAAGGGAAATGGGAAGACTTCCTGCGATGGCTGGTTCCTCTTTACGATGATTAATCTGAAGACCGGCCGGTCTGAGGATATACCCGACTCCGTCAAACAAAAATACGAGATATGAAGCTCAGGACTATTCAGTCGACCTTGGCCGCCTTGATACTTCTTTTTGGGAATGTCATCGCGCTTCAGCAGAGTTATTCGACAACTGACGGTGTAAAATTTCGAATTGAAATTGTTCTGGACCACCTCGAGATACCCTGGTCCATCGTGTTTGACCAGGATGGGAACATGTATTTTACCGAGCGGCCAGGTCGACTCCAGGTGTTGCGAAAAGGTCAGTTGAAACCCATTCTGATCGCAGAACTGAAAGAAGTGGCTCATCGTGGCGAAGGCGGGCTCATGGGTCTGGCTTTTCATCCAAAATTCTCGTCCAACAAATTTGCGTACTTGAGTTACACAGCGTCTCTCAAGGGCGACCTCGTCAACAAAGTCGTTCGATTTACACTTGAGAACAACAGATTGATGGACGGAGTTGACATTATCCCGCGATTGCCGGGCTCTTCCGTTCATAACGGATGCCGCCTACGCTTCGGGCCTGACGGGAAACTGTATGTGACAACCGGGGATGCTGCCGATCGCGAAATAGCACAGGATAAAAAGTCCCTGGGAGGCAAAATTCTGCGCCTCAACGATGACGGGTCTATCCCGTCCGATAATCCTGACCCAAAGTCGGCCATTTATGCAGTCGGCGTCCGTAACCCCCAGGGCATAGACTTTCATCCGCAAACAGGGTTGCTGTTTGAGACAGAACACGGGCCTTCAGGTTTCGACGGTCCGGGGGGCGGGGACGAGGTGAACATCATCGAGTCTGGTAGAAACTACGGCTGGCCTGAGATTCATCACAAAGTCAAAAGGGTTGGCATGGAATCGCCGCTTTTGGAGTACACGCCCGCAGTTGCCCCGGCGAGTGGGATGTTTTACCGGGGGTCTGCTTTCCCTAAATTCAAAAACAATTTTTTCTTCGGATGTCTTCGTGGTCAGAAGCTCATTCGGGTCATCCTGGATGAAAAAGACCCGCGGAAGGTGGCTAGAGAGGAGCATCTCTTCGAGGCTGAATTCAAACGGATTCGTGAAATTGCTGAAGGGCCTGATGGTTATCTGTATTTTTCAACGAGTAACCGGGATGGAAGAGCCCGCCCGTTTGAAAACGACGACCGCATCCTGCGTTTGGTACCCCTTCCGTGAGGAGTTTTCATGAAAGCGCACACTGAGTACCTGTGGTTCAATACGGCGAAGCATCGGGAATATGTCAATATCACGGGTGATGTTGAGCGGATTCTTCAGAAAAGTGCGGTCAAAGAGGGCATGATTCTCGTTTCAGCCATGCATATCACCGCAGCGGTCTATGTCAATGATGCGGAATCGGGGTTGATCCAGGACATCGACGAATGGCTTGAGAAGCTGGCTCCGTTCAATGCGAACTATCGACATCATCGAACCGGTGAAAGCAACGGCGATTCTCACCTCAAAAGCCTCCTGATGCATCATGAAGTGATTGTGCCCGTCACCGATGGAAAGCTGGATTTCGGACCCTGGCAGCAGATCTACTACGCCGAATTCGACGGCCAGCGGAAAAAACGCGTCATTGTGAAAGTGATGGGAGAGTAGTACCACCTCGGTAGTTTTCGATGTAATTCCTTCGATGAGAATTCAGCATATCCTCGAGTACGTCGTTTTCGAAATGGCTTCGATGATCGTCCAATCGATGCCCCTCAAAGCTGTGCAAAAAGTCGGCTCCGCACTCGGAGTGTTTGTTTTTACGGTGTTGAGATTCCGTCGCTCGGTGACCTTAGACAACCTCAACAAAGCATTTCCCGAATACGACAGCGAGCAGATTGGAGCAATCGCTCGCGAGGCTTTTCGCAACGTGGGTATTTCGTTGCTCGAACTGTTGTGGTTCCCAAGATTGAGCGCAGCGAAAGTCAACCAGATCGTCAAGGTGGAAAACATTGAATTGCTCAAGGCCGCAAAAGCCGAGGGAAAAGGCGCCCTTATCCTCACGGCTCACTTTGGAAACTGGGAACTGGTGCCGATGGCAGTGTTGAGCGCGATCACGATCCCGTTGATGCTTGTGGTGAAGACACAGTCGAACAAGCTTATAGATAAAAAGGTCACGGAGAGGCGAACGAGATTGGGGAGCAAAGTTGTTCCGATGGAATTTGCCGTCCGGGAGGTCTTGAGAGCATTGCAAAGGGGCGATTTTGTGGTCATCGCCGCCGATCAAGCCGCTGCCAGGGAGAGTATCACTGTGAACTTTTTCGGCCGATTGGTTCCCACATTTGCCGGACCTGCGGTCTTCAGCTTGAAGACGGGAGCGCCGATCCTGATGGGATTAGTGACTCGTCAAAGAGACGGAACATATTCCTTGCGTTTTGCGGAGGTTCCCCGAGATGACCTCAAAGAATACAGCGAAGATGCGGTCGCCGAACTCACGCGACGCCATGTTGCGATGGCAGAATCGATGATTCGAATCCATCCGGGTCAATGGCTGTGGATGCATCGGCGGTGGAAACACTCAGATCATTTGGAAACTCGTACGTCTGAAGACCCCGACCGTGGACGCTCGTTATAAAAGCATTCTCGTCATACAGACGGCCTTCATAGGAGATGCCGTTCTCACCTTGCCTCTCGTTCAGGTTTTGAAAAAGCATTTTCGTGACGCAGAGATCGACATCGTCGTTGTGCCTCGGTCTGCACAGCTGTTTCGCAATCACCCTTCGTTGCATCGCGTCGTTGAATACGACAAACGGGGGAGGGACTCTGGAATTTCCGGTTTTCTCCGGATGGCGAAGATCCTTAAACGGACTTCTTATCAACTCGCTGTTATCCCTCATCGTTCGATCCGAAGCTCCTTGCTGGCAAAAATGGCCGGCATTCCAACGCGGGTGGGATTCGACAGGAGTTCGGGAAGAATGTTCTTAACGAACATTGTGCGCTATAGAAATGAACTGCACGAGATAGACCGCAACATTTCACTGCTCGAAGGCCTGGGACAGAAGCATGAGAGCCGTGAATTACCCGCCATGTATCCCTCCCGAGACGATTCCAAGCATGTGGAGAAACTTCTCTCGGCTCACGGATTTGCACGGAGCCAAAAGCTCATCGCCCTGGCACCCGGAACCATTTGGAACACGAAACGGTGGATGATCGAACGATTCGCCGATCTCGGGAAACGACTCGTGGCAAATGGCTTCCGTGTGGTTCTTATTGGAGGCCCGGAGGACAAGTCGCTCTGCGACAAACTCGCCGCGATCGTAAGGTCGAGTAACATCCTTAACACCGCCGGGGAGCTATCGCTTCTTCAATCAGCAGAAGTGTTGAGTCACTGCCGGGTTCTCGTATCGAACGATAGCGCGCCGATGCACATCGCCGTTGCGATGAGAACTCCGGTTGTCGCGATCTTTGGAGCAACGGTGCCAGCATTTGGTTTTGCTCCCTACGGCGAACATGACGTTGTTGTTGAAACAACCGGCTTGTCGTGCAGGCCGTGTTCCATTCACGGCGGTGAGAAGTGCCCCATTGGTACGTTTGATTGCATGAACAACATCACTGCGGACCGAGTGGAGGATGAAGTGCGCAAGCTGCTGAAGGCTCGCAAGGGAGTTCATTGAAAATGAATCAAAAGATAAGTATGTTCCCGGTGGGGATTTTTGAATGTGGAGGGCGAATGACAAATCCCCGATCCACATCCCGCCATCAGATGCGCCCGTAGCTCAGCTGGATAGAGCGACAGCCTCCGGAGCTGTAGGCCGGGCGTTCGAATCGCCCCGGGCGCACGAATCATGGATCATGGAACAAGCATCCAAAAAGAAAAAGAAACGAAGTTTAAAAGGTCATTTGGGCCGGAGTGACAGCCTCCGGAGCTGTAGGCCGGGCGTTCCCCGCCCGACTGAACGATAATAAGGCCAGTCACAGTCGTTCGGGCGGGGAATCGCCCCGGGCGCACATATCCTAAAAAGGAAACAATGCCACATGCTGAAACCCAAAAAGAAGATCACGAAAAGGGAAATCAAAGAAGATAAGCTCGTCACGACCTACTTTGAGACGCGTTCGTGGATCGATGAACACCGCCGTCTTTTCAATTACCTCGTTGGCGTTCCCGTCATATTGATTGCAGCTGCCTTTCTTTGGAATCTCAATCAAAAGGATTCAAATCTCCAGGCTACGGCGAAACTCGCCAAAGTTTTGCCATACTATGACCAGGGAAAATACGAGGAGGCCATGAACGGCGTCCCGCAGGAAGGAGTCATCCAGGGGCTTGTGGCGATTGTGAATGACCATGGAGGAACGGAAACCGGGCAAATTGCCAAGTTGTATCTGGCGAATTGTTACGTGGCCAAATCTAACTATAAGAAAGCGCTCGACTTGTATTTGGACGCTGATATGTCTGAGAAGACCCTGGCTGGTTCCGCACTTTCCGGGGCTGCCACATGCTACGAAGCCCTGGGACAGCACGAGGAAGCAGCTTTGCACTTCGAAAAAGCAGCATCAAAGAATATGACGGGGGTGCAGGCTCCGGAAAATCTTCATCACGCTGCCGTGAACTATTCGTTCATCGGCAGGAAGGAACGGGCGGGAGAATTGCTCAGGAAGCTCAAGAAAGAGTTCCCAGAATCACAATATGCCCGGGACGTAGAACGGTATCTCGCACAGTACGCGTCGTAGCTTGTCAAATACCATGCGAGATAAGAACGAAGGGGAGTTTTCATCGTCCCCTTTTTTTATTTTCCCTCCCGATGAACAGGGCCTTGAATGAGCATCCTGCCTGACAGAAGATACTCGGGGCGGATCATGAAAATGGCATTTCCTGCAATTGCCGGGCTCTCGTCACAAATGATCGTCTCCATCATCGATACGGCTATGGTGGGACGTCTCGATAATTCGGAAGTTGTTCTGGCGGCCATGGGTCTTGGTGTTCTTGCAACATGGACACTGACGAGTTTTTTTTCAAGCCTTGCAACGGGGACGCATATTCTGGTGGCCAGGCGGTTCGGGCAGGGAAAGCACACGGCGGCAGGCATTATCCTGAATAATTCGCTCGTGCTCAGTTTTGTGTTGGGGATCCTGTTT
>Ga0315281_10013199_pt1 | contig 11195 bp, 9 predicted proteins | sample YL17G07_0_MG_FD_204540 | JGI IMG/M metagenome (GOLD analysis project Ga0315281, IMG submission 204540) | Sediment microbial communities from Yellowstone Lake, YNP, Wyoming, USA - YL17G07_0 | ecosystem: Environmental > Aquatic > Freshwater > Lake > Sediment | place: USA: Wyoming | collected... | reverse complement strand
TGGACACTTCCTTGAAGAAGAGCAGACATGGGCTATAACCCTCCGTGAACATCTCCGTAACAAATTTATGCAAAACGTAAAGAAATTAGGTGTCTATCGTGAAAACATGAGGCAGTGGGATCAGGCAATAAACTGCTACCAGAAAGGGTTGGAAGTCGACGATCTTGCTGAAGAATTCTATCAACGTCTTATGATCTGTTACCGCCATCTTGGCTTCAGATCCGATGCTTTTAGTGTTTATCAGCGCTGTCGGAAAACCCTTACTGCCGCTCTCGGCATTGCTCCTTCTCCTGAGACAAAGGCTATTTATGAGTCCCTGCTGTCAATGAATCAATGAACCGCGATTCGGGGAATGGCCGTCATCATGTCATAGAATCACCGGCGGATATAGTATTTGCTCCGATTATAAATTTTCAAATCCCCCCTAACCCCCCAGATTATTCATTACCCGTGAAAGAGCAGGGCAGCCGCTCCGATACCGCATCTGCCCTGATTGATCAAAAAATCTATGTTATTAATTCTTTAAAATCTTAAAAGCTATTTAAGATCTTTTGGTTCTGTCATTGCCCAACTTGATTGGGCAATCCAGAAAAAAGAACTGGATTATCCGGTCGAGTCCGATGCGGATCTCCGCGAGGAGTCGCTCCGACCGGATAATGACAACCATTGGAACAGAGTTCGCTATGAATAATCTGTATTAGGGGCTTACTTGATCTTCATAAAATCCTCTTTTTTGGGAATCTGTAACCAATCTGTAATCTTTCATATGTTATGCTTTTACGAGTTTTTTACTAATGTAATTAATTTTGGGAGACATTGATAGTGAAAAGAGAGTCACCCCGTTGTATGAAGCATGCAAAAGTCAGTAGCATTAGAGGTTTGACGAACAAACCGGCTAAAAATTCCGGCATCAAAAATGTTGACCCTGTTGCAAAATTCAAAGAGCAGTTCTCATTTTCGGGAAACCCTGTCATTCCGGATCTCAGCGGCGAATATGTCGCCTTTGAGGATCTTTCCAATGGAAAATATCATATCAAACTCTGGCACGTTCGCTCGGGAATTGTCTTTGAGGTCTTGGCGGGTCTTGCACTCGATGCGCCCGTATCATCGAATCCAAATGTACCAAATACACCGGCGAACCCGGAGCGCAAGCGGTGATACTCAGATTTTAGGAAACCTTCAACTATGAAAACATTTATTGTTCATATTTACAGATGTGAAAAAAACGATCCCAGCAGTCTTCTGGGTGTAGCGGAAGAGGTCGGCTGTGATGGAAAGAGGGCGTTCACAAACCCTGATGACCTCTTGAAAATTATGAGTTATATAGAGATGAGAAAAGAAACTGATGAAAATGCGTCTCCTTGAGAAAATTGCAATCTCTCATATTTTATGCTATTGTTAGCATGTAAATTCAGCTTGTTTTGTAGAACATCTCTTCCTCAAAAAAGAGCGAGAAGACGACAGGTCGAGAAAATCTTTGTGATGGTACAGAGGGGATCATGGGGTAGTATCTCTTGTGCCGTGTTGTTTCATTGGCTTACTGTTCTGGATTAAGTTTCAGTATTATCCAGCCTCTGGATTATTGCTTTTTCCTCATTCCTTAACAACCTTCAACCAACAATACAAATTTATCTTTTCCCCCTCTGGTTTATTAGTAACTCTTGGTATGGAGTAAGGTTTACTTAATGTCCCGTTTGTCAAAGGGAATAATATTAGGTCTTCTGACCGGAATAATAGGAGTGGTGATAAGTGTGATCCCCTTCGGACTTTCCCTTGAGGAAAATGTGGGACTGGATGTGTTGTTCACGTTAAGGGGAACAAAACAGGCCCCCTCCGACGTGATTGTCGTTAACGTCGACAAAGTCTCTGCTGACAATCTTAACCTGCCTGACGACCTCAGAAAGTGGCCTCGCTCCCTCCACGGAAGGCTCGTGGAAAACCTAACAAAAAAAGGTGCTGCCGTTATTGCCTTTGATATCAGTTTCCTGGAACCCACCTCACCCAGAGAAGACAATGCCTTTGCCGATGCAGTAGAAAAGGCTCGCAACGTGGTGTTCTGCAAAGGTCTGAAAAGAGAGAAGGTACCTCTAACGGTGAAAGGAAGCGTATCTGCAGGAGGCCTCAACATTGTCAGTCTCACGCCACCCATCCCTCCACTCTCAAAATCTGCGCTCGCACTAGCTCCTTTTCCGCTGCCAAGGATACCTGTAAGGGTAAACCAGTACTGGACGTTCAAGACAGTAGCCGGGGATACGCCTACATTGCCGGTTGTAGTATTCCAGATCTTTGCGATGCAGGCTTATGATGAGTTTATCCGTCTATTAGAGAAGGTGAGTCCTGATCAGGCCGGGATACTGCCCCGCAATAAAGATGAAATAGTCAATACCAAAAGCGTTGAAAGAGTCATTCAGGGAGTCAGGGAGATTTTTGAAAGTGAACCACAGATCGCGAAGAAGATGATCAGAGAGTTACGAAACTCGCAAGCTCATTCTCCTCTTGATAAGAAGAAAAATCAGATGCTTCAATCTCTCATCAGGATGTACCAGAGTGCCGACAGTCAATATCTGAACTTCTATGGACCTCCTCATGCAATTGCGACAATACCATATTATCGGATAGTGGCCACTAATGAAAAAACAATCGCTGAAGATGAACTGGATGTAAAAGGAAAGGCTGTATTTATCGGTCATTCACCCCTCTCCCAGCAGGAGCAGATAGACAGGTTCTATACTGTTTTTTCACAACCCGATGGCCTGGATATCAGCGGCGTTGAAATTGCTGCAACAGCTTTTGCAAATCTCCTGGAAACTAAGCCTGTGCAACCCTTTCACTTAGCCGCGTATACCACCATACTTTTTCTCTGGGGAGCTACAATCGGCATCGTCTGTCGAATTTTCAGAGGTGTATTTGGCTCCTTGACAGCAGTAGGACTGGGCATCCTTTATCTTGTCGCTGCAGAGTATCAGTTTAAGACAGCCGGTCTTTGGTGTCCAATAGTTCTTCCTCTTTTTTTCCAGTTGCCCGTAGCGATTTTCGGCGCCGTAGTTTGGAAGTATGTCGATTCTGTCACGGAGCGCAAGAATATCAAGGAAGCTTTTCGGCATTATTTGCCGGAGGATGTTGTGGATCAGGTAGCGAAAAATATCTCCGCTGTCGGATCAAGCCATAAGATCGTCTATGGAATCTGTCTTTCGACAGATGCAGAACAATATACTTCATTATCCGAAACCATGGCTCCAGAGGAGTTAGGAAGGTTCATGCAAAAATATTATGAAGCCGCTTTTAATCCTATCAAGAATCATGGCGGGATCATATCAGATATAAAAGGAGATTCCATTTTGGCACTATGGGTAGCAAGCCGTCCTCAAGCCACCCTCAGGTATAGGGCATGCCTTGCAGCCCTCGATATTGCCGGCACGATAAACCGGTTCAAACAGAATTATCATACCGGGCAACTCCCCACTCGCATCGGCCTTCATTCGGGGAATATATTGCTCGGGAGTGTCGGCGCCATGGACCATTATGAATATCGCCCTGTTGGTGATATTGTTAATACAGCTACAAGAATGGAAGGTCTCAATAAGCACCTCGGTACTCGCGTATTGGTTTCCGAAGAAGTCATCAATCAACTTGACGGTCTCCTGACAAGAGAAATCGGTACGTTTCTCCTGGCAGGCAAATCAAAGCCCGTTGTGGTTCATGAATTAGTCTGCCAAAAAGGAGACTGCTCTGAACAGCAGCGAAACATCTGCGCGATCTTCGCCGAGGCTCGCGATGCCTTCAGGGAACGGTCATGGGATGGGGCGATAGAGAAATTTCTGACATGTATCAAGTATGGAGACGATGGTCCTTCCCGTTTCTATCTTGGGCTTTGCGAGCATTACAAAAATAATCCGCCCGGTGAATCATGGGATGGAGTAATCCGGATGGGTAAGAAATAGGAGGGAATAAGGAGCTGTTAAGTTATTTTTATACAACCATGGAGGCTATATTATTAGTTCCAAGACGTAATTCCCGCTTGTCGGGTGTCATTCCGGCTTGACCGGAATCTTTCTGAAGAAAGATGCTGGACAATCCAGCATGACAGATTGACTGGGCTACATGATGAATAATCAATTTGCAGTGTATATTATGGCTAATGCAATGCCTACCCTCTATACAGGAATTACATGTGATCTGATAAGGAGAGTCTATGAGCATAAAAACGATCTTAACCCTCGCTGTTTTACAGCAAAATATCATCTGCACAGATTTGTATATTATGAGTTTACAGATTAAGAATATGAGCAGGCAGAGAAAGATAGATTTGATCACGAGAAATAATCCTACAATGAGGGATTTATAGGAAAACATTATCGGAAGGATTCCGGACAAGCCGGAATGACAATACAAGAAGAGCTGTCCGCAAAAACCATAATTTGATTTGGGCACAGAAAAGTTTGCAGATTCTGAAATAAATTCAGAATGACATAAATAAAGCTTTTAAAGAGCAATCAAGAAATGCCTATAAAGAGGGAGGAGTAGGGTGATGAAAAAGCTCAAATCAGTTCTGTTATCTGTTGTAGTGGGTATTGTGGCAGCATCTCTGTTTCCCTATATTGTACTTGCGGAAACATGCGATCAATGGGTTGCGAAGTTGGTCTCAGCGCAGGGGAGCGTAGAGGCGAAAAGGGCAGGTGAAACCCAATGGTTGCCTGTGAAATTAAACGACACATACTGCCGGGGTGACATGATCCGGGTACTGGAGCGAAGCAGGGCGGCTATTATGCTCACAACACAGCCAACCCTCCGGCTCAACCAGGATACCACCGTCACTTTTAATGGTGTGGAGAAGGAACAGACCTCCCTCATAGAACTCCTCAAAGGTGCTGTCCATTTCTTCAGCCGTTATCCCAGGAGCTTGAAGGTCATGACACCTTTTGTAAATGCCATTGTGGAAGGAACAGAATTCTATGTGCGGGTTGATGATGACAAAACATTTATATCCATATTCGAGGGACAGGTATTAGCATCCAATGAAGCCGGCAGTCTCACGCTCACTGATGGTCAATCAGCTATTGCCGAAGGGAACAAAGCACCTGTTTCATATATTGTTGTGCATCCACGCGATGCAGTCCAGTGGGCATTATATTACCCGCCAATTATTTCTCGTTACGAGGAATTTAAAGAAGGAGATCCGCGCTTTTACGTTCAGCGTGCCTCCTCACTTCTTGCTGTTGGACGCATTGAAGAAGCGAAGGCTGAAATCGAGAAAGCCCTTAAAGCAGATCCAAACAACAGCGAAGCCCTTGCACTCCAGGCGGTTATTGCTGTAACACAGAACGAGAAAGAGAAAGCCCTTATCCTTGCAAGGAAAGCTGTCGAAACAGACCCTCATTCTGCTTCAGCACTGATAGCCCTTTCTTATGCACAGCAGGCAAACTTTGACCTGAAAGGATCATTGGAGAGTCTCAAAGAGGCTGTAAGAATAGAACCTGAAAATGCATTAGCATGGGCAAGATTGGCTGAGATATGGATGTCTTTCGGCGAGCTTGATGAAGCACTCAATGCTGCGAGCAAAGCTGTAAGTCTGGATCCAAATTTATCACGAACGCAAACAGTCTTGGGATATGCCTACTTGATTCAGGTAAACACGAAGGAAGCAAGGGCGACTTTTGAAAAAGCGATTGAGCTTGATCAGGCTGATCCACTTCCGAGATTAGGATTAGGACTGGCAAAGATACGCGATGGAGATTTGCATGGTGGTCGCAGGGAAATCGAGATCGCCGCGACCCTCGATCCCGGGAACTCACTCATTCGCAGCTATCTTGGAAAAGCCTATTATGAAGAAAAAAGAGATAAGATGTCGGAAGATCAATACAAGACAGCCAAGGAATTTGATCCATCAGACCCGACTCCTTTCTTCTATGATGCAATCCGCAAGCAGACCATAAACCGTCCTGTTGAGGCATTACATGACATGCAAAAGGCGATCGAATTAAACGACAACCGGATGATCTACCGTTCAGAGTTACTGCTTGATTCAGATTTGGCAGCGCGGAGCGCAAGCCTTGGCCGCATTTATACCGACCTCGGTTTCCAGCAGATTGCCCTCGTAGAAGGATGGAAATCAGTCAACTATGACCCCGCTGATTTTTCGGGCCATAGATTCTTAGCTGATTCATATTCTGCGTTACCTCGACATGAGATAGCGAGGGTGAGTGAACTGCTTCAATCCCAACTACTTCAACCTATTAATATCACACCAGTTCAACCACACCTTGCAGAGAGTAACCTATTTATCCTCGATGGTGCAGGACCGGGGGACCTTTCATTCAATGAATTCAATCCTCTGTTCAATCGAAATAGGTTAACACTCCAATTAGGCGGCATTGCAGGCGGACAAAATACTTTCGGAGATGAAGTTGTTTTCTCAGGTATTCAAGGAAAGGCTTCCTTCAGTGTCGGACAATTTCATTATGAGACAGATGGATTCCGTGAAAACAATGACCAGAGACAGGATATCTATGATGCATTTGTTCAGTATAGCCTTTCACCCAAGACAAGTGTCCAGGCTGAATTTCGGGCAAGGGATTTTGATCATGGCGATTTATTGGTCAAATTTGGTAATCCCTTTGATCCGAGGAATTTTCTTGAAGGTCTTCGTGAAAAAGATGATATCAGATCCATACGCTTCGGTTTCCATCATGCCTTTAGTCCTCATTCTGATTTGATCGGCTCTGCAATCTACCTTACAAGAAACTTCGACTCTGTCGTGGGGGAAACAGTTGACGATAGGGAAGAGGATGGCTATATAGCTGAGGTTCAGCATCTCTTCCGTTCTGAACGATTTAGCATTATAAGTGGCATAGGACATTTTGATCAAGACCGCGAAGAATTGTTCACCTATCAGGGGCAACCATTCATTAATGGAAAAACAAATCCTGAACACACGGATGCTTATCTATATTCGAATATTAATTATCCGGAAAACATAATCTGGACTATTGGTGCAAGTGTTGACTTCTTTGAGGGTAGCCTCGTGGATCGAAATCAAATTAACCCTAAGTTTGGACTGACATGGAATCCTCTTTCAGGCACAACAGTACGTGCCGCTATCTTTAGAACTTTGAAAAGAACTCTACTGACAGATCAGACTATTGAGCCGACACAGGTAGCAGGATTCAATCAGTTTTTCGACGACGAAGAAGCTACAGACGCATGGTGCTATGGCATTGCTTTAGATCAGAAATTATCTACCAATCTTTATGCAGGCGTCGAGTTTTCCCGGCGTAATTTAAGTGCGGCAGGCGTGACTTTCGAAGGCGAAATCAGAGAACCTGATCTTAAGGAGCAACTTGGTCGTGGCTACATTTACTGGACTCCACACCGTTGGTTATCGCTCATCTCTGAATATCAATACGAACGCTTCAAAGCTCCTAAAGAATTCATGATATACAATACATCGAAGCTCAATACTCGCAGGCTCTTATTCGGAATTGGCTTGTTCCATCCCTCTGGTTTCAGTGCACGTTTTGTACCTACTTATGTTGCTCAGGATGGTGATTTCGTAACAGGACCTCCTTTTGCCCTCAGGGTTGTACCTAAAGAAGATCAATTCTGGGTTTTCGATGCCTCAATCAGTTACCGACTACCAAAAAGATTTGGACTCTTAACAGTTGAAGCGAAGAATTTGTTTGATAAATCTTTCAAGTTTCAGGACACGGACCCTGAAAATCCAAGTATGCAACCAAAGCGCTTGGTATTGGCCAAATTCACATTAGCCTTTTAAAGATATTTGCATAAGACAATCTCATGGAGAGGGGAGGTGATAATAAGTTTGGAATTAGGGTACGGAAAAGCCCTGAGAATAAAAAATTGCGGTGAACATAAAAAGGAGGTTTGGAATGTCACAACTTATGGTAATTGTTAACGAGTACGGGAAAGTTGTAGAAGCTAAGGCTTTGGATTCAGAGGGAAAGATAGTCAATATAGAATACGGTGACGAAGAAAAAAGGGCAAGTAAGAGTATTATTGGCGCCAGACTTTATACCCCAAATGGATGCTGTTGGAGAAAGGTCGGCGGCGTATGGATATGTAGTCCTGATTATTGTGGATAATATCGTTAGCCGATTGTTCTGAAGCAGCACAGGAACCAAGGACAGGATAGAGGAGGTTTTTGATAATATTTCCAAAACCCCTCCTTCATCCTCCCCTTGCTAAGGGGAGGAAGGGTGGGGTGTAATTATTCCCCCTTGCTAAGTCTACGACTCGTAGAGGAGAGGATAGGGGAGGTGGGGAAAGAAACAATAGGTTAACATCGTTACAAAACTTTCTTATTCACAGTCGTCATTGCCCGACTTGATCGGGCAATCCAGAAGAAGGCACTGGATTCTCTGGACAAGGCCGGAGAATGACAGCACTTTGAAGTTAATTATTTTTGAATCTGTAACCAATCTGTAACTTTTGGGGTGATATGATACTATGCGTAGGATTCTGATGTTTTGAGGGAACATAAGCCGGTATCCCGCAATCCCATGGCGCCGGCCTATGTCCAATGGGTCAGACGCCTATATATGCCACGGGAAAGGAAAGTGGCAGTCTTTAATATTGGCGCCTTCGGGATCGCGGTCAAAAGACAAGCCGATTTTCATAGATATTGATCAGAAGCCCCCTCTTTAGCAAAGAGGGGAAGGGGGAGATTTTATGATCAGTAACTGCGGGCGTTTATTCTTAAAATCCCCCTTTTATCCCCCTTTGCCAAAGGGGGAGCATACTGCATTTTATGCTCTTTGCGGATACCTTGTCGGAGTAACATTTTGCTGCAGGAGCAGAAATACAAAAAAGCAAAAAACAGGATTCCGGACAAGCCGGAATGAAAACAAAAGGAGTGCTATCTGAGAAAGGTGTTCTATATTCATCTATGGGAAAGCCTTTAGGATGTGAAAAATGGAAACAACCAAAAAAGAACTTTATAAACAACTTTTAGAAAAGCGGCAGAGAATCCGAGAATTCGCAGAGGATTTCATTTTCATCGTTGATAACAACTTCTCCATCCAGTACCTCAACAATTGCGCTGCGAGACATCTTGGGTGTCCACAACAAGAGGTTATTGGAAAACCATTAAGTGGCCTTTTTCCACCAAATTCCTATGAGATTCTCAAACAAAACCTCAAAACGGTATTTCAATCCGGTGAGCCTCTTTCAGCAGAAAACAATGTTACATTTTCAAACAAAGAACTGTGGTTTGACAGCCGGTTTACCCCTATCACGGAACATGATAAAGTAACCAGCGTCCTGGTTATCGCAAGAAATATTTCCGGGCACGGCCGTTAGTGAGGTCCCTAACAGTTCTATCCATTTTTTGTCATCGTGAACTTGTCGGAGCGACTCTTCGCGTAGACTCGCTTCGAGATTCAGGATCTCTTGTTTCCTGCATTTCTGAGATTCCGAAACAAGTTCGGAATGACAGGCTATTTATGGGACATGGTGTGCTTTCGTTCATCTCCCCTTATAGCCCGGACACCCTTCAAACCCTGTACATCCTGTTTTTCTCAGCTTACATTCTGCATTTGTGCAGATAGTGATGTTAGGTTCTTTTGGTGAATCTTTTTGTTTCTGTTTTTTGACAACCTTCTTTTTCATGAGTTTTTCAGAAATAATCTTCCCTTACCCCTCTTTATAAAAGAGAAGAATCATATTTCTGGATGTCTATGATACATGATTTGTTATAATGGTCTGTGATTTTCGACAGAGAAGCCATAAAATTGTTTGTTCAACAGACCCTTGGTTGCGGCTGTCCTGAGGAAGTATTTGAACACATAGATTGCCGGTTCAATATCAAATTGAATCATGACATTATTTTGCGCAACAAAATAAAAATCGGGGACAGACTTCTTATATATGTCTTGGAAGTAAACAATGCAGGTCCAATAAAGAGTATCTTGCCTTTCCTTATTGCTGCAGGTAAAACAGAAAGGGACAATTTGAAATTCAACAGATTCCGACTTGTCCTGGTCACCGATAAATTGGATGAACTGAAACAGGCCGCCGAAAGTATGTTTAACGCCATCAACAAAGACGAAAAAGTCCATTTGCATGTTGTTCATAAAGAGACGGTTCCTATATTTTAAAAAAAGTAGCCGCAGGCTTTTTAGCCTGCGTTCAAGATATCCTCACTCTCCTTAATCCTCCCCTGACTAAGGGGAGGCAAGGTGGGGTTATTCTATTCAAAACCTCCCCAACCCCTCCTTGGTAAGGAGGGGATTAAAAAAGGTAATAGGAAGCTCAGTTGAAGTTTAAGTAGAAAGATACTAATATGTTAACCCTCCCAAACATTCAGAAAGCACTCAAAAATATTAAAGACCATATCCACAGAACACCGCTCATCTATTCCAACTCCTTCAGCAAAATGACGGGTGCCAAAGTATATCTCAAGACAGAAAATCTTCAAAAGACAGGCTCATTCAAAGTCAGAGGCGCCTTTAATAGAATGGCCCATGTCAAGGGTAACGTTATAGCCGCATCAATGGGCAACCATGCACAGGCGGTTGCCTTCGCAGCAGGAAGAATGGGGATACATGCAAAGATAATCATGCCCAGGACAGCCCCTATCGTGAAAGAAGAAGCTACAAGAAGCTATGGAGCAGAGGTTGTTCTTCATGGAGAGAGTTTCAAAGAAGCTTTGGATTATGCCCTTTCTCAGAAAGAATACACCTTCATCCACGCCTTCGATGAGGAAAAGGTTATAGCAGGACAGGGTACTATCGGCATTGAAATAATAGATGATTTAAAGGACGTGGACATCCTCTTGGTTCCAGTGGGAGGAGGCGGTCTTATATCAGGAATTGCGATTGCAGCAAGAGCCTTGTCACCAAAGGCCAAAGTAATAGGTGTTCAGACAGAATCAGCCACTTCTGCCTATGTCTCCTTTAAAGAAAAGAGAATCCGCGAAGAGACCCCTTTGCCCACTATTGCTGACGGAATCGCAATTGAGAGGATCGGTAATAAGACGTCCGAAATTATTAACAAATATGTGGATGATATGATTTTAGTGAGTGAAGACTCAATAGCCATGGCGATACTCCTCTTTCTGGAGAGGAAGAAACTTGTTGTGGAAGGCGCCGGCGCAGTTCCCCTTGCGGCCTTACTCGAAAATAGAGAGAAGTTCACGGGGAAAAGAATCGTGCTTGTCATCAGCGGTGGTAATATAGACT
>Ga0315281_10013198_pt1 | contig 11197 bp, 10 predicted proteins | sample YL17G07_0_MG_FD_204540 | JGI IMG/M metagenome (GOLD analysis project Ga0315281, IMG submission 204540) | Sediment microbial communities from Yellowstone Lake, YNP, Wyoming, USA - YL17G07_0 | ecosystem: Environmental > Aquatic > Freshwater > Lake > Sediment | place: USA: Wyoming | collected... | reverse complement strand
GAGCCCTTGCCCACGTCGCCGTAACCGCAGACGACACACAGCTTTCCGGACAGCATCAGGTCGACGGCGCGGTTGATCCCGTCGACGAGCGAGTGCCGGCAGCCGTAGAGGTTGTCGAACTTGCTCTTGGTGACGGAGTCGTTGACGTTGATCGCCGGGAACAACAGCGTGCCGGCCTCCGCCATCTGGTAGAGGCGGTGCACCCCGGTCGTCGTCTCCTCGGTGACGCCCCGGATGTCCTCGGCGATGCGCGTCCACTTGCCCGGGTCGTCCGCGAGCGACGCCAGCAGCAGCGTCAGGAACACCTGGAACTCCTCGGAGTCGGCCGACGCGGGATCGGGCACGGCCCCGGCCTGCTCGAACTCGACGCCCTTGTGCACGAGCATCGTCGCGTCACCGCCGTCGTCGAGCAGCATGTTCGGTCCGCCGTCCGGCCAGGTGAGCGCGCGCTCGGTGCACCACCAGTACTCCTCCAGCGTCTCCCCCTTCCACGCGAACACCGGCACGCCGCTCGGCTGCCCTGGAGTCCCGTCCGGGCCCACCGCCACCGCGGCGGCTGCGTGATCCTGCGTCGAGAAGATGTTGCACGACGCCCAGCGCACCTCGGCGCCCAGCGCGACCAGGGTCTCGATCAGCACCGCAGTCTGGATCGTCATGTGCAGCGAGCCCGTGATCCGGGCGCCCCGCAGCGGCTGGGCGTCGCCGAACTCGCGGCGCATCGACATGAGGCCGGGCATCTCGTGCTCTGCAAGCATGATCTCCCTGCGGCCGAACTCCGCCAGCGAGAGGTCCGCAACGCGGAACTCGGTGGCGGACAACTCACGAACAGCGATCTCGGTCATTGGCTCTCCTGGTGATGCGCAGTGGGCGGACGTCTGCCCCAAGGCTAGACGATTGATTCAGGGCGGCCGCGCCGCCGGGCACGGCCGGGGCCGGCCACGCGCGCAACGGGGGTGCGGCTCGGCTAGCCGACGTCCCGGCGAAGCGCGTCGGCACGCGCGAGGTAGGCAGTCGCCCCGACGCTCTCGTAGAACGCGATCGCATCACGCAGCCCGGGTGTCTCTCGCCCGGCAAGCTCTGCCGCCAGGAGCCGCACCATGGCGGCGTAGGCAAGAGCGTCGTGGGCGTACAGCACCTCACCTGCCTCCTCGAGCCGGCCCTCGACGACGTGCCCGCACGCCTCGACCCAGGGACTGTCGTACGCGGCCTTCCCGAGGTGGGCTCCGAGCTCGTGGCCGAGGCCGAGCGCGGTGGCGGCGACGAAGCCGTCGAGCTGGTGCACGTCGATCTGGAACGACTCGGCGGCCGAGAGGGCTCCCGCGAGCTCGCCGACCAGCGAACGCGCCGCGTCGAGGTCGCCGGCCTCGAGAGAGAGCTGCGCGCCGAGGCCGAGGGCCCCCCACAGCGCCTGCGGATCACCGATCTCGCGGGCACGGGCCAGGAGGATATGGGCGTGCGCGTCGCCCGAAGCGCGGTCGCCGCGTGCTACGGCCGTGGCCGCGAGCACGGAGCGTGCCCCGACCTCCATGTACTCGGCACGACCCCGGTGCTCGAGGAATGACGACGCGCCCGCGACCGCCGCGTCCCAGGCGCCGGCGACGTAGTCGTCCACCGCGCACTCGGCTTCGAGCCAGCGCTCGTGGTGGCTGACGAAACGACGCGCAACCTCGAGTCCCTCCCGGTGCAGCTCGGCCGACCGGCGCAGCTCTCCCACGGTGCCGAGAATCGACGCGAGGTTCACATAGGCGCGTGTCGCCAGGTGCGAGTTCGCCTCCAGGCACTGGTCCAGCGCGAGCTCCAGATCGCGGATCGCGGCCGGCGGGTCGCCGTGGTACGCATGACCCAGGCCCAGGTTGATCCTGGCGTTGACGACGTCCGCGGTCGTACCGAGCTCCTCGGTGAGCGCGAGGATTCGTTTTCCCTCCTCGAGCGGAGCGTCCTCGTTCGCGAGCAGTTGGGCGCGCCAGGTCCAGGCGCGAATCCGGGCCGTCGCGCGCGTCTCGGGGAGACCGGCTATCAGCTCGGTCGCTCGCACATGATGCGCCCGCGCTCCCTCCTGCCCTCCGCCGACCCAGTGGACGTTGCCGAGGAGCGCCTCGGCTACTGCCGCGTTCTCCACGTCTCCCGCGGCGAGGAGACGAGCGGCGGCCTCTTGCAGCTCCGGCCCTCCCTCGTTGCGCATCCACGAGAGCGTCTCGCCGAGATCGAGGAGCAGGTGCGGGTAGGCGGGATCATCCTCGGGCCAGAGCTCGAGTGCCTTCGCGTACAAGGTCGCTGCCGACTCCAACGCACTGAGCCCGTAGGCACGCCTGCCTGCCTCGCGCAGCGCCTGCCGTGCGGGCGCCTCGAGGGGACCGGTGTCGCCGCCGGCCGCCCGTGTCAGCTCCAGTGCGGCGACGTAGTGGTGAGCCAGCATCTCCGCGCGATCCTCCGACCGGTCGCGTCCGAGCGACTCGATCCACTGCGCCGCGCGGACGTGAAGGTCGGCGCGACGTGCGCGCGGGATCTGGCCGTAGGCGACGTCGCGCACGAGCACGTGGCGCACCGCGTACTCCGTCTCTCCCGCCACCGAGGCGCGGCGGTCACGGCGGACGAACTCCTTGCGCTCGAGCGCGTGCAACCTCTCCTCCGCTTCCCAGGCTGAGATATCTGCGATCGCCGCGACCGAGCCGAGCCAGAAGACCTTCCCCACCACGGACGCGGTCTGCAACACCGCCTTCTCGTCGTGCTCGAGGGCGTCGAGCCGGGCGGCGATGATCCCCTGCACGGTCTCGGGGACATCGACATCGGTCTTGTCGAGCCGCCAGGAGCCGCCCTCGCGGCGCAGCAGGCCGCGGTCACGGAGCATGCGGATGTACTCCTCGGCGAAGAGCGGATTCCCGTCGGCGCGCCGGAGGAGTGTTTGCTGCATCTCCACCGGCAGCACCGCTTGTGCCAGGTGCTCTGCGATCAGGCGCGCGGTGTCCTCGTCCGAGAGAGCCGACAGCGACAGCGTCACTGCGTTCGCCTTGCCACCACCCCATCCCGGGCGACGCACGAGCAGCTCCGGGCGCGCACTGCAGAGCACGAGCAGTGGCACGCCGGTGGCGCGGTCGACGAGGCCGTCGACGAAGTCGAGCAGCCCGTCATCCGCCCAGTGCAGGTCCTCGAACACGAGGACGGTCGGGCGCTGCTCTCCGAGCGACTCGAAGAAGCGCCGCCATGCCGCGAACGTCTCGCCGCGGCTGTCTCCTCCGGTGGCCATGTCGGAGCCGAGCCCCACGAGCGGCTTCAAGTGCCCGGTGACCCAGTCCGCTTCCGATTGCTCGCGAACGAGCGCCGCGACCGTCGCCGTGAGCTTCTGCTCGGCCTCCGCAGCGGTGTCACTCTCGAGAATGCCCGCCTGCGACTTCGCCATCTCGCCGAGGGCCCAGTAGCTGATCCCTTCCCCATAGGGCAGGCAGCGGCCCTGGCGCCAGACGATGATGTCCGGGTCGGCATCGACGATCGAGAACAGCTCGGCCACGATCCGGCTCTTGCCGATCCCCGGGACGCCGACCAGCGTCACCAGCTCGGGCTCCCGCTCTTGCCGCGCCCGCGTCAGCGCACCGCGCAGCACGTCGACCTCGCGCTCTCGGCCCACGAGCGCAGCGAGCGGCGCCTGCTCGACGTCGCTGCCGAACCGCGACCGGGGCGCCACGGCCTCCCACGCCGGCACCGGCTCGCTCTTGCCCTTCGCCTCGATCGACGCCGCCGCCCCGTACTCGATCACGTGCACGGTCGCCCGGTACGTCGACTCACCGACGAGGACGCCGTTCACCGGCGCCGCCGACTGGATACGGGCCGCGGTGTTGACGACGTCTCCGGCCACCATGCCCTCACCCTGTGCGGGGCGGGCATCGAGCGTGACGAGAGCCTCGCCGGTGTTGACCGCGACGCGCAGCGCGACGCCGGCGTCTTTCGCTGCGTCCCGGATCGCGAGGGCCGCGCGTACCGCACGCTCCGGATCGTCCTCATGGACGACCGGGGCACCGAACACCGCGACGACCGCATCGCCGATGAACTTCTCGACTGTCCCGCCGAACCGCTCTAGCTCCAACCGGACGCGCGCGTGATGCGCTCCGAGCATCGCCCGCACGTCCTCGGGATCGCTCCGCTCGGCCAGCGCGGTGGAGCCGACGAGGTCGGCGAACACGACCGTCACGACCTTCCGCTCCTCGCGTGGCGCAACGGGAGCACCGAGCGCACCGCCGCACCCGGCACAGAAGCGCACGTCGTCGGCGCTCTCCCTCCCGCATGCGGCACAGGTCGCCATCGGCGTGAGTCTACGGAGGCGGGGGACACCGAATGGCGAAGTCCGCCTCGTCGAGCGTGCTGATCACGGATGGGCCTCCTTCGTCACCCGGCCCCGGAACGTTCGACGGGAGCTGCACGGCGGGTGCCTGTCGGTGCTTGCGCGACAGCGTCGAGGCATGTGTGGCACTCGGACGGACCGATCAGCCACCGACGGACGGATCATCAACGGCGGCCTCGAGACGGCGTGCCACCAGCGGATAGACGCCACCTTCGGTGTCGCGCTTCGGTCCGACGCCGAGGATCTGTGCGAACTGCGGGTCATCGTCGCTCGGAAGCAGGCGGTAGACGATTCGGTACCTCGGCCCTTCGGGCGCGCGCTTGCTCGGCGACAGCCGCAGCTCGAGCGGTGTGTCACCCTCGTCGAAGTAGATCTTGCGGCATGTGCGTAGATCCTGTCGCTCTTGCCATTCCAGCGGCTTCCCAAGGCCGGGTGCCCGGCGAAGGCGAGCCATCCATTGGAGTGCGACCAGCTGGAGCTTCTTGGTCGGCAAAGACGCGAGGTCGGCTCTCGCGTCGTCTGTCAGCTTGACGCTCGTCATCGATCGCTGGCCGGATCGGCTCGGCGGGGGATCAGGTAGCGGCAAGCTCGGCTGGATCAAAGCCAAGATCGCTGGCGACGACGTCGAGATCGTCTCCGAGTTGCGCCTCGGCGCGTGGCAGGCAAGCTTCGACGAGCGTGACGATCGCCGCGTTGTCCAGCTCTTCGAGCATCTCCTCGTAGCGCCCGTACGGGAGCAAGACGCCCTCGGGCCGACGTCGCGCGCCGAAAAACACGGGTGGGGCCTTAGGGCCGAGCTTGCGGAACCGGTCGAGCATGGTCGGGATCATGGTTCGCAGCTCCCGGGTACCCATGACCGGCAGCGTCTTGTACTGCGGCTTGTCGTGACTCACGGCGGTACTCTAGCACTGGTGTACACCTTCGTGCTACATTCGTGGGAGAGACGGGTGAGATGACCGAACTGCTGCTGGTCATCCTCGCGTTGGCTGTCGCCACCGTTGTCGTGTATCTCGCCATGACGCTCGCGGTCGTGGCCATCCGCCTGGCGACGGCCTACTTCGTCCTGCCCCAGGAGCCATCCAGCCTCGCCCGTCTCCGCAGGATCCTCGAGCTCCAGGTTGAGGAGGACCAGGCTGCGGAAGCAGCCGCACAACAGCGCTACCCACCTCCACCGGAGATCGTCACGGTCATACGAGCCATCGGCGGGAGCGGACAAACGCCCGCCCGCCGCCGAAGCTCCTGGCGCACCCGTGGCCTTCGTGAATGACGGTGGTAGCCGAGCCTTTCGCCGTCAGCTCCGAGGGCGGGATCGACCCCGGCAACGAGTGAGAAGACGGGAGTCCGCCCGAGAGGGGCTCAGCCTGGAGCCACCGTTTTGCGTGATCGCGGGACGAGATGCAACGCCCGCGCAAAACGGTGTCCCATTAGGCTCAGCCGGTCGAGCCGGTTTCGGTCATGTGCGCGGCGGCGGCGAGGCCGAGGCGCCGCGCGTTCGCCGGCGAGACACCCGGAGTGCCCGCCAGGTAGTAGACGGTGCCCAGGTTCCCGCCGACGCGCAGGAAGATCTCGCCCACCTGGAACGACGTATCCGCGGTATTGAAGCGAAAGACGATCTCTACCGCCGAATCTCCCGCCTTCAGCTTGCCGGCACGGGTCATTGCTCCACTCACTACCGTCATCTTCGAGCTCGCAGCGAACTCCTTCTCGGCGGCCAGGTAGAGGGCGTCGCGACCGGTCTTCGAGCTCGACGCGAGCAGGATCGACGAGACGAGCTTCGCTGCGGCCGCCGGGCTCTTGCCGACGAGCACGGCGTTCTGGAGCCACAGCACGTCCGCCTTGCCGAGCGTGATGCCCGTGAACGAACGCCGGTAGCCGCTCGAGGCCGGAATTTCTCCGCTCGTCGTGTACCGCTGCGAGTCGACGACCGCGCCGTGTCCGAGATCGTCGACCGTGAGCACCATCAGCTTCGGACTGCGCGCCGCATCACGACCGCGCGCGACGCCGGCCGTTGCCGCGACCGCGACCAGCGCGATAGCCACCAGAACGAGTGCCCGGCTGCGGCTCATCGCAGCGACCCTACTACAGGGGCATGACCACGGCGACTCTGCGCGGGGTGTCGACGGGATCTGACCGTCTTTGTCCGATCACGTCGAGCTACAGGTCGTGCAGGACTGGCTCGCGTACTGGGAACGTGTGGCTGCTGGAACGGAAGAGCCGACGCCAGGGTCGGGTGAGACTGTCGAGATGGCTCCGGGCGAAATCGCGAAGCTGACCGGAGAGATCGGCGCCCGGGAGGCAGCGCGAACGTAGCCCCGGCAACGTGCTGCGTCTGCCGGGCATGCTGATCGATGACCACGCCTTGCCGCCTCGTCGCGGCCCTCGGGGCCGACGGGTCACGGTTTCGATGCTGCTTGCGCCGATGCTGTAGGATCGCCGCGACCACAGACCGGTTCCGTCAGGGGAGCGAGGTGGGCCAGATGAGTTCGTCTGGCGGCGATGGTGGGTTCTCGATCATCTGCCCGTCGTGTGGCGCCGAACAGGATCCCGCCGCGCACGTTTGCACAACCTGCGGCTTCGTCCTGCTGCGGCCCGGGTTCGGGGCCGGGGAGGGTGAGGAGTTGTCCGCAGGCATCGACCAACCTCCGGCCGCGCCTCCGCGCCCCGGGCAGTTGCGAGACAGCCACCGGAGCGCATTCGCTGCGCTCTTCCTCGTCTGTGGACTGGCGGCTGCAGGGGCGCTGGCTGTCGTCGCCAGGGACACGCCGTGTCACTCCGATGGCCGGGACGCAACCCTCTGGCTCATCGTCGCCGGAGCTCTGTTCTTCACTCTGGCGGCGGGCCTGGGGTTCGGCGGGGCACGCGGTTGCGTCGTCGCCGTCGTCGTGTTGCTCATCAGCCCCATCGCGCTCTACGCGATCCTGGACGGGTTTTCTTCTCCGTGTGGCGTGGTCGGGATCCAGCGGCCAGAACTGCTGACAACGTACGACGACGCTGGCGGTCGGGTCAACGTGCTTGGAATCGGCAACGGCAACCCGAGCACGTCGAACAGGGACTTCCGCCTGTTGCCCTGGTCCAGCGAGTGGCGAGGACCTGCGCTCGCCTGGCCGCAGGCCCTCGGCTCGGCCTGGTTCACGAGCAACTCCGCCTGAGCCTAATGGATCCGCCGCCGCTACGAGCGGGCGCTCGAAACGACGCGGCTCTAGCGCTTGATGCTCCTGTGAGCCTCGAGGATCTCCGGAGGCCCGGAGAACTCGATTCCCACGTCGGCCAGTATCGGCATCAACCGTTCACCGAACGCCTCGAACTGCTCCCGAGAATCCCGGATCTCGCTGACACGCAAGTTGCAGTCCGACCCGAAGCAGATGTGGTAATCGAGGCCGTCAGGAGGAAAGGCGGTGTTAGAACTCGAATCAGAATGACGCTTCGCCGACGGGGCGTGCTGCGCGAGTGCGATGCGAGGACGCAGGGAGCTCCGATATGGGACATATCGGGGCGACCGAGGACGAAGCAGCGTGCCGCGCAGCGCGTTCCGGCGGCACAAGGCCTCATTTTGATTCGAGTTCTGAGCCGCTTCGAGTCGTCGGATCGTTTCGTCGTAGATTGCAGTGGTCATGGATGTGGGGCTGAAGCGGACAACAATGCCGATGACACAGGTTCCTCGATGCTCGGGGTCGAGCAGGTCCTATTCCGACCGCGTGCAAACACCCAACTCCGGTTGCCGGCGCGCCGGCGTTGACGTGCTTTGCGGCACGGTGAAGGCCGCAGGGCTCGGCGCAGCAGGACGATGCGACACGAGACGTGAGCCGGCCGACATACTCGCGTCATGAAGCCGGAGCGGATGAATGCTTTCACCGACGGAGTGATCGCCATCCTGATCACGATCCTCGTTCTCGAGCTGCGGCCGCCCGAGGGGCACCACCTCGCCGACATCCTGGACGAGAAGGGCAAGCTGCTCGCGTACCTGCTCAGCTTCGGCTTCGTCGCCATCTACTGGGTGAACCACCATCACCTGATGCAGGTCGTCCACCGTGTCGACGGCCGGACGTTGTGGGCGAACATCCATCTGTTGTTGTGGCTCTCGTTGACGCCGATCGCGACTGCGTGGCTCGGCGAGGCGGGTGCAGAGCCGGGGCCGGTTGCGGCGTACGCGATCGTGCTGCTCGGCTGCGCCATCGCGTACACGCTCCTGACGCTGTCTTTGCTCGCCCTGCACGAGCCGGACTCGCAGCTCGCGCAGGCGATCGGCAAGGACCGCAAGGGCAAGCTCTCCCTTGCGGCCTACGTCATCGCGCTCGCGTGCTCCTTCTTCGTTCCCTGGGTCTCGATCGGGCTGTTCGTCGCCGTTGCGGTCATCTGGTTCATCCCCGACCGGCGGGTCGAGCGCGTCATCGTCGACGAGCGGTAAGGCAGGACGCACCTGTCGGGGTAGGTGGACGGCTGCGTGCGACCGGCGAACAGCGGTGCTGGTCTGTGCCAGCAGGAGTTCGGTAGTTCCATGAATCCGGCACCGCCCCGCATTGGCCCGACCGCAGCGGCGAGATCATCTACCGCGAGCGCGACATGGCTCGGCTCGTGAAGGTGAGCCTTCAGGAGTGGGAGCGGGGGATCGGCAGCCAGGCGCTCGTGACGATCCGCTACGGCAGCCGCGCCCGCAAGATCATCGACGGCTACCGCGAAAGCCGCGGAACCTAATGGGGGTCAGGTGCCGTGCCGCGGCGGCCACTGGACGGCGTGGGCGCAGGTTGTTTGGCCTCCCCAGGGGCGCGTCGGGCGAGTCGTAACGATCCCGTGACGCTCGTCGCATAGAAGAAACGCGACGAGCCTAGTGGTGCGGAGTCCTTCGCCACGAAGTCAGTAGGGTCACGACATCGGTCATCGTCTAAAGGAGAAGGCATGAGGAAGCACGGGGTCATTCTTGCGCTCGTCGTGGTGTCGGTCGCGATTTGGGTCGTGTCGGCGTCAGCGATCAGCAGTCCGCAGACGTTCAACCTGCTTGAAGTGGAAACGTCGTACGGCGACCAGCCGATCGGCGGCTTTGGGTTCGATCGTCCGCCGGTCGGCGGCGACCAGTTCGCGTTCAACCACAACCTCTATAAGTGGGCCGGAACCAAGAAGGGTGCACGGGCCGGTCACCTCCAGGTGCTGGGCACTTTCGTGACCGGGTTCGGATCCGACTTCTCCCGCAAGGCGACTGCGCTGATCGACGCGCAGGCGTACCTCCAGGGTGGAACCGTTTTCGCTGAGGGATATGGGACGTTCAACTCCGATGGCCCTTCGAAGTTCACACTTCCCGTGGTCGGTGGCACTGGCACCTACGCGAATGTTCGTGGTTACGTCAATGTTCGCGACCTGGGAGACGGTAACCAGGGCAAATCGAACCTCGAGTTCCATCTGCTGCCGTAGTCGTTCGAGTCATAGGGAAGGCCCGCCACCCGGCGGGCCTTCCCACGCCCCGAACTTCCGCTGCCAGCACTCCGGGCAGAACACGAAGCCTGCTCCTGAGTCGCTTCCAGCAAACGACACGGTTCCAGGGGCGGTGGTCTCGGTGCTGTGTTGGCCAGTTGGCCAGTTGGTCGAGCGGTTTCCTCAGGCTTCCTGCGTCTGAAAGACGACCAACAGAAACAGGCGCAATCCCGCTGTAGCTACGGTATTGCGCCTGTCTCAGCCAGCAGGGGCGGCAGGACTCGAACCTGCAACCCCCGGTTTTGGAGACCGGTGCTCTACCAATTGAGCTACGCCCCTGGGCTGCGGGTTTGAGGGTACCGGACCCACCCGGGCGGCAACGGCGTGACAGCGGCAGCACCGCCGCCGGACTGTCGAAGGCAGTTCGGGCCGAGAGCTGCTACACCGTCGCGGCGTGAACGACCACGTCGGCGACCTGGTCCGTCGAGAGCACGTCGGTCGAGAGCACGAGGTCGTAGTGCGTCGGCAACTCGCGGCTGACGTCGTAGAACTTCTTCATGTAGCTCGCGCGGCCTGCGTCCGAGGCGGCGATCGCCTTGGCAGCCGCCTTGTCGTCGAGCCCCTGCGCGGCGCCGAGGCGGGAGGCGCGCACGTCGGGGGACGCGGTGATCAGCACGCGCAGGACGCCCGGCTCGCCGGCCAGCGCGATCGACGCCGCGTGCGCGACGATCACGATCGACCCGGCTGCCGCCGTCTCGTGTACCGACTGCTGGATGAGCTGGCGCAACAGCTCCTCGTCCGCGAGGGCGGGCGACGGGCCCGCGACCAAGCCCGGGTACGTCTCCGCCCAGCCGGCCTTGCCCAGCTCGTCGAGCACCCGGGTGATGAACGACTTGCGGCGCTCGACGTCCGCGAGCTCCCTCGCATCGAGGTTCTCGCGCCGTGCGGCTGCGGTGACGATCTCCTCGTCCGCGTACCGGAAGCCGAGATGCTCTGCGACCATCCTGCCGACGTCCTCGCCACCCGACGCGCTGGCGTGTGAGATGCAGATCACCCGTGCAGGCACCGGCCGAACCTAGGTGTTCGCGGGCGCGGTGTCAACTCGGCTTCGTCGCCGGGCTGCGGCCCGGGCTGTAGCCTCGACGCGTGCACCGTCGCGCCCTCGCCGTGCTGTTCCTGCTGATCGCGTTCGCGCTCGGGGCGATTGCCGTGTACGCGGCGGTCTCGGGCGGCCGGGCGTGGGTGATCGCCCTGGCCGCGGCAGGGCTCGCGTCATGGATGGGCGACATGGCGCGTAGAGCGTGGCCTTGATCCGAATCACCGCTGCAATGAAGGGATTTCCGGCCGACGGCGTATTCTTCATCCGTGAGCAAACCCGGGGGCGACACTCAGGCGCTGTGGCAGGACTACCGGAAGACGGACGATCCCCAGTTGCGCGACCGGTTGATCCTGACGTACGCA
>Ga0315281_10013197_pt1 | contig 11197 bp, 12 predicted proteins | sample YL17G07_0_MG_FD_204540 | JGI IMG/M metagenome (GOLD analysis project Ga0315281, IMG submission 204540) | Sediment microbial communities from Yellowstone Lake, YNP, Wyoming, USA - YL17G07_0 | ecosystem: Environmental > Aquatic > Freshwater > Lake > Sediment | place: USA: Wyoming | collected... | reverse complement strand
GAAACATCGCCGTAGCCCACGTCCTCAAATGTCGCCGCTGGCGTCCTCATTCTAACTCCTGGCTCCTGACTCCTGAATTCTGGCTCCTGAGCAGTTACACTGTTTCCAACTCGCCTTCCCGCTCCGCATAATTGTCGAAGTGCGTGCACTCCTGCCGGAAGGCAAGCTTCACCGCCCCCACCGGCCCGTTCCGCTGCTTGGCGATGTTCACTTCCGCCTTCCCCTTTGCATCCTCGTTATCCGGGAAATAATACTCCTCGCGGAAAAGGAGAAACACGACGTCGGCATCCTGCTCGATCGCTCCTGATTCCCTTAGGTCTGAAAGGCGGGGTTTTCTATCATCCCTTCCCTCGGCTTCCCTGTTCAGCTGCGAGAGCACGATGACCGGCACATTGAGCTCCCTCGCCAGCGCCTTGAGCGACCGGGATATCTCTGATATCTCCTGCTGGCGGTTCTCGGCCTTCCTGACGGAGGAGCGCATCAGCTGCAGATAGTCAACGATGATCAAACGGATCGCCTCCTTGGCCGCGAGCCGCCGCGCTTTCGCACGCATCTCGAGCGCGGAGATGGAGGGGCTGTCATCAATAAAGATAGGCGCTCCCGCGAGCTTTCCCGCCGCGTTGACCAGCTTGGGGAAATCGTCCTTCTCCGAGATAAAACCGGTGCGGACATTGTGGGCATTCACGCGGGCGTGCGAGCAGAGCATCCGGAGCACGAGCTGCTCCCTTGACATTTCGAGGCTGTAGATGGCAGTGGGGATCTTCTCCACCACCGCCGCGTGCTCTGCAATATTCAGCGCGAGGCTCGTCTTCCCCATTGAGGGGCGGCCCGCGATGATGATCAGGTCCGAGGGCTGGAAACCGGCGGTCATCGTATCCAGGTCCGTGTAGCCTGAGGAAACACCGGTGACGTACTCCTTCTTCTGGTAGAGGGCCTCGACCGTTTCTATGCTGTGCTTGATCAGGTCGCCGATCTTGACAAATCCCTGCGACCTCCGGTGCTGCGAGATATCAAAAATTTCCCTCTCGGCATCGTCCAGCACGTCGCTGATATCCTCACCGTCGTCATAGCAGCGACTGACAATCCCCGTGGCAGTGTTGATGAGCCTCCGTAGAACAGCCTTTTCCTGCACGATCCTCAGGTAGTGGCTCACGTTGGCCGCCGACGGAATCGCGTCCAGCAACACGCTGATATATCCCGCGCCTCCCACCGACTCCAGTTCTTTCTGCTTTTTCAAATACTCGGTGATCGTCACGATGTCAACCGGCTGATTGGCATCGCAGAGCTGAATGATCGCGGAATATATCTTTGCGTTCGCCGCCTTGTAGAAGCACTCCGGGCCGATACTCTCGATCGCCTGAACGATCGCATCTTTATCCAGGAGCATGGCCCCGAGGACACTCATTTCCGCATCGAGGTTCTGAGGTGGCAGTCTATCGAGCGCGGAGTCTTGAGCACACATGATGAACTCCAGTGGTAAGACCTAAGCGATAAGGATTAAGCCCCCAAGAGCTTAATCCTTAGTGCTTAATCCTTACTGCGTGTCATTTACTTCTGCACGACCCATACCTTGAGCGAAGCGGTGATGTCTGAATAGAGCTTGAGTTCGACCGTATACACCCCAAGTTCCCTGATCGGCTCGGCGAGGTTGATCTTCTTCTTGTCGATAGTAAATCCAGCCTGTGCGAGGCTCTCGGCGATGTCCTGCGAAGTCACGGAGCCGAACAATTTGCCGTCTTCTCCCGCCTCGACGGTGATGGTGCAGGAAGTCTGGCTGAGCCTTTCCGCTTCCTGGCGAAGCTGTTCCAGCGCGCGCCTGCCCTCAGCCTCCTTCCGCTTCTTTTCCAGTTCCAGCACCTTGACGTATTTGGGCGTCGCGGGCGCGGCGAGCTTCCGTGGAAAAAGGTAGTTTCGCGCATAGCCGTCAGCGACCTTCACCACGTTTCCCTGCGCGCCCAGGCCGGGGACATCCTGCATGAGAATAATTTCTTTTTGCACGGTGTTCAATCCTCCGGTGAACTCAGCGCCGGATCACTCCGCAACATAGGGGAGCATCGCGACAAAGCGCGCCCTCTTAATCGCCATGGCGAGGCGTCTCTGGTGCTTCGCGCAGGTCCCGATAATTCGACTCGGGAGGATCTTGCCCTTTTCGGTGATCATCTTCCGCAATAACCCGACGTCCTTATAATCTATCTCGGTTACCTTATCCATGCAGAACCTGCACTTCTTTTTTCTCCTGAAGGCCATCCCCCTCGGCCCTCTCGGCCCTCTCGGCCCCTTCGGACCTTTCGGCCCTTTCGGCCCCCTGGTCCTCCGTTCCGTCTCTTCGCCTCTCATATGTTCTCGGCATCCTTTCGTAGGAAGATATTGCACTCTCCGCGGTCGCCCGCGTCACCCATGCTCACTCATGGAAATCAGTATTCACTGACACTGCGCAACCGTATCAGAACGGCACATCCCCTTCCTTGCCCTCATCCGGCATGGAAGCGTCCTCAATGCCGCCCTCCGCCGGCTCAGCCGGCACAACCGGCTCAGGTGGGGCGGCGGGCTCACCCATCGCTTCAACCTCCTGACGCGCGGCTCCCCCCTTGCCCCTCCCCAGAAATTGAATACGGCTGGCACTGACGCGAATCTTACTCCTCTTGTCCCCCTCGCCTGTTTCCCAGGAATCGAGCTGGAGGCGCCCCTCGACAAAAATGGGCGAGCCCTTCGTGAGATACTCCGCTGCCGTCTCCGCCTGCCTGCCCCATGTCACGATGTCAATGTAGCAGACCTCTTCCTTCCGCTCGCCGGCCTTATTCAAAAAGGTGCTGCTGATCGCGAGTCTCAGATCAGCGACAGCGGCGCCGCCCGGCGTGTAGCGCAGCGTCGGGTCCTTCGTGAGGTTACCGATCAGAAAAACTCTGTTCAAGCTTGCCATTTCGTACCTCCCCTCTGCCATTCGCCTCACCGCACACCTCTGAGCGCGCCGAATGCGCCGAGGTCAGGAATCACTGTGTGACCACCCGTCCACTCAGCGCTCTCGTCGGGGTGCAGGCAGGTTCACTGGTTTACACCAGACGATACGTGTGCGGACGCCGGGCCTATCCCCCCTCGGGGACGATGCGCGCGCGGCGAGGGCTCGTTACGTTTTGTAATCAGGTGCCGCAGAATGTCCTGATTGAGCCTGAATCGCTTCATGAGGCTCTCCAGCTCCGCCGGCTTCGCCTCGAAGCGGAGGCAGAGACTGTAGCCGTCATCGTGCTTGGCGAGCGTGTAGCTCAGACGCTGCTTCGGGGAAAGCGTGCTCTCAGCAATCTTCCCTCCGATCTTTGAGATCTCGCTCGAAATTCCCTCAACAACCTTCTTGGCCTGATCCTCGGGAATATCCGGCCTGATTATTACCATCGCTTCGTACGATTTCAACCTTCCTCTCTTTCTCCCCTCTGGAACTCCCTCAAGGGACGACGGTGCATCCTACCACAATCACGCTCGGCCAACAAGCTCAAAGGCATTACCAACGAAATACGTCAGTCGCGGTAGGAGGAACCACAAATTAAAGATTTCACCGCGGATGAACGCGGATATGCGCGGCTAAAGCGTTTAAAAGGCGATGTTGGCCGCAGATTGGCGCAGATAAACGCAGATTTATTACAGGAACGCATAACCGTTTTTCATATCTGCGCACATCTGCGAAATCTGCGTTCTCCATAAAACAATTGCCTCGCTTTCTCCGTGCGCTCCTCCTTTTCTCCGTGTCCTCTGTGGTAAAACTATTAAAGACACTGAAAATACCCCCCAGGATTGACCCCTTACTCATCAATAGGCCGGTGCGATTTTGCGCTCTCAATGATCAACCATGTTGTTGAACTTGTTCATTGCCGCATCGAGCCCATTGACGACTATTTCATCAATGGCCGATACGGCCATATCTATCGCCCCCTCAACAACGCGCTTCTCTTTCCTCGAGAATTTCCCGAGGACGTGTCCGACCCAGTCCTCGCCCGCGTGTCCCACGCCGATGCGGAGGCGGGCAAAACTATCAGTTCCGAGCGCGCCGATGATTGACTCAAGCCCCTTATGCCCCCCGGAGCTTCCCTCCCTGCGAATCCTGATCCTGCCCAGTTCGAGCGCGATGTCGTCACTCACCACGAGGAGATCCGCCGGAGGACACTCCTGCCATCTCAGCAACGCGGCGACCGCCGCCCCGCTCAGATTCATGAAGGTGCGGGGCGTGGCCACGGTAACCGCACGGTCGCCGATCCGCACCCTCCCCACGCACGCCCGCATCCGCCACTTCCTCCTGAGCTCGATTCCCTCCCGTGCTGCCAGGCGGTTTATGACGTCTGCGCCCACGTTATGCCTTGACCCACGATACTCCTCGCCGGGGTTACCCAGCCCGAACACGATTTTCATAGCTCAGGGGCAAATCTTCCACTTGCCGGGGGTGAGAGGCTACTCCTTCGCCTTTTCCTTCTCTTTGCCCTTCGGCTCCTCTCTTTCCTTGCCCTTGGCCTGCTCCTTTTCCTTGCCCTTTGCCTGATCCTTTTCCTTGCCCTTGGCCTGCTCCTTTTCCTTGCCCTTTGCTTGCTCCTTTTCCTCTTCCGGCTTCTGCTCCTCACCCTCAGCCGGCGCAGCCTCGGCGGCGGCAACCTCCTCCTCCGCGGGGACCTCAACCTTTTCAACCTTCGGCATGGAAACCGTGAATACGGTGAGGCTCGGGTCGGCAAGGATTTTCACGCCAGGGGGCGCCGGGATCTCCCCGACCTTGATGCTGTTGCCGATGTTCATAGCGGAGACGTCAACCGTGATATGCTCGGGCAGATCGGACGGCAAACATTCCACTTCAAGTTCCCTGATAATGTGCTCGAGCACGCCCCCCTGCGTCACCCCGATCGGCTCTCCGGAATCAACGATCGGCACCTTCACCACCAGTTTCTCCGTCAATGAGATCGCGGCGAAGTCAACGTGGAGGATGCCGTCCCTGATATGGTCGCGCTGGACCTCTTTGACGATCACCGTCTTGTTGAGCGGTTGTTCGAGCGCGCCGCCTGAAACCTGAAGGTCAACAATCGCGTGTTCGCCTCCCTTGCTGCGAAGAACCTTCAACAGCTCCTTGTCCTCCACGCCAAGGGGCATGTTCTCCTGGCCTGCCCCGTAGAGCACGGCGGGGATGACCCCTCGCCCCCTGAGCCTCTTCGACCTCCTGGTCCCGCGCTCTTCCCTCACCTGCGCCTTCAGTTTCAATCGCGCCATTGTCGCATCTCCTCTGTAGTTCTCACGCGTGATTATTTTTGTTTCTTCTTCAGCGGCGCCGCGGGTATCCCTGCGACGACCGAGCCGTCAGGGACGTCCCGCCCTTTCAGGACGACCGAACCCGCCCCGGTAATCGCCCCTTTCCCGACCTTCACCGGAGCGACAAGCGTCGTCCCGCTCCCGATAAATGCATGATCGCCGATCACCGTCTTGTGTTTCGCCTTGCCGTCATAGTTGGCCGTAATGGTGCCCGCGCCGATATTGGCCGCTCTTCCTATCGTGGCATCGCCGATATAGCTCAGGTGTTTGGCTTTCGTGTCGCCGCCGATGAGAGAGTTTTTGACCTCGACGAAGTTGCCTATCTCCGCTCCATCCTCCACCACCGTGACTCCGCGGATGTGGCTGAACGGACCTATCCGGCAGTCGGCGCCGATTCGCACCTCTCCCTCGATGACCGTGAACGGGTAGATAATCGTATCCCGCCCGATGCTCACCGTGGCTTCGATATAGGTGCTCGCCGGATCCACGATCGTCACGCCGTTGAGCATGTGCGCTCTCTGGATTTTTTGCTGCAGGATCTTCTCAATCCTCGCCAGCTCATCCCTGTCGTTGATACCAAGCACCTCATGGGCGTCACCCACCTGAACCGCCTCCACCGGCGTGCCCTCGCCGGCAAAGACACCCACCACGTCGGTGAGGTAAAATTCCTGCTGGCGGTTCTCGGGTGAGAGCTTCTCGATAACCTGGAAGAGGTGGATGGCGCTGAATAGATAAATACCCGCATTGATCTCCTCAACCGCCTTCTCGAAAAGCGAGGCGTCCTCCTCTTCGACAATCTTGAGCAATTTCCCGTTGGCGCGCCGTATGATCCGGCCATAGCCGCTCGGATCCTTCACCACCGCAGACAGGAGCGTGCAAGCCGCGGCTCCCCTTCTATGAGTTTCCAGGAGCTTCCGGAGCGTCTCCGCCGTAATCAGAGGGACATCGCCGCTCAGGATGAGCAGATCCCCCTTGTAACCGGCGAAGAGGGCCTTTGCCTGCGCCACAGCGTGGCCGGTCCCACGCTGCTCGCGCTGCTCGACAAAATCAACGCCGCCACCCAGCAACGTCTTGACCCTTTCAGCGTCATGGCCGACGACAACCGCGATCCGCTCCGGCTCGAGCGCCCTGGCTGCCTCAATGACATAGCGGATGATCGGTTTGCCCGCGAGCAGATGCGCCAACTTCGCATATCTGCTCTTCATCCGGGTGCCCTCGCCCGCGGCGAGGATGATGCATTCCAGCTTGTTCATGACGTATATTACGCTCCCACCTAATTAGACGAAACCAGTCAAAGAATTATTCCCATAAATTTTTACTCTTCAGCACCGTATCCCGCTTATCAAACGATTCACACTGTTCAAACGACTCAAACTGATCCCTTATCTCTTATCCCTTATCCCTGTAGTTCTGGCTGCCCGGCGAGGACTCGAACCTCGAAACTCGGCTCCAAAGGCCGATGTGTTACCAATTACACCACCGGGCATCACTCGGCGGGGCTCAGGACCTCTATCCTCGATTATTCATCTCCTTATTGTAGGGGTTCCCCGCCTGCCGGCCAGGGATCCTTCGACAAGCTCAGGACAAGTTTTATCGAACCCGAGTCAAACGCGGGCTTGATACCTGCCCCGCTTCAGACGGGAATCCAGCCCCTACAATTCAATGTGTTATCGAATATGGACATCGACCTTATCTACGTTGATGGATAGATCAGGCTATAAGTCCGCTGCCTCTCACAGGCATAGATTGGAAAAGGCGGTCAATTAAGTGGAAGCCGGCCATCGAGCGGCGGGCACACAGGTTGCGCAACGAGGAGAAACCTCAGCCTCCGTTACAAGAAACCACTTAACACCACTTCCCCATTTCCGAACTCAGAGCACTATTATATATGAAGGAGGAGGGAAGTCAATCCGGCATTTTGGAAAACTGCGCTTGCACTATAGTCGCCTTATATCGGCGAGCAACACGCATTATAAGAAATCTGTTTCCCTTATCTCTTCTCCCTTATCCCTGCAGTTCTGGTGGGCCCGGTAGGACTCGAACCTACAACCAACGGATTATGAGTCCGCTGCTCTGCCATTGAGCTACGGGCCCCGACCAGCCAATGCATTATCATCGGGGGGATTCAACGCAGGCGTTCTGCAGCAAATAATTTAATCCTCCCTATGCAGGCTTGCCTTCTTTTCTTAATAGCTCTGCCACCTGTGTTCGCACTACGGGAATCTTATTGACCACCACGTCCCAGACTATTTCATAATCAATGCCGAAGTAGTTGTGAACCATCTTATCTCTCATCCCCGCCATGGCACGCCATTTGATATCCGGGTACTTTGTCCGCAAATTATCCGGGACTTTCTTGATTGCTTCACCAACGATTTCGATGCTCCGCACGAATGCCCTCTTTGCCGTCTCGTCAGAGAGAAACCGCTCCCTAGTAAGCCTAGCTACTTCTACTGCCAGATAGTCGGCTTCATCAAGAACGTGCCGTAGATATTCAAGCGGCGACAAGGACATACTCCGCCTCTCTGAGAATATGCGGGCCGATATGAGGGCTGAGTGATTCGAGGGTGACAACCTCCACAGAGCGGTGAAATATCTCCTCAAGCATGAAGCATAGCTCTATGAAACGGTCGAAGGTCTTTTTGCCTGCCTCAAATTCCACCAGCAGATCGATGTCACTATCCCGGGACTGATCGCCGCGCACGAACGATCCGAACAAGCCTATTCGCCTTATGCCAAGTGTGCGGAGGGCACCACTATTATTTCTAAGAGTATTAAGGATATCGTCTTTGGTCAGATCCGTTCTTTTCATCTAATGTCTTCCCGGGCTCTACTGTTATATGAGTCCGCTGCTCTGCCATTGAGCTACGGGCCCCTGGACACCCCACACAATATCATTTCCCGACCGTGGCTTCAATGGATTCGTTTGGGGAGTTTCCCCAGTTTTATTTAAAAGGCGGTTCTCACCACGAAGAGCACGAAGAAAAAGTAGAGCAATTAGCCTATTCCGCTATCTTCGCGACCTTCGTGTCCTTCGTGGTAAAAAACGATAATGCAGTTGTGAAAAGTTTTAACACTGACTCACCCAATATGTTACAAAAGGGGACGACGAAAAAACGGGGAATGTCCAGATTCGTTTCTCTCAAACGGCGGATTTGTAGGGATCGACCGTCTGGCCGCCGGACAGGGATTCATCCGACCCGCTTGACGGGCCACCTGTTCCACGTGGCAAGCTGGATACTTGCCCGGCTTCAGAGAGAGGATCTTATTCCACCTCGTAGGTGGACATGAAGGCCCAAAATCGCCTCTAAGGCCATTTTTGAGGGGTAAAATTCACCTAATAACTTGATTCTGAGAGAGATATCGTGGTGCGACCCTGCGCGCAACTGCCGGCCCAGCCTTCGCCAAGGGTTTATCAGAGGCAGGTGCCAAATGTGTGGGAGACCTGACTGTTAAAATGGCCAAATTCCACAAGAATACTGCACTTTTCCCCCCATAACTGGCCCCTTACGTGAAGGGAACTTTTTGCCTGTATAATGTGTCTAATATAGTAAAGGAGTCGATCCAGGCACTGCCGAGGGAAATCCTCATAACGGATAGTGATAAAAAAGGCTCTCCAGTGCAATATAAAATATGCTATACTAAATGGGTATCAATTCTCATAACCAAGGTAAACAGAGGAGGGTAAGATGAAAAAATTGTTCCGCGTGATGTTGGGTCTTGCGTTGCTTCCATTCGCCGTTACTTTCCCCCTATCGGCTGATCCCACTGTTGTTAGTGTTTATGAAGGACAGAACTCCGACCCCTTGACTATCTATGTCGCAAGCGATCTCAGCGCACAGGTATCGTACAAGGAACAAACAATGCAGGTATATCCACCCACGATGGAGCTTGCCGACAGCGGCTTCTTCGTTTTTTTCCCGGATGCCGTGACCGTGTACGGGCCTGCTTTTGGTTCCCATTCAGGAGGAACACTCGTAACCGTGCCTCCCACTCCGTGGACACCAGTGAGCCAGGAAGGTACCCCGGGTGGCGATGGCAGCTCAGGTAACCCCTGGACGCTTACCACCACGGTCAGTGGCGGCGGGGTGAATGTCGAGCAGAAAGTTACGTACGTGAATGGCGACAAGGATGCCGAGTGGGAGTGGATCGTGACTAACAATTCCGGCGGGGATCTCAACTGCCAGTTCGTGCACGCCGCAGCCATGTACATGCAGGGGGACGGAAATGCCTACGGCTACCACGATCCGGCGACGGGCGCCGTGGGAGGATACAACCAGGCAATGACCTGGTTCGAGCAGCTGACGCCCGAAATTCCCGCACCCAGCTCGTATGAGGTGAATGATTACCCCACGATCTGGAGCCACATAATAGGCGATCCTGCGGGAACAGGCTATGGGCTCCAGAATTTAGTCACGCTCGCCTACACCGAAATAGCGGCAGGGCTCCAGTGGGATAAGAACCCTTTCGCGCCGGGCGAACAGATCATCATCAAGGATAAGTGGAGATTCGGGCCAAACCCGCCTTATCCTCCTGGTCCGACCCCCACTCCGCCGCCGGTCCCGCCCGCCACTCCGGGCATTGTCATAACTCTGAACAGTACCACGCTCACCGCCGGGGACCAGTTCACCGTTGACGTGACCGTGCAGCCCATCAACCAGCGTTTCGACGCATGGGCGGTGATCATAGGGGGAGGGGCCACCTACTCCATGGTATTGAATAATCCCACGCAGATCCGCGGCGGATTGCATCCTCTCATCACCGGTGTGAATAAGCTCACGAGTCAATTTTCCGGGCAGCTCCTCAACATGCAGATTCCCCCGGGAGTGACCGGTTCATACCAGGTTATCGTGGCGCTGGTTCCGGCGGGGAAACAGCCGAGCCTGGGGAACGCCATCCCCAACTTCCTGGACCAGAAGACGGTAACAATACAGTAACATTGCAGACGCTTTACGTATCATTCGGTGAATGAGAGAATTGCGGCTTAAATATTTTAAGTTTGTAGCGCACCCTGCCTGATCCCACACCTTGTAGCGCACCCTTAAGGGTGCGCTACAAATAGGGTGGTGCTTCTTAATTAAGGGAGCCTAGTAGCTTCACAAAGGTAAAGATATTCGAGACTTCCACAGGCTTGTCTGTGCGGACGAACTGGCCTGTGTCGGCATAGACGAAGGCGGTGGCGAAGGCGTAGGATCCTGTGAAATTCATATGAGGGGAGTGACACCCACGCCCACCTCCATCCCACCCACGGGAAGTAGTTTCAATCCACGCTCCCGCGCGTGGGGAACATTACCTCAGCGAATCTACCGTATGGTCTCCAACCGGTTCATCCCCACGCACGTGGGGAACATTTTGCTTTCCGCGCCGCGACAATCTGGCGTGTCGGTTCATCCCCACGCGCGTGGGGAACATGCCGGATGTATGCCTGAGATAATCATTTCCGCCGGTTCATCCCCACGCGCGTGGGGAACATGACGTGGTTCATCTCTTCCTCAGATTCCTCGTCGGTTCATCCCCACGCGCGTGGGGAACATTCCCCCACCTCCATCCAGACTATCCCCGCATCCGGTTCATCCCCACGCGCGTGGGGAACAGTGCGATTGTCGCGGTCACGTTCTTTTCCGAATCGGTTCATCCCCACGCGCGTGGGGAACAGGGGCGGTTCGATCGATTTCGGATCGACTGTCACGGTTCATCCCCACGCGCGTGGGGAACAGTCATCCCCCGTCTCCAAATACTCCCTCACAATCGGTTCATCCCCACGCGCGTGGGGAACAGGATGCCGGAGGTCTTGCATTCGAAGATCTGTCGCTTTTCACCCCAAAGGGACCACCAGTTTCTCAGAGGAAGGGACCACCCCGTGGCGGCGGGAGGGTGGCGGAGGGATCGTCTTCGGTACCTGGGTTGGTGTCAATCTCCTTCG
>Ga0315281_10013196_pt1 | contig 11197 bp, 7 predicted proteins | sample YL17G07_0_MG_FD_204540 | JGI IMG/M metagenome (GOLD analysis project Ga0315281, IMG submission 204540) | Sediment microbial communities from Yellowstone Lake, YNP, Wyoming, USA - YL17G07_0 | ecosystem: Environmental > Aquatic > Freshwater > Lake > Sediment | place: USA: Wyoming | collected... | reverse complement strand
CACGCCAGCTTATCCCCGGCGTGTTGCACAGTTTTTCAAGAAAACGATCAGCCGTGGCCGGCACAATACGCGCGACTTCGCGATTGTGGTTCCTGACGATGATCGTGTCGCCGGCCTCAACGCGTTGCAGATACTGGCTAAGATGGGCCTTGAGCCCGCGGATGTTGGTATCCATATGTGGTTACTTTTCAGAATATGTGACTACATTATGATCAAACTGGCGCTCTCGGTCAAATGCAGGAGCGCCCTTTGCAGGAACCGCCTGAGGTGGTCCTCAACTCCTGCGCTTGCGGGCTATAGCGCCCGGTGCGACAAGATAGACGGGAGAAACAGGCGCGGCGACCTGCGAGACCCGATGGTTTGATCGTCGGGGCGGAAAACAAAGCCCGAGAATGCGTGCCCCTTGCGAAGCGGTGTGCGAAATGGCGTGCCGCGTATCCGCTGTTCCTCGCACCAGCCGCTACCGTACCAACCGGCCGTGGCGCACGGCGCGCGGACACGCGGCCAGGTGCTCCGAAACGAATATTCTCAAGAAAGCGGTATAAGTATTTCGTCACCTCTTAGGATCCCTTCCAGGGGGATCGAGATGATCGAAGCTGTTGATCCTGGCTTGTGCAATGCATCAACGAACTCGGTCTCCCTAGACCTGCCGAATTGACTGTCCCGGTCCAGCCACAAGCCGTCTCTGAAAAGAATGAAAGACTGTCTTGCTGGGCGTCCGGACCTAACTCCATTGCTGACGCCCGGAAAATTGGCGCTGGCGGCAGCACCTCGGCCTCACCAGCTATCCGCCGCGAACGCAGGATAAGCGACTACGGCAGCTATGCAGCGATACAAATCGCATGCATCTTCACCGCTCTGAACGTCCGTTCCAGCCGGAATTGATATGGCGCTGACCGCATGCCCTGCCTACAAATCTGCCGGCATCTTGTATCCGCCCTTCTGAAACAAATAGTCTCTGGACTCCCTCGCGAGGCGGCTTGCCCGCTGCACCAGAGCATCGTCGACCAATCTGCCACCGAACTTCAGGGGCTTGCCGGCCACGAAGACCGCATCGACACTGGCCTTGTCCGCGGCAATAACGATCGCGTTTATAGCGTCGATGACTGGATAGTAGCTAAGGTCGTCCATGCGCAGCAGCATCAAGTCTGCTGCCTTGCCGACTGAAATTGACCCCGTGCGCTTGTCGAGACCCAAGGTTTTCGCGCCGTCGATGGTGGCCATTTCGAATATCTTGTTGGTGGTGATAAGCGCTGCGGCGCTGAAGTCTTTCGGTTCGGGCCGCTGATCGAGAGGATTGCTGACCTGAATCCGCCCCACAGCCAGCGCATTGCGCATGATGGAAAACATGCTGCCGTCGGAGGTGGATTCGCTATCCACGCTCAGGCTCACAACGAGCCCTTTTTCGATGGTCGATATCACTGGCGGCAAAGTGCGCCGCCACCTCACGCGCATCATCTCGTCGAGCGGTGAAATGGAGGTCGTGCCGCCGCTGTCCACGATCATCTGCAGTTCCTCGGGAGTGCTATCGTGGACGTGCACGTGCGTGATATCAGGCCCGAGCAAACCCGCCTCCTTCATTGCCTGGATTCCTCCAGGTACCGCGAATCCGATGTGGATGGTCGTAGGGATCGCGAGGTCCCGCGCGATCAAGAGATCTCGCCTGACTTGGTCGATGACCGCGAAATCCGGACCACGTCCAGCCATCGCGAGGGTCACCAGGCCGGTATTATCCGAAAAATGAGCCTTCCGCACCCGCCTGATGTCGTCAGGAATGTCGGCCGTGCTCTTGCCCGCTTTGCTGGTAATCCACTTGCTCGGGTCCGGCGCCTGCGGCCAGCCCATCGCAAAGACGCTGCGCCCTCCAGCGTCGCGCAACGCATGAACTGCCGCGTCCGCATGCGCCGGCGTGTTCATAATGTGAGACCAGTCGAGCAAAGTCGTGATTCCTCCATCCAGCGCCGCAAGGCGTCCGATGAGATTCGCGGCATAGACGTCTTCGGGGCGCATGTTCACGCCGAACTTGAAGAAGTTGTAGCCGAAGTATTGGGCTGCGCTCCAGTTGCCCCCGATGTGGCGCAGGCACGATTGCCAGGTGTGTCTGTGGGTTTCGATGAATCCGGGAACGACCATCATGTTGCTTGCATCGATCACTTCGGCCGAACCGGCAGCAAGGTTCTTGCCGACTGCGGCAATCTTGCCGTCGTCGATCAACACGTCGCCACGCAACTCGCCAAGTTTTGGATCGAGGGTGACTATATAGCCGCCGCGGATCAATATGCGCGAACCCCGCGGAACTGGGCTGCGCCCCACGGGGGCGCATTGCGCCGCGGCGGGCGGGATTGCCCCCAGTGTTGCCGCTCCCGCGGTTCCGGCGGCAGTGAGACCGGCGGTTTTCAGAAAATCGCGTCTTTTCATGGCTTCCTCCTTCTGTAGTGGATGTGGTTCGACGAACTATCCGTCCCGAGTACCGCTGCCGGGACCAACGAACTCATTGTTTCTGGATGTGTGCGTCCGCGATCACCTTGGACCAGCGCTGCACCTCGGTGGCAACGCGGTTGCGCATTTCCTCGGGCGTGCTGCCGCGCACTTCGCCGCCGAAACTCTCCAGCCGGGCGCGCACTTCGGGCACCTGCAGCGCCTTTTTTAATTCCGCGTTCAGGCGCTCGACGATCGCGCGCGGCGTGCCCGCGGTGGTGGCCAGGCCGGCCCAGGAGCCCACGTCGAATCCCTGCACTCCGGCTTCCTGCACGGTCGGCACATCCGGTAGGCCCTGCCAGCGGGTGGCGCCGGTCACGGCGATGGCCTTGAGGCGCCCACCCTTGACGTGGGGCAGGGTCGCAGTCCCCGGCGCGACGACGAAGTCGACATCGCCCGCGAGCAAGGCGGCAAGCGAGCCCGCATCGCCCTTATACGGGACATGCAGCATCTTCACCCCGGCGAGGCTGGATAGTAGCGCACCAGTCAGGTGCTGGGTCGAGCCGACACCGGCCGAGCCGTAGCTCACCACGTCCGATTTAACGCGTGCCGCGGTGATGAGTTCAGCCACGGTCTGCAACCGAGAATCGCTGCGCACGCTGAGCACGAACGGGAACACCGTTGCGGTTGAAATCCATTCGAAACTCTCCACGGACTTGTAGCCCAGCGCCTTGTACAGCGCGCCCGATACCGAATGCCCGCCCACGGCCAAGAGCAGGGTGTAGCCGTCCGGCTGCGCATGGGCGACGGCGTCGGCGGCGATGTTGCCGCCGGCACCAGGCTTGGCTTCCACGATGATGGGCTGCCCCAGGCTTTTCGACATTTCCTGGCCGAGCAGGCGCGCGATCGAATCCGCGTTGCCGCCCGGTGCAAAACCCTGGATGATCCTGATCGGCCGGCTCGGATAATCCTGCGCCTGGGCGCCGAACGCCAGCGCCATGGTGGCAAGCGCCGCAAGCAGCGCTATCGATTTTCTATACATAGTCTCCTCCTGTCGTCGAATGTTTACGCCGCGCGCGAGCCTCACATGCTCGCGCAAACGGCATAGATGGCCGGCTGGTCCTACGCTTCCTGTATCACCGGGTTGCGCAGCACGCCGATCTTTTCGATTTCTACCTCGCACACGTCTCCCGGCTTCATGAAAATCGGCGGCTTGCGGCTCCAGCCGACTCCGGCCGGCGTGCCCGTCGCGAGCACGTCGCCCGGAACCAGGTCGAATATGGCCGAGCAGTAGTTGATGATGGTGGGGATGTCGAATATCAGATTATTGGTGTTGGAGGACTGCATCAGCTGCCCGTTCAGGCGCACCTCCAGCTTGAGATTGGCCGGATCGGCGATCTCGTCCTTGCTCACCATCCAAGGGCCGAAGGGGCCTGTGCCGACGAAGTTCTTGCCGGCGGCGATCTGCTGCGCATGAAACTGCCACTCGCGTATGCTGCCGTCGTTGAATATGGAGTAGCCGGCGATATGGTCCATCGCCTGTTCCTTCGGAATGTGGCGCCCGCCCTTGCCGATGATCACGGCGAGTTCCCCCTCCCAGTCGAACTGGTCCGACACCTTGGGGCGCACCAGCGGCTCGTTGTGGCCGACGTTCGCACGCCAGACGCGCAGAAAAATCGGCGGAAACTTCGCCAGCTCGCGCTTAAGGCCTGCCGCGAGCACTTCCTTGTGGTGGTCCATGTAATTGCGCACCAGGCAGACGATTTTCTCGGGCTTGGTGATCACCGGCAGATAGCGTATCGCCGCCAGCGGCACATCGGCCTTCTTTCCAGCCAGCAGGGCGTCGCGCCGCGCGTAGTCCTCGCTGGCGATGAAATCCAGCAGGGTCGGATATTTGTCGCCCAGGGCTTTGCGCAGGTCGATCACGCCATCCGCGGCGACCGCGCCCCAGGATTCCTGGTTATTGTGGGTGTAAGAAAGCAGTTTCATAAAGCTCCTTCATCGTTTAAGCGGCATGCATACAGCGGGTTGAAAAACGGAATTCGTTCTGCGCGAACCGGCCCCGGGGAGCTGCCGGTGGATGTTGCGCATCGCGTCAGCGGCGAAATGTCTTGCTACGGTGTCTGGCGGGAGGCCCGGAACTGCTTCTGCCATTCCTCCAGCAGCATAAAGCCGGGATCACTGCGGCAACTGCGTTCTGTTTCCCGCATGATCTCCTCGTCGCTCAGCTCCAGATCGAGGGGATCGCCATGGGGTTGCGGCACGTAGTAAGGCGTGTCCATGTACACCTCGACGGTATTGCCTTCGAGGTCGGCAAAATAAATCGACAAGGCATTGCCGTGGTTCAGGTTGCGCATATTGGTGGCGCCCAAATCGAGCGCTTTCCTGCGGATATCGCGCAGCGCCTCAATGCTCGGCACGAGGAAGGAAATCTGCATTACCGTGCTGAAAGTCGCGTCCGCCGGCCGCCCCGAAGCCAGCACGAACTGATGATGCTGATCCGGGCTGGCACTCATGAACACCAGGTCGCTCTTGAATGTCTTCCCCCTGCCCCGGTCGGTGACGGTCAAGCCGAACAGCGCGGTGTAGAAATTCGTCATCCTCTCGATATCGGCAACGAAAATGCCGAAGTGGGCCGGTGTCGGCCGTGTAACGGGAAGCATGTGCGGTCCCCCAGAAATGCCCATGAGCAGCAAACGGCAGACTGGCGTAAGCGGCGCGCAGTCAACCCCGATTGTTTTGTGCACAAATTACGATTTGTGCATTTCACAAGGATCGCATAAAATATCCCACTTGGCAAATCTGGTGGAGCGCCGTGGACAAACTGATCAGTTCCCTTATGAGCGCCGAGGACGATGCGCCGCTTACCGACCGCGCCTATCGCACGCTGCGCGCCGCGATCGTGCGCTGCGAATTCGAGCCCGGCGTGCGGCTCAAGATCGAATCGCTTTCCGGCCAGTACGGTTTCAGCAGCAGCCCTTTGCGCGAGGCGCTCAGCCGCCTGGCGCACGAAGGCCTGGTACTCGCCCTCGAGCACCGCGGCTTCCGCGTTGCCCCGATTGCGCTCGGCGCACTGAAAGATCTTACGCACATGCGGCTTCTCCTGGAAACCGATGCCCTCGCGAGCGCGATAGAACACGGCGGCGACGAATGGGAAAGCAGAGTCGTGGCCGCTTTTCACCGTCTGTCGCTGGTCGAGCAGCGGCTGCGTCCCGAAGGGCCGCTGGCGCTAAACGACGATTGGTCTGACCGGCACAAGAACTTTCATCTAGCGTTATTCTCGGGCGGCAATTCCGCAATCCTGTTGCGTACGGCAGAGATGTTTTTCGTCCAGGCGGAACGGTATCGACGTTTTTCAGCTCTACACCGCAGATCTTCGCGCTTCAAAGCGGCAGAGCATCAAGCGCTGATGAACGCCGCGCTAGCGCGTAAGAAAACAGAGGCGATTGAATTGCTGCGCGCCCATATCGGAAAAACCACGGAAAACATCTCGGCAGCGCTCGCCAGAATGAAACTACCCGACCATGAAGGGGCGCTCACTTGAAACACTCATTTCTACCGTCCCGTGGACTCCTTGGTGGCTACAGGCGGCGGTCGAGTCGAAGATTGCTTCCCTGATCTGCATTTGTAAGGCAATGCGGGGGTATTGTCCGCAGCTGAACGCGGTTCTCCTTTAGAAAAATGCTGGGCGGTGGGTCAGGCCGACAAGCCGAAGTTCCCGGCCAACTTGCGAATGGCTCCTTGCACCCAGATTGCTGCCCTTCATGACCCAGAAGGTCGGACGTCTCTTCAGGGTCGAACTGAGACCTTCACCGCAGCTCTCGCACGGCGGATTTCTGTCATGGACATTCTGCGACGCAGCATGTCGATGCGCGTATCGACCATATCGATTATCCTTAGCGGTGACGTAATACGGATGCCAAAGCAATTTTACGGCCGGCGGGCGAGCTTCAGCCGGGCAGCGGGTTTTGCCGGGGTATCGGTCCGAAGCCCAGGCGCAGCGCGGTTCTTCGGTTGATAGCGTCCCGCGCGCTGCACGCTTTTTCCCGTACCCGCCGGCTGAAACGAGGGAACCAGGTGTTTCTTGCCGTTGCCGATCAGGTCGGCGCGGCCCATGCGCTGCAGCGCTTCGCGTAAGAGCGGCCAGTTCTCCGCGTCGTGATAGCGCAGGAAGGCCTTGTGCAGGCGGCGCTGGCGGCCGCCGCGGACCACGCTCACTTCTTCCGACGTTGCCGACACTTTGTGCAGGGGATTCTTGCCGGTGTGGTACATGGTCGTCGCCAGCGCCAGCGGCGTCGGCAGAAAGGTCTGCACCTGGTCCAGGCGGAAGTCGTTGCGTTTTAGCCAGAGCGCAAGCGCGAGCATGTCTTCATCGGTGGTGCCCGGATGCGCGGCGATGAAATAGGGAATCAGGTACTGCTCCTTGCCCGCCTCGCGCGAAAACCTGTCGAACAGCGCCTTGAACTTGTCGTAGCTGCCGATTCCGGGCTTCATCATTTTGGACAGCGGCCCTTCCTCGATGTGTTCGGGCGCGATCTTGAGATAGCCGCCGACGTGGTGCGTGGCGAGTTCCTTCACGTATTCGGGTGAGCGCACGGCCAAGTCGTACCTCAGGCCGGAGCCGATCAGCACTTTCTTGATGCCGGGCAGCGCGCGCGCCTTGCGGTAGAGCCCGATCAGCGGCGCGTGATCGGTATTGAGGTTTTCGCAGATGCCGGGATAGACGCAGGACAGGCGGCGGCAGGAAGACTCGATCTTCGGATCCTTGCACGCCATGCGGTACATGTTGGCGGTCGGCCCGCCCAGATCCGAGATGATCCCGGTGAAGCCGGGAGTCTTGTCGCGAATCTCCTCGATTTCGTGCAACACCGATTCTTCCGAACGGCTCTGGATGATGCGCCCCTCGTGTTCGGTGATGGAGCAGAAGGTGCAGCCGCCGAAGCAGCCGCGCATGATGTTCACCGAGAAGCGGATCATTTCCCACGCCGGAATTTTCGCGTTGCCGTAGGCCGGATGCGGCGCGCGCGCGTAGGGCAGGCCGTATACATGATCCATTTCGGCGGTGGCAAGCGGCAGCGGCGGTGGATTGAGCCAGACGTCGCGCTCGCCATGCTGCTGCACTAGCGCGCGGGCGTTGCCGGGATTCGACTCGAGGTGGAAAGTGCGCGAGGCGTGCGCGTCGAGCACCGGATCCCCTTTGACCTGCTCGTACGAGGGCAGGCGGATGACGGTGCGGGCGCGTTCCTGCCGGCGTGCGGCGAGGCGCTCTTCGCGGCCGTGGAAGCGGATCGGTTGCGTCCTCACCACTGGTTCTCCCGTGGACGGGAGAGGGGAAGGATCGGCGTTCCCGCTTCTTGTGGGAGCAGGAACAGGGCTCGCCATGGCATAGGGATCCGCGCGCGCATGGAGCGCGCCCGGCGTGTCCACGGTGGTCGAATCGGCTTCGCTCCAGCCTTCGGGCCGCCAGCCGTGCGGCACCATGAACGCGCTGCCGCGCAGGTCGCGCACGGTCTTGATGTTCTCGCCCCCGGCCAGGCGGTGCGCGAGTTCCACCAGCGCGCGCTCGGCGTTGCCGAACAGCAGCAGGTCGGCCTTCGCGTCGGGAAGAATGGAGCGCCTTACCTTGTCCGACCAGTAGTCGTAATGCGCGATGCGGCGCAGGCTCGCCTCGATGCTGCCGATCACCAGCGCCGCGTCGGGATACGCCTCGCGGCAGCGCTGGGAGTAGACGATGACCGCGTGGTCGGGGCGCTTGTCCGGCGCCGCGTCCGGCGTGTAGGCGTCGGTGGAACGAATTCTCTTGTCGGCGGTATAGCGGTTGACCATCGAATCCATGTTGCCGGCGGTGACGCCGAAGAACAGATTCGGTTTGCCCAGACGCCGGAAGTCGTCGGCCGAGTGCCAGTCGGGCTGGCTGATGATGCCGACGCGAAAGCCCTGCGCTTCGAGCAGGCGGCCCACCAGCGCCATGCCGAAACTCGGATGATCGATATAGGCGTCGCCGGTGACGATGATGATGTCGCACGAGTCCCAGCCGAGCGAGCGCATTTCGTTTTGCGACATCGGCAGGAAAGGGGCGATACCGAAGCGCTGCGCCCAGTGTTTGCGATACGAAAAAATGGGCTTGATCCGGGCGTCCATGCGGGTGCGATCAGCTGCGCCAGTCGCGCAGGCGCTGCAACAGTGCCTTGGTCGATGCATCCATCCCCGCCATGGCCGCGGCGTCCGGCTGCATCAGCGTGCGCGCGATCTCCTTGCCCAGTTCCACGCCCCACTGGTCGAAGCTGTTGATGTTCCAGATGATGCCCTGCACGAACGCCTTGTGCTCATACAGCGCGAGCAACTGACCCATGGTGTGCGGATCGACCGCGTTGAACATGATGGTGGAGGACGGCCGGTTGCCGTCGAAACGCCGCTGCGGCTCGGCCGCGTCCTTGCCCGCCATCAGGGCCGCTGCCTGGGCCAGGGCATTCTCCGCCGCCGCGGCCGTGCCCGCGGCCGGCACCAGGAAATCGCAAGGCACCAGCTGCGTGCCTTGGTGCAACAACTGATGAAACGCATGCTGGCTGTTAGTGCCCACGGAGCCCCAGATCACGGGCGCGGTGGCGTAATCGACCTGTAGCCCGTCGCGGTCCACGCCCTTGCCGTTCGATTCCATTTCCAGTTGCTGCAGGTAGGCCGGCAGCTCGCGCAGCGCTTCGGCGTAAGGCAGCACGGCATGCGTTCCGGCGCCGAAGAAATTGACATACCAGATGCCGAGCAAGGCCAGCAGGACCGGCATGTTCGCTTCTAGCGGCGCGGTGAGGAAGTGCTCGTCCATGGCGCGCGCGCCGGCGAGCAATTGCTCGAACCGGTCCATGCCGATGGCGATGGCCACGGGCAGCCCCACCGTGGACCAGACCGAATAACGCCCGCCGACCCAGTCCCACAGCGGAAAGCACAACTCGGGCGCAACGCCGAAGGCGGCCGCGGCCTCGACGTTGGCGGTGACTGCGGCGAAATGTTTCTTGACCGCGGCTTCGTCTTTTAGTCCCTCGGTCAGCCAGGATCGGGCCAGCTTGGCGTTGGCGAGGGTCTCGCCGGTGGTGAACGTCTTGGAGGCGACGATGATGAGCGTCGTTTCCGGCCGCGCCTGCGCCAGTGCGCGCGCAAGGTCGTCCGGGTCCGCATTGGCGACGAAGTGCACCGACTGCGGCGCATCCGCATGGCGCCAGAGCGCCCGAACGAGCATGCGCGGGCCGAGGTCGGAGCCGCCGATGCCGATGTTGATCACCGTGCGCATCGGCTTGCCGCCATGGCCCAACAGGCGCTGGCCGCGAATGGAATCGCTGAAAGCGCGCATGCGCTCCCTGGCTTCGCGCACCAGCGGCATGACATCGTTGCCCGCGGGGAACACCTTCAATCCGGAGCGCAGCGCCACGTGCAGCACGGCGCGGTCTTCGCTGGTGTTGATGCGCTCGCCGGCGAACATGCGCGTGCGCCACTGCTCGACCTCCGCTTGCCGCGCCAGATCGATGAGCAGCGCGAGCGTGGCTTCGGTCATGCGATGCTTGGAATAATCGAGCAGCAGTGCGCCCGCCTGCAGACCGAATTTCCGCGCGCGCTCGGGGTCGTGCGCGAACAAATCGCGCATGCGCACGTCCGCGATTTCAGCCTGGTGCGCTTGCAGCGCCCTCCAGGCCGTGCTCCGGGTCAGCTTGCTTTGGCTCGGCTTGCTCATGGCGCGGTCTTCTCTTTCGCATACAGCCGGAACTTTTCGGATCGGTCGCCTGGGCGGTTGCCTTCCCAGATTCTTTTCCAGTGCCCGGCAGGAGCCGGTTCGGACTGGCCGGCAGTGTCCTGCAGCAACAGCAGCCGGCAGTCAGGGCGGGCGCCGGTTTCGGTACGCGTGGTGACGATGCCCGCATGGTAATCGAACGCGGCGCGCTGCGCCTCGCCCAGGCCCTGGCTGGCAATGCAGCCAGGGTGTTTGGGCAGGCTCGCCTGCAGCGAGTGCGCCACCCGGCGGTAGCTCTTGCCATAATCGATCCAGGGCAGCCACAACAGCATCGTCAGCGCCCAGAACAGCGCCAGGCCCGCGGCCCAGAAAGTGACGCTGCGCCAGGGTGAACGCGCGCTCCTGATTATCAGCGCGATCCAGGCGAACGTTATCGCGCCAGCGGCGATCAGCGGCAACCAGGCAAATTCCGAGACAAAACCGGGTTCGAGCCGCACCGCGTTGGCGGCGATGCGTGGTGGAAAGCCGGTCTGCAATGCCGAGTAGCCTAGCCAGATCAGGCCGCCGAGCAGGCTGAAAGTCATGGTGCCGAACCAGGCGAGCGAATTGGCCGCGCCGCGGCGCAAATCGTGCAGCACTTGCCCGCCGAGCAGGGCGAGCGGCAGCAACAGTGGCAACAGCGGCAACTCGCCGCGCGAGAGCGCCAGGCAGGCGATTCCCAGCCCCGCGACCAGCGCGATCAGCGGCACCGACACGGCGGCCGAGCCTGGTTTCCTGCGGTAAAGCCATAAGGTCCAAAGCGCGATAGGCCATGCCGGAAAGGCGAACCAGGATAGCGTTTTGAAAGTCTGTGCAGTCGCGGCCAGGCCGGGCTCCGGCGCCAGCGCAGCCAGATTGGCCTGGTGCAACCAAGCGGCGAATAGCTCGGGCGACCGCACATGGAGCAGCGCCGGCCACACCACAAGCCAGGGCAACAGTACGGCCAGGCCGCATGCGAGGGCAAGCGCGGCATTGCGGCTGCGCCAATCCGACACGAACAAAGGGGTCACGAGCAGGGCGAGC
>Ga0315281_10013195_pt1 | contig 11197 bp, 6 predicted proteins | sample YL17G07_0_MG_FD_204540 | JGI IMG/M metagenome (GOLD analysis project Ga0315281, IMG submission 204540) | Sediment microbial communities from Yellowstone Lake, YNP, Wyoming, USA - YL17G07_0 | ecosystem: Environmental > Aquatic > Freshwater > Lake > Sediment | place: USA: Wyoming | collected... | reverse complement strand
GCTTCAGCGTCAGCACCACCACTCCGATACCGACGACAAAGGCAAGAATGGAAGGGCCCGCCATAAGCCAAAACTCCCACCGGTCTGTCCCACGCACATCTGCCACCGCGGCTGTTACTGCCGTAGCCGCACTGTCCGTCATCGCTTCCAGCAGCCCGTACACTCGGTCGCCGTACCGGTAATCCATTTCTTCCATAAGTGCTTGTGCCCGTTCATTGGTTTTCACATGCTCAAGCCGGAAAATCTTTTGTGCGGTCTCATCAATATGCTCGAGACTGTCGTGGATCGGGCTAAGACTCGCCCGCTCCCCGCTGGTGAGCGGGAGCTCGGACAGTTTTGTGAAGCCCTCTCGAGTCTTTCTCAGGAGCGTATCGTACGAAACCCTGTACTCGACCTTCCCCGTAATGATGAAGTCGTTCACTGCCATGAGGAGTGCGGCGACGTCTTCTTGAAGATGAGTCATTGCATGGAGAGTTTTCACTTCCCGGTCAACGCTTTCGATTGCTCCTGAGTCAACGCCATGTGCGATGAACGTTGAGACGGTCATCATCGCGATGAGAATCAGGATGATGACAAACGGAAGAGCGATTTTCTTGGCTAGAGAGAATTTCACGAGAGAGTCTCCTCCTTAATATCTAATACCTGGCGCACCCTTCTTAGAACTTCGTCCGGATCGTACGGCTTTTGGATAAACTCTTTCACGCCAGACTTGAAAATTTCCGACTTCTGATTTGGCTCGATAAAACCGCTGGCAAGAATGGCCTTGACCTTTGGATTCACCTGCTTCATTCTGATGAATGCTTCCGATCCACTCAGTTTGGGAAGTCCTTGATCGGAAAGGACAAGATGAATCGTATCTTTATTGCGAGCGAAAACTTCGACGGCTTTTAAGCCGTTCACCGCCGTGAGCACCGTATATCCTTTTGCCTTGAGAACATTCTCCAGAAGGTTTCTCAGTGCTTCTTCATCTTCCACGACGAGGATTGTTTCATCGCCTCCCAGAACTTCAAGCCGCTCATTCCCGTCAACCCGCGCTTTAAATGCGCCTTCCTTCGGCACGGGGAAATACAGTGAAAACCTTGTCCCGCGGCCGAGTTCCGTTTGCAGGTCGATGAAGCCGCTATGATTCTGCACCACGCCATACACAACGGCCAAACCAAGGCCTGTCCCCTTCCCTTTTTCCTTGGTCGTGAAGAATGGCTCAAAGGCTCTCTGTTTTGTCTGTTCGTCCATGCCTTTGCCCGTATCCGAGATACTGACTTCAACGTACTCCCCAGCCGAAGCCTCGGGGAACTTTTTGCTCAGTTCTCGTCCGCTGAGTGTGGTCGTTCGAATTGCAATTCTGCCCTGAGATTTGCCTGCCGGATTGGCTTCCATAATTGCGTCCCTTGCATTGACGCAGAGGTTCATCAATGTTTGATTTAACTGGCCTGCGTCAATCGAGATGATCGGCAACGACTTGGAGAGTTCCACATCAAATTCAATGGTCTTGGGGAATGTCCGATGGAGCATGCTGATCAATTCCTTGATCATGTAATTCACCTGGACAGCCCCGACACTTACATCGGTCTTGCGCGCAAACGTCAGGATCTGTTTCACGAGCGCCGCGCCACGTTCGGTGGCTTTCAGGATCGTTCCGACCGTATCGGGAAGTTCCTTTGCCCCGAGTTTGCCGTGCTGAAGCAGAGAGCTGTACGCCATGATAATGCCGAGGATGTTGTTGAAGTCATGCGCGATGCCTCCTGCAAGAGTTCCGATGCTCTCCATTTTTTGAACCTGGCGCATTTGTTCTTCAAGTTTTTTCCGTTCGGTGACATCACGAATGACCCCCATGTCCCCGATGATCTTATCGCCTTCAAGCAATGGGGAAGGTTTAAGTTCAATAAACCCAGTAGTCCCGTCTGCCTTGATGATGGGCACTTCCAGAGTCTCCATTTTGCCCGTTTCAAATGAACGACGACGTTGTGCCATCATTTTATCTTGTAGACCGGGCGGGATGAAGTCCGAAAAGTGTTTTCCAATGATGTCATCTTTGCTCTTGTATCCTTGAATCCTGGCAAGGGCTTCATTGGCGAACGTAATATTCCCCTCCAGGTCTGCAATAAAGAATCCATCATTGATATTGTTGACGAGTGAGCGGTATTTCCCTTCGCTCTCTTTCAGCTCACTTTCCGCCAGCTTGCGCTCGGTGATGTCAAGGATACTTCCTATCATCTTGGTAGGCTTATTCTGAGAATCGAATTCGAGTTCGCCAATTCCTTGGACCCAGCGCTCTTCCCCGTCTTCCTTTCGGATGATTTTGTATTCCTTGTCAAAACGGGCGTGTTTTGCCAATACTTCATCCTGAAAGTAGTTCAGCAACGGCTCCCGCCCATCGGGATGAATAAGCGAAGCCCATCCTTCAACTGACCGGGTGAACGTCTCGTCAATCCCAAAAATCTTGTCCAAAACCTTCGAGCTTTTCCAAATCCCTGTGGGAATATCCATAACATAGCTTCCCAAACCTGCAATCGACTGGGACTCTCTAAGTATCTTTTCGTTTTCACGCAACGCCTCCTCCACGCGCTTGCGGTTGGAAATGTCTTGAATAAACACAAAGAACCGCTTCTTTTCGAGCCAAAAGGCGGTGCTGATTTCAACATCATAAACTCTGCCATCCTTTGATCTATGCTTGCTCTCGAAACGGTCTGTGCCCTTTTCCATGATGGCTTGAATGTGCCTGGCGGTCTCCTCCGGCGATTCTGCCGTTTCGAGATCCTGAATTGAAAATTGTAATAATTCTTCTTTTGAATATCCGCTCATCGAGCAATAAGCATCGTTGACGTCTAGTAACCTTCCTTGTTCATCCACCAGCCAGAATCCCTCAGTGATGGTAGAAAGCATAGTTTCATACTTTATGCCTTGTTGAGCGATCGCTTCCTCTGTCCGCTTTCGCTCGGAGATGTCGCGGGAAACGCCCATAACGCCGATTGTTCGATTGCGGCTATCCTTCAAGATGGAGGAAGCGAGCAAGCTCGGAAAGACTTCGCCATTCTTGCGCTTGTTAACAATTTCTTGGACACATCGACCTTTTTCTATTGTTGTTTTATGAACTTTCAATCCAATCTCAGGATTTGCATAGAGTGTATCGACATGCTTTCCTAAAATCTCTTCAGGACGATACCCAAAGGTTTCCTGTGCCGCTTTATTGAGTTGAATGATTATTCTGTCCTTGTCAACAGCGATAATCATGTCCAACGAGCTCTCAATAATGTTCGTCGCATATTCTTCCGACACCTTCAGCGCTTCCTCCACTCGCTTGCGCTCGGTGATGTCAGTAAAGACAGCGACGCTTCCTTTGAAATTTCCTTGTTCATCGAAAAGCGGACGTGGCGCCATGATGGTATGAACCTTTCCCCCATCTTTGCATGTCCAGGTAATCTCATAGCGTTGATATTCACCCTTGCGTCTTCGAGCCATTTGTTCTCGAAGAATCTTCTGGTTTTCTTCGTCGAAGAAGATCATGACCGGTTTGCCAATCACTTCTTCTGGCGCATACCCCAGCATCCCACAAGCCTGCTTGTTGATAAAAACGAGCATCCCGTCCTTATCTTGAACAGCGAGCCCTTCGTTCATTGTATCAATCAGGTTGCGGTATTCCTCCGCGCTTTTTTCTAACGCTTCCTCTGCCCGTTTTCTCTTGTAATATTGTCCAATCTGAGCGCCAATACTCTCAAAAGTTTGCAGAAGATTATCATCGGGTTTGGAAATATTGTCATCGAAGAATTCCATAACGCCCATGACTTCTTTCTCAACCATGACGGGAAAACCAATTCCCATATGGATACCTTCCTTCGCTGCAATGGGAGCTCTCGGAAAAAGCTTGTCCTTGGTAACGTCTTCAATCCAGAGAGGCCGACCACTTGCCCAGACTCTTCCCGGCAACCCAACACCTATTTGGAAGGTCATCGAGCGGGTGATCTTTTCGAATTCTTGAAAGGCAGTCGACGGGCTGGAATAACTCTGAGTACACCGTAAGGAATTGGTTTTCGTATCTGAATCCAGTACGGTACTCCAGAATTCACCCCTCTTCCAACCCAACCCATCGCAGATGACTTTAAAAATCCTCTGTATTGCATCGTCAAAGGTTTCTGCTTCCATTAAGATGCTTGTTACGGCGTACTGAATCCTCAGTCGTTGATCCTTTTTCTTGCTTTCGGTGATGTCGCGCTGAATCGCCAGAAAACCCGTGATGTTCTGGCCATCGTCGAGAATAGGGTTGACCGAAATTCCGACAGTCACAAAACGGCCATCCTTCGTTTTGTTGATGAGTTCGCGTTTCACCACTTGCTTGTTCAGAAGGGTCTGCCAGAAGATCCCATAATCCTCCGGTTTCATCACTCCGCTTTTCAAGATGCGTGGCGTGGTCTTGCCGACGACTTCGGCAGCCGTGTAGCCATACAGGCGTGTGAACTCCGGGTTGACAAAGGTGAACAAGCCGTCGCGGTCAGCCATGAAAATTACTTCGCCGGAGGCAACCACCGCCTTTCGCAGTTTGAGCAATTCGACTTCCACCCGCTTGCGCTCGGTGATGTGTCGTGCTTCGCCTGCACTGTGGGCGATAATCTTGGGAGGCCGGCCTTTCATCACCTTGCCGGTTTTGCTGATTTTATTGACTGAGCTTTTCCTGTTAGCTTTCAAGATAGAGCCGTCGTCTCCTTCCATGACGCGTTCAAGAGCGGCCTTTCCGCCAAACGATCGTAAACAACGGCCGAGAAATCATCAGCATTTTGATGCACGTGCACATTTCTTAGGAGTGAAGCGTGGGGGCTATTCGCTTCCGAAAAATCAGAAACGAGATGCGTCTGTTCAATCGTGACTTGCTTGACGATAATGTGGCAGTCATCCGCCCCCCTGGAGGACTTCCTCAAAAGTATGTGGTCTAAATGCTTACACCAAAAAGTTTTTTGATCGCAAGCGGCGCCTCTTTTGTGAGATCCGTTTTACTAATGAATCCGTCGGCACCGGCGGCAGCCGAAGCTCTCCTGTATTCCGGGTCATCGTGGGATGTCAGCATGATGACGCGCGGAGGATTCGGGAGTCTTTTGATTTCCCTCGTGGCTTCGAAACCGTTCATTCCGGGCATCGAAATATCCATGAAGACCAGGTCGGGCTTGAGCTCTTGAACTTTTTGAATTGCCGAAACTCCAGACTCTGCCGATCCAACGACAGGAAACCCGTGGCTGCGTTGAAAGTACTCTTTCAACGCCTTCAAAAATTCCTGACTATCCTCGACAAGAAGGATTTTAATCTGATCCAAAAGACTACTCCTTTCCACGCATTGCGAAAGGGGGGGCTAAACGCATCACGTAAATCTCATGCTCAATTGCGTTCATTCTGGGGGGCTGCTATGCGCCTGCAAGTACAAAATTGCGGATATTACTCGGACATTCAATAAGGAAATCCCTTAGTTGAGGAGTGATAATCCCTTAGAAGCTTGTTTGTTGAGATGAATCCTCAGCGGGAAATCTTGAACCTGGCGAGTTTTTGGGGGTTAGAACGAAGTGGCGTGGCGGCTAACTGTCTGAACTGATAAGACCAGCCCGTATGGCGTAACGCACCAAACCGGCAACATCATGAGTGTCAAGTCGATCCATCAACTGGGACCGATGAACGTCTACTGTCTTCACGCTGATACCCAGGGCAGCGGCAATTTCTTTTGTCGTTTTCCCTTCAGCAATAAGTTGAAGAATCTCGCGTTGACGTGGCGTGAGAAGATCCAATATGGTGTGCCCATTACCTATTCGCCGCAGATAATCATCGATAACTTGCTTCGAGATGGTTGGACTGAGAAACTTATCACCGCCGATAACTGCTCCCAGGGCAGCCTCCAGTTCAGAGATGCTTGCGTCTTTCAAAAGGTAGCCCGACGCCCCGGCGCGAAGCGCCTGAACGACATATTCCTCATTTGCATGCATGGAGAGAATGATGACATGGATTTCTGGGAATTCTTTTTTGATTCTCGCCGCTGCTTCCAGGCCATTCATTCCTGACATTGCAATATCCATGATGACAACGTCTGGCTTGACCGTCTTTGTCAACTCCACCGCTTCCCGGCCGTCGACGGCCTCTGCTACCACCTGAAAATCTGGGACGGAATCCAACAACGATCGAACGCCCGCTCGAAAGAGAGCGTGGTCATCCGCCAAGAGGATGCGTGATTTCTTCATTCGCCACCTGCGCTCTGGGGGGATGCTTGCGAAGAATTGTGAGCAGGAAGAGGAAAGTGAGCGCTCACTTTTGTCCCGCGGCCTGTTGATGATTCCAATTCAAAGGAGCCGCCGGCGAATGAAACCCGCTCCCGCATACCGAGGATTCCCAAACCCAGCTCATGTTGTTCCTTGACTTTTTCGACATCAAATCCAACACCGTCATCCGTAATGACGAGATGAAGTTGTTCTTGATCGATATACAGATCCAGAATAACCTTGCTCGCTTTGGCGTGTCGAGCGACATTCGTCAACGCCTCCTGTGCGACCCTGAAACAGGCGGTCTCAATATCCTGGGAAAAACGTGGCAGAGATGGTTCAATGGACACTGACGGAACGAATCCCACGCGCTGAGCCTGTCGATCGATGTACCATCGCAGGGCAGCTGGAAGTCCTAAATCGTCGAGAGCTGAGGGACGCAGACTTATTGCTAAGGCCCGTATTTGATCGATGGCACGATCAATAATACCTATGCTGTCAATGATCCTGGGCGCCCATTCTGCTTGATCTCGATTGGACTGAAGTGTTTGCAGATTGACCTTGAGTGTGGTGAATGCTCCTCCCAGTTCATCGTGGATTTCTCGTGCGATTGTGCGCCTTTCAGATTCCTGGACCGTCAGCAGGCTCCGCGAGAGAAATCTCAACCGATCTCCAGTTTTCCGCAATGCTTCATCTGCACGTCTTCGCACTGTTACATCTCTCCCGGTAGCCACAAAATTCGTGATAGATCCCTTCTTGTCCTTCAGGCAAGTAATCGTCCTTTCGTCATGGTAGAGCTCACCGTTTTTCCTCCTGTTAAGAAATTCTACACGAACTGCTTTCCCGGAAAGAATCTCTTTCCAGAGCTTAGCATAGAACACATCATCATGTTTACCGGATTTTAGAATCCGCGGTGTCTTCCCTATTGCCTCTTGCTTGCCGTATCCAGTAGTGTCTTCAAATGCTTTATTCACATATTGGATGACGCCATTATTGTCGGTTATGAAGACGCAGTCTGCTGATTGCTCGACGACCGACGAAAGCTTAGCCAGGCGTTCCTGCATCCGTTTGCGCTCGGTAATGTCGCGCGCCGCACCGAACTGACCAACGACTTCACCTTTAACGTCGAGCTGCGGCACCACCCTATCCTCCATCCAGACATAGTCTCCAGTGAGCTTATGGCGAATTCGATACTCTCGGGTTTGCATTTGCTTGTGAGAATACATTTCGTTCGTTTTGTCCATCACCGTGGGGATATCCTCGGGATGAAGCAACTTAAACCAGAGGCCAGGGTCTCCTATAAAATCTTCCGGATCATAGCCGATGATTTTCCTCGTGCGGGGGCTTACAAAAATCAACTTGCCATTAAGCATATTTTCTTTGCGTGCTTCGACCATGTACACGATCTCATCCACGTTATCAAGAATCGAGCGTTGTCTTCGTTCACTCTCGCTCAACGCTTCCTCCGCACGTTTACGTTCGGTGATGTCCAGCGATGCACCTGTTAGACCAATGATGGCGCCGCTGGCATCCCGGAGGGGTTCTGCGACCAAATCGTAGACGAATGTCTGACCGCCGACACTAACAGGAACTTCGGCGCGTTCTTTCTGCCCGCTTTCCAACACACGCCGTTTGATTTCCATCACCTGCTTGGCCGCTTCTGGAGGAAGAAGCTCGGCGTCGGTGTGACCGGCCACCTGTTCCGAAGTGTAACCAAGTTGAGGCTGATACATCCAGTTATAGCGCAAGTCTAAGCCTTGATTGAAGACCGCAATGTTGGCCGTGTTCAGACCCACGCGCAGGCGTTCTTCCGACGTGCGCAGTGCTTCCTCCGTACGCTTGCGCTCAACTTCCTTTCGTGCATGAGCGACTACCATCAGTGCAGGAACGAGACGAGTAGGTTGTTGTTTCAACACGTAATCAGCCGCACCTTCATTCATGCATTCGACTGCAATCTCCTCGCCGACCGAGCCCGTAAAAATGATGAGAGGTGTACCGGGACAAATCTGTTTGGCGAGCGCCAGGGCTTCCTTTCCGTTAATGTCCGGAAGATTGTAGTCGGAAATGATGGCGTCAAATTTCGAGCTGTTCAGCGCTTTGAGGTAGTCGTCCCTGGCGCCAACGAGAGTGATTTTGGCTTCGACGTCGTCCTCCTGGAGGCGCAAAGCCAGGATGTCAACGTACTCCGGCTGGTCTTCGAGGATGAGGATGCGGAGGCTTTTGTCCAACAGTTCAGTCCTTTCTTAAACAGAATTCATCGCCGACATTGCGTCGCGAGCGTTCAGCGAATTACAAATTGGGGGGGGAAGTAGGAAACAACTTAAGGCAAACTTACAACCGCTGTTCATGAAAAGCAATGCCATTCTGAGGGAGTGGCGCCGAAAGCGTCACGACCGCCTGCCCGCCGTGCTTTACCTTTTGGCGGGAAGAATCTGAAAAAAGGCAAATGCCATCCTGAGTCCTGCTTCTCAAGGACGAAGGATCTGATACTCTGGGAATTCAGATCCTTCGCTTACTGAAAAGCGTTCGCTCAGGATGGGTCTGCACGAGAGCCATTCTGAGAGAGTGGCGCCTAAAAGCGCCACGACCGCCTGCCCGCCGTCTTTGTGGCGGGAAGCTGATACTCTGAGGCCGGAAGGTGGCTTTGAACACCGGTCAGATGTGTCAGATGGCTTCGCACCCGTGTCAGATGGCTTCGCAGTCCGGTGAGGTGGCTTCGCAGTCGTGTCAGGTGGCTTCGCAGTCGTGTCAGATGGCTTCGCAGTCGGGTCAGGTGGCTTCGCAGTCCGGTGAGGTGGCTTCGCAGTCCGGTGAGGTGGCTTCGCAGTCCGGTGAGATGGCTTCGCAGTCCGGTCAGGTGGCTTCGCACTCGGGTCAGGTGGCTTCGCACTCGTGTCAGATGGCTTCGCACCCGTGTCAGATGGCTTCGCAGTCCGGTGAGGTGGCTTCGCAGTCGTGTCAGGTGGCTTCGCACTTGTGTGAGGTGCCTTCGAACTCGTGTGAGATGGCTTCGCAGACTGGTGAGGTCGCTTCGCAGTCAGGAGACTTCGCTTTGAATCGGGTTCACTTTGCGTTGAATCACGTTCATGTTGCTTTGAATCACAGGAAGACGGCTTTGAATCACAGGAAGACGGCTTCGAATAGCGGTCAGCGACCAAAGAATCTGACGAATGTGCGTTATGTCAGATCCTTCTCTCGGCCTTCGGCCTCGCTCAGGATGGGTCTAAAATAAGAGAGCCATTCTGAGAGAGTCCCTTCAGGGATGACCGAAGAATCTGAGATTCAGATCCTTCCCGCCATGAAGATTGGCGGGCAGGTGCTTTAGGGATGACCGAAGAATATGAGATTCAGATCCTTCGCTAGCGCTCAGGATATGGTCAGAAAAGAAAGCCATTCTGAGGGAGTCCCTTTAGGGCGAGCGAAGAATCTGACACTCGAAGATTCAGGGTATCAGATCCTTCGCTAGCGCTCAGGATATGGTCAGAAAAGAAAGCCATTCTGAGGGAGTCCCCCTTGGGACGACTGAAGAATCTGATACACGAAGTATTCAGATCCTTCGCTCCGCTCAGGATGGGTCTAAAATAAGAGAGCCATTCTGAGGGAGTCCCGCCATACAGATTGGCGGGCAGGCCCGTCAGGGATGACCGAAGAATCTGAAACACGAAGTATTCAGATCCTTCGCTGCGCTCAGGATGGGTCTAAAATAAGAGAGCCATTCTGAGAGAGTCCCGTCATTAAGATTGGCGGGTAAAAAGATTGGCGGTCAGGTAAGATTGGCGGGCAGGCGCTCAGGATGCGATTACAAATAAAATAAGAGACCCATTCTGAGAGAGTGGCGCCGTAAGCGCCAGGATCGCCTGCCCGCCGTCTTTGTGGCGGGAAGAATCTGAAAAAAGGCAAGAGCCAATCCTGAGTCCTGCTTCTCAAGGACGAAGGATCTGACACTCTAGGAATTCAGATCCTTCCCGCCATGAAGATTGGCGGGCAGGCGCTCGCTGAGAATCGCTCGCTCAGGACGGGTCAAAAATAAGAGAGCCATTCTGAGGGAGTCCACTCAGAGACGACCGAAGAATCTGATACTCAGGGATTCAGACCCTTCGCTTGATTGCAACCCGGTAGCCGCAAGCTTCAGCTTGCGTTTGTAGCATCAAGCGCAGACATAAAGTCTGCGGCTACCGAGGTGCTTCCGGCCTCCGGCCATACCGCCACCAAGATTGGCGGGCAAGCGCTGGCGCTCAGGATGGGTCTGGGGGTTTTGGATGGGGCCGCAACTTACAGGCTGTATTGATCCGGCCTTCTTTGAGCGAAGAGATCGTTATGTGCGTTGATCTTCTTGTTGGCGGCCTCGGTGAGGTCGATTTCAACCACGGCTATTTCTTCCCGGTCTGCGCTTAGCCGTTTGAGAATCTCGCCTTTCGGCGAAACGACTTCGCTCAAGCCGATGTACTTTATGTCGAACCCTCCCCGCTGTTCCCGTCCGACACGGTCGGCGGTTGCTGCAAAGACACGGTTTTCAAGACAGCGCGTGACCATTGCATCCGGGCAATGAGTCATGACGAGGTTCGAGGGATGGGCGATCAATTGAGCGCCTTTGAGCGCAAGCGACCGGGCGCTTTCCGGAAAAAACCAGTCGAAGCAAATCATGATTCCGACCTTTCCGATGGGCAGGTCGAATACTTTGAACCCGAGGTTCCCTGGGGCAAAAAAGATGGTTTCCCGGTCGAACAGATGAACCTTGCGATACACCCCTAGAATTCCTGAAGGACCTGCTAGTGCGGCTGAGTTGTAAATCGCATCCGCCTTTTCTGCAAAGCCAAAAACGACGTAACAGGATTTTTTCTTCGTAAACTCGCAGATTTGCTGCGAAGTCGGACCCGGTAAAGGCTCGGCCAGCTCCAGCACCTCATCCGCATTCACGAAATTGTAACCGGTGTTGAACAGCTCGGGTAAGACATACAAATCTGCCTGCG
>Ga0315281_10013194_pt1 | contig 11197 bp, 7 predicted proteins | sample YL17G07_0_MG_FD_204540 | JGI IMG/M metagenome (GOLD analysis project Ga0315281, IMG submission 204540) | Sediment microbial communities from Yellowstone Lake, YNP, Wyoming, USA - YL17G07_0 | ecosystem: Environmental > Aquatic > Freshwater > Lake > Sediment | place: USA: Wyoming | collected... | reverse complement strand
CGCTGGGAACCGGCATGTTGCTCCCGAACGTCACGCTGCCGATTTTTCTCGCATTGCTCCTCCACCAGATTCCGACCGCTTTCGCCCTCACGTCGATTCTGATCGGGGGGCAATTCGCAAGAAAGAAAATCCTCACTTACCTCCTCGTCACATCCCTCGTCATTCCGACGGGCGCCATTGTCGCTTACGTCTTTCTTTCGAAGTTCGCCAGCGAAAACCGCCCGCTCCTCGGCCACCTTCTCGGTTTTTCCGCCGGAACGTTTTTCTATCTCGCGGCTTCGGATCTGCTTCCCGAAATCCACAAGGGCGAGGATGGAAAGGTCTGGGTTTTCCTCTCCGTTCTGACCGGAATCGGCGTGATGGCGCTGCTGTCGCTCGTGCTGCATTGAACCCGATCACCGCTCGGCGGATTCTCTGGGCGGGACTGGCGCTTTACGTCGCCGGATTTTCGCTGACGCTCCCCAAAGCCTTCAGCGTCAAGGATGAAGTCTTTTACACGCTGGGGGCGCGGACTCTGTCGGAAGGGTCGACTCGCGTGGCGCTCACGAACCCGCTCTCGGGCGAGACTCGATGGGTCCTTCCGAGCACCTATCCCGCCGGCACGTCTCTGATCGAGGTTCCTTTCGTTTTTCTTTTCGGCTGGCAGTCCGCGCCGTGGGCCTCGGTCTTCGCCCTGATCTTCGCGACTTTGCTCACCGCAGCCCTGTTGGTCGCGCGCGGCCAATCACCCGCTTTCGCTCTCATCGTGCTCGGTTTCCCTCCCACCCTCGTGATGGGACGGCTCGCGATGTCCGACGTTCCCAGCGCCGCCGTCGTCGCCCTCGGCCTCTGGCTTTTCTGGAAAGGCGAGGGCAGAGCTCCGAAGTGGTGGCTGGCAAGCGGTTTCGTCGCCGGCGCCTCTCTTCTCTTTCGTGAAACCGACATCCTCCTCTTTGCACCGCTCTTTGCCGGCACGTTGTTTCGCCGGGAGAGGGGCCGCCTCGCCTTGATCGCCGGCGGGCTCGCCGGATGCGCTCTGCGCCCGATCCTGATGGGACTCCTGACGGGTGATCCCTTTCTCTTTCATCCCAACTCCTACCGGTGGAGTCTCGGCGCTTTCGCACGAAACGCTCCACTCTATGGAATGGCTCTGTTGATCATGGTCCCCGCAGGAATCGTCCTGGCGGTTCTCCATCGCGGTAAACGCCGCCCGGAAACGATTTTCACGGTCGTGGCCTACTCGGTCCTGTTCTGCGGATACGAATACGCAGGAAAGGAAAGCGGCGGTCTCAAGGGGCTCGTCCTCGGGGCGCGTTTCCTGATCCCTCTCCTTCCCTGGCTCGCGATTTGTGCTGCAGACACTCTCCCGCGCCTCGCCAGTGAATGGTCGGAGCGAACCCGGACGATTGGTGCGGCGGCGGCCCGCGTCTGGATCGCCGGAATCTTCATCGCGATTCTCGCGGTTCATCTCGTGGTCGGACGCTGGTCCGATGCCCAGCATCGGCTCGTCCGGATCATCTACGCAAACACGACCGAAAGCCGGCCCATCATCACCGGGCTCGCCGCGACCGAAAGGCTGATCAACCCGCTTTACGGTCCGAGAAACGTGATCGATCGAATCGACCTCGCCTCATGGCAGGTCCCGGAGTTCCTCGGGCAAAGAGGATACGCGCACCTGATTCTTCTCGATCGAACCGGCAGCGACTTCTGGAATCGAGTGACAGAAGAAAACGAAAGATACGTCGAGGAAGTCTCACGACTCTGCCGCCTCGAGCTGCTCGACAATGCGGAAGAAAAATCGATCGGGCGATTGAGGATCTGGAAGATCAGGAATTGCGACGCACCGGCGCAGACGTCTCCACCCGCCGCTTCCCGCGATTGATCACATCAGGTACGCCACCGCGAATCCGACCTGCGCCGCCATCATCATCAGGTACATGTGCCGCCAGGATGGATGATTCTCGGTGGTCGTGAGCTCGTTCGGATTTCTCCGGAGCAGATGAGCCGTGTAGCCGCCCCAGATCGCGAGACCGAGGCCGACGACGATCAGCGCAACGGGATTCCCGGTGAGGATCGGATGCCGGCCGTCTCCGAACGGGTCGACGACGAGTGCGCCCACCGGAAGGAGCAACCAGGGGATCACAAAAAACGGAACCATGATTCTGGTCGCACGGTCCGGGCCGTGCACGATGGGGAGAGTCCGGCAACCGGCCGCGGCGTCCCCTTTCATGTCGGAGAAATCCTTCGTTGACGCCGCACCGACCAGAAAGAGCATGAAAATCGTGCCGATGAACCAGGGCTCCACGGAAGCGACCGGCGCCACCATCGACCAACCCGCGACCTTGAGAAGACAACCGCGCGGAACGGCGATCGTCACGTTCGCCAGAAGACCGAATCTCTTCGTTCGGCCGAGAGCCGGCGCGGAATAGGCGAACGTAAACACCATTCCCGCCAGGTAAATGACAAAGCATTCGTGAGAGGAGAAAGGCGCGCTCCCTTTCTCTCCGAAACCGATGTACGGATAAACCACCACCCACCAGGTCGGCACGATCGCGAGGGCGTAGAGCACCCACGTAAAAACCCAGGCCCCTCTCATTCCGATCTCGCCCGTCACCAGCGGCCGGTTCGGCTTGTTGATCCGGTCGATCTCGAGATCGTAGATCTGGTTGATCGCGTTCGAAGCCGCGTTGAGAAACGAGGCGCAGAGCGAGCCGAGGCCAACCGTCAGAACGACCGCCAGAGTGAGCCGGCGCGAGGGATCCGGATTGTGGACGCTCCCGAAAGCACAGATGGCGCCGGAAATGATGCCGAGCAGGGGCGGTAGGAGCGTGAAGAGCCGCGCCAGAGAGAAATACGCCGCGATGCCGCCACGTTGTGAAGTGTTCTTCATCACCAGGGGTTCCAAGGGATCATTCGCTCCGGGGGCTGGTTCTGATCGAGAGCCGTTTTAATTGCTGTAGACGACGTCGCCGGCGACAACCGTCATCTTCACCGGCACACCGGGCAGGCGGGTGACTGGAATCCGGGTCGGACAGACGGAATAGATCGTGAAATCGGCGCGGTACCCGGGGGCAATCCGGCCGCGCTCACCCTCTTCGAAAGCCGCGTAGGCCGCGCCGGTCGAGAAAAGGGCGAGAGCCTCGTCGGCCGTCAGTTTCTCCTCGGGCCGCCAGCCCCCCTCCGGCTTTCCCTCCGTATCCATCCGGGTCGTCGCTGCGTAAAGGCCGAGAGTCGGGTCGACTTTTTCGACAGGGAAATCGCTTCCGCCGGCGAGATGCGCGCCGGAGAGAAGCAGGGTTTTCCAGGCATAAGCCCCTTTCACTCGTTCCGGACCGAGCCTGGACTCGGCCCACGGCATGTCCGAGGTCGCGTGAGTCGGCTGCATCGACGCGATGACCCCGAGAGCCGCGAACCGGGGGATGTCCGCCGCGGACACGACCTGGGCGTGCTCGATTCGAAATCGAGGATCGGCGCCGGCCACCGGACGAAGCGATTCGAACAGATCGAGGGCCATCCGATTGCCGCGATCTCCGATGGCATGAACGGCGATCTGGAACCCCGCTTTCAGCGCCTCTTCCATTCTGGCCTTCAAATCGATCTGGGGAGTGAGAAGAAGCCCGCGATTTCCCGGGTCGTCCGAGTAGTCCTCGAGCAGCGCCGCTCCGCGGCTTCCCAGAGCTCCGTCGGCGTAAAACTTGACGGCGCGGATTCTGATGCGATCGTCTTTCCCGGTTCGTCTCGGGCCGATCTTGTACTGCTTCAGAAGCCAATTCCGATCGGCGTCGCCCGTCAGCATCACGTAAACACGCAGAGGCAGCTTTCCGTCTTCGGCGAGCTTTTCGAGTTGCTCGAGAACCAGCGGAGCGAGCTCCTTGGGATCGACGCCGGCTTCGTGAACCGAAGTGATCCCCAGCTTCACCAGGGCGAGCGACGCGTTTCTCAGTCGGCGATAAACGATCTCCGGAGTCGGCTGCGGGACGACCGCATCGACGATTTCGACGGCGCGATCGAGAAGTACTCCGGTCGGATCTCCCTGGGCATCGCGAAGAATTTTCCCGCCGGCCGGGTCGACAGTCTGTCGCGTGATGCCGGCTTTCCTGAGCGCAACGCTGTTGGCCCACGCGGCGTGCCCGTCGATTCTCACGAGAAAAACCGGATTGACCGGTGCAACCAGATCGAGGTCGCTTCGCGCGGGGAACGCTTTCCCGGGCCAGAGATTCTGGTCCCAGCCTCTCCCCTCGATCCATTCGTCATCGGTTTCCCTTCGAATGGCCCGCCGTTCCTTGACCGCGAGGTCGATCCGCGTGAGGGTTTCGTGATAATCGGCGCCGACAAAGGTGAGCCGGTCGAGCGAAGCCCCCAGCTGGTAAAGGTGGCCGTGGGCATCGGTCAGTCCGGGAACGATGCAGCGGCCTCGAACCGAAACATCGGCCGCCCCGGCGGACCGCTCGGCAGCGAACGACTCGTCGGGCCCGACCCGTACGACTCTCCCGTCCCGAACCGCGATCGTCGCCTCACGCCCGGAATCCCCGGGCTCGGTGACCACCCATCCCTGGGAGAAAAGATACGTTTTCGATGTCGACGGACCGGCCGCGGGCGCCACCAGGGAAGCGGGGAGGTTCGGAGCCGGCGATGCCTTACGGGAAGCGGGAGTCCCTCCGCACGCCGTCAGGATCAGAGAACACGCCGCGGGCGATGCCGCGAGCAGGACCCCTCCGATGCACCGCCAAAACCTTCTTTCGATGGATCGTGAATTGTGCATCGAGAAAAGTCCTCCCTCTTCGCGGGGAATGATAGCGGCCCGGTTCGCCCTTCGCCAGCGAGGCCAGGTGCTAGGATCGCGAACCGGAAACCGGGAGAGCCTTCCTGTATGAAAGCACGCTTCGAAGAGTTGTTCGCGAGACTCCGGCGCTCGGGCGCCGACTACGCCGACATCCGGTGGGTGGAAACCCGGCGCGAGAGCGTCAAAATTCGAAACGGCGAGGTCATCGGAATTGGCGGGGGATTCGATCGCGGTTTCGGAATTCGGGTCATCGTCGACGGGTGCTGGGGATTCGCCGCGACCGACGAAGGCGAAAGCGGCCTCGAGCGAACCGCTTCCGCGGCCGTCGAATCGGCGAAAGCCGCCGCCCTGACGAGAAGAGCGGCGGTGCGTCTGGCCGAGGCCGAGCCGGTGACCGGAAACTGGTCCTCTCATTTTTCGATCGACCCCTTCGACGTTCCTCTCGAAACGAAAATCGCCCTGCTCCTCGATTCGACCGAACGAATGCGAACCGACGACCGAATCGTCAGCGCCGAAGGTGAGCTCTCGATCTATCGTCAGGAAAAAATCTTTGCATCGTCGGAAGGGAGTTACGTCGAACAATCGACGACCGAATGCGGGGGCGGAATCTCGGCCGTCGCGGTCTCCGGGGAAGAAACACATCGCCGTTCCTATCCCAGCGGGTATGGCGGAAATCAGGCGAATCGCGGATGGGAATTCATTCTCGAACAGGATTTCTCGGGCTCGGCAGTCCGGATCCGCGACGAGGCTCTGGCGCTCCTCACTGCCCCGAAAGCGCCCGCCGGATTCCACGATCTGATCGTCGGCGCCTCGCAGCTGGCCCTCCAGATTCACGAATCGTGCGGCCACCCCACGGAGCTCGACCGAATCTTCGGAACGGAGCTTTCCCTGGCGGGAGGCTCCTTCCTGGATCCGGGAATGCTCGGCAAGTTTCGATACGGCTCGGACCGCGTGACGATTGCCGCCGACGCAACGGTTCCGGGCGGGATCGGCACGTTCGGATACGACGACGAAGGGACTCCGGCCAGAAGGACGGTTCTGGTCGACCGCGGGATCCTGACCGGATTCCTGACGTCGCGGGAGACGGCCGAGAAAATCGGACAGCGCTCCGGAGGCACCATGCGCGCCGAATCCTGGAATCACCTGCCTCTCATCCGTATGGTCAACGTGAATCTCGACCCGGGAGAGGACTCTTTCGAGAACCTCGTCCTCGACACCCGGAAAGGGATTCTCGTCGAGACGAACAAAGCCTGGTCGATCGACGACGTCCGGCTCAATTTCCAATTCGGATGCGAGATCGCCTGGGAGATCGAGAACGGACGCATCGGCCGGATCCTGAAGAGCCCCGTCTACACCGGGATCACGCCGCAGTTCTGGGGGCGGTGCGACGCCATCTCGAATCGCGACGCGTGGACCCTCTGGGGCGTTCCGAATTGCGGGAAAGGGGATCCGATGCAGGTCGTCCGGGTCGCCCACGGAGCTTCTCCCGCCCGTTTCCACGGCGTGGAGATGCAATGACGGCGCGAACGCCCGGCCGGCTTCGCCCCGAGGCGGAGTTGTTAGGCACGCTCGACGAGGCGCTCCGGAGCTCTCCCGGAGACGAAGCCGAGCTCGCCGTGCACGCCACGGTGAAGAACACGACGCGCTTCGCGTCGTCGGCGATCCACCAGAACAGCTCCGAGGAAATTTCGGGCGCCACCGCGAGAGTCATCCTCGGCGGAAGAGCCGGCGCCGCGAGCGGCAACGATCTTTCCGCCGGCGGGCTCGCGGACCTTCTCCGCGAGGCGGCCAGATTCGCCGCTTCGTCCCCTCCCCTTGCCGGGTTTCGAGGTCTTCCCGGGCCGACTCCCCTGCCGCCGCCCCAGAATCCCGACGAGGAGACCCTTCTCCTCTCCCCGCTCGACAAGGGATCCCGTCTGAAAAGGATCTTCGACCTGGCCGCGGCTCGCGGAGCCGAGATGCATGGATCGTTCACGACGCTGGCCAGCGCGTCGGCGGTCGCCAACACCCGGGGCATCCGGGTTTCGCAATCGTCGACCGACGCCGAGACGGTTCTCATCGGAATGACCGGGCAACCCAACCCTTCCTCCGGATACGCCTCCCAGTGCGCGCGAGCACTCTCCCTCCTGCCTCTCGAGGCTCTCGCCGGGGAAGCCGTCGATAAAGCGATCGCGGCCAGATATCCGCCGAAAGAGATCCCGCCCGGGCGTTACGACGTCGTCCTCGAACCCGCCGCAATTTCCGAAATTCTCGAATGGCTTTCGCTCATCGGATTCGCGGCGCGCGCTTTCGAGGACGGCTCGTCTTTCCTGTGCGGGCGGGAGGGGGAGCGCGTGACCGGCGAGTCGTTCACCCTCTACGACGACGGCAGCGATCCCGAGGGACTCCCCTGCCGCTTCGATGGCGAGGGAGTCGGCAAAAAGAAATTCGTCCTGATCGAAAACGGGATTGGCCAAAGCGCCGTCTTCGACAAAGCCACAGCCGATCGCCTGGGCCGGGAGCCGACGGGCCACGCCCTCGGCGCCCGCAGCGAGGAGGGGGCGCTCCCGACGAATCTTTTCGTCGCGCCAGGAACGACCTCTCGCGAGAAGCTGATCGGAACAATGGAGCGCGGCCTCTGGATCACGCGATTCCATTATCTTAACGGATTTCTCGATCCCAAGCAGGCGCTGATGACCGGCATGACCCGCGACGGCGCTTTCTGGATCGAGGACGGTCGGGTGGTCGCGCCCATCGTGAACATGCGCTGGACCGAATCGATTCTCGAAGCCTTCTCACGAATCGACGGCCTCACCCCCGATCGGCGCTCGATCAGCGCCTGGTGGGGGGGCGGGGCGGCGAACACCGTTCCCGCGATGCGAATTCGAGGGTTTCAGTTCACCGGAGTCTCGAAACGCTGAGAAAATCGAAACTCTCGGCGGGGGGCGATCGTACCAACTGACATGAACCTCGCACCCGTATAGAATTCCTTCGGCACGCCCGGAAAATCAAGCGTCGCCCGGATCTCGGCGGCCACCTGGGGAAATCACCTTCCCGGCCGTTACATCTTCACTCCAGGAACTCGAAAGGAGCCTCGCATGGCCTCGTCTCATCTGACTCCCCTCGCGAAGTTGACGATCGTCGCCGGAATCGGAGCAGCGGCTTTCTTCAGCGTGAAACATTTCGCGCCCGATCTTTTCAGCAAGCTCGTCCCATCCGCGAAAGTGCAGCCATCGCAGATTCCGCAGAAGGCCGATCTTCCTCCTCTGTCCACAGGGAGCGGCGGCGACGGAGTCCAGCCCGCCGCCATGCCGAGCGCGGACGCGGGTTGCGCGAATCTTCCGGAGGTCCGGATGCTGGTCTGGGCCTGGAACGCGCAAATGGGAATGATGTTTGCGAACGGCGGGCCCCAGGCGGGAAAAGGGAGCCTGATGTGCAGGGAAAACGTCAACTTCAAGATGATCCGGGAAGATGACGCAGGGAAAATGCAGGAAAACCTGGTCACTTTCGCAAACGAGCTGCGCGGAGGCAATCCGAATCCATCGAAAGGAGCGCATTTCGTCGCGATCATGGGCGACGGCGGCGCGACGTTTCTTCGGGGCGTCAACGAGACCCTGAAGAAGCTCGGCTCCGAGTACACCGCGAAGGTCGTTGGATCGGCCGGTTATTCCCGCGGTGAGGACAAGCTGATGGGTCCGCCCGCATGGAAGAGCAATCCGATGGCGGCCCGAGGAGGTCTGGTTTCAGGGTACCTGCGAGACGGAGACTGGAACATCGCCCAGAAATGGCTCGGCGACAACGGAATGTGCAACAACCCGGACGAAAAGACCTGGGACCCGGGCTGTCTCAACTGGGTGGCGGCCAACGACTACATCGACGCCTCGGAGAAATACGTCGCCAACTACTGCGAGACTCGTCCCGTCGTCTCGAACGGAAAGAGAACGGGCGAGTCGAAGAAGGTCTGCGTCGACGGCGTCGTCACCTGGACGCCGGGAGACGTGACCATCGCCCAGAAGCGGGGAGGGCTCGTTTCGGTCGTGTCGACGAAGGAATACAGCTCCCAGATGCCGCACGTGATCATCGGCATCGACAAATGGATGAAAGCCAACCGGACCACCGTCGAGGGGATGCTCAAGGCCATCTGCGACGGAGGCAGCCAGGTGAAGTCGAACCCTCAGGCCCTTCATAAAGCCGCCGAGGTGAGCGCGACGGTTTATCACGAGGCCGGATCCGACGCCGCCTATTGGGAGAAGTACTACCGGGGAACGACCGAGCGGGACAAACAGGGATTGATGGTGGAGCTCGGCGGCTCGTCCGTGAACAATCTCGCCGACAACCAGCTCCTTTTCGGTCTTGTGCCGGGTTCGTCCAATCTTTTCGCAGCCACCTATAAGGTTTTCGGCGACATCGTCGTCGCTCAATACCCATCCCTTGTTCCGAATTACTCTCCGGTCAAAGAAATTCTGGACACCTCGTATATCCAGGCGATCGCCAGCCGGTCCGGAGGAAACACTCAGGCCGAGCAACCCAAATTTTCGGCAGGCGAAAAGGTTCAGAACGTCGTCAGCCGAAAGGCCTGGCACATCAACTTCCTGTCGGGCCGGGCGACTTTCACGAGTGAGGCCCAGCGCGAACTCGAGCAGCTTCTTCGGGACCTGCTGGTCGCGGGAGGAACGGTCGTCGAGGTCCACGGACACACCGATTCGGCCGGAACCGCCGCGGCGAACATGCAGCTCTCCGAAGAGAGGGCTTTTGCCGTCAAGCGCTGGCTCGAGCAGCAGTCCCCCGTAAATTTCCCCGAAGGGCGGGTGCGCATTTTCTCGCACGGCCAGGAAAATCCGATCGAGCCCAACAGCACCGCGGAAGGCCGGGCGCAGAACCGCAGAGTTGAAATCGTTCTGGGAACGACTCGTTAGGCCGGGCCGCACCGGTAACCCCAGGGCCGACATGAGCTCTTCGAACGCAACAGGAGCGTTTCTTCCCAACCGGATCGTTTCCGGCAACACCGCCCGGATCATCATCGGCACGCAGGTCGCGCTGGCCCTTCTGGTCTGGTGGAACTCCCCTTTCGTCGTTCTTCCACGGCCGGGCGAAGTGGCAACCGCACTTCGGATTCTCTGGTTCGAAGAGGGGCTCGGGCCGGAGCTTTGGACGAGCGTCAAAATGAATGTCGAGGCGCTGGGATTGACCCTGGTTCTTTCTTTGGGTTTGTCTTACCTGACGGTCGTCCCGTTTTTCCGGCCGATCGTCACGGCGATCTCGAAGGGACGATTTCTCGGATTGATCGGACTGACTTTCATCTTCACGCTGATCGTCGGGGGAGGGCACCCGCTCAAAGTCGCGCTCCTGGTTTTCGGAATGACGGTCTTTTTCGTGACGTCGATGGCCGCCGTCGTCGCCGAGATTCCGAAGGAAAAATTCGACCACGCCCGAACCCTGCGAATGGGTGAGTGGAGGGTCGTCTGGGAGGTGATCGTCCTGGGAACGCTCGACCGGGCGTTCGAAGTCCTCCGCCAAAACGCCGCCATCGGATGGATGATGTTGACCATGGTGGAGGGGATCTCCCGGTCGGAGGGGGGGATCGGCGCGATGCTTCTCAATCAGAACAAGCACTTTCGCCTGGCCGAAGTCTTTGCAATCCAGATCCTGATTCTGGTGGTCGGCCTCGCGCAGGATTACGCCATCGGTTCTGTTCGTCTGATGGTCTGTCCCTACGCCGAGCTCAGCCTCGAAAGGAAGTCATCGTGACTCCGGCGCCGTACGAGCTCCTCAAGACCGTCCTCAAGGTCGAGAACGTTTCCCTTTCGCTCGGCGGCAATCCGATCCTTCGCGACGTCAACCTGGAAATCCGGGATATCGAACGCCCGGATCAGGTGACGGGACAGGTCGTCGGACTTCTCGGGCCGTCGGGAATCGGAAAAACCCGCCTCTTCAGGATTCTCGCCGGACTCGATCGGCCGGACACCGGATCTGTGAAGATCGGAGAAGAAGGGTTGCCGGTTCATCCCGGGATGGTCGGAGTTGTCGCTCAGAATTATCCCCTCTTCGCTCATCGGACGGTGCTCGGAAATCTCTTGATCGCCGGGCGCCGCGGCGGGCTCGGCCGTGATGCCGCCCACGAGAAGGCCATGAGTTTTTTGCAACGCTTCGGGCTCGAGGCGCACGGGAAGAAATATCCGGCGCAGCTCTCGGGCGGACAGCAGCAGCGAGTGGCGATTGCGCAGCAGTTCATGTGCAGTGAACACTTCCTGCTGATGGACGAGCCGTTTTCCGGACTCGATCTTATGGCCATCGAGAAAGTTTGCGATCTCATCACCGAGGTGGCCAGCGCCCACACTCTCAACACGATCATCGTCGTCACCCACGACATCACTGCGGCGATGGCGGTCTCGGACACGATCTGGCTCCTCGGCCGGGACAAGGACGAACAGGGGCACATCCTGCGCCCCGGCGCAT
>Ga0315281_10013193_pt1 | contig 11198 bp, 8 predicted proteins | sample YL17G07_0_MG_FD_204540 | JGI IMG/M metagenome (GOLD analysis project Ga0315281, IMG submission 204540) | Sediment microbial communities from Yellowstone Lake, YNP, Wyoming, USA - YL17G07_0 | ecosystem: Environmental > Aquatic > Freshwater > Lake > Sediment | place: USA: Wyoming | collected... | reverse complement strand
GGTGTTGTTTACAAGGCCCAGGACCTCAAGCTCGAAGCGCAGCAGTTCTTATCCCCATAGCACATGGCATCTTCTGGCAGGTAGTTCAAATTTGGAGCGGTTCTCCGCCTCGTCGACGGTTAGGATGGCTTGACAATGATGTCGTCATTTGTTATGATATATGACGACGACGGCGATAGTGACCCCTATGGACGAACCAGTACCATATATCCCAAGACTCCTTTCCCCGAGCGCTCTTCTCAACGAGAAATCCCACTTTATTCTTGGACCTCGCCAAACAGGAAAGACATCTCTGGTTGAGCACAATCTTGGCGGCGTCCGAGTGTACGATCTGCTCGACACAGGCGTCTACCTGAGTCTCAGCCGGAACCCCGGCAGATTGAGTGAGGAACTGCAACCAGACGACCGCTTCGTCGTCATCGATGGAATTCAGCGGCTGCCCGACCTGCTGCACGAAGTGCAGCGCCTCATCGAAAAGAGCCGTGGTCGCTTCTTGCTCACAGGCTCGAGTGCGCGTAAGCTGCGGCGCGGCGGAGTAAATCTGCTCGGCGGCCGGGCACGGGTGAAGTATCTTCACCCCTTTGTCCGGCGCGAGCTGGGAACACGATTCGACCTTGGCCGTGCTCTTAGCTCAGGTCTGCTCCCGTCGATCTACTTCTCCGCGAATCCCTCTGCGGACCTTGAAGCCTACGCGGGCACTTACCTTCAGCAGGAAGTTGTCGCTGAGGGCTCCGCGAGAAACATCCCAGCCTTCAGCCGCTTCCTTCATATCGCCGCATTGTGCAACGGAACGGTCGTCAACTTCACGAACGTCGCCAACGATGCGCAGGTACCTCGCACCACAGTGTACGAGTACTTCGAAGTATTGAAAGACACGTTGATTCTCCATGAGCTGCCCGCGTGGCAACGGTCGACGAAACGTAAGCCGTTGGTCTCCTCGAAGTTCTATTTCTTCGACATCGGAGTCGCGGGCTTTCTTCAGGGCAGACGTTTCGCTCCCGGGACGGCTGAATACGGCGAAGCCTTTGAGACGTACATCGCGCATGAGCTCCGTGCCTATTGTGACTACAATTCCGGCGACGCCCTGAGCTTCTGGCGTTCCGCCTCCGGGTTTGAAGTGGATTTCATCCTTGGCGACCACACCGCCGTCGAGGTCAAAGCAAAACAGAACATCGGTCCCCAGGATTTGAAGGCCCTTGTCGCATTGTCGGAAGAAAAAAAGGTCAAGCGCTACATATGCGTGACTCTGGAACCACGAAAACGCACAACTGGTGCAATCCAAATAATGCCGTATGGAGACTTCCTTGACGTATTGTGGGAGGGGGAATTCAGATGACTGGTCAGCCGTCTCTCATTACAAAATCTTCGAGAAGCTTGGCGGCGGAGGTATGGGTGTTGTCTACAAGGCCGAAGACACCCGCCTCAAGCGCACTGTTGCATCGAAATTCCTTCCGCCGGAACTCACCCGCGACGAAGAGGCCAAGGAACGATTCATCCATGAGGCGCAAGCTGCCTCATCTCTCCAGCACAACAACATCTGCAACATCCACGAAATCGGCGAGACGCTGACGGGCAACACTCCGCCTCTACCATTGAACTGAGAAAGCTATGAGTCGACCATTGCGAAGCAAAAGGAGGAGAGTATCTCCCTCGAGCATTCACGACAGCGTCTATGCATTTCGCAACGCACGGGTTCTTCTGACAGCCTACGAGCTCGATCTGTTTACCGCGCTAGAGGATGAGCCGAAGACATCGGCAGAGGTTGCACGCCTCCTGCGAACGGACGAGCGAGCGACCGACAGGCTGATGGATGCCCTCTGCGCAATGGGATTCCTCAAGAAGAGCAAGGGGAAGTTCTCCAACACGCCGCTCACTGCTCGCTTTCTGGTGAAAGGGAGACCGGATTATATGGCGGGTCTCATGCATTCGGTCAGCCTTTGGAGAACCTGGAGCACCCTCACCGACGCTGTTCGTTCCGGGACGTCGGTCGTCGTGCGCGGAGAAGTGAATGAGCGTCGGGAGGATTGGCTGGATGCCTTCATCGCTGCAATGCACGCGCGGGCGTTCAAGCAGGCGCCGGCTGTCATCAAGCTCCTTGACCTGAGAGGCGTGCGGCGCGTGCTCGACGTCGGCGGCGGATCGGGAGCATTCTCCATGGCATTCGTCCGGGCCAAGAAGGATATTCACGCCGTCGTGTTCGACCTTCCAAATGTCATTCCGTTGTCTCGCAAGTACATCGACGGGGAGCATCTCTCCGACAGGATCAGTACCTCCGTGGGGGATTACACAACCGACTCGCTTGGCAGCGGTTTCGATCTGGCGTTTCTTTCGGCCGTCATTCACAGCAACTCTGCCGAAGTCAACAAGCAGCTCTTCAGGAAAGTCGCCGACGCTCTGAGCCTCAACGGGCAGATTGTCGTTCAGGATCACATCATGAGCGAAGATCGGACAGCCCCGGTCGCCGGTGCACTCTTCGCACTCAATATGCTGGTCGGCACGAAAGCCGGCGACACGTACACGGGATCGGAAGTCCGGGCCTGGATGGAGGAGGCAGGGTTCAAGAATATTCGGAGAAAGGCCAGTCCGCTTGGGACGGACTTGATGATGGGAAGGAAGAGGAAAGTCATCCAGTCGTTGGGCAGATGATCCGACGGCCAGATGGCGCAGATCACCCGAGGAACAAATGAATCGCGTTCAACTGATCCTTTGACTACACTTTTGAGCAACCAATGGAGTGACTCCGGCTGGGTCACAAGAGGAGAAGTAATCGACTCACAGAAAGGAGTAACCGCTATGGCAAAGAAAGCGCTCAAAGACGTACGGTTCGCCACGGTCGGGAGCATCATGAAGAAGAACATCGTCTCCATTGATGGTAAGGAAACCGTGGCGGATGCAGTCAAGTTGATGAAAGACAGAAGGGTCTCCAGCCTGCTGGTGAATCGAAGAGGCAAGGAGGACGCCTGGGGAATCATGACGCGCAAGGACGTCGTGAACAAGATCGTCGACCCCGGGAAAAACCCGAAGGAGGTCAAGGTCTTCGAAATCATGACCAAACCGCTCGTCACGGTCTCTCCCGGCCTGGCACTGAAATACTGTGCCCGCCTTTTCCACCAAGCCGGCATCAGAAGGGCACCCGTCTTCGATGGCAAGGAGATCATCGGTATCGTCAGCAACACCGACATTTTCAATGCTATGTGAGCATGACGACCACTTCACGCAAGAGTGAGTTGGTATCTTCTGTGGGGAATGCGTTGACCCAGCCAGGTTGCTCTTAACGAGATCCGTGATCGAGTCATCGGATGATCATCAAGAGGTCAGGGTAAGGGCAGGCAGGGAGGTAGCATCGTCACGAGGATCTATTCTCTCACCCCTGGGTGCGCTTCTTCGAGGGATTGAGCGAGTCAGTTGTTCTCAGGCTCGTAGTCCAAAGGGAGCGCATCTGCCATACGCTTCCAGGCCCAGTAGCCGTAAACCCTCGTAGGAAATTGTTCGTTGATCAATCCGTTCTGAGTGATGGTGACCGCGTAGTAGTTCAGCGTCAGCCACGAGATCTGTCTGGTTGTACCCCCCCTCCGCAGAAGATTAAATCCGGCTTCCACAGCGTCGTCGTATTCCACTTCGAGATAGTGGTTGAAGCGGAGACTCTTCTCATACTCTCGGGGGAGATCGGTCAGGATTTCGCCTTCCTTAACGGGTTGCTTGCTGATAAAGAGCTCGGGCGCCAGGCTACTAACGAGGTAGATGGTGAAACCGTTCTCCGCCAGTTGTTTGTGGAACAATGAGACGAGGAAATGGCGGGGAGATCCCTTGAACGCTCGCATCCGATTCTCTTTCCATTCTGCCTGCTGGGCGGCGGAGGAGGGCTTGAGCTCGGTGAATCTGGGCATCCCCTCGACGGTCATCACATCATTCAGGACTTTGAATGTCTTGAGCAAGAATTCGATGTGGTATCCGAGAGACAGGTTCTCGATTGCGAGCGGTCGGCGGGCCGTCGCCTCGAGGTCATCAGGCCCATCCGATTTGAGGTCCAGAACTTCCGGGTTGACGATGTCGCATTGCCTGGCATTTCGAGTCGTGCCGATGAAGAGTTCATCGAACCTTTGAAGATTCTTCCTCCAGATCGCTTGATCGGACGCAGCGACGAGCACTTCTCCCAGCTGCACGATCGTTGGCGTCAACCGGATCTCCAGCTTCTGTATTCCAGCAGCCGTCACGCGCGTGCGAAACGAGTAGACGGCGTAGCCGAGTCTCGAGGCGATGATTTCGTAAGTGCCGAGGGGGATATTGCGGATTTCGAAGTTTCCGCTCTCATCCGTGCTGCGACCGAGCGTCGTGTTGACGAGAAAGACGTTGACGCCGAAAAGCGGTGCTGACGTGGAGTCGTCAACCACTTTACCGGAGATCGCGGCGTGGGGAGTCTCTTGACCGGATGCGCTGAGAACGAAGAACAACATTCCCAACAATCCACAAACAAATGCTTTCATGAGAGACTTTGACTGCACGGTTCTCTGCCTGCTAGATGCCGAACAACATGCGTATTGTCACAATGAATATATGCATCAGGATCGCTCCGCGCAAGCGAGAGTTCCTCTCGAAGGGCCAATTTAAGCTGAAATGAGTCCTCCTGAGTCGCACGAACAAGCATCCTCAGACGGGGAATCGATCACCCACGCGATCGTAGTCTCAGAACTCAGTTCGAATTTGCCCCTGTCGAACGTGGCGCTGCGAACAAGACGATTGTAATAGGAATTAGTCGCGAAAAGAGGTATATTGAATGTGTCGCTACAGGCGACCACCGCATCCGTGCATTGAGCATCGGAGGCGGATCACGAGACTCGCTCTCTGATGACAAGAAGCTAAGATTTTGCTGGGAAGAACTTCGTGACTTGCACACCACCGGGTGTGCGTTCGCGGGTTCAGCAGGGTTCGACACTCCGCACTCCTACCATCTGCAGCCGCTTTCCATCCTACGCAGCGCGTTTCATCATTCGTTCCATTTTTTCATAAGGATTTTTTTCATGCCTTTTTCAAAACTCGGTCTTTCAGACCAGCTCGTGCAGGGCATTCTTGCCACGGGCTACACGGCTCCCACCGCCATCCAGACGCACGCGATTCCTCTGGCTGTTGCCGGCCGGGATGTCATCGGCTGTGCCCGCACGGGGACGGGGAAAACCGCCGCATTTGTGCTTCCCTTGCTTCACCATCTCACGAAGAACTCCGGCCACCACTCAACTCGCCACATCAGGGCACTGGTTCTCACACCGACACGCGAGCTCGCCCAGCAGGCGGAAGATTTCATCACCAGCTACGGCCGCTTCACATCGGTCCAGAGCCTCGCCGTCTTCGGAGGCGTCAGTATGGACAATCAGGTGAAACGCCTGCGACGGGGCGTCGACATCGTCGCGGCGACGCCGGGCCGGCTCATCGATCACCTCAATCGGCGGACCGCCGACCTTTCACGTGTCGAGGTCCTCGTGCTTGACGAAGCAGACAGGATGTTCGACATGGGCTTCATCAACGATGTCCGCACCATCATTGCCCATCTGCCGGCCAAGCGGCAAACGCTCCTCTTCTCTGCAACAATGTCAAAGGAGGTCAGAGCTCTCGTTGCATCGATTCAGAAGAATCCCGAGCTGATCGAGATCGGCGAACAGCGCCATCCCGTCGAAACGGTCCGACAGCATTTCTACAGCGTCGAGCAAGAAACAAAGCTGGGCCTGCTGCTTCACGTCCTGAAAACTCAGCCGATGGAGAGCGTGCTGGTCTTTTCGCGGACGAAGCACGGGGCTGACAAGATCTCGCGCCGCCTGGAAAGAAACGGCGTGAAGTCCATCGCGATCCATGCCAACCGGACGCAAGCACAACGCCAACATGCGCTCGCCGGATTCAAGCGGGGGCACTACACGGTCCTTGTTGCGACCGACATCGCCGCACGCGGCATTGACGTCGAAGGGATCTCCCACGTGATCAACTACGACACGCCCGCGTTTGCGGAGGATTACATTCACCGCATTGGCCGGACGGGACGGGCCACAGCGACGGGCGACGCCATTACGTTTGTCTCGCATCAGGAACGGGATCATCTTAAAAAGATTGAACATTTCGTCGGGAGGAAGTATGAGCTGAAGCAATATCCCGGCTTCGACCATGCGCAAAGTGATCTTGCGGCTCCTGCCAGCGGGGGAGGTCACGGAAAAAGGGAAGAGCGATCGGTTCTTCACCACAGAACCGGCTCTCGCACCTCACGCGTCGTCCCCCAGCATCGGAACCGTCGCTGGGACCGCAAGAATCGTCCGTCGCCCGGTACTGGCAGCCAAAGGGACGCGAAGAAGCAGCGTCCTGGATCTGCCTCAACTGCATCCGAAGGCAATGACTGGCGCAAGCTCATTGCTAGCGTCGACGAGGAACGGAGCGGGATTGGAAAGAAACTGAAGCGGTTTTTCAAACGCGCCTGAGTACCTGGAGGCAAAGAGAAATCCTCATGGGTGAAAGCCCGTGAGGATTTTTCGTTTTGCGCCGCACCGTCAAATCAAGCCACCTTTTTCCCCGCCGATGGAGGTTTGCTTGTCTTTCACTGTAAACTGCGTTAGCTTTATCTTTGTGCGCCGAGATCTCTCAGATTACGTTCTGTGATCATCATAGAAGAACTGAAGTATGAAATTGCGTCTGGTGATAGGTCTGTCGGTCGGAGCAGTGTTGATCGTCTCGGCGTACTTCCTCCTCTTCCGCAACCCGGATGACGATTTGCGGACCCAGGCTCGGTCTGCGAACGCCGTGGGTGGGCAAAAGTCGGAGGCTGTGCGACTGGCTGAATTGTATGCTCAGGCGGTGATGCGAGCGTATGCCATCGATGGTCTCTTCCACGAGGTCTACTCCCCCGGTTGGGAGGGCGCGAACGGAGCGATCGGCGACGCCTATCTCTTTGCTGCTAACCACGATTCGAGTCTTCTGCGTCTGTACACCTCCGTGTACGATCCGCGGCAGATGTTCAACGGCACGTGGGTGGATGACCGCGCGTGGATCTGCCTGGCGGAACTGTACTGGTGGAATTTCACGGGAAGGAAGAACAGGGCGTGGGTTGAGGATGCGAAGCAGCGGTACCTGGAGGTGCGGGCCGAGGGGAGACTTTCAAACCACGAGGGCTTCTGGAGTTGGTACAACTGGTCTCCCAAGGCAAAGGTCAAGGACACCATCATCACGAACAGCAACACGAACGAGATGGTGAATGTGGCGTGCTGGCTTTACGAGGCGACGCGGGAGCAGCGGTTCTACCGAGACGCGGTCCTGGCCTGGAACGGCGATTCGAGATACCCCGGCATTGAAAAGCAGTTCTACCGGGGGAATGGGAAGTGGGAGGGGAAGCCGGGGAGGGCTGCATTTGGCAAGCAGCTTCCCTGGGAAGGGGCATCGTACTGTTCCATCGGCGCGGCGATGTACAGGATGACAGGCGATGAGAAGTACAAGAGGATCGTCGTTGCCACGGCGAAACGAATGATGGATCCCGCCACCGGATGGGTTGACCCTCAGGATTTCTATCAACTGCGGATGGACGGGAATGGAGCCTTCGTGAATTTCATTCTCGATGCCTATCTGATCGCTCCCGATGAGCTTGCCGACATTCCAGACAAGGTCGAGAAGATGCTGGACCATGTCTGGACCAACCATCACGGGAACGCGACGGTCATCCTGCACCGTTTTCGAGATGACGGCATCCGGAACGGCTGGAACCCGTTCGGAGGGGAGGATGGATACGGTGTCGACGAGGTCGGTACGGTCCACGCGCAGTCGCAGGCCGTACGCGCGTTCGGCATCTTTGCCTACGTTCTCTCCGAGAAGCTGCGCAAGTCGGAGGGAGGCACCGGGAACGCGGGTGGAAAAACCGTGAATCGCTGAACCTTCGGGTCAGTAACCCCACGTGTAGGTCGACCTGCCCGCCATTTGTGATCCGCACTGGCAGGCGGGAATGTCATTTCGACCATGTTGAGCTCCAAGTATCGCTGGCTCTTGACAGCTCTCGGATTTCCTCTCATGGTCAATGGTGCTTTTTGGAGAGCCTCGCGAGTCCGAGTCTCGTGTAGTATTCAGATCGAACGAGCAGGGGATCGCCAGCTGCACTCGACGCAAAGTTAGGATCTCCGTGTGGCGCCGGCTATTCTCCGTTCACAGGAAAAGGTCTAAGCGATCAGCCGGATCGACCTTTCTTGAATGGCTTCTGCGTCAGGTTCCGTCCCACCACCCTCGTCGGAGCGGAATTCTCTGAGGTCTGCGCTCTCTGATCGCGTTTGATTTTCTTGTCTTTGATTGTCAGGTCTCCGGTTGCTTTTCGTCCAGTACTCCCGTAGTTTTGGAGAGCGAAATACAACCAGCAAGATAGTCAGACAGCTTTGGGATTGTCCGGTCATCAACCAAGTGAGGTAACCCATGCGTCGCGTCGTATTCCTCGGAACAATTCTCATCACCGCCACAGTTTTCTTCACGTCAGGATCCGATCTGCGAGCTCAATGTAAGCAGGAAGGCAGCTCGGTTGTCTGCCGCGATGTCCGGTTTCAATTTCTCACTCCGTCGCTTGTCAGGATGGAGTTTTCGCACTCCGGCCAATTCACAGACGCCCCGACGGCCGTTGTGCTCAAACGCCGCTGGAAGCAGACAGAGCTCCAAGTCTGGGGGGACAAGCAGTGGCTTGTCGCCAAGACATCGGAGATGATTCTCCGGTATCTTATCAATTCGGGCCCATTCAACAAGGATAATCTTCAGATCACGTGGAAAGAAGGGGCACGCAGGATCACCTGGACGCCGGGGGACTCCGATCGAGCGAACCTCGGCGGGATTCTGTACTCGCTCGACGGCTTGCGGAGAGACCGCTTGCCGAACGTTGAGCCTGGCATCCTCAGTCGAAGTGGCACCTTCCTTCTAGACGACAGCCGGACACCAGTATGGGATCGATCATCCGGCTGGATCGTTCCTCGCAAAGGACAGGGGAATCAGGATCTGTACTTCTTCGCCTATGGAAAGGACTACGGACAAGCGCTGAAACTGTTCGCGGAGCTGTGCGGTGACGTTCCGATGATCCCCCGCTACACCCTCGGTTCCTGGATCACCGATCTCAACTATGAGTACCTTCCCGGAGCGGAGATGGTGGACAAGTATCAGTACACGGAGAAGGATGTGAGGAAGATTGTGGAGCGATTCCGGACCGAGGGCATTCCGCTCGACATCCTCGTGCTCGATTACGCATGGCATCGGTTTGGATGGAAGGGAGGGTATGACTGGAGCCCTATTTTTCCGCAACCGAAGGAGTTTCTCGACTGGGCGCACGGGAATGGCCTGAAGGTCTCGCTCAACGATCATCCCGGGTACGGCAAGGAGAGCGTCCTCTCCGACGAGGACAGTCACGCGCCGGCCGTCCGAGCCGACTTGCGTCTGCCTCTGCCGGAGAAGCCCACGTACACTCTTGACCTCGCGACGACGTGGAAATTCCGGACCGACCCTGCAGACAGCGGCGTGAAGGGTCAATGGTTTGCGTGGGACTACAAGGATGACGGATGGGCCAAGATTCAAGCAGGGAAGCCCTGGGAGGATCAGGGATACCTCGGCTATGACGGAGTTGCCTGGTATCGTCAGGTCATTCACATCCCCGTGAGCGGGCGGCTCGGCCCTCTGTACGTGATCTTCGGCGGCGTCGATGACGAGTATGACTTATACATCAACGGTACCAAGATCGTGCACTACGGCTCGACGAACAACAGCGTCTTCAATACCGTCACCTCTACGGATGCCAGCGGGGCTCTCCGGAGAGGCGAGGATAATCTGATCGTGCTTCGAGTCAACGACTGGGGTGGAGGCGGCGGAATCACTTTCGCCCCATTCATGATCGCGGATAAGCCCCCGGCGACGGGCATCCGGTTCAACCTGACGAATCAAAAGGAAGCGCAGGTCTTCATGAGTGTTCTGCATCGCCCGTTAATCGATCAAGGAGTAAATTTCTGGTGGGTCGATGGCGGCCGGGGATCGAGTGAGATGGAGGGATTGAACGGTCAGATGTGGACAAACCGGATCTTCTACGACTATGCCGAGCAGCATACGAAGAAGAGGGGCTTCATCTTCAGCCGCTACGGCGGCTGGGGGAGCCATCGCTACCCGGCGTACTTCACGGGTGACACATACTCCCAGTGGGAAGTGCTCGCCTACGAAGTCCCGTTTACCGCTCAAGGCGGAAACGTTCTCATGCCCTACATCACCCACGACATCGGCGGCTTCATCGGTCCCAATATCAGCTTCGATCTGTACGCCCGGTGGGTCCAGTTCGGAGTCTTCAGCCCGTTCCTCCGCCTGCACTCCGCACACGAGAACCCTCAGGAAGGGAACGTCAGAATGCCGTGGACGTACGGTGAACGGGGGATCGAGATGGCGAAGAAGTTCTTCCGCCTCCGCTACAGCCTCATTCCGTACATCTACACCTACACTCGAGTGGCGCATGATGACGCGCTTCCGATCGTGCGACCGCTGTATCTGGAATATCCGACGTTGGACAAAGCGTACGACTATCCCGGCGAATATTTCTTCGGCAAGGAGATGCTCGTGGCGCCTGTGACGGATTCGTCGGGTTCCAAAGAAATCTATTTACCTCCCGGCGACTGGGTCGACTACTTCACCGGCGAGCAGTTCCAGGGGAATCGGGTTGTTCGCGGGCAGTATCCACTCGATCGCCTGCCGGTCTTTGTGAAGGAAGGATCGATCATCCCGACGCAGCGCGATCTTGCTTACTCCGACCAGAGGCCGCTCGACACGCTCATCGTCGACGTCTACGGGCCAAGCCCGGCGAAATTCCAGCTCTACGAGGATGACGGGATCAGTCTGGACTATCGGGCGGGAAAGTCGGCGTGGACGCCGCTCGCGTTTACGAAGAGCTCCGGTAAGGGGTACCAATTCACGATCGGCCCGACGAAGGGGGCGTATTCCGGCCAGGTGAAAGCTCGAGCGTACGAACTTCGGTTCCACGGTCTCGCGCAGCCTCGATCCGTCACTGCGAATCAACGCGCCGTGAATGCGGACGCCAAGGCTGAAGAGCGGTGGTCCTGGGACAGTGCCAAGACATTGGTGACAGTCGTTCTGCGGTCTTACGACATACGGAAACCGCTGAGTGTGGTTATCCATTGAGGCTTATGGGGACTGTGGGTATCGCGTGAGCGATCATCGCA
>Ga0315281_10013192_pt1 | contig 11198 bp, 10 predicted proteins | sample YL17G07_0_MG_FD_204540 | JGI IMG/M metagenome (GOLD analysis project Ga0315281, IMG submission 204540) | Sediment microbial communities from Yellowstone Lake, YNP, Wyoming, USA - YL17G07_0 | ecosystem: Environmental > Aquatic > Freshwater > Lake > Sediment | place: USA: Wyoming | collected... | reverse complement strand
GAATAAGGCATCCGTACCCGAACCAGAGGCTTTGCGTCAACCATCCGAGGTAGGAGCCGTATGAGGTAGTACCTCACGTACGGATCTGTGCGGGGGGCAACCGGCAACAGTTGTCCCTACCGCGATGACAATATCTCGGTCGTATTGGTAGGACTTTGATATTCCGGGAAATGTCATATTGACATAATGTCGAAAGTACGGTATTGTGGATACAGGAACCATGGAGGTGACACATGCTAATTGCTATCGACAAACGGGGCAGCATCAACCTGCCCGCAGCGATCCGAAAAAAAATGAAACTCGAATCCGGCTGCTATCTCGACATGGAAGTGATGGAGGGCGGGACGATTGTCCTCAATCCGGTTGCGGTTTATCCCACAGTGCAGTTAAACGAGGAGGGTCTGAAAAAACTGCAGGAAGCCAGAAAGAGCGGCAAAACAGAGATGCCTGAATGGTTGAAGAAGGAAATCAAACATGCCAAAGCTGACGCCAAGTAAGTTTTTCCTGAAAGACCTTGACCGGATGAAGTCCGATAAACAACTCTTGAAGAAGATTGTAAAGACGCTCGCCTTCCTCGAAACGAATCCCCTGCATCCCGGACTGCACATCGAACGAATTGTCAATGATCCTACAGCCTGGTCGGCCCGGGTCGATAAGAGTATCCGGCTTTCTTTCGAGCCGCAAAAACGACATGTATCCGGCAACCCCGATTGGTCGGGAGAAATTATACTTCTGCGTTTACTCGATCACGATGACCTTTATAAGCACCCGAGATAACGCGCGCGAGCGTGATTCGTAAGGTCTGTTTCAATCAATTGCCCCCCGCCCTCTCCCGCAGCAAAAGTTGGCGCCTTTAGGCGAGGGGCGAGGGAGTTTTCATCCTCTCCCCAGCGTGGGAGAGGAACGAGGTGAGGGGGCGGTTGCAGTTTGTCGAGAGACCCATCCTCACCCCCAGCCCTCTCCTTGAAGGAGAGGGTGCTAAAGGAGCTTGCATGAAAGGATTTTCAAGCGCCGTTGATGTATCCTGGCAAATTGCCGTTGGGGAAGCATCGGCGGCAGGATCGCAATTTATTGAGAAGGAACATGTTGTCATCGGGATATTGAGCCTGCCGAAGGTTGCTGCGGGTGCGCCTGATGATATGAAGCTGGACCGCAAGCAGTGGAATTCAGTCCGGGCGGAATGGGCCGCGCTCAACGACGTCTTCAGCTCAGTTTCTCTAAATCCCACCAGTTATCGCCGTGAATTGAGAAAAAAGCTCGGCAAAGGATCTCATAATCATCATACCGAAAAAGTCATCCATCGTAGCCCGGAATGCAAGGCATTCTTCAAGATTGCCGATGCTCTTTCACGAGATTCCAACGAACTTTCAGCATTGTATCTGCTGGCAGCTATTGTGGGGGAGCCGGGTGCGGCGTTAGGCGGCCTACTAACCGCGAATAATATCAAGCCTTCTGAACTTAAAAAGATGCTTATCGAGCGGGCTGCTCAGGGGTTCAAGGTGCCGGTTGAAGAAGGTCCGCAAGAAGACAAGCCGAAATCTTTCCTTAACAAATACGGACACGACTTGAGCCAGCTTGCATCAGAAGGGAAGCTCGGTCCTTTTGTTGGTCGGCGCGACGAACTGCTGCAGGTTGTCCAGACTTTGGCCAGAAACACGAAAAATAATCCCGTGCTGGTGGGGGAAGCGGGCGTAGGCAAGACCGCAATCGTGGAAGCCTTGGCCCTGCGCGTGAAGGATAATAAGGTGCCCGACTTCCTGAAAGGGAGCCGGATCATCGAGTTGAACATGGGCGTTCTGGTTGCCGGAACGTCGTACCGGGGCGAGTTTGAGGAACGGTTGACTAAAATCATCAAGGAAGCTACGGCGCAAAAAGAGGTTGTCCTCTTTATCGATGAAATTCACACGCTCATCGGCGCAGGCAAGTTGAGCGGTGGCATGGACGCGGCACAGATTCTCAAACCAGCTCTTGCCAGGGGTGATCTGCGGTGCATCGGCGCGACCACTATCTCAGAATATCGCAAGCACATTGAATCCGATCCCGCGCTTGAGCGCCGATTTGAAAAGGTGCTGGTGGAGGAACCGTCTCGTGATGAATGCATCGAGATGCTTAAAGGCCTTCGCGTCAAGCTTGAAAAACATCATGGCTGCCTGATAGACGATGAGGCCATTGCCAGCGCAGTTGATCTCTCTATTCGATTCGACTACGAGCATCGCTTGCCGGACAAGGCAATTGATCTGCTCGACCGGGCGGGTGCACGTGAACAAGCGCCGCGCCTGACAATGATTGGGCGGCCGGACGACATGGGGAAGATCAATGCGCAGTCTATTGCTGAAATGCTGGCCGTTAAGGTCGGGATTCCCAAAGATGTCATATCCGGTCACTTGAGCGGGAACTTTAAAGCGCATCTGCAAGGGCTCGGTGAACGGCTGAAAAAACGAGTTATCGGCCAGACTGAGGCTATCGATAAGGTTTCTCAGCGGTTGATCACGGTTTACACCGGCATATCTTCTCGTAAGGGTCCCCTGGCGGTATTGTTGTTCCTTGGGCCTTCCGGCGTGGGTAAGACCGAGCTTGCCAAATCACTGGCCTATGAACTGTTCGGCAGCGACAATGCCATGATCCGGCTGGATATGTCTGAATACCGGGAGGAGCATAGCACGTCAAAACTGATCGGTTCGCCTCCCGGCTATGCCGGTTACGACGAGGAAGGGCAGCTTACCGGCAAGCTGCGGACAAAACCCTATTCGATCCTGTTGCTTGATGAAGTTGAGAAGGCGCACCCCAAGGTCTTTGACCTGTTTCTGCAATTGTTCGACGAAGGCCGAATTACCGATGCAAAGGGCAGGACGGTCGATGCAAGCAACTGCATCATAATTCTTACGTCCAACATCAGACCGACCAAAGAAAAACGGCTTGGCTTCGGTGCAAAGGACGACGCGCCGCAGAGTGACGACATCCCGGAATTGAAACAGTTCTTCCGTCCTGAACTACTCAACCGGATAGACGAACAGATATTGTTCAACGCTCTTGACAGGGACGATATTCAGCGAATACTCGCGCCGATGTTGACAACGCTATGCCAGCGTTTGAACGACCAGCATAATATCAGTCTGGAGATCGACGACCAGGTAAGAGCATTGCTGATAGAGAACGGCTATAAGCCGGAGTTCGGTGCGCGCGAACTGAGGCGGACGGTTGAGCGGCTGCTTGAGGCTACGCTTGCGGAGAAACTGTTATCGCATGAAAAGGGAACCTCTTCCGTTACATGGAAAGTAGTGCGAGCGGATGATGGAATTAAGATCGAGGTTTATCAGGACTAACGCATTGTTGAAAAAGGGGTCGGGCGGCGCTGGGTGATTGCTCGCGAACCCGTTATGATTTGTTGTCTTGCTTGAACCGCTCCACCGCATTACGGGCGATCAGAACACTTCCTTCAGCTTCCTTCACAGTCCATCATGACATCTATTACGTTGCGTTGATATTCTGCATTTCCCTCTTGAACTCAGAAGTGAAGTGGAACTTGATCTCCGGGTAGGCCTCGATCATATTCCGCAGGACCCAATCCGATTCAGCGAGAAACACGATATTGCCGTCCTTGTCCGTGGCAATTCGGTCCGACTTGAATCTGCGGAATTTGTCCATTTCCTTCTCGTCGCCCGCGGTGATCCAGCACGCCTTGTAAATTTTCATCGGTTCGAACCTGCAGGCCGCGTTGTACTCGTGCTCAAGCCGGTACTGGAGCACGTCGAACTGGAGCTGGCCCACCGTGCCGACGATCCTGCGGTTGCCCTGCCGTTGGGTGAAGAGCTGGGCCACGCCCTCGTCGGTAAGCTGCTCGATGCCCTTTGCAAGTTGTTTCGATTTCGAAGGGTCGAGGTTCACGAGCTCCCTGAACACCTCGGGCGAGAAGGTCGGGATGCCCTGGAACATGAGCTTTTCGCCCTCGGTGAGCGTGTCGCCGATCTTGAAATTGCCGGTGTCATAGAGGCCGATCACATCGCCGGGGTAGGCCTCGTCAATAATGCTCTTGCGCGCCCCCAAAAAACTCGCCGGGCTGGTGAACCTGATATTTTTACCCAGGCGCACGTGAAGGAACATCTTGTTCCGCTCGAACTTGCCCGAGCAGACGCGGATGAAGGCAATGCGGTCGCGGTGCCGGGGATCCAGGTTCGCGTGAATCTTGAACACGAAGCCGGTGAAAGCCGCTTCGTCGGCGTTCACGATGCGCTGGTCGGTGGGCCTGCCGCCGGGCGTGGGTGCGAGCTCGGTAAAGGTGTCCAAAAGCTCCTTGACGCCGAAGTTGTTGATGGCGCTTCCGAAGAACACCGGCGCAAGGTCGCCGCGCAGGTAGGCATTGACGTCAAAGGGGTTGTGCGTGCCTACGATCAACTCCACGTCCTCCCGGAGCTGCGCCGCATAGTCGCCCAGCCGCTGCTCGAGGACAGGGTCGTCGATGCCCTGGATCTCGAGCACGTCGTTCTCGACCCTGACGCCGCCGGGCCGGAAGAGGTAGAGGCTGTTGTTGTAGAGATTGTACACGCCCTTGAACGAGGTCCCCATGCTGATGGGCCATGAGAGCGGCTGGACCTTGATATTCAGCTTTGTTTCGAGCTCATCCAGAAGTTCGAAGGGGCGCTTGCCCTCGCGGTCAAGCTTGTTCACGAAGATGATGACAGGCGTTTTGCGCATGCGGCAGACTTCCATAAGTCGCAGGGTCTGTTCCTCCACGCCCTTGACACAGTCTATGACGAGGATGACGCTGTCCACGGCGGTGAGCGTTCGGTAGGTGTCCTCGGCGAAATCCTTATGGCCCGGCGTGTCGAGCAAATTGATCTTGAGCCCGTTGTAGTCGAAGCCCAGGACCGACGTTGCCACCGAGATGCCGCGCTGGCGCTCGATATCCATGAAGTCCGAGGAGGTGCTCTTCCTGATCTTATTCGACTTGACCGCGCCCGCCACCTGGATCGCGCCGCCGAAGAGCAGGAACTTCTCCGTCAGGGTGGTCTTTCCCGCATCCGGGTGACTGATGATGGCGAAGGTCCGTCGCTTGTTTATTTCGTCTGTGTAGTCCATTGTCTTCCTGTTCCGCGCCCCCGGACCCATTGACCCTGGCCCCAGGAAAGCTCTGCAACATAACAACTGGACGTTACAAAGTCAAGGATTTCTTGAGCTTTGGGGCGATCCGCGGGAGGTCACGGCAGGCCCTTTTCGCCGTGATACGCCGCGCTGATGACCTTGTGTGTTTCAGCGGCCAGGTCTTTCCGCGACTGCCGGGGATGCGCCTCGAGGACCTTGAGGGGGACGAGCTCCACGTCGATGGATGTGAGCGACAGGAATCGGAGGAAGTGTTTTAAAAAGGTCACTCCGCCATAGTAGAAGACAAGGTCGCGGTTGTCGGGCGCAACGCGCTTATTGTTCACGCGGTTGTAGCAAAGGCAGATCGGGAGGATATCGGCCCGCGTCAGGACGGCGGCGGCAAAGAGGGCGTTTTTAAAGGGCTGCACGCGGTCGCCATTCGATGTAGTGCCTTCGGGAAAGAGCGCCACGGGCAGGCCCTGGCCGAGCGCCGCGGCAATGTCCTCGAGCTCGCGTTTCAGTCCCGACGGCCTTCTACGCTCTACAAAAATACTGCCACTGAGCCGGGCCAGCGCGCCGAGCAGGGCGGTGTTCTTCAATTCAACGGAGGTGATGAACACCGAAGGAACGAGCGAGGAAATGACAAGGACGTCGATATAGGAAAGATGATTCGCCACAATGAGGCGCGCGTCGCTGGTTTCGTGGATGCGTTCTCCATGTTTCACGCGCACGCGTACGTTGAACAGAAAGAGCGCTGCTCGCGCAAAGCCCGAGGTGGTCCGTATTGCGGCAACACGTTTCGTTTTCTGATGAACGGGGAGCAGGCGGATGATGCCTGACATTAAAAGATATAAGAGGAGAAGGGGGATGAGCCCCGCTCCCTTGAGCAGTGTTCGCATAACGCGTGTTGTTGCTCCTGATTCGCGGACTATTCCAAAGTGGTCCTCCGTCAAAATCGCTGGTTGCGATTATTGCATACGGCGCCGCCATTTTCAATGGAAAAACGGCTGTATGAGGTTATGTCAGCTCCGACCCGCATCCCTGATTTGTCCTTGACTGCGCCAAGATTTTTGTATAAACTCCTTTCGTATCGTATGCGCGTATCCGCAGCGCCCTGTCCGCTTGTAATCCAGATGAGCGGAACTTCGGGAACGGCAAACGATACGGATCCAAATTCTATCCATGAAAGAGGGAAATCGGATGAAGACATTGCTCGCACTCATGTTTGGCGTTTTCAGTATTTTGATCACCGGCAATCAGGCCTTTGCAAGCGCCGGTTTCTCAGAGCGAGAATACGCCACCGGCGATGACCCGTCCATCGTGGTCAACCGACCCGTCAATATCCAGGGCTTGACCGGACTGCTCATCACCAACTCAGCTTACACGCAGAGCAAGGGCGGCATGGTTATCGGGTTCTCCGCCACCGCGGAGAACAGCTCCAAGCCCAATTTCAGTATAATACAGGGGATTGCCACGGTCACCGGAGGCGTCACGGACAGAATCGAACTCGGGGTAAAAACGAAAGTGATTGCGACCAATATCGGTAGTTCGGATACACGCAGGACCGGCGCCGGCGATGCCGATCTCCTGTTCAAGTGGAGAATATCATCAGAGGGAGAAACGCTGCCCGCAATGGCCGTTGGTCTGGCGTACACGCTGCCGACCGGGGAATCCACAAAGGGGCTCAGCGAAGTAAAACGGGAGGGCCTTCGGCTGATGGTGATCGGCACATCCGAGAAAGAGATGCCTGGAGATTATGTCTTTGGTCTCTATTTTGAGGGGCAGATTGTCTTTATCGATCAGCTGCGACGGCCGGCCGACACCCTCTATGCCGATAAATACGGCGTCCTAAACGCCGGAGTGCTTTTCCCGCTTGTCGACGATCGCCGGTTGCAGGCGATCGTGGAATATAATCAAGTGGTCAAAAAGGACACGGTGACCTTGTACAACGAGAACTCAACGGCAGTGATGCCGGGTTTGAGATACGTTACACCGAACCTGAATATCAGTCTTGGCGTACAGTTTCTCCGCAAGGACCAGACGGACACCGAGAACGATAATCGATATGTAGGAACAGTAAGCTACAAATTCTAAATCCTCCTCTGGACGGAACGAACGGTTTTTTAAACCTGATGGGCCCGTCAGTGCCTTGCTTTGTGCGTGTATCGGCGCCTTACCCTTCCGAAGAAACAAGAAAAACCGGTTTGTTTTTATGCTTCCCTGTTCATACTAATGCAAAGCCGCAGGCGCGGAGCATGGGTCCGTGACGGCGCAAAAGCAGCAAAGGTCGGCGTGCTTTTTCCGGCAAGGCGTGTCTTTTTGTCTTGCCTGAGTCGTTATCGTTGAAGGAACGGAAATGCTGAATAAATTACTGCTCATCACCCCGCCGTTTACCCAACTCAACACCCCTTATCCGGCAACCCCGTACTTGAAAGGCTTTTTGAAACTGCATGGGTATGATGTCCTGCAGGTTGATCTCGGTATTGAATTGATCAACAGGATCTTTTCGCGGGAAGGCCTTGAACAACTTTTCCACGTTGTTAAGAAGCAGAACAAGCGTCTGTCTCAAAACGCGCTTCAGATCATACACAATGAAGATAATTATGTGCAAACCGTGGGTCAGGTAATGAATTTATTGCAGTACCGGGACAATACGCCGGCACAGCTCATTTGTAATGAGACTTTTTTACCAAGGGCCTCCAGATTCGATCAATTGCCCGATCTGGAATGGTCGTTCGGAACCATGGGGGTGAACGATAAGGCCCGATATTTAGCAACACTGTATATTGAGGACGTCGGCGACCTCATAAAAGAGGCAATAACACCCTATTTTGGTTTCAGCCGTTATGCCGAAAAGCTTGGAAGAGCGGCGCGCTCTTTCGCGCCGCTCGATGCCGCTTTACGCCAGCCGGTCAATATTATTGAGGCATGGCTGCTTGAATTGTTGAAACACCATGTCGTACATGCAGCCCCCGACGTCGTCGGGATAAGCATTCCTTTTCCCGGAAATCTGTACGCGGCGTTGAAATGCGGTCAATTCATCAAGAACAATTTTCACCAGATAAAAGTTGTGGCAGGTGGTGGATTTGTCAATACGGAACTTCGCGAGCTATCAGAGCCGGCAATCTTTAATTATGTGGATTTTATAACCCTCGACGATGGTGAACTTCCTTTGTTGACTCTTCTTGAATATCTTCAAGGAGCAATAGAGGCGGAGGAGCTCAAGAAAACGTTCAGCAGAATAGATGATGAAGTGAAATATATTCATGGCGCCGCGGAAAAAGGACCTTCCCACGCCGAGCTCGGTTGCCCGGATTATTCGGACCTCCCGCTGGACAACTATCTTTCTCTGATAGAAATTGCAAATCCCATGCATCGCCTGTGGTCCGATGGACGCTGGAATAAGCTTACCATCGCCCATGGTTGTTACTGGCGCCAATGTTCATTCTGCGATACCGCCCTCGATTATATCAAACGCTACGATACTGCGCCGGCGCCATTGCTGGTTGATAGGATTGAACAGGTGATCGCCCAAACGGGACAAACGGGTTTTCATTTTGTCGATGAGGCCGCCCCGCCCGCGGTCCTGAAAGAATTAGCGCTGGAATTGCTGAGACGAAAGATCAGTATTTCCTGGTGGGTAAATATCCGCTTTGAACGCGCGTTCTCCGAAGACCTTTGCAGGCTGCTGGCCGCCTCGGGCTGCATTGCCGTGACCGGGGGCCTGGAGGCGGCCTCAGACAGGCTTCTGAAATTAATGAATAAAGGGGTGACCGTCCGCCAGGCCGCCACCGCGTGCCGAAATTTCAGCAAAGCGGGAATCATGGCGCATGCCTATCTGATGTATGGCTTTCCGACACAAACGGAACAAGAGACCATTGATGCCCTGGAGATTGTGCGGCAGTTCTTTCACGAGGGCCTTATACAATCCGCGTTCTGGCACGAATTCACCGCTACCGTTCACAGCGATGTAGGAAGACATCCGGATAAATATCAATGCAGGATCATTGATCATCCTGTTGGGAGGTTTGCCAAAAATGATCTCGTGCACGAAGACCGTATCGGCTGCGGCCCTCACGGGTATGCTCAAGGCCTGAACAAGGCGGTGTACAACTTTATGCATGGTATCGGTACGGACCTCTCGATCAAAGACTGGTTCGATTTTCGAGTGCCCGCGGTTTCAATAAAAAGAAATTATGTGGAACAGGCCATCAAGGAGGCCCCTGTTGTTGACAGCGAAAGGTTAAGGTCCCGGATTCTCTGGCTGGAGAACGCGCCGCAGTACACGCAATACGCTTCGACGAAGAAGGGAAAAAAGGCAAGAAAAGACAAGTTTGTTTTTTATACTAGAACGGATAATTTTGCTTTGTCCACAAGCGCTGAAATAGGGGGGTGGTTACATAACGTATTTAATAAATTTTCCATTCAGAATTCAGAACTATTGTCATTTGAAGAATTGAAACAAGACTTTGAGAAGCATTTTTCTTCTCCTTTTACCTCTTTTCTAAGGTCCAGGGAATGGAAAACCTTGAGAGAAAAAGGATTGCTTTTGGTGTGATCCGTCCGTCGAGCGAGAATATCATAAGACTTCCCTGTCTATGTGTGTCGTCCAAAACACGTTATCTTTTTCCAACTCGTTGATCAAGTCCGCCTGATAGGAGGCGCTGTCGGCCCGAAAACGGGCTATCCGTTTCCCTTTTACCATGCGAGCTTTGCACTGGCGGTAAAAGACCGTGTGTCCTGCGGCAGGCGATTCGTTCCCCTCCCGGATATGGCGGGCTCGAACAGAAACCCCAGCATCGGCATGTATCCTTTATCTCCCTTGTAGGTAAAGTTGGCTTCCGTTTTTTCTCCATCCACCTGCATGGCATCGATATCGAGCGTATAGTCTTTCGCGTTGCCGCGCCGGAGTATTCGATGATTCTCCGTATCGCGGACGCGCCCAAGACCATGCAGACCTGCCTGCTTATTTTTCGGGTCTCCCATACGACGCAGCCAATCTCCGATCGTGTCGGGATCGGGAATCCCTTCTCGTTCCACCAGCTTTAATAGCGGCCCTTCCTGCCTCAACTCTCGCACATCTTCGAGGCTACGACCTCCGCCTTGGAACATCAGAACCAGACTATCCACGAAGGCTGAGGCTTGATATCCGCGGTTGCTGCCCGGACCGGGGAGATACCGGACAACAAGTTCCCGAAGTCCAAGCCCATGGTTGTACTCCGCAAGAAGAGCGAGGCCACCGTGGGCAGTCAGTGCTTCGCTCGTTTTTTCGCTTAGCCTGTTGTTTCAGCGTACCCAACTCGTTTCGGACGACATCCCAAACGATTTTGACATCAATCCCGAAATATTCATGCGTGATCATGTTCCTGAACGCGCGTATTTCCTGCCAGAGCACGTTGGGATACCGTGTTTTGATTTCGTCGGAGATGTTCCTCACCGCCTCTCCGATGATCTCAAGCTCCCGCACCGTAGCGGCAAAAGTCTTACGGTCACCTGCGAAGGTTTTGAGGTCCATATCAACGACAAACGATTCGATCTCCTCGATTGGTTCCACGATGTCCTCAAGATAGAGTTTCTGACTTCTGTCAGACATACACGGTTTCCTTCAGAACGTTATCCCTGACAGCAGGTTTTAGCGCGGATTCGATTCCGAGATAAACCTGCTTGCGCAGATTCTCCCCGAGATAGCGTTGAAGGGCGAAAAATTTTTTGAAGATATGGTCTGTCTCCATCTCCACGCTGATATCAATGTCGCTGTCCTCGCGTTGATCGCCCCTGGCATAGCTGCCAAACAAACCTATTTTGACAACGCCGAAGTTCTGCTCAAGCTCATGCTTATGGGATGACAGGAACCGCAGCACCTCGTCCTTCGTCATTGTTTCTTCCTCCTTGAGTCATTCACGGCATATCGCATAGACTACCGTTAATAGAATATTGAATCTCAGCCTGATGGTCAACGATAAACATGCAAACTAATAAAAAACAAGTAGGGACGTTCGGTAAGCGTTATCGCCGGGCATTTGTAAAGGCTTTAGTTCATCCTTCTATCCAGACTGCGGTACTGAATCGCCTCGGAGATATGTTCCGTCGCGATCTTCTCGCTGCCTTCGATGTCGGCT
>Ga0315281_10013191_pt1 | contig 11199 bp, 11 predicted proteins | sample YL17G07_0_MG_FD_204540 | JGI IMG/M metagenome (GOLD analysis project Ga0315281, IMG submission 204540) | Sediment microbial communities from Yellowstone Lake, YNP, Wyoming, USA - YL17G07_0 | ecosystem: Environmental > Aquatic > Freshwater > Lake > Sediment | place: USA: Wyoming | collected... | reverse complement strand
GGCGTTTCAGAGCTAAGTCAATTTGGCTTTCGTGTTCGGTCAGCTTAGAGAAATACCATTCGCGCGCGGCTTTGTCCATCATTTCCTTGAATGCTGCGCTAGGTTTGTCGGTCATGCTCTATTCCTCCTAGCGTATTCTGCGAGTCGTCGTTCAAAACAGAATTTGGCGTCTTGACATGCATTGAGGCCGAGCAAACACTCGATTGGAATTTGTGATCGGTAACAGGGTTGAAGCATCCAAAGGGGTAAATCTCGAGTTTCTTGAAGTCTCTGCTCCTTCTCACGTTGTTCATGGATTGCTTCGAGCCGTCTCGCTCGCGTCTTCATTCTCGCTGTTCGTTGCTTCTGTCGTTTCGACAGTTGCAATTTAGGTAAGAGTTCGAGCTTGCATTTGTTATGGATGTGACCCGAGTCGTCGATCCAGCCGCGGAAAATGTGTGTGTCGAGGTAATGGACCGTGCGGGTTTTGTGGGGGCATGCTTCATCGACGCATTCGTACAGTTGTGTCCTATCATAGTTGGTTATCTTATCTTCCGGCTCGTGCGCTGCGTTTTTAGCTTGGTTCTGATCAGTCATTCCTGCTCATCTCCTATCCCGTCTGGGGTCCGAGAGGGCATCTCGACGTCCGCTCGCTTGGCGGCAGGGGGCGTCGAGCGCATCTTTTTCAAGCCTTCTTTGCTCGCGCTTCGCGCTGTAGTCTGAGTTCGAGATCTTGAATGAGAATTCTGAGACTCGCGAGGACGTCCTCAAGTTTTGCATCATGCGGGCAAAGAATTGCAGCCAGGTCGTTCGGTATGATCTTGAAGTGTCTAGTGCGCATCGAGCTGACGAGGAGCGGTGGGAAGTAGACGACGTTTTGTTTGTCGTTCAGCTTGAGCTGAAGCTCTACCACATATTACACCATAACGCCTTGTTAACCAGATATAAAAAGGCGGAAAAAGTAAGGATGTCAAAAATGATGGGTCACGAATTCTTCGCTTGTTTTGCTTCGCGTGCTGCTTTCAATTCGAGTTCTTGGATAAGCAACTGTGCGGCTGCAATAACTTCCCTCGTGTCCGCGTTTGCAGAATACAGCACCGCTGCCATGCTGCCTGCGAGGATTCGAATGTCTCTGCCAAACGCGTCTACCAGTTGCTTTGGCATCCAAATGTTGTTCTCGCCGCCGCGCGGTAGTTTGAGTTTGAATTCGACCAACCCGCATTCCCATTCATGATTGAATTTTCAAATAAAAGCGGAGGGAACAGTCAGCTACCAACGATTGAAATCGTTGGCTTGTCCCTGAGGAGAGCTTGAGGCTCCAAAAGATTCCTCGGAACGATGGGGCTGCTGACTTGGCCCCTTGCGGCGATGTTCAACGCCGCTATGTAGTCGGCTGGACCAGCAAAGCCGCATCCGATACATCTGAATTGGTCTCTTGTTAGGCGGTTCTTCTTGTCCTGGACTCCGCATCTTGGGCATGTATGCGATGTTCCTCTTGGATTCACATAGATCACGGGTATTCCCACGATCTTCGCCTTGTATTCGATGAATTGTCGGAGCTGGTTGAAGCTCCAAGAGTTGTGGCGGCGACGCTGAGCCTTCCTAACCGTTGTCTGGCCGCGTATTCCTTTCAGGTTTTCTAACACGATTGCGCGGCGAGTGTCCTTGGCTTTCGCCACCAGTCTCTTGCTGATGATGCGGTTGTGCTTGTTGCGAAGCCTCTGCATGCTTCAGGAGTGCCTGCCAGAGCTACTTCAAGCGCGGATTTCTCGGTGATCGTCCGAGGATTTCCCCATGTAGCCCTAGTCGCATTCAAGAACGTGACCCTTGCTTTTCGCCCGCGCTTTTAAGCATCAGAAGAAAACGTGGGTGGTGTAGATGAATGCCGCATAACCTTCAGCGTACGTTTCGCCTCGTTACGTTCATGGGGATCTTCGTCACGTGCTCGTTCTGGTGGTTTTCGGGCAATACCCTGAATGACCGTGCGGGCAACCTCTGGATGCTTCTATTCTTCATTCCCGTCTTCGTAATCTGCTACTTCGTGCTGGGTCCGCGAATATCCCGAATACCAACTGAGGGGTAAGAAATGCTTCTTCTCTCGAGAAAGCGTTCGCTCGCATTACTACTTTCTATCTTTTTCTTTGTCACAGGAAGGATCCCTGCCGCGCTTGCCCAGGACCAAGACGTCTTCGCTAATGTCTCGAGTCTTGTCTACGATGTGATCGCTGTCTGCTATGCTCTCATATTTCCGATGATTCTGCTTGGGATTCTAATAGGCTACGTAGAGATTGCGGGGCCTTGGAATCTTAAGATGCTCAAGAAAGCAGGACGAGCACAAATCGAGATCGGTTTCATAACGCTTGTCGTTTTTCTCATCACCCCTGCTCTACTGGGATTGCTTGCGTGGATCGGTGCGAGCTTGAGCTCCAGCTCAGGTAGTTGGCCATGAACTCGGATCCAGTTCTTCTTGCTCTAGCCTTGGGTCTGGCCTTTGCTGGGTACGCCATCGGTGCCATGCTGAGGATTATGCCGCTCCGCCGGTACCGCACTGCCGGCACTGAGATGATGGAGGATAGTTTCATTGCGTGCGCCCTCATCACCTTGATTTCTGTAGTTGTCCTAGCTGCAAATGTAGCAGCCACAGTGCTGTATGGAGGCCGGTCGATGGGTGCCGTCTATGATGTCTTCTATCAGTATGTTGATGAAACGAAGTCGGGAGCGTTTCTAATCCTGTCTGTCGTGATGGGGGTAATGTTCACGATTGGGATAGGGAACACAATTGTGGGTATTTTTTCTCCGGGGTCGCAGCCGCTTCTCCCCCTCAGTCTGGTGTTTCAAAGTCAGATGGGCCCCTGGATCGCTCTCTTGCAAGGAACTTACTCGCTGATGACTGTGCTTGAGTGCGTAGCAAATCTCCTCCAGGACAAACTGATGGTCTTCGTAGCATTCGGATGCATTCTCTATGCTGTTCCAAAACGGCTGGCGCGAACAGCGGGAGGAGCTCTAATCTCTTGGCCCATCACTTTCTATTTCGGGCTGCCACTCCTGCCGGTCTTCGTGAATATGTACGGATTGGTTCCATCGTATCATGAGATTTCCTGCACGGTTCAAAGTTGCCCGCTCGTGCAGACTCTACTCGCCGCAGCGGCCGGTCAAGGAAGCACCGGTTGGTTCTCACTAATTTCCGGATTGACCAACTTCGGGATTTTAATCAGCGATAACGCGGCGCAGCTGATTTGGATGAATCTCTTCTTGCCCGTGGTATTCCTCACGATTCTATCGCTCGCCGCTGCTGGGGTTGGAAAGATTTTCGGCGGTTACGTGAACTTGCTTCAAGGTGCGTGAGAATGGCTCCGGGCGAATTCACAGCCGCACTCATCATTCTTGTCGGCGGGTTCTTCTTCCTGGTCATTACTCTATTGGTCTCACAGCTGACCGGGGACTGAAGATGCACGTCGACCGCTGTCCGAAATGTGGCAGGCCTGGCTATCTTATCAAAACGTTCAGACGTATCGGAGGCCAGCGGTACGGACCTTATCCGACAGTCCAGCACTATGGCTCGAAATCAAAGAGAGGCACAACGAGGGTGAAACCCTGCTATCTGAGCTTGAAGAAACTTCATCCTGCTGATGAGGCACGCATCAGTCGGCTGCTCGAGCGAGAAAAAGCTCGAAAATAAGCTCATTTCATACCTTTTTGCCTCTCAAGCCCGTCGAGGTCTCAAGTTCTACGTACACTTCCCTCGTAACAGTACGTTCATGGCGTCTATTGATCGGGGTAAAAGGAGCGCATTTCAAGCCTTCCGCAACCCGATCAATGCCCGCCAATGATGTGGTAATGAACCTAACTCCATATAGAACTTCAAGCCCTGACGTGGCCGCGATGAAAAGAGCTTCAAAATGAAACGTTTGCTGGCCGATCAATCGGTGCTTATCGATATAATGTTGCGCTCAAAAAGTATGCTTAGATTTCACGCGTTTGAAATAGTCTCATTTTGAGCTTTTCTCAACCCGATCAATCATGGCTATGGGTGTAGAGTTAGGCTCAGTTGTACGTAGTCCGTTGCCGATAGGCGTGGATTTAGGCACTTCAGCCATCAAAATCGTCAGCACAAGGGCCGGGAAGGCAATCATAGCCGGAATCGGGCCGCATGTAACTTGAAGAATTCGGCGCTGTGCGGGTCGAGTGAACCAAGCCCGTGCGTTTTCCACGTGGCGAACGAGTGAAGGAAGTTTTCTCGAAGTGTTTCATGTGTGTGTCCATGTCCTGCATGCCATGTGTGCCAGTTGTCTTGAAGTTCCGGGTTTGTATCATACCTTGCCTCAGCCACAGTCCGGTTCAAGTTGTATCTTGCTTGTCGTTGCGTTTCTTCCTCTCTTGCCGTCTGACTAGCGTATGCTCCTGCTTCTCTTTGTTTTTCTTCCTGTCCAGCTCTTTCTGCTCCGGCCTGGGTGTATTGGGCTTGTCGTTGCGCTTGCTCTCTCGCTCTTTCTTCGCCACCTGTTCTTGCTCCGGTTGTTTCTTCTCTTCCGGATCCTCTGTTTCCTTCTTCTCTTGTTCCTGCGGCTCCTTCCTGTCCGCGTGTTCGCGCTTGTCCGCTTGTCTGAGATGCTGGTGCCTGACCTGTTCCTGTTTGGCCGGTCTGAGATGCTTCATCTCTTCTAGGCGCCTCACCTGCCATGTGTACACGGAAGAATGCTGCAGTGCTAGCGTCCAGCGCGCCGAGACCATACAGTTTGTAAGTAGCAAATGATTCAGTGAAGCGGCGTCTGAGTACCTCTGCAGCAAATCCGTGATGTCGCATGTGTTCTCGCCAGCGCTCGCGCAGGGTACTGTTTGTATCGTACTTTGCCTCCGCTACGCTTCGGTTGATGAATGCATAACTCGCCTGTTCCGCTGTCTGGGATGCTCCTGGTGTTGTCTCTCCTGCGGGTGCTTGCTCTCTCTGACCGGTCTGGCCGGTTCTGTCGGTCTGGCGTTCCCGCTTCGCATGTTCTCTCCCGGTTGTTTCTCCTCTTCGTGTTTCTCCTGGTGCTCCTGGTTTGCCTCCTCGAGTTCCTTCTGGAATTGGGCCTGGTCCTGCGGTCCATTCTCCACGCTTCTTTGTCTGATGTGTGTCGTACGCTCCGCGGGCTCGGGAAAACGCGTCATCTCGTCCCCACTTGAAGCCATGGCGTAAGCGAGCGTGGGGTAGTGTCGAACTCGTAATCTTCATCCTGCCCTCCTCGACCATCTGATCGACATTGAATACTTTTCCAGTCTTAGTGCGGGCCGTCGATGGATACACGAATGTTCCATCATCACGCTTCCGTGCTCTGAACTCCACTTTTTCGCCGGAGGCAGTTGTGCCGGTCAATGTGTAGATGTATCCTAATTCATGGCCACCATGTTTCGCCGAGCGATATTCATCTTTCAAAATTCCCTTCGTTTTCTTAGCGGCTGTGAAGGTTTGCTTCCCTGTCTGTCGTATAGTTGAGCCGAACCGGCCGCCTAGTGTGCCAAGCGAGGGTAGTCCACGAATTGGAATGCTTGATGCGCCACTGAACGCGGCGAGGCTGCCAGTTGCGAGGGTGGTGAACGTGAGGTAGAGGGCTGGGACGCAGAGTAATCCGATAACGTTCGGGTCAACAAAGCTTCCGAGGACTGAGAAACCCATGCCTGCTGTGAATCCTGCCATGTACTGTGCGATCAGCGGCCCCACAAACGCTTGAAGGGGCAGCATGATGAAACTGACTACAGGAAAAACAACTAGGAAAAAACCGGCTCGTTTGCCGATTCCGAACGGAAAGACGCATAGTAGGACCCCTAGTGCGGCGAGGACGCCCCAGTTCAAGTAGATGAATTCAGCGTAGTAGACAAGTACGTCTGATGCGACGAGAGCAACTCCGTATAGTTGGCTTATCTGGCCGAAGATGTTTCCGAGTTGCGAGGCAATGTTGGCGCCGGCTTGCGCGCCATAATAGGGCGCAAGGAGCACATCCCATGGCTCCAAGGTGGCTAGGCCTAGAATCGCATGTCCGACAGTTACAATGCCCGCGGTTATGAGCGCCCACGTGTTCACTGTGTTCATATTAGCTTGGTGTGCGGCGATAATCAACTCGTACGTTTTCTTCTGGAATGCTTCGATGCCTATCATTCCGCACTGATTTGTTGTCGTGCCATAGATTGAACACCAGACAACATCCTGCCAACTCAGAACAATTCCAAGAAAGAAGTCGAGAATGACAATCGTCAGGACGAGGTTGAAGCTGTCGTGAATCATTTTTCGAGCGTAACGTTTCAAGCCGGCACTTTTCGGTAGAGAAATCGAAAGTAACAGAAAGCCGAGCATGTACATGAGTATTGCAAACATCGAAGCGAGTCCGAAGTACCAGCCCTGCACGAAAGCCAAAGCTTAGATCATCCCAAACCTGGCAGCGGCAAACCTCCTCCGCCACCTAACGCCCTTGCAATTCCGATAGCGACTAAACCTAAAATTAGCACGTACAACAAGGGTGCGAAAATCATCTGAATTGCCAGCTTGGCAGCGTAGTCTGCTAATTCACGAAGTGAAGAGATGCCTTGATTGGATAGATCTTGGAAATATGCCAATTGCGGCCCGAGCACTGGATCTACATCGACGAGTGTCTTTGGACAGACCGGCATGCCGGCCGGACAGGAGCTTGTGGCAGGAAGCTCAACAAGGGGAATAATCCAATTCGTCACAATGGTTAACGTGTGAACCTGCGGAAGCGAAGCCATACACGTTTCGCAGAGAGTACAGTTGCCACAGGGGCACTCCCAGTGACGGTCAACCCGCATTGGAAGACTCCATCGCCTCGCACCATTCCCTACATCACTTATTCCTGCAAAACCTTCACAGGGACCAAGCCCGCAACTAACCGTCGTTCCTGCTGGCGTACATGGTTCTTCCCAAAGGAATTTCATATCTGCACGAGTATCATAGTAGGCTACGAGCTGGTCGCTTTCACTTCTCACATTCACCTGGACCGTGTACCTGACACCAGTAACGTCGCGAGAGATAGAGAGCAGCTGCGTCGTAGTCTGCTTGAGGTCCACGTATCCTTCCACTTCTCGTCCCTCGAGTGCTGCACGTACACCGTAAACGAACAAGCGAATCGGCACAGTAGTATTCGAAGTGTCTTCTACTCGGAAGCTTTCTCCACCCTGGAAAGGCAGCGACTGCCCGATGAACGTGATGCTACTTATCCGATAGTTCCCCGCCGGCAGCCGGTAGACCCGCGTTCCATCAACGTCGGTCCAGAGCTTCCATACTAGAGCCCCATTCGTCAGCTGGATGAGGTAGTTGCTCGTATATCCGCCCTCTAATTGTCCACCGCCTGGAAGATAGCCTGGCTCCACGTCGAAGCGCACGTTCGCAGAATTGTAGGATTCATATTGCGCGTTGGCTTGTCCTGCTGCGAGCAGTAGCCTGGCGGAATCTTTCAGATAGAACTGCGTCATGTTTGCGTTTGACTGAAGGTCCGGTAGCTGGAGGAGACCCGGTTGATCTGCAGTACCAACGAAGATCGGCATGAAGGGCAGTCCAACGAAGAAAACCAGCATCGTCGCTATCAGCGCAGCGCCCAGCGGTCGTCCGATTCGACCCGGCAGCCCATAGATGAATGCACCGAGCGCGACGAGGCTCAACCATGCGCAGCGTATGAATTCTCCGAGAAAGAACAACGATGTAGTCACGACCGCGGCTGCATTGAGCAGCTGCAGTGTTGGATTGATGAGAGACCAGTACATGCGCGCTTGTGCGGCCCCTATCAGAGGGATCCATGCGTAGGCGTTCAGGTAATTCTCAACGGCCGCGTAGATGCGCGTTAGTGTCAGCCGGAATGTTGCGTTAGGACTGAACATGCGGTCGTATCCCGCGTACATTGCGAGCACGGTCGTAACCGGGTCGGCAGTTGAGGCACCAGGAGAGAGCATCGATAGGGCCAGCGACATGAATAGACCGATTGAACTAATGATAGTCATGAAGACGAGGTAGACCGCGCCATCCATTATCATCACGTAGCCGGCCGAACGCAATCGTCTGGTTGCGCCTCCCGTGGGAATTGAAACTAGAACAAAACCAAGAAGAACACTCAAAGTTGCAAGGCCTAGGCTGAGAGCTAGAACTTGCGAATACAGTGCTGCTCCAGCAGGGCAGGCGGCGCTCATATGATAGAACGCCCCTTCAACATTCGTGCCAGGCCGGCGGAGAAACCAACGAGAATAATGTACACGAAAATATTGGGCAGTATGAGGATGCTCGCATAATATTGGCCGAGATCAGCCATTCGCTGGCCATTCGGTTTGGGAAGCATCGGATTCTGAAGATTGCTGAGAGAATACGAGTCCTCATCTTGCTTCAGAGGTACGGGAGCGGGACCGATACTGTTCACGGTCACCTTGAAGGTATGATAGCCACCGTGCAATCCGACTACGATTCCACGGTACCAATAGACGGCGCCATCCGTGAACAGGGTCTGAAAGTGGGGGTTGCTGAGTTCTGTTCGAAACGGTGATGCTCCATCAAGTAGATCTGTGAAGGCTACGTTCTGCTGGGCGAACATGAAAAACTGATAGTACGCTATCAGGCTGGAGTCCACGTAGAAGGTGAAGCCGACACCTTGTTCATCAAGTTGCATGCTATAGACTCTAACGTTAGACCATGCATCTCCCCACATCCTAAAACCGACTGGAAAGAAGATCGTGCCATTGTTACTGGCCATAGTGAAACGGAAACTGTACACATCCGCGGTTAACGTGGTGTGTTTGATGCTTTCCTTGCTAGCTTTGATGTCGTCCTCAGTGATTGTGAAGCTGGTCTGAGTACCATTGAAGGTAACTGGGACCCCATGCCACCAGACTGCCGGAATCGTGTATGTTCCAGGGGGTAGAAAATACCCTCGAAGCCCGTGACCATCAGTCCAAATGTACCGGTCCGGTGCACCTCCGCCGGAGATTTGAATGCGCGCGAAGTCAGGAGCTGCCATGTATGGAGCCCCGCCTGGGCCGAATTGGCGCGGTTGAACCTGGAAGATAATGTCTGTGCCACCATACTGCTCGACCAAGCTGAGTACCTTGTTGTAATCAGTCTGCATGTCTGCAAGGAGTGTCTGAGCGTTCTGAGTCGACGCCATTGTGTTAACGAAGGCTGGCATGATAGGTAATCCAATGTAGAAGACGAGCGTTACTGCAATGAGGACGGCTCCCCACTTTCTACCGAGACGAGCGGGTAGACCGTACAGGAAACCGCCGAGCAGCAATAATGCCGGCCACACAACCTGAATGAATTTTGAGAGGAAGTAGAGGACGTAGATCATGTAGACAAGTGCCGGGATCATGACGAAAATCGGAATTAGCAGGAGCATAAGAGTGGCGAGGTAGTTCGAGGAGAAGTTTGTGATTATGCCACCTGCAAAGTCCGCGATTGTTTGTAGCGCATAAGGGACGATGCCTTTCGCAATCGTAATTGCGACGACAATTACGAAGAAGATGAAGAGCCAGGTGATGATATCCCAAAATGCGTAGCGGTAGCCTGCGAGCGCAGCTCCAAGAAGGCCGGCGCCAGTCGGTACCCCACAGAGGCCTTGGCGATTAATCGTCTCTCCGAAGCAGTTTGAAAGACATGCGGGAGAGGTGTTGCCGGGACTGCAGCAGCCAAGGCCAAGAAATTCGTACAAGTTTTCATACGCGGCGTCGGCGCTTCCCCACCCAAATTCGCCTATCAATCTCATCGCTAGGTTGGGAACAGAAAAAATGGATAGGACAAACGCGTTTACGAAAGAATCCTCGATAAGAATTCTGCCAAACTTACGTATTTTGCTACGACTGCCAAGTGGAGTTGGTAGAGACCACAGTACCCACCCAATCAGCAATTGCGCAGTGATCAGTGACAGGCCCAGGCTCAGTAATATTGGCGGCGCTAGGAACGAGGCTAATTCGGTGGCAGTGGTGCCATCCATCTCTATGCTTCCTCCAGTACAGGTGAGGAGGCATGTGAGAGCAGCGACGCGAAACCGCCGGCTACGAGTCCCAGGATCAGAACGAAGATGCTTATTCCCATTATGCGGAGAATGATTTGCCCGGCGAAGTCACTTCCGACCTTTAGAAGATGTTCAGCGACGGTTGCAGCGAAAGTGCGGATATCTGCCGAAGTGGAAATGTTGAGAAAATTGCTGATGGGGGCTGCGTTAACGGCCATAACCAGATCCGGATAGCCGGTAAACCATCCAAGGAAAGCTCTCATTTGAGGCAGGCCGAAGTAGAATACGAGCGGAAACGAAATCATCCAGCCAGCGGCTACTCGACCAATCCGGCCAGGAACTGCCCAAAAGACACACCCCAAGAAAACTAACTGCCACAAGTACGTGTTAACGAAGGTGTTCACATATTCGAGCCCCACAAGCGTCAGCGCATCAGTCATCAACATTTGGCTCATTGGGCCGACTGCGATATCGTACATTGATTCAATAGTCGAGACGAGCGGTTCAAGGTTGATGGGTGCTAGCCCTGCAATCGTTTCTAGGATGTTCTTTGGAACATTAATCTCAGTTTGAACTGCAACAACTTCCAATTTCTCTAACTGAATCCAGGCGGCTGAATTCATCGAGGTTGAAAAAGAGAGGACGCCGGATGTTGCCGTGTAGAGTGCGACTATGATTGTGAAAAGGAAGACTGCCGCGTAGCTATCTGCGACGAGTTCAAATCCCGCTTGCCGCATCCAAGTTGATGGCGCCGGAATTGAGAGCAGCAGAATTCCTATCACGAAGGTGGCGTATGCTAGGAGAAAGGTCATGATGGCATACGCGGTCGTCGCTATCACTTTTTCATAGCCGCCTTCAGGTTTCTCAGCACGGAATCGTTGACGGTCGTCCTGTAGACAATCAAGACCGAGTGGGTTTGGCGGGGGCGAGCAAGGCAGACGACGAACTTGTCGCGCGGTTTCAGTTGCAGCAGTTTTCGTAGTTTAGACGGGACCGTGAGGACAGTGCTATTTCCAGCTCGCATTGCATAGACTATTCCCCATTCGGCACCGTCGAGTTCTTCTTTCGTCATGTTCGATTCCGCGGACACTCTGGGCATTCGCTTAAAAGCGGGAAAGAGACGATTGAGAGAGAAATCGAGCAACCCCACATCCTTCAGGGATAGGCGCTAGTCATGCTGTTAGCACACGTAAGTACGCAGATCCCTCCGACGATCATGGAGACATCGGGCATGAAG
>Ga0315281_10013190_pt1 | contig 11199 bp, 14 predicted proteins | sample YL17G07_0_MG_FD_204540 | JGI IMG/M metagenome (GOLD analysis project Ga0315281, IMG submission 204540) | Sediment microbial communities from Yellowstone Lake, YNP, Wyoming, USA - YL17G07_0 | ecosystem: Environmental > Aquatic > Freshwater > Lake > Sediment | place: USA: Wyoming | collected... | reverse complement strand
ATGTGATCAAGCTCCGCGGGTCGGAGGTCGCGCGCGCCGATGTGATGCCGCGCCATGTGCTGGCACTCGACACGGGTGGCGTACTCCAGCCCATCGACGGACTGGAGGCCAATGACCCGAGCTTCGGCATGCCGGCCCGCTGGATTGCCCCGGGGCGCCGCAGCGAGGCCGAGGCGTACGGGTACGTCGTCGTCGAGCCGGCAACGATGATCGCCACGCACATGATGGAAACGCTCAAAGCAAACGCAGCCGACCTGCTGGGGCGGCAGGACGTGCAGGAGATGGTGGAGACGATCAAAAAGACGCACCCGGCGCTGATCGATGAGGTGATTCCGGGCCGCATCACGCTCGGGACCCTGCACCGCGTGTTACAGCGGTTGTTGCGTGAGCGCGTTCCGATCCGCGACCTGGTCACGATCCTCGAAGCACTGAGTGACGCCGGCGAACACCAAAAGGATGCCGAGCAACTCACCGAGCATGCGCGGCGGGCGTTGGGTCACGTCATCGCCAAGGGCTTCACCGACGACAACGGCACGTTGCGTGGGGTCTCACTCGGTGCGCATCTCGAAGCAACGCTCATGGGATTGTTCGCGCCCCGATCGGCGCAACCAGGAACCAGCCTGATGACGCCAGACCTGCTGGCCGGACTGCTTCGCGAGTTGCAGGTGCTGACGGCCGCGCCCGCGGACGCGCGCCCGCTGCCGCTGATCGTTCCGCCGGGTCTCCGCGTGGGAATCCGACGCCTGACCGAACCCGTAATGCCGACGTTGCCGGTCATCTCGCTTGCCGAGCTGCCGCCATCAGTGAACCTCAACGCGATCGCCACCTGGGAGATACGACATGCGGCTTGAAGCCTTTCGAGGCAGGGACCTCGCCACCGTATATATGGAAGCGCGCCGTACACTGGGCGACAATGCGGTAGTGCTGCACTCGCACACCGTGAACGATGGGCTCCGGCCCATGATCGAGGTGCTGGCGACTGCCCCGTCGGAAATCCGGCGCTTTCATCAACTGCTTTCCACCGCTCCGCCCGCGATCGGTTCGAGGCGGCTCCCGAACGAGGCCCGGCCGCGACCGTTTCAGATCGCGCTGGTCGGACCCACGGGCGCCGGCAAGACCACCACAGCCGCGAAACTGGCGGTGCACGCGCAAGCATTCGGTGGCCGACGCGTTGGGTTTCTTGCGCTCGATACATATCGCGCCGGCGCAGTCGAGCAGCTGCAGGGCTACGCGGACGCTGCCGAGCTGCCCCTCGAGATCGTGTATGACGCCACGGAACTCGCGGGCGCGCGCCGGCGGCTGGCTGCCTGCGAGGTAATCATCATCGACACACCTGGGCGCGGTCTCCAAGGCAAGGATCGCGCGTGGCGTCGCCTTCTCCGTGAGATCGGACCCTCGGAGACGCACCTCGTGGTGCCGGCAACGATGCGCATCGACCTCGCGGTCGACCTGCACCGCGAGTACACGGCCGCCGGCGCAACGCACGCACTCCTGACGAAGCTCGACGAAGTGCCGCACGACACGACTGTCGCGCAGCTCGCCGGGCAGTTGGGGCTCCCGATCCGATGGGTCACCGACGGCCAGAACATCCCAGCTGACCTGCAGCCGGCCGGACCACTGCTCCTGGAAACGCTCGAGGTAGCGCCTCGGCAGATGGCGATCTGATGAGTACGCAGATGGAGGGACTGCGGCGCTTCGTGGCGTCCACGGCACTCGATCGTTGGCGCGCGAACGACGATCCGGTGGTCGTCGTCGGCAGCGGCAAGGGGGGCAGCGGCACCTCCACCGTAGCCGCCCTTCTGGCCATCGCGTGCTCACTCGAGGCGCGTCGGACACTGCTGGTCGATGGCGATGAACTCGTGGGCACACTGCATCGCCTTTTCGGCATCGACGCCCCGTTTGGCCTGAACGGGCTGCGCACCGGGCTGCACACGCCGGCCGCTTGCGTGCTGGAGTTGGAAGGAGGTTTGTCGATTCTCCCGGGCGGACCAGGCAGCGACGCATCAGGGCGTCATCACGCGCACGTGCTGTCGCCGGGCGAACGTCGCGCCCTGTTCCGTCGCATCTCTCAACTGTACCACGACTACGACGTGGTGATCGTGGACGCGGGCTCTCGACTCGATTCAGTGCTCACGGCTGCCGCGGCGGGCACACGGCTTTTTCTCGCGGTTGCCGGGGCGGGTGCCGTTGCCGTCGCCGCCAACTACGCACTCATCAAGGCCATTGAGTTGAAGTGGCCGGGCTCGCCGGTGAACATCGTCGTGAATCGAGAGGACGATCCGCGCGGACGTCTGGTGTTCGAGCAGCTGCGGGAGGCCGCCAGGCGATTCCTCGGCCGCGAGCTGGACCTCGCGAGCGCGATTCCCGACGACAGTGCTTTGCAGGCAGCGATTGACGCTGGCCAGCCGCTCGGAGCTTTCGCCGATCAGACGGTCGCAGGCCAGGCCGCCCGTGGGCTGGCACAGCGCTTGCTCGTACAACTCGATGGCACCCGGTCGACTTCTTCGAGCCGGGTCCACAGGAGATGATAAGTCGATGAACGACAAAGCACTCTGGACGCGCTTTTTCAACGGTGAGCCGGACGCCCGGCAGAAACTGCTCAGCGAGCAGCTCTCGCTGGTGCGTTTTGTCGCCGGTCAGGTGGCCCGGGGACTGGGCGCCGACCTTGAGTTCGACGAGCTCGTGAGCGCCGGCACGCTCGGCCTCGTGAGTGCGCTGGAGAACTTTGAGCCGGAACGCGGCCTCGCCTTCAGCACGTTTGCCACGCCTCGCATTCGCGGCGCCATCCTCGATGAACTGCGGCACCAGGACCACGCGCCTCGATCCACACGACGCAAGGCGCGCGCGCTCAACACCGCGCGCGAGGAGCTGTCGCGAAGGCTCGGGGGGGCGCCATCAGACAAGCAAGTCGCCGAGCACCTGGGAGTCGATCTCCTGACGTTGGTGAGCTGGCAAGCGGACTTGGAGCGCGCCGTGCAGGTCCCGCTCGAAGACGGATCCGCGGACCACCATGGCGCCTCGCCGACCGACGAGTCACTGGTGAACACCGACGACGACGTGGAGCGGCGCATGACCAGCGAGCAGGAAGCGCTCTACCTGAGAGACGCGCTCTCAAAAATGAAGGAACAGGAGCGCGTCGTCCTGACCCTGTACTACTTCGAGGAACTCAAGCTGCATGAGATTGCCGAGGTCCTCGGGCTGACCGAATCGCGCATCTCGCAGATCCGGACCAAAGCACTCAGTCACCTGCGCGAGTCACTCGCGCCCCTACGGAGGCATGTCGCATGACCATGACCGTGATGTTGTTGAGCCTGGCGACGATCATACTCGCCGTTGTCTTTGCGAGCTACGCGGCGCGGGCGTACCGTGGTGTCCACGGCGTCCACGACGTCGCGCGGTCGTTGGGGGAGCGTGGCACCGATGTGCGCCAGATTGCGCGCCGAACCGGGCTGGCACAAGACGTGGTCTCAATGCTGCTCGCCCGCTCCGCGCCTCGGCAAAAGGTGCCCGCGGCGGCAGGAACTTCCCGACCATCGGGTTCGACGACCAGCCGGAACACGCAGACACCGGCGCGCACGTCCGCCAAGGTGCCTGCGGTCGCGGCCGCGGTCACGGCGGCAGCCCGCGCCGACAAAGCCATGCGTGGCACGGACGTTGCAATTGCTTAGCGCCAACGTGAGGAGGTCGGGCATGGGAACTTCCGTCGGGGTATCGGGGATTGAGACCGCGGCTGCCGCGCTTCGATACTGGGAGCGCAAACAGGAAGTGCTCGCGAACAACCTCGCCAACGTCAACACCGATGGCTTCAAGGGAGAGCGCACGTTCGCGCACCTGCTCGGTGACGGCCGCACGCCGGTCATTGACACCATGACGGACCTCTCGACCGGCCCCATGACCGCCACGGGCGCCGCGCTCGACCTGGCCATCGAGGGAGACGGATTCTTCGTGGTGCAGACAGCCGGCGGTGAACGGTTGACCCGCGGCGGTGGGCTGCGCCTGGACTCCGAAGGGCGACTCACGGACGTGTCTGGGAATCCACTGCTTGGTGAGGTCGACGAGCTGGGCGGCACGGAGGGCCCGGTCGTGCTGCCGCCAAACGCCGTGTTGATACAGATCAGCCCGAGCGGCGCTGTGGTGGCCGACGGGCGGCAGGTCGCCCGACTCCGCCTCGAAACGGTGCCGGCCGGCATCCGCCTGCAGCACGAAGCGGCGGGACTCTTTGCCGCGCCTGCCACGCGCACTTCCATTGTCGTTGCGAACCGCACCATCCGGCAGGGGGTGCGGGAGGAAAGCAACGTCGGCTCAGTTTCGTCGCTCGTTGAAATGATCGATGTGCAGCGAGCGTACGCCAGCGTTCAGAAGGTGCTCACAACGATCGACGCGGCCCGCGGTATCGCGGTGACCGAACTCGGCAAGCCCACCTGACCAACCGGCTGCACGGAGCGTTCCATGGATCCCGGCCTTCGCGCTGCCGCCACCGGCATGATGGCGCAGCAGACCCGTACCGAAGTCATCGCCAACAACCTGGCCAACGTGAACACGACCGGCTTCAAGCGAAGCCGCGCGCATTTTGTCGACCTGCTGTACCAGACTGTGCAGGGCGCCCAGACGGTAGCCAACGCGGACGCGGAGACAACACCCGCCATTCAAGTGGGCCGCGGCACGCAACTCGCCGGCATCACACGCCTTCACACGCAAGGCGCGCTCGAGCAAACCCAGCGCGCACTCGACCTGGCGATCAACGGGGACGGCTTCTTTCAGGTGCAACTCGCCAATGGCCAGACGGGCTATACGCGCGATGGCTCATTCCAGGTTTCCGATCAGGGCGTCATCGTGACCAACGAGGGACTCACCGTGCTGCCCGGCATCAAGGTTCCGGCGGACGCCACGGGCGTCATGATCGCGCCCAACGGCATCGTCTCGGCAACCTCGAGCGCCGCCAAGACGACGGAGTTCGGTCGCATCGAGTTGGCTCGATTCACCAACCCATCGGGCTTGGTGTCCACGGGCCAAAATATCTATCAATCGAGCCCTACCAGCGGCGAACCCACCACCGAATTCCCACAGGTCGAGGGCATGGGGCGCCTCCAACAGGGCTACCTGGAGAGCAGCAACGTGGAAATCATGCAGGAGATGGTGGACATGATCACCGCGATGCGCGCCTACGAGATCAACTCCAAAGCCATCAAAAACAGCGAAACGATGGCGGATATATCAAACAACCTGGTGCGCTGACCATGCCTGCCCGTTGGGTGGCCATCAGCGGGTTCCTCTGCCTCGTGGCAGCCGCGCCGCGCGCGCACGCCCAGACCGTGGCACGCGCCACGCGCGATCTCGAGCGTGGCCACGCACTGCAGCGGGCCGACATCAGGAGCGATTCGACCGATCCAGCGACCCGAAGGGTCGTGGGCTGGGTCACACGCAGGGCAATTCGGGCGGGCGAACCGTTGCGTTCGCCAGCGATCGGCCCGCCACCCATGGTACACACGGGCGAGACAATCTCGATCCTACTCGTGGCCGCCGGCATCACGCTCACGCGGGAGGGAACGGCCCTCATGGCAGGCTCGCTGGGCGACCGCGTACGCATTCAACTCGACAAAAACCGCTCCCTCTCTGGCGTGGTCGCGGGCCCCGCGACGGTGCGAATCCAATGACGACCGCGTGGCTGACAATGATCTCGCGCAACGTTCGGAAGACATGGTGGGTTCTCGCCGGGTCTGCAGCGCTCGCAGCCCATGCGGGGGCTCAGGGTCGCGCGACGAAAACGGCGTCCAATCCGGTGGCGGATTCGCAGGCACTGCAAGCACCAACGCGCCAATCGTGGACATCGGACCGCATGCGCTATGGCATCGGCGACATCATCACGATCGTGATCACGGAACGGACACAGGCGTCCGCCAACCTCAGGGACAACAATTCGGACTCGCGATCGAAGCAGCTCGGACTCAGCGTCGAGCCGCCCGCAACCAAGGCCGGCGGATTGCCGAACATCAAGGCCGCGGTGGATCTCAGCAAGAACGGCGACTCGCGCAAGCAGGGCGAAGCGCTGCGCCAGAATGACTTCAGTTCGCTCATCAGTGCGCGGGTCGTCGCCGTGTCTCCGACCGGAATGCTGCGAATCCGCGGCCACAAACTCGTGAACATCGATCGCAATGACATGGAGGTCTCCATTACCGGCTGGATCCGTCCGCAGGACATTGCGGTGGGCGCCAACACGGTTGAATCGGCACGAATCGCCGACGCGGAGATCGATTACGCGCAGCGGGGCGCGCTGGGGAAACCCCGCGCCAGTATTGCGGCACGCTTGATGGGTGCGTTGTGGCCGTGACCGTGCACGGTGCTCCGTTCGGTGATGCATCACGAGGCGTCCGGCGGACCGTTCGCGGCGTGTGCGGCGCACTCGCCGCGCTGTCCTCGCTGGCCGTCGTGAACGCGCACGCCCAGGACGCGCGCATCCGCGATCTTGTGCTGACCGACGCGGTCCCCGCGGTGCGGCTCATGGGCTTTGGCATTGTCACGGGACTCACCGGCACGGGCGACCGCGTGGCCGGCATCTACGGCTCGGGCCAAACCGTGCAGTCCATCGTCAACCTGCTGCGCCGCTTCGAGATCGAAGTCCCCGCCGCGATGTTGCGTACCCGTAACGTGGCCGCGGTCCTCGTGACGGCTGAGGTCTCGCCCTATCTGCGCCCCGGTGGCCGCTTCGAAGTGCAGGTGTCCTCGCTTGGCGACGCACAGTCGCTCCGAGGAGGCGTTCTCTGGATGACGCCGCTTGTGGCCGAAGCCGGTGGCAAAGCGTTTGCGGCCGCACAGGGCGCACTGCTCATGAGTGGGGCCGACGCGAACCGTCGCTCAGCTGCTGGCGGCACCACCGCGCGCATTCCGAGCGGTGGGGCGCTCGAGGTTGGGCTGCCCCGACCCGACGTGACGTTCGCCACGAAGCTGTTGCTCCGCGAACCGGACGCCCAGACCGCGACGCGCATCGTGACCGCGATTGATTCCGTGTTCGGTGGACCGGGTAATGCCTCTGTCGAGGATCCCGGATCCATTGCACTCACGTTGAAGGACACAGCGACGAGTTTCCTCGGCGCGCTTTCCAGGATCCGTGAGTTGCGGATCCAATCGAGTCGGGCCGCCCGTATCGTCATCGACGGACGCGATGGCACGATCGTCGCCGGCGGTGACTTGCTCGTTGGTGAAGCGGTCGTGAGCCACGCGAACATCACGCTGACGATCGGGCCCAGCGCGGACACGGCCACCACCGCGGGCGACTTGCGCGTGCCGACGGGTACAAGCGTGCAACGCGTCGCCTCGGCACTCCACGCCATGCGGGCAACGCCGTCCGAGATCGCCGCGATCTTTGAGGCGCTTCGCAGTGTCGGCGCGATCGCGGCCGACGTGGTGACGCGATGAACCGGATCGGCGCCACACCTCAGGCGACTCCGGACACCGATCAGCAGAGCCGGCTCAGGAAGATCGCGTCACGTTTCGAAGGAGTTTTCGTGGAGCAACTGTTCAAGGCGATGCGGGAGACCGTCCCCAGTGGCGGGGCGCTGGACGGTGGAGGGGGCGAGGACTTGTTCACGTCGATGCTCGATCAGCAAGTCGCGGATAGCGCCCCGGCGCGCTGGCACCGCGGACTCAGCAGCGCCATCGTGAAGGCCTTTGGGCCACGCGTCGCGTCGTCACCCGAGGCTCGGTGATGCGGTCGCCCGGCAGCCCAAGCGCACCGCCGTTCCGAGAGGAACGCACCGGTCCGATGATGCCGGCGCCTCGCCTTGCGGACCGATTGACCGACGCGCTGCGCTCGGAGGCGAAGCTGCTCGGGGAACTCGCCGCCACCATGCGGCGCCAGCGCGACGCCGTCGCAGCGGATGACCTCGACGCCATCGACGAGTCAGTGTTCTCCACGCACCGTGTGCTCAGCACGCTTGGCGAAACACGGCGGCGGCGGCGCTGGCTTGCGCAGTTGCTCGGCGAAAGTGAGGATCTCAGCCTCTCGACCCTGGAGTCGTTTTTCAAAGGCGAGCTGCCCGAGAACGTTCGTGATGCGACTACGGAGCTCGCAGATGCCGCCCGCGCGCTCCAGCACGAAGTGGATCTCAACCGACATGTGCTGCGCACCGCTATCGACGCCAGCGATGCCTATGTGCGATCGCTGTGCGGGCTGCCGTCACGGGGAACGGCCGTCTACTCTGACGCGCACGGGTCCGACAGTGCGCCCGGTGGATTCATCGTCGACCGGAGAGTCTGATGCCCGCTCTCGAAGGGCTGCTGGGCGTCGCACGTTCCGCTATCGTCGCCCAGCGTGCAGCGATGGACGTCATCGGCCACAACATCGCGAACGCTGAAACTGACGGGTATACCCGGCAGCGGGTGGAGTTGACAGCGGCAACGCCCGAACGCACGCCGCTCGGCATCTTCGGTACCGGCGTGGAGGTCACGACCGTGGAGCGGCTCCGCGATGCCCTGCTTGATCAGCAGGTGCGCAAGCAGTCCGGCCTGTCGGCGGGATCCACGGCGCGTGGCGATCTGCTCGCAACCGTCGAGGGCGTGTTTGGCGAGCCCTCGTCGTCCGGTCTCGCCGCATCGCTGGACGCATTCTGGAACTCGTGGAGCGACCTCGCGTCGGATCCTTCCAATGCCGCGGCACGAGTGGTGGTGCAACAAGCCGGCGCAACGGTCGCGGCGACTTTCAACCGGTACGGCAATCAACTCGCCGACCTCGCCACATCGACCCGCACGGACATCGGCTACACCATCGGCATGGTGAATGAACTCGCCAGCCAGATCGCGGCCGTCAACGCGGAGATCCTTCCGGCCGAGGCAGGCGGCGACACCGCGAGCGACCTGCGCGACGAGCGCGACCGGCTGATCGATCGACTGAGTCAGTTGGTTTCGGTCAGTGTCATCGACCGGAAGAACGGCGACAATCAAGTGATGCTCGACGGGATACCCCTGGTGGATGGCTCCAGCGCGAAATCGATCGTGCTGGGGGCCGGCTTGCCGCTCACGGTGAACTTCGGCGGCATCAGCGACCCGGTGCGGTCGCTGGGCGGCAGGTTAGGCGCGCTGGTGAGCGTAGTCAATACGGATTTGCCCAACGTACAGTCCGGGCTCGACGCGCTGACGTCCTCGTTGATCGGGGAAGTGAACGCGTTGCACGCCACGGGCTGGTCGCCACCGTCGGGCGGCGCTGGCAACTGGAATCCCGCGACGCCGCCCACGGGATCGGGGATCCTCTTCTTCGATGCCACGCCGGCCAACGCCACGGCGCGCAACATCCGTCTCTCCGTTTCGGTTGCCGCCAGCTCCGCTGCCGTCGCCGCCGGCAGCATCTTGAACGCCGCAGGCGACAACACGATCGCCCTCGGCTTGGCAGCCCTGCGCGATGTCGCCGCCACGGCGCCGGGGGGTTCATTTGGCGTCGGCTATCGATCGCTCATCGCATCGGTCGCCACCGGGAGATCCAATGCTGCCGACACGGCCAGCGTGTACCACACGCTCACGCAGCAGGCAATCCAGCGGCGCCAGTCAGCCAGCGGTGTGAGTCTGGACGAAGAACTCGTGTCGATGATGAGCCACCAACAGGCCTACGGCGCGGCCGCGAAGATCGTACAGGCCGTGGACTCGATGATGCAGACGTTGCTTGAACTCAAGCGATAGCACGCGTGCTGATCCTCGGGCGAAAAGCGGGCGACGAAATCCTGATTGACGGCGGCGTGCGCATTGTGGTGCTGAGCGCCGATCGAAAGGGCGTCCGACTCGGCATCGAAGCGCCGGCCAACGTGCGCATCGTTCGCGGCGAGATCGTGGGCGCCGTGGCGGAGCAAAATCAACGGGCGACCGCGACCGATCGTGCGTGGCTGGACGTGGTCCCGGTGCAAGCGCGCGCCTGAGCGCGCTTCGATCAGCGGCCTCCTTCCTGGCGGCGCTGGTTCGCCAGTGTCGGCAGGCGAAACTCCAGGCGCAGTCCATCGCTGGGCACGCGCGACTCGGCCGCGGTGACCGGCGCTCCGCGCAATAGCCAACGAACGACGTCAAGGGCTGGTGCTCCTGCCGTCTCCGCCTCCGCGATCGGCGACCGGGTCTCCACCGCGATTGTAACCCAATTCAGATCGCCCGTGTATGCAACGTGCAGCGCACCCGATTCGTTGCTGTCGAGCCGGCCCGCCACCGTGCACACCAGGAATACCAAGGCGTGAACCAGTACGGATGGATTGAGCAACACCGCCGGCAAATCGGCATCGCCGGCCACCGTGCACTCGATGTCACGCAGGGCCGGGTGTCGCGAAAAAAGGGCGAGTGCGTCGGCAACCGCGTCGGGAACGCGTACGGGCTCAGCCGAGGCAAGTTCGGAGCGCTCCAACAGGCGGTACAATCGCAGCAGTTCCTCCAGCTTCGTAAGCTCGGCCCCCACGCGGGCGGCTTCCGCGGCGCCAAGCCCTCGCTCCACGCGCTCGGGGGAGACGACCAAGAGCGACGAAATGCGATTGCTCAAGGCATGGTTCAACCCGCACAACAGTGCGTCGGCCGTGCGCACCCATGCCTCGGCGGCGGCCTCAAGTGCCAGCATCTCGTCTGCGACTGCAACTGCGTTCTCCACGTTTCCTCCAAACACGCCCGGGTCGAGTTTCCCCGTCACGGCCCGATACTTGTGAATACCACCGAGTCCCACTCACAGTTTCGGACACTGCCACGTGTACTTGATCATAGGACTCATTATTGTTTTCGGAAGTGTGGCCGGTGGGTATGTCATGCACCACGGGCAACTGGCGGTGCTGGTTCAGGTCAATGAATTCCTCATCATCGGCGGCGCCGGAATCGGTTCCATGATCATCGGCAACCGGCCGGAAACGTTGAAGCGGGTCGTCTCGCAAACGCTCGGTCTGCTCAAGCCATCGGTATTCAACGAGCATGCGTATGCGGAACTCCTCAAGGTTCTATATACGGTGTTCCAGGCGGCCCGCAAGGACGGGCTGATGGGACTGGAAGCACATGTTGAAAACCCCGCCACAAGCGCGTTGTTCCGGCGCTTTCCCATATTCATGGGGCATCCACCGGCCGTGGCCCTCGTCTGCGATACCGTCAAGGTGCTGCTGGCCGGGGCGGTGGACGACCACCACCTGGCCGAGATTCTCGAGACCGACCTGGAGCAGCAGCATCACGAGGCCATGGCCGCCCCGACGGCGCTCACGA
>Ga0315281_10013189_pt1 | contig 11200 bp, 9 predicted proteins | sample YL17G07_0_MG_FD_204540 | JGI IMG/M metagenome (GOLD analysis project Ga0315281, IMG submission 204540) | Sediment microbial communities from Yellowstone Lake, YNP, Wyoming, USA - YL17G07_0 | ecosystem: Environmental > Aquatic > Freshwater > Lake > Sediment | place: USA: Wyoming | collected... | reverse complement strand
CCGGACTCCGTGGTAGATTTCGTAGCGCTCTTTCAGTCCGCGCAATATGGAGACCGCATCTTCCAAAGAAGGCTCGGGAACCGTGACAGGCTGGAATCTCCTCTCGAGGGCTGCGTCTTTTTCGATGTATTTTTGATATTCGGCCAAAGTTGTTGCCCCGATACAGTGGAGCGTGCCGCGAGCTAGTGCCGGCTTGAGAAGATTGGCGGCATCCATCGACCCTTCCGAGGCACCTGCCCCGACGAGCGTGTGCACTTCGTCGATGAAGAGGATGATGTTTCCATCGCTTTTTTCGACGTCTTGCAAAATTCCCTTGAGACGCTCTTCGAACTCGCCGCGGAATTTCGTCCCAGCGATGAGGCTTCCCATGTCGAGAGCCATGAGTTCTTTTTTCTTCAGCGAGTCGGGGACGTCTCCCTGAATGATCCTCGTGGCGAGCCCCTCTGCGATCGCCGTTTTTCCGACGCCAGGCTCACCAATAAGCATGGGGTTGTTTTTCGTCCGGCGCGAGAGGACTTGGATGGTCCTGCGAATCTCTTCGTCGCGGCCGATCACAGGATCGAGCTTTCCCTGTTTTGCGAGAGCGGTGAGGTTTTTGCAAAACTTTTCAAGCGCTTTGAGATTTGTCTCGGCGCTGGGAGAGTCCATGTGTCGCGAGCCGCGCAAGTGTTTAATTTCCGCCTCGATATCGTGGAGCGATTTTTTAGAGATTTTTTTCCAGGAGGCAAATGGTTCGATCGGCTTGTCCCAATAGGCTAGAAACAGATGGTCGCTGCTGATGTATGAATCATTCCATTCCTTGGTCCATTTTTGGGCCTCTTGAATCTTGTGCTGGAGGCCCACGGAGATTTGGGGGGCTTGAGGTGCTCCTGAGTAGGTAGGTAGAGCGTTTAGGGTTGATTCAATCTGATTGAGTAGAAGAGAGGGATCGAGATTTGCACCCGTGCAAATGGAAGAGAAATACCCTTGCGCATCGAGGAGGAGGGAGCGAAGGAGGTGGTTTTCCGAGACTTCGACATGAGACTTGCCTTGCGCGTATTGAAACGCCTCTTCAAGGGCTTCGGTAACGGCTTCAGTAAATTGCGGCGACATAAATCTCTCCTTATGGTCTTACTTCAACGCGGCCATTGGCGTAGCCGACGACGACCCGCCCGGCGATATCGAAGAAAAATCCGGTATCGATGACTCCCGGGATGTGGATGAGCTTTTCGTGATCCTTTTCGGGGTGCAGAGGAGGGGATGGGAATTGTATATCGAAGATCAGATTCCCATTTTCGGTGAGGAAGAGAGCTCCGTCAGGGTTCATTCTCCAGCGGCCTTGATAGCCCAACACTTCGATCCTCATCCGCGTTGCGGGAGAGCCGTAAAAGAGGATTTCGACGGGGAGCTTGGCTTTGCCGATCGAAGGAACGAGTTTGCTCTCATCGACGATGACGACCATTTCTGTGCTCGCGCAGGCGAGGATTTTTTCCCTCACATGGGCGCCGCCGCCCCCTTTGATCATCCGTTTTTTTGGGTCAATTTCATCGGCTCCGTCGACCGTGATATCGACGCGGGGCGCCGCGTTGATGTCTAGGACCTGGATGCCCCCCTTTTTCGCCAAATCAGCCGAATGGCGGGAGCTTGCGACCCCCTGGATCTTAAGTCCTTTTTTGCACCGCTGAATGAGCGATTCGATAAAATAGGCGGCGGTCGTGCCGGTGCCGAGGCCGACGATCATTCCATTTTCGATGAACTCGGCGGCTTTTGCTCCAGCTGCTCTTTTGGCGTTTTCCAGACTCATGGGATACAGAATATTCAAATAGATAATAAAAGGGAATTTTGATAACTTCGCCCCGTGGTCACGGAGGTCTTTATGGAGAGTAAGCTCGACAAGAGAAAACGGATAGCCCCTGAAAGCATCAAGACGAAAAGGGCCCGGGAAAAACTCCGTAAACTATGGCAGGAGCAGGATTTTCTGATCACCGACTCGGCACTGGCCGATACGGTTGACAAGATCCACAAATGGATCGCGTCGCATGCCACTCAGCGAGTGCATTTGAAAGACAAGGATATCCGCCTCTTTGACCAGAACCAAAACGCCGCCGCTTTGAGTCGCAAAGTGCAGCAAATTGCTCTCAAGATTCGGGGAACACCGGCTCTTGATTCTATTCCCGTGGTGCCGTAATCTTGTGCCATGAAAAATGTCATATCAGCTCTGCAAGAGCGGGGCTTCATCGATCAGATGACGGGCGAGGGGCTCAAAGACCGGGTCCAAAAGCCGATCAAGGTCTACAGCGGCTTTGATCCGACGGCGGATAGCCTCCATCTCGGCAACCTCGTCGGGATTGTCCTCCTGTCCTGGTTTCAAAAATTTGGCCACACCGCCTATCCGCTCCTCGGTGGCGCCACAGGGCGGATCGGGGATCCCTCCGGAAAAAGCACAGAAAGGCCTCTTCTCGACGATCAGACGCTGGCGAACAACATCAGCCGGCTGGAGACATTTTTTCACAAAATCCTCCCCGGTGCAAAAGTCTTGAACAACCAGGATTGGTACAGTCAGTTTTCGGTGATCGACTTTTTGCGCGATGTCGGGAAGCACTTTCGGATCGGCCCGATGCTCGGCAAAGAAATGGTCCGGACCCGCCTTCAATCCGAAGAGGGGATTAGCTTCACCGAGTTCAGTTATCAGATTCTCCAGGGCTATGATTTTTACTACCTCCACAAAGAGCATGGGATCTCGCTGCAGACCGGCGGAAGCGATCAATGGGGCAACATCACCGCAGGGGTCGAGCTCAACCGCAAACTTGGCGGCGAGCCGATTTACGGCCTTACATTTCCCCTTTTGACCCGCAGCGATGGAAAGAAGTTCGGCAAATCTGAAGAAGGGGCGATTTGGCTCTCAGCCGACCGCCTTTCTCCCTATCAATTCTATCAATATCTCTACCGCATTCCCGATGCCGACGTCATCCGCCTGCTCAAGATGCTCACCTTCCTCGACCTCGCCGAGATCCACGCCATCGAGAAACAGATGCAGACCCCCAATATCGCCCAGAAAAGACTCGCCGAGGAAGTAACCCGTTTTGTCCATGGCCAAGAGGGCCTCGACACAGCCCTCCGCGTCACCGAGGAGATGGCCCCCGGTTCCAGCGCACAGCTCTCCGGCGCCGCCCTGAAACAGCTTGCGCAGGACATGCCGAACGTGATCCTTCCGCGTGCCGAAGTCATTGGGCAGAAATTCGTCGACGTCGCCACCAAGGCCGGGCTCACCTCAAGTAAGTCGGAAGCCACGCGCCTCATCAAAAACGGCGGCGCCTATCTCAACAACGAGCGGCTGACCGATCCCGCTTTTGCCCTCAACGAGACCCACCTCATCGACGGCACCTTCCTCGTCATCAGTTCCGGCAAAAATAAGCGCATCCTGATCACTGTGGTGTGATTATACCTAAACAGTTAACAGTCAGGCAGATAATTAACCCACCCAAATCTTGAAGTGGGTTGATTGGGTTAATTCTGCCGAATTAATTGACCCATTTAACCCATTTCTGGTAAGATGGTGGGTGAAGAGGAGGAATATGAAATACTCTGATACTGAGTCATCAACCCTTGAGTTTAAGCAGGCAATCCCCCAAAACGAGCAGATCGTTAAAACCGCTATTGGGTTCTGCAATCAAAATGGGGGAAGGTTAGTGATTGGAGTAGCTGATAATGGCGCTATTATCGGGATTTCACCCGAAGAGGCGGCAAATGCCATTGAGTCGTTAAGCAAGGCAATCTATGACGCCTCTACACCGCCGATTTTGCCTCTCGTCTATACGCAAACAATCAATGACAAGACGTTGCTTGTCATGGAAGTGTCTTCGGGAACGAATAAGCCTTATTATAGGAAATCGGAGGGGTTGGAAAAGGGCACCTATGTGCGGTTGGGGTCTATCACCTTGCGGGCTACGGCCGATTTAATTGAGGAGCTCAAATGGCAAGCTCGCGGGAAATATTATGATATGATGCCGGTTTATGGGACCACTGAAAATGATTTGGATCGGGAGAAGATACTCGAATTCGTTCAATCGAGAAAGGTGGGAAAAAAAGCAAAGATTTCTCAGTCGCTGCTGAATTCATATTACTTAATTATTCAGGAACATGCTCATACCTATGCTACAACGGCCGGGATTCTCTTATTTGGCAAGCAACCACAGCACTTCTTCACTGAGGCGATGATTATCTGCTCCCATTTCAAGGGGATTGAAGGGAGGGATGCGCTGGCTTCAATCGACTGTACGGGCACTTTGTTTGACCAATTCGAAAGGGCTTTTGATTTTATCGTGAGCCGGTTGTCCAAATCATTCACGATTGAAGGGACTCGTCGCAAAGAAACTCTTGAAATTCCGGAAAAAGCCATTCGCGAGGCGCTTCTCAACATGATCGTCCATAGAAATTACCATCAGAGGAGCCCTGCAAAAATTGCCATTTATCAAAATCGGATTGAATTCTTTAGTCCGGGTACATTTTTTGGGCCTCTCAATTCGCAGAATTTAAAATTGGGTCTTAGTTTCATCAGAAATGCGGCGATTTGCAAAACCTTTCGTGAGGCTGGTTATATCGAAAAAATGGGGTCGGGGTTCATTACCATTTTTAAGGCCTACGAAGAGGGCAATTTAAAATCCCCTTCTGTGATTGAAGGGGAGGGCTTTGTGAAATGTATCTTGCCGAGGGAGCCGTTGAGTGGGGGCAAGCTAGCAACAGTCGATGAACTACAGCCCATTTTGACTCTATTCGATATGGGAACAGAAATCACCATTTCGGACGTGACGAAACATTTAGGGCTTTCGAGAACCACTGCCGGCAGAAGGTTGGACACGCTTTTCAAGTTGGGCAAAATCAAGAAAACAGGCAAGGGCCGCGGTACCGTTTACCGTCTAAAACATACGGCGAAATAGAATCACCAATTCCGATGCCATCGTTTGAATTCTGTATGAGTGAGGCCGTATCTTGCAAAATTGCCTTCGTGCAAACCCATGAGTTCAGTTTCGAGAATCTCGATGAATTGTTTTTGATCTGTGAGGGGGACGAATTCCTTTGCCCGTTGCTTGACCAACTTGATCGCCAATTTTTTATCTAGGACGCCACGAACCACCAGGGCAACCGTTTCCTTCCTCAAATCCCGATAACGAATACGGAATGGATCTGGCTCCCCAAGGCTTTGACGAGTCGCTGAATAGCGAGAACAGGACCGCTCATATGCCCAGACAAATACATCGCACAGGAGTTCGATGCGGTTGAGTTCGTAGATGCCAACCAGGCCATTGATATACGTCTGCTCTGGGACATCGACAAAGGATAACGGACAGAGATTGGCCCGGATCAATGGCATATTGGCTGCCAGTCGAGAGACTCTTTTATTAACATCTTCAAAGGGCTGTAAATAAGGGAGGTGGACCATGAGAAAAAAAGCCTGTTCCAGCGGATTTTTGATGGCTTTTGCGGTCTCAAGAATTTGATCGAAGCACTCACTGATCAGTTGAGGCACTGCCAATGGGAGGTAGACCGAATCATTGATGCCGACGGGAATGGAGCGTAAAGATCCGCAAGCTGAGTCGCGAAGTAGCTCATCGGATAATAGGGAGTGTAGGTTGAGTATCGAATACCGGTTGAGAGGAATTTCAGTTTCCACCAAAAATTCGATTGCAGCCTTATGATTGAGAATCATTTGGGTTTCTTTGCGATCTTTTCCATCTGCAGCCTGACCCAATTCAATCAATTTCTCTGTTTCTAATAGGGAATAAGTGTTCCCTTCCAAACGGCTGGAATTCCATGATAAATCAATCAGGAGACGATTGAAGATTTCCCGAGCAAACGTTCCCGCTGGGCGGTTTACATCATTTTTGCCCAACTCAAAAAGTTTCTTCCGCACAGCTCCAGAAAGATAGAATGTGATATTCGGGCGGTATTGGTCGAGAAATCCCCTATTGTAACTGACGTGCTGTCTTTCCTGAATCGGTCGCGTGACTTCAAATTGGATTGATTCGGCAATCGGTGACAACGGGATGGAACCCCTGGTCGAAGAAATAGGCTTTGCTTTGATCGGTAACCGGTATCTTCTCCCTCTGGTTTTTCCTTGCGCGACGAGATTGCCTCTCTCCACCAAGGCAGAGAGTCGGTATTGTAAGCTACGCCGTGACGGGGGAGGATCCAAACCAATGAGAATCTCCTCTATGGAAGCGCCGTCTGGGAATCGAGATATGATATCTATAATGAGATGATTCTGAGAGATTTTCTTCGGCATAGACCTCCCCTGCGGTAAGCCTCATTCTATTGGGGAAACAGACTATTGTGCAACATAATCTTGCACAATACTTGCACAATACTTGCACAATTGTGCTGTGATTGCACTTAAACAACTTATCGTCTATAACATACGGCGAAATAGAGGAAGGAAATGGCGATGATGACAGCGCCGACCAAGAGGGGGGAGTAGAGGTTCCAACCGGCGAGGGGACCCGCGGCGAGGGGAGCCACAGTTTGCCCCACCGACCACATCGAACTGGCGGCTCCCATCGCCCGACCCTGCATCTCCTCTGACGCGGTGGTGGAGAGGAGTGCGTTCAGGTTCACCCAGCTCAAGGCGCCTCCGAAGATGCCTACGGGGATGATGATCCAATACCACCAAAGATGGTCCGGCCATACAAATAGTGCCACGCCTATGCTGGCAAAGAGAGTTCCCGTGACGATCAAGCTGCGCAAGGTGAATTTCCCGACGAGTTCTTTATTCAGGAACATCGTGACGAAGAACCAGACGAGGGCTAGATAGGCGAAAATGTCTCCGATTTGATCAGACTTGAGGGAGAATCTCTGTACGAGGAAAGTGGGGGAGAAAATCAGATAGAAGGCCCAGCCGACCGAGAACAACAGGAGAGAAGTCAGAAGAATGCGGAGGGTTTTATGCTGGTAGACAAGGCGGAGGTCTTGGATGGTTTTCAGGAGATGGGCTTTTTCTCCTTTTCTCTTCCATGTTTCGACGAAGAAAAAATAGACCATGATGAAGTTGATCAACGCGGCGATAGCGGCGAAAATGAAGGCGCCCGAGCCGGACAGCCAGTCGGGATTGCCGAGCTTGCCACCGATCCAAGGTCCCACGACGAATCCCAGGCTCCCGACTCCAATCAGGACGCTGAACGCCCGGCTCCGATTTTCCACAGTCGTGAGATCCGCCGTTGTCGACTGGGCAAGACCTACATTGCCGGAGCAAAAGCCTGTGACGATCCTCCCTACGAAGACCCAGGCGAGGCTCTCATAATAAATGCTTGCGGCCATGAGCGCGTACCCTAGGATGCTCAACCCGATTGTCGCGAGAAAAACCTTGTATCTTCCATAGTGATCGGCCAGAGCGCCTGCGATGGGGGCTCCGATGAATTGAGCACCGCCAAACACGGCAAAGAGGACCCCCAAGATCGTCGTCCGGGTCATCTCCAAAGTATGGGGCTGGAAAAAATGGAGATGGGTGTCGAGGAGGAGCGGGGCTAAAACGGGAAATACGATCGAAAACCCAAGTAGATCCAGGGTATAGGTCATCAGGACGGTCAAAAAAGTGCGGTAATGCTGCGGGGATGGGAACATCGCGACTCACTCTAGTGGTTTTTAGGTTCCACATAACTGAGGTGCTAGCAAGGAGTCAATCTCTATTGCAGGCGGAGGATCCGGTCGGCGACTTCTGCGGTATTGATTGCGGGGATGACTAGGTGCCTCTGCCCGCGGTAAACGGTATTGTGAGTGGGAATATTCCCATCCCGACACCTTTGTCCGATGTCTGGGCGATCCGCCGGCAGTAATGCATCGACAAAGTATCCGGCGCGCACAAAAGCCTTACACTCTGCGCCAAAAAGGGTACTTAATCGCCGCGAGTGGGAATTGCCATCGACAATCTCTTCTTCATATCCTCCGTTATCAATTTCGGAGATCACCCTGCGCGCAAAATTTCCCACGTCTCCCTCCGCAAGGAGATGGGTATGACCTTGTAATGACGTATCCTTTAGCAATTCTTTTATGTCATCAAGACTGTCATCAAAGTTTTTTGACGAATGGGTGAAATACCAAAGGACCTGAATGTCTTTTTTGCGGAGTGCAGTAATCAAATTGTTCGCGTGAGAGGCACCACACATGAAGATCACTCCTTTTCGCTCGCTTTGCAACTTCGCCAAATTTTCTGAGAAGGTTTTGATCCTATACTCTTCATTGCCATCAATGGCGCGTACTCTATGCAATAAATTGATTGCTGTGATCGAGTCGAATTCGTTTATATCAATGCCTTTTAAAAGGACGGCCTGCCGATTGGCTTCCTCTAAGATACCTTTGAATAGTAGAGACGCAGGGAGGTTTTTGATTTTTTCGGCCACTTCACCATATCTTTGACTGGACACATATAGCCTCATCCACTGAACTAATGTTCCAAAACTGACATCACTCAGTTTGGCGATAATGTTTCGCTGTCTCAAAAGCCCTTCCGCCTGAGAAAGTAAATTTGAATCTGATTCGAGGCTCGCATTATTGCGAGTTCTGATTTCATCTTGCGTAATGTTTTGGGGAGCTTCAACACAAAGTGTATCGTACCCCTGTGCGTAAGCGTCTAACGAACCCATCTGACGATTATTGTACGGATCTGCTATCAGCGCTTCTGGCGGCTTAAGAGCCACTGATCCGGCAGGAGTTCCCCAAGGCGATTTGCAGGATGTCCCATAAACCTACGGAACAAATCTTCCAGGTATTCGCGGGGATTGATCTGCAGCCCGCGACATGTTTGCACCAGAGATAATAGAACCGCAGCGGCCTCGCCGCCATCCATGCTGCCGAAGAAAAGCCAGTTCTTTCTCCCAATGGCCAGAGGGCGAAGAGCCCTTTCAGCTACGTTGTTGTCTAAGCGGGCGTTGGGATGCTGCGTATAGTTCTTGAGATACGGGATCAGTCCGCAGAAGTAACCAAGAGCCTCTTTGAACTTCGATTTCGGCAACACCTTCCCCTGGATGAGCCTCCCCTTTATTTTTTCGATGAGCGCGTCGATGATGGGGACTTCATGGCCTTGCCGGATCTTGAGGCGCTCGTCTGGCGTCTGGAGCCAGGCAGAGTCTTCCAGGTCAAAGAGGATTTGGATCTGAGATAAAACCCATTCGCGCAATGGAAGATCTCCTCCTTCCTCCTCGAAAAATTTTCGACGGATATGAGCCCAGCAGGGACACCAGGTGATTTGTTTCGATTGAGCCAGGGTCTCATAGGCCCCGTACTTATCAGAGTGCAGAACGCCGGTGTAGCCTTTCAACATTTGCACAACGTGGTCGTGGCGGCGGTCTTCCCTAAAAGCGTAAACGCGGTAGGGAGGATTGGGACCCTCTCCTCCAACGATCGTCCACATGTAGCCGAGGCGGGATTCCTCCTCGAGGACTCTGACCGGACTCTCGTCGATGAAGATGTTATTAGAGGCGAGGATCCTGGCAAGCATGATCTTGTAAAGGGGCTGCAATATAGACCCCAGACGGACCATCCACTGGGAGAGCAGTTTTCGGCTAATTTTAATTCCTTCCCGACCGAGGATTTCTGAAATCCGGTACAAGGGCAGATGGTCGGCGAACTTCCTCGTTGCGACCTCGGCCAAAAAGCTCTCATCGGCCCGGCATTTCGGTATGATGCTGTCGGGTAGATCAGCAATGAGAACTCCGGCTTCCGGTCTTTTGGGATTTGCGTATTTTGGTCGGATGATTTCTCTGATGTAATAGCTGCCTGGCTCCTGAACGAGCTTATGGGTTGTCTCTTCTCCGATTTTCACGAGAGCCTCTCCTGTTTCCTTGCAGACTTTTTGTTCCTCGGGGATGTCGATAACAACCGTTTGCACAGGGAGATCTGGAGGGAGGGTAATGGCGTCTTGTCCATTGCGATTGGGTTTCTTCCTGGAGTGGGCTGGGATCTTTTGGGATTCTTCTGGAGGGATCTCCTGTTGATCGAAGCCTTCTAGCAACAGTTGCTGTTCATTCAAGTTGGCGATGATTCTCTCTGAGCGCTTCCCGAAGATCTGGCGCTTGAACCAGGCCAGCTGTTCTTCGAGGTAGATGATTTTCTGATCTCGTTGCACGAGATCAAAGCGCAATTCGGCATTCTCTTTGTGAAGGTCGTCTTGGTCTATAAGTTGCGCTGCTGTCATGGAGAAAATGATACCAGAAAACAACTCAAATCGGAAGAGAAAATCGCATTAAAAATGCATTATTCTTCATAGAGAAAATCGGTGCTGCAAGCGTTTGGGTTCGATCCCTTCTAAGAGCATGAGAAACTCCCTCCTCATCAGCGGCGACGAGATATTGTGTTTGGCGACAAACCGGCCTTTCTCCAATCGCTTGTAAAAAATCGCAAATCCATCGCCATCCCAGTAGAGGACCTTCATGTGATCTCTGCGACGACTGAGGAAAATGAACAATGCGCCCGATAAAAGCTCTCCGGGGAACATGTGCTCTACCACCGCGCTTAGGCCCTCGAAACTTTTGCGCATACTCATAGGCACTTGGCAAAGAAACAGCCGGGCGTTGGCAGGGACGCTCAGCATGCCATCCCCCTCAATGTCGACAGACAGTTTTTGAGGGTTGTCGGATCGAAGCATCTGTCGACATGGATCCGGACGCCTCGATATTCAATGGAGATCCCCGTTCCCTGATTTGCGGAGAGTTCGGCGAAGCAAGACCGGGTCAGTTGCTTTGGAAAAAGACGATCTTTCCAGTAGTAGAAGCAGTGGGGGGAGATTTGGTTCTCGCGGCACCATCGATCGATAGACTGACCGCTTTCCCGTTGCTTGCGGATTCTTTCTTCCCATGCGAGCCTTTTTTCCGGAGGAAGGGGTTTTGACATAGACGCACTCCTTGGTTCTAAAAATCGAAAGAGTGCCGGGTTCGGGGAAATTTAAAAAGATGGGTTCGTTAGACGCTTACCCCTGTGCTGCCAAGTCGGGCAGTAGCCTTGTGGCCACGTTCTTCGGTATTGTGTCCCAATGGCGCTCAAATAAAACCACGATTGGAAGTGACATAGATTCCTCTTTTATTTCGTGAGATTTTAACATAAAAATCAATTTAATTACACTAAATTTCAGCAATTTCAGCAATTCCCGCTGGGAAGATTTCAACGCGTTGATTACTAATCGGATATAACTCGAAAAAAAAGATCCCGAGACCTCATTATTGAGGCCGATTAGATG
>Ga0315281_10013188_pt1 | contig 11200 bp, 14 predicted proteins | sample YL17G07_0_MG_FD_204540 | JGI IMG/M metagenome (GOLD analysis project Ga0315281, IMG submission 204540) | Sediment microbial communities from Yellowstone Lake, YNP, Wyoming, USA - YL17G07_0 | ecosystem: Environmental > Aquatic > Freshwater > Lake > Sediment | place: USA: Wyoming | collected... | reverse complement strand
GGGTCTGGGTCATTTTGACGCACTTTTACGGGAGCCGTGAAATACTTAATTTTTATAATCTCATCGTTTGGGAACAAGAACGAGGAGAGTTTAAATATGTCGAGCCACTTATGTGGGGTTCCTTTTACTGAACCGTAGTACAAATTAAAACCATCCACATAGATATATACGCGCATAATTTGTATATAATATCGATAAAATGCAGAAACCGCAACACGGGGTTGCGGTTTCGCGTCCTGCCACCGAAGCGACAAGAGGTATAAATTAAAGATAGCATACACGCGTACACAATGCAAATAGTTTGTAAAAGTTATCCACACCACGAGAACCTATTTTTGCTTCCCTTTCCTCCATTCTTCAATTTTTTTATGGTCGCCGCCGAGGAGGACTTTGGGGACGCGGTATTTTTTGCCTTTCCATTCAATGACCTCGGGACGCGTGTAGACCTCGGGGGAGGCGGTGCGAAGTTCTTCGACTGATTCGTGTTTACCGAGGACTCCCTCAATCTGTCGTGCGCAGGCGTCAACAACGATCATCGCGGGCACTTCCCCTCCCGTGAGAACAAATGGTCCTACTGAAACTTCTTCTGCTTTAAAAATTTTCTTTACGCGTGCATCGATGCCTTCATAGCGTCCGGCGATGAGGACGATGTCGGTGTACTTTGTCACCAGATTTTTTGCGTACACGTTCGTAAACTGTTTTCCTGATGGTGAAAAAATGATAACTTTTGTCTTCGTATTTTTTTTGCGCGCGATACCTTTCGCAATTTTCTCAAGAGTGCGCAAAAGCGGCTCAGCGGTCATCACCATACCAGGACCGCCCGCATATGGACGGTCGTCGACTTTCCCCCACTTGTTACCCGCAAGCTCGCGCGGGTCCGCATATGAGATGGAAATATGCCCCGCCTCTTGTGCGCGACCAAGGATCGACGCGTCCATATACGCGCGCACGACTTCGGGAAAAATACTGACGATGTGAAAGCGAATCATGAGTTAGGGGACATTTAACAATTAACCACTGATATTTGACAGAACTCGGGCTCAGTCACTTGCGAATCAGCTGACGAACTAGCAAGTTCGTGTCCGGACACGTGTCTTGGACATAGACCTGTCAATTGTTAAATGTTGAGATTACTGATCGCTTCGTCAACGGTCTTTGAAGCGCCGGGACCCTTGCCACCCTCGGGCTCGTTGATCTTCAAGTTCACGCGGGCATTGTTCTTCATACCCACGACGCGAAGGAGTGTGCGGATCGCCTTGGCAGTGTTGCCGTCACGGCCAATGATCTTGCCCATGTCGCCTGGGTTTACATCGAGGGTGATAAGGACGCCCATCTCATCTACGACACGCGTCACTTTTACATCGCTCGGATGATCGACGAGTGCTTTTACTACATACTCAAGAAATGCTACATCTGGTTCCTGTGTCATATTATGTGTTTCTGTCGTTTAACTTTTAACATTTCAGCATGTTGCTGCTTTTGTTAGTCTACTACGAGTCGAGACGGCGCGCAAGAATTTAGATTGTTTTAAAGGTAGAAATCATTTGATTGAATATATCCAACTTCTCTTGTACTTGAGGATCTTCCCTGGTTTCACTTCCCTTTGATTGCCAAAGAGATAATCCTGATGTTGCTTTAAAGGCATAGCTAGAACCCTTAATGACAACATACGGTCCGACTAACGATTTTATTCCAGCAGAAGGAATAGTACTTATTATTTTTATTTCCAGAGATTTTTTACCATCTATAACCATATCATTTTTTGATTCGATGGATTGACCTTGATTAAGTGGGAAATATTTCTCAAGATCATCCCCGTATGTTTTAACGATAAGACTATCTGCGCGATCAAACATAATCCAATAGGATGACGAGTATTGGGATTTATCTATGGGGCTAAATAGCACTTGATGTGGGTAACTTTCAGCTTTCCAACCCTGCGGGTACTTAACCTCAAACCCCATTTCATTACTCTTGTATATTTGCCAATCTGCAGTTCGAACATCGGGGACAATAGTAGAAGTTGATTTTGAACTAGTTACTGACAACGGGTTCTTTTGAGAGGCATCATGCAACTTTGTGTACCCAACGACGCCTCCAGCTGCGATAATAATTGCAATAACAGCAATACCTAGCTGACTAATGACAGACATAAAATTTTTTATTTATATTGATAATAACTTTATTATAACAAATCCAAAAGAAAAACTATAATATTTCGAGTATGCACAAGCTCTGCCGCCGCAGTTCTGCTTTTTGCCAAGCCTCGTTCAACGATCACAGTATCAGCTCGATTTTTTATAATAAGAAAGAACCCCCTTGCGGGGGTTCTTATTCATTTGTCTTAAGTTTGTCTTAAGCACTTACTTCGGGAGTTGCTTCTTCTGCGGGAGTTGGAGTTTCAACAGGAGCCTCTACTACTACTTCTGCAGGAGCCTCGGGAGCAGGAGTTGCGGCAACTACTGGAGCTGCAGCCTTAACTTCTCCTGCCTGCGCAGGCAGGTCCTTGGGAGTTTCTTTTACAATAGGCGTCTTCTTGCCGAGGACGTTTACTTTCTTGCCCGTAACCGCCTTGAGGTCAACGAGAAGGTTGTGCACGGTGCCTGAAGCCTGCGCGCCCACTGAGAGCCAGTGCTTTGCACGCTCGGTGTCAATAACGGGCTTGCCCTGACGAGCATTGTAAGAACCCAAAACTTCAAGGAAGTTTCCCGTCTTAGGTTTCATCTTTGAATCGGTAACGATGACACGGAACGACGGATCGTTCTTGCGGCCAACGCGCTGTAATCTGATTGCTAACATGAGGAGTATCCTACCAAAAAGGGTATAAATAGTCAAATACTCTCGTATGTGGTATCCTAAAACCTATATGAATAAAGAAAAAACCGCTGTTTCTCCCTACGCCGAGGGTATTATCAGCACCACGGGCAAAGGGCTCGGTTTTGTCGCCCTCTCTCCTGAAGCGCCTCGCGAAGAAAACATTCGCATTGAGACGGGGTCCCTGGGTACCGCCCTCCCCGGCGACCGCGTCAAAGTGCGTCTTAATGCCAAGGTTGGCGGTATGCAGCAAACGGGCGAAGTCGTCGAGATCCTCGCGCGTGCGCGCACACGCTATGTCGGCACCATCGACCAAGACAACCTGCCTGCGCAGGCAGGCGCAACCTACCTCATCCCTCAAGACAACCGCATCTATGTAGACTTCCTCATCCCTACGCCAGGAGCAGAAAATCTCAGTAAGAAAAAAGTTTTGGTTGAGCTTCTCGAATGGACCGACCCTAAAAAGAACCCTACCGCAAAGATCGTCGATATCATCGGTAATGCTGGCGAAAACGAAACCGAGATCCGCGCTATCGTCCTTGAAAAAGGACTCTCTCTTGAACTGCCAGAAAAGATAGAACAGGAGGCGCATGCACTCAAAGCAGGCGCTCCTGCATTTATCGCCGAAGAAGCAAAAAAACGCCGTGACTTCCGTGGCATCACGACCTTTACCATTGACCCTGCAGATGCCAAGGATTTTGACGATGCGATCTCTATCCAAACACTCCCCTCGGGCTTCATCGAGATTGGTGTGCATATTGCCGATGTGTCGGCGTACGTCAAACCACATGCCGCCATCGACGAAGAAGCGCGCTCGCGTGCGACCTCAATCTATCTCGTTGACCGTGTCATCCCCATGTTCCCCGAGGTTCTCTCCAATGACCTTTGCTCGCTCAACCAAGGCGAAGACAAGCTTGTCTTTTCAGCAGTATTCACCTTTGCGCCTGAGGCACTTCGTGACCCCAAAGCGAAAGCGGTGGTCAAGGACTCATGGTTCGGTCGTGCGATCATTCACTCCGACAAACGCTTCACGTATGAAGAGGCTCAGGGCATCCTCGATGCAGGCGCCGGTCTCTACCACGAAGAACTTTTGACCTTGAACACCATCGCCAAGAAACTCGCCAAACAAGGCAGAGAAGAAGGTGCTATCTCATTCGAACACGAAGAAGTACGCTTTGTCCTCGATGAAAACAAAAAACCCATTCGCGTCTACAAAAAAACGATGCAGGACACCAACAAGCTCGTCGAGCAGTTCATGCTTCTCGCGAACAAAAAAGTTGCGGAGTATGTATCCGACATCATTGGAGAAAAGAAAGAAAAAGGCGAACACCGCACCCACGAAGCCGACCTCTTTGTCTACCGCATCCATGACGCCCCCAATCCAGAGCGTCTCGAGGAGCTACGCCGTTTCCTTGCAAGCCTGGGCTACCAGCTCCCCATCAACGAAGGGCGTGTATCTCCGCACGACTTGAATGCCCTCCTCGACAAGATCAAGGGTAAACCCGAGGAAATGATGCTCTCCACTGCGACCATCCGTACGATGGCAAAAGCGATCTACTCGACCTCAAACATCGGACACTACGGCCTCGCCTTTGAGCACTACACGCACTTTACCTCCCCTATTCGTCGCTATCCCGACGTGATGGTGCACCGCCTCCTCGGACACTATCTCACCCATGAACCGGTAACAAAAGAAGAAATGGACGAGTACCGCTCCCTCTCCGCACATTCATCTGAAATGGAGAAACTTGCCGCCGATGCCGAGCGTGCCTCGATCAAGTTCAAGCAGGCAGAGTACATGAGTGAGCGCGTAGGCCAAACCTTTACCGGCGTAATCTCTGGAGTCGCCGAATGGGGTATCTTTGTTGAGGAAGAAGAAACCAAATGCGAAGGTCTCGTCCGCATCACCGACCTCGGCAACGACTACTACATTTTTGAAAAAGAAAACTACCGCATCATCGGCAAAAATACGCGCAAGCGCTACAGCCTTGGCGACAAAGTAACCATCCGCGTCAAATCCGTGGACCTCGAACGCAAAAGTATTGATTATGAACTAGTGAAATAATATAGAAACACCTGCAACGGAAATACTGAGGGTATTTCTATATTTCTAACCGCTTGATATCAATAACACATCTTGACTCCATATCAATAAAATATATCCCTTTGAAATATAGTTGATAATATTCTGAAAAAAGTTTTCCCGCATATTCAACATTCATCTCACCTCCATATTCTGTCCACAAAAGTAGCACCATGTCTTTTTTAACATCATCTGAATAATGCTTATTACATCTTTCTAGTTCACGCCTTATCCACGGTACCTCATCTCGGTCTCGAACAAATACTTGATTTGGATACTTACCGCGGAATACACTATTGGGCATACACTCGCGATCGATCATCTTAACTTGCAGTTTAAGAATATCACCACTTGAATCTGATTCAGCATACACATCAACATCTGGGTCGCAAGTATCTTCAGCACTGTTAGTCCGAGCAGTATATTTTCCCTCGTAATTTTTGGCAAGATAATCAAGAAAAACTTTTGCACAAACAAGTTCATCTTCTTTCATTTTTATATTCGTCATATTTATAAAAGCAACTTAATCTACTAATACATAGATTATACTAATTACCCTATCTTTGTGGCGGTATTATCTTTACAAAAGCTCTCAATCGCCAATTGCTAATTTAGTTATATTTTAACCAAAAATCTTATATTTTTTATTAATAAATATGTAATTATCAAATATAAGTCAATAAAAAAGCCCCAGACCCACCATGCGCTGATGCTTGGAGACAAGGAAGGATTGCCAAGAACCTCAGATAAACTAGAAATCTGCCCGAATGCAACATCGATAAACCATATACTAAGAAAAATCGAGCTACAGTAAAATATCGTTTCCCAGAGAGTTGCCACAAAAGCTCCCTTTTCGGAAAAAACCCACACTAGAATCAAAATTATTAGGTAGACAAATATAGAATAAAATGCAACTTTCTTAGCAAATTCAAAGAATTTACTGATATGATCATAATCATGTACCAATCTTACATATGTTAAAAAGGTTAGCATCGCGACAATAGATAAAAAAATAAACATGCCCGATGCTACTGTTTTATCTTTTCTATTTTCATGGACTATATAATGTTCAAATTAAATCACCAACTACAACTTTAAAAACTCCTCCACTTCAATATCTGCTTGTTTGATAATATTTCTAAGGGTGCCTTCGGGCATATCGCCACGGTGCTGCGGAATCGTTGTGTATTTATTTTTGCTTGAGTTGAACCAAATCTCGTGACTACCTTTTGCCTCTCTAAAAAATTCAAAGCCTGCAGTCTCCAGCTTCTTTACAATCTCGCGATATTTAAAACCAGAAAGTCTTCCCATCGTACTATGCAGGAATCATCATCGGGTAGGTGATAATCTCTCGCTGTTTTATTTTTCCTTTTTGCGCTTGAAAAAGAGTGCGTGCAATATCTTCTGCGATTTCAATCGTTTTTTCAAAAGTCTTTGCCTGAGCAACAAGGCCTTGCACGTCGCGACTCGTCGCGACGTAGTAGCCATCGGGGAGCTTTTCAATATCAAGCGTAATGTAGATGCCTTTTTTCATACATTGACTATACCAAATTGCACCACATTATTCAAATTTATTTTGCCAACTGTGCTGCCTCCTCAAACTTAATGGAGAGAAGTTTTGAGATGGCGTCGGAGCCCATGGTGACACCGTAGATGATGCCAGCGCGGGACATGGTCTCGCGGTTGTGGGTGATGACGACGAGCTGGGAATACTTGGCGAGGTTTTCTATCATGTCGCCGTACTTTCGCGAGTTTGCCTCATCAAGGGCCGCATCGGTCTCGTCGAGAACGAGGAATGGTGGCGGATTGACCTGTGACACCGCAAAGAGAAGCGCAATAGACGTGAGCGCACGCTCGCCACCCGAAAGCATTTGGAGACCGCGAATCTTTTTGTTGGGCAAACTCACCGAGACCTCGATACCCTCTTCGGCTTCTTCCTCTTCTTCATCGGGCATTTCTTCTGTGTCGGTATCTGAACGCTTTCTCTTTTTTTCGTAAGACACCTGAAGTGCCGCCGTACCACCGCCAAACATCAGCGCAAAGAATTCACTAAACTGCTTGTTGATCTTTGCGATACCTTCTTTGAACTGCCCATTGAGCGTCTCCTCAAGCTCGCGCATCAGAATGCGAAGCGACTCAGCACTTGCCTTCAAATCCTCAAGTTCCTTCGCCAAGAACTCATCACGCGCGACCGTCTCCTCGTACTCGCGCATCACCTCCTCGCCCGATCCGCCGCCCATAATATCCTCAAGGCGAATCTTGGTGCGTTCGATCTTTTTGCGACGAGTTTCTTGCTCGGCACGCGACTCCGTAAGCGCCGTCTCCATATCAAGGGGGAAATTCACGTAATCAAGGATCGTGCGCCCCACAAGAATACTCCCCTCGCGAAGCTCCTCGCGAAAAGCGACTTCCTCTCGTGCAAAATTTTCTGCATGATCACGAAGCATCGAGAGGCGCAGGGTCAGCTCCTGTTTTTTTGAACGAAGCTCAAACGATGCGCGCTCGGCGTCAGAAGTCTCGGCGCGCTTTGCCTCAAGGGCTTTCTCAAGCTCGTGTGCTTGTGCCTCTAATTGCATGCTCTTTACTTCAAGGTCGCGCTGTGTGGCAACGAGCGCCTCACGTTCACCCTTGAGTCCTGCTATTGCACTACGTGCCTCCTCGCTCCGTGCCGACGCACCTGCATCACCGCGCAAATGCTCGAGGAACTGTCCTATGCGCGTACGCGTGCGCGACACCACACCTTTAATATACAAATAGTCCTCGCTTGATTCTGCATAGCCGAGCTCGGTAAAGAGCTCCTGCGCCATGTTCTCACTCTCGCGCGCGGATATCATCTTGTCCTGCGACTCCCCGGGCGCATTCAAGCGTCGCTCCTCCATCTCGATCATACCCTCAAGGCGACCGATCTTGCGCGCAAGTTCGTCATGTTCACGGCGTATGTTCCCCATTTCGCCCCGCACACGCAAAAGCTCATTCCCTTCAGCATTTTCCGTGTGGCGCGCCCCGCGAATAGCCTCGGCACGCTCAAGATCCTCACTGGTCGTGTGAAGCTCCCGCTCAAGTCCTTCTCGCTCGGTCTTTTGTGTCTCGCGTGTATACTTCAAATACGTCTCCTCGCGTTTCAGGTATTCATCATAGAGACCGGTGAGTTCGTCGCGCAAACTTCGTGCCTGCTCGACTTTCTCCACCTGCTTTTTCAAAAACTTGATATGCGGCGCAATCTCACGACGAAGCGACTCACTCTGACGCATGTTGTCCTCCGTCTTCACGAGCTTTTTCTCACTCTCAGCGATCTTCCAGTGATACACCTTGAGCCCGAGTGCATCCTCAATCATCGCACGGCGGTCCTTGGGTGATGAATTCAAAATACGGTCTGCTTCACCTTGTGAAATGATGTGATGTCCCGACGCACCAATGTGCACCGCCGCAAGAAGCTCAATGACATCCTTGAGACGCACCGAGGAACCATTCAAAAAATACTCACTCGACGCATCACGATGGATCTCGCGTGCAATGGCAACCTCGTCAAAGTCGATAGGAAAAGTGCGGTCGCGATTATCGAAGATAATGGTGACCTTGGCACGGTTCTGCCTTTCAGCACTCTTTGAGCCGTTGAAAATGAGGTCCTCGGTGCGTTTGCCACGCATCGACTTGAGAGACTGCTCACCCAACACAAAGCGTAGTGCCTCCGCAACGTTGGACTTACCCGACCCATTCGGCCCCACAATAGCCGAAACCTGCGCCCCAAACTCAAAAACACTCTTGCGAGCGAACGACTTGAACCCAGATATCTCGAGACTTTTTACCCGCATTTGCATTTAGTTTAGCATATTTTAAATAGATTTGCGGCAAAAATAAAACCCCCTACCCGCGTAAACGAGTAAGGAGTTTTGCTCAGCGTTCCCCTAATTTAGGGTGCTCATTCCCTTAAACAAGTTCCAAACATTTACTTGTTCGATTTTAGTCGGTTTGCCTACTGGCCACCCATCGCCACCATAAAAGTGCCGAGAAACACGTTGATGTACGGCGGTGCAATCAACAGCGTTACTCACGCCGACGTTCTGATGCCCAACAAAAACAACCCCATCTTCTTCGTTTCTAAAGAAACCTTCGGTATTCATGCCAACCTCCTATTTGTTGAAGTACTAAAAACACTCTACCATTTTTTATTAAAAATTGAAATTTTAATCTACTTCCCCCACCCCTTTACCTTGAGCCCCTCTGCCGCGGCATTTTGCTCTGCCTCCTGCTTGGACTTGCCGGCACCTTCTGCTACGAGCTCCTTGTCGAGATACACCCCTACGACAAACTGCTTGTCATGGTCGGGACCAAGCTCCTTAATGACCTTGTACCCCGGCGTGATACTCACATGATCCTGCGCCTCTTCCTGGAAGAAACTTTTTGCGTCGCGCCATAATTCTTTTTGAACAATTTCTTCCGTCTTACCAAGAAGAAACTTTTTCAAAAACATATCTGCCGAGAGATACCCCTGATCCAAGTAGATGGCACCAACCAGCGCCTCGAATGCATTCGCGAGGATAATCTGACGTGCCTTGGTACCCTTGTCTTTTGCCTCACCTTTTGAGAGGAGGAGGTACTCTTCCATCCCCATATCAATACCGAGGTCGCCGAGCGTTACCGCGTTGACGAGCGCCGCACGATAGCTCGTCAGATCTCCCTCGGTCGCCTGTGGGTACTTCTTGTATAAAAAATCCGTCACCACAAGCTCCACCACCGCGTCGCCAAGAAACTCAAGGCGCTCATTGTGGGCGAGCCCCTTCTCTCGCGTTTCGTTAATATATGAACGATGCGTAAAGGCTTCACGAATAACCGCCTTGTCGCGAAACATGACGCCGATCTTTTCTTCAAATTTTGCAAACTTTTCCATCCTTATTTTTTGTTAACTATTTCGCTGTTTTATTTTCCCAAAAGAATGTTTACTGCCTTCGTGATAATAGGCAACATATCGTCATACATATTCAAATCAACGATGTCGGCGAGTTTCCACCACTTTGCATCATCAAGTCCACCACCCACTTTTTTAAGGATGATCTCCTGATAGGGCGCCTCAACGAGAAAATACTTTACCTGCTTGCGGAGCTTACCCTTTTCAGGATGCGAGGCAACATATTCATTCTCGCCCAAAAGCTGACCGACCGTGACTGGCAACCCGATCTCTTCGTTCACGATGCGAGCGATGGCCGTAGCATCATCCTCCCCTTCAGCATAGTGCCCCTTGGAAAGAGTCCAGTGCCCGAATATGTCATGAACAAGCCCAAGATAAACGTCATCACCACTTCCTGCCTGCGCAGGCAGGCGCGCATACACAACGGCTCCACCAAGCCTATCAATAGGGAGCGTCTTGATATCAACCGGCGCAGTCTTTGTTTTCTGTTTCGTCGTCTCGTCCTTGCCTGGTTCACCAAGTTCCTTGTAGACCGCACCGAGCACACCGTTCACAAACTTACCGGAAGTCTCTCCGCCAAAAGATTTTGCGAGTTCGATGGCTTCGTTGATGGCAACCTTTGCCGGCACTTGTGCGCGGTCCTCAAAGAGCAGCTCATAAAGACCGAGGCGCAAGATGTTTCTGTCGACAAGCGCAATCTTTTCAATTGGCCAATCAGGCGCCGCCTTTTCGATAACATCATCAAGCTTTGTGCGTTTGCCAAGGATACCCAAGAGAAGTTTGCGCATGAACGAAATGTCGTTAACGCCAGGAGCAAACTCGGCAGCATTGCGCGCCAAGGATTCTTCGATCTCAAGGTCGGTCAATTTACCCTCGCGGAAATCCCACTCGTAGAGAGTCTGCATGACGATACTTCTTGAAAGGTGCCTGTTTGCCATAGAAGGGTAAGTTAAAAATGTGCTAAAGAAACGATCTCAAACAAGAAAGGCGGCCGTAGTTTTTAGGTTGAACCTATGACTACTTTGCCGCCTTCCCCTTTGCTGCTGCACGTTTCTCGGTCTTTGCCATGGTTTTTACCATGTTCAAGACGGCACGACCACGATAGGTGCCACAGTTGGTGCACACCTGATGGCGCAAGTGAAGCGCCGAGCATTTAACGCACTTTGAAAGGCGCGCCCCTTCGAGGGCATGGTGCGAACGGCGATTTGCCGTATGCGCGCGTGTATGTCTCATTCGTACTACCATAGTTTTTTGAGTATAGCAAAAGGCTTATAAAAAATCAAGTCCCCGAATGGCCTCACCAAAAACCTAACTATGGTAGGTATCGTTACCTCACGAAAAACCTAACTATGAGATACCCTTGGTGCATATGAATATGCATACAAAACATGAGCTAG
>Ga0315281_10013187_pt1 | contig 11200 bp, 7 predicted proteins | sample YL17G07_0_MG_FD_204540 | JGI IMG/M metagenome (GOLD analysis project Ga0315281, IMG submission 204540) | Sediment microbial communities from Yellowstone Lake, YNP, Wyoming, USA - YL17G07_0 | ecosystem: Environmental > Aquatic > Freshwater > Lake > Sediment | place: USA: Wyoming | collected... | reverse complement strand
GGGGTGCGGACATGCACGTTGCGCACTCCTGCCCGTTCCAGCCGCGCATGGATCGGCGCGAGCCTGCGCTTGTCGTCGTCGGTGGCGTAAATCTGCCCCTTGTTTTCCATGGCGACGGCCAGCGCCAGCGTCTTGCCGCCGCCGCCCGCGCACAGATCGACCGCCTGCTCGCCCGGCTTGGCGGCAGCCAGCAAGACCGCCAGTTGCGAACCCTCGTCCTGAATCTCGATCAGGCCCTTGATGAAGGCGGGCTCGGCATGGATCGCCGGACTTTTCGCCTCGGCCTTGCGCGTGATGCGCAGCCCCAGCGGCGACCAGCGCGTCGGTTCGGGGGCCAGATCCGCGAGCATGTCCAGCGCGGCGTCGCGGTTACCTTTGAGCGTGTTGACGCGCAGATCGATCGGCGCGCGCGCTGCCAGCGCCGCGCATTCCTCCGCCCGTTCTTCGCCAAACGCGCGCGCAAAATAGGAATCGAGCCACTCCGGATAATCGCCGACCACATGCGGCGGAGCGCCCGCAAGCGAAGCGTCGCGCAAGGCCTTGCTCTCGGCTTCGGTGAGTGGCGGCGGCGCATAGCCCGCGCCATTGACGAGCTGCGCGATGGCCGCCAGATCGAGCCCGCGCTCAAGCTTGAGCATGCCGAGCACGCTCGCGCGCGGCGCGTCGTCGCCCATGATCCAGGCGGACGAAGCGCGCCGGCGCAGCGCATCGTAGACCAGGCCGGCGATCGCGGCGCGATCCCCCGAGCCGGCGAAACGATGGCCGAGCCCCCATTCTTTCAGCACATCGGCGGCCGGCCGCCGCCGCGTGGCGATATCGGCAAGCACCTCGATGGCGGCTGACAGCCGCGCGCCCGGCGTCATGCCGGGCCAATCAGAATACGAACGGCGAAATAAATCCACATGAGCAGCAACACCACCGCCGCCGCCCCGAAAGAAGCGCCGCGGCGGCCTAAATGATTATCGGTCACATGGACATAGGCGTGCAGAACCCGCAGCGCCACAAATATCCACGCCAGCACCACGAAAAAGAGATCGGCCTGCCGAGTGACAATCGCAAGGATCGTCAACACGTAGAACAACAGCGGCATTTCGAGCTGGTTCTGGTAGGCATTGCCGACTTGCAGCATGTGCGGCGGCCAGTTCGTCTCGCGCAACGCGATCTTGCGCCCATCGATCGCGCCGCGGCGTACCGCCGGCCCTCGCTGGGCAGCCATCCAGAACCCCAGCACGAAGGTCAGCGCGATCTGCGCGAACACAGGAAGAAGAATATTTCCAATCGACATGTTCATGATCACAACCTCATCCTGCATCCCACAGCAACTTTACTTTCGGCAACGCATCCTTGCCGTGCTTGGCGCGCGCCAGGCTTGACGTGTCACCCCATTTTTCGACCGCCTCGGCCCATGAAGGACGCCCCTTGATGCGCGCAAACCATGCGGCCAGCTGGCGCAAATCCGCATACACGTCCGCGAGCTGAAAGCTTGCGAGCCGGCCGACATAAACGCAGAGAGAAATGTCGGCGAGCGAGAAGCTTTCCCCCGCCAGCCACGGCTGAACCGCGAGGGCGCGATCCATGTCGCCAAAAACCTGCTTGAACCGCCGCACCGCGCCCGGCAACAGCGGCGAGTCGAGGCCCATCTTGTTATTGACGAAATCGTTGTCGCGCCGCGCCTCTTCCGGCATCGCGGCGTAGTGTTTCGCCAGCACATCGGCGCCCGCCTGCAACGTCACAAAGCGCATGGCGACGCATTGGCCGATGGTGCGGCTGTCCACGTGCAAATGCTCGTCGACGAGCTTGCTCCACAGCCGCATTTGCGCGCGCGCATAAGGATCGGCCGGCCGCAACGGCGGCGTTGGAAACGCATCCTCCAAATATTCCAAGATCACCTGCGATTCCCGCACGACCTTGCCGTCATGGATCAAAGTAGGCACGACGCCGCGCGGATTGAGCTTGAGATAGTCCGGATCGTGCTGCTGGCGTTTGTCAAAGCTGGGATCGACGTAGCGGCTCTCCCACGCCATGCCTTTTTCGGCGAGCGCAAGGCGCACTTTTTGGGCGGCGGTCGAGCGATCGAAGTGATAAAGCGCGAGCATTCCACATTACCTGTACAGACTAAACAACACTCATCCCCGGCTCGGATAATTCGGGCTCTCGCGCGTAATGGTCACGTCGTGCACGTGGCTCTCGCGCAAGCCGGCCGCCGAGATGCGCACGAACTCGGCCTTTTTGTGAAACTCGGCAAGATCGGCGGCGCCGACGTAGCCCATGGCCGCGCGCAAGCCGCCGGCGAGTTGGTGCAGCACGGTCGCCACCGCGCCCTTGTAGGGCACCTGCCCCTCGACGCCCTCAGGCACGAGCTTGAGGTTGTCCTTGATGTCCTGCTGGAAATAGCGGTCGGCCGAGCCGCGCGCCATGGCGCCGACCGAGCCCATGCCGCGAAAGCTCTTGTACGAGCGGCCTTGATAGAGAAACGCATCGCCCGGCGCCTCGTCGGTGCCGGCGAGCAACGAGCCGACCATGGCGACGTCGGCGCCGGCGGCGAGCGCCTTGGCCAGATCGCCGGAATATTTGATGCCGCCGTCGGCGATCACCGGCGTGCGGGTTTTCTTCGCCACTTCCACCGCATCCATGATCGCGGTGAGCTGCGGCACGCCGACGCCCGCCACGATCCGCGTGGTGCAGATCGAGCCCGGCCCGATGCCGATCTTGATCGCATCGGCGCCCGCGTCAATCAGCGCCTTGGCGCCGTCCGCGGTCGCGACGTTGCCGGCCACCACCTGCACCGCGTTCGACAGCCGCTTGATGCGCTCCACCGCCACCAGCACATGCCTGGAATGGCCGTGCGCGGTGTCGACCACGACCAGATCGACGCCCGCCTCGATCAGCATTTCGGTGCGCTTAAATCCCAAATCGCCGATCGAGGTGGCCGCCGCCACGCGCAGACGCCCCTGATCGTCCTTGCAGGCGTTGGGGTTGGCCACCGCCTTCTCGATATCTTTCACCGTGACCAGCCCGACACAGCGATATTGGGCGTCGACCACGAGCAGCTTTTCGATGCGATGCTGATGCAGCAGACGCTTGGCTTCCTCCTGGTTGACGCCCTCGCGCACGGTGACCAGCTTGTCCTTGGTCATCAGCTCGAAAACCTTCTGCCGCGGGTCGGTGGCAAAACGCACATCGCGGTTGGTCAGAATACCGACCAGCTTGCCGGGGCCGCGGCCGGCGCCCTCGACCACCGGAATGCCGGAGATGTTGTGTTCCTTCATCAGCGTGAGCGCATCGGCCAGCGTCGCCTGCGGGCCGATGGTGACCGGGTTGACCACCATGCCGGACTCGAATTTTTTGACCTGCCGCACCTGCCCGGCCTGCACGTCGGGCTCGAGGTTGCGGTGAATCACGCCGATGCCGCCGGCCTGCGCCATGGCGATCGCCATTTTGACCTCGGTCACCGTGTCCATGGCGGAGGCGACAATGGGGATGTTGAGGGCGATTTCGCGCGTGATGTGGGTGCGGATGTCGACCTCGGAAGGGAGCACCTCCGAGAGGCCGGGCTTGAGCAGCACGTCGTCGAAGGTGAGCGCCTCGGGGGGGGCAAAATTGTTCTTCACGGCCATCGCCAACTCCAGCTTGCCCGCGCGCGGGCTTAGGGGGGCCGGCCAAACGAGGAATAATCGGACTTTTGGCGAGGAAGAGTGACCCCTCGTCCGACTCGGCGGCCCGCTTTTGGGTTGGCGGCGGTGAATAGCATGCCGACGCGGAGATTCCTAGGGCTCCCACGCCGGGGCTGTCTTTCAGGTAAATGGGTCGAGCCGCAAGGGTGACGGCTGTTAAACCAGATGGATATCGGTATTGCTGAGAATGACACCTGTCCCCAGCTGGGCCATTTGGATAGCTGCGGCTGCCCCCGTCCCATCAGAATCAAATGACAGTGTATGGGTCGAAGCGTCGTAGATGAATTGCGCTGTCGCCGCTGTGGCAGTGGCGCCCGACACAAAATGCGACGAGTCGAGCGTTCCAGTATTGGCGCCAACGGTCGCCAGACCATTGCCAAATGCCGCGTATGAGAAATCTAGTTCGTCGGCACCAACGATAAAATCGTTGATCGCATCACCACCTTCGGTCAGGTGATTGTAAAGGAAAACGTCATTACCACCGCCGCCCCAAAGCTGATCGGCGCCGCGACCGCCAAGGATAACGTTGGAAAGATCATTGCCGTGCACGGAGTCATTGCCGTCGCCGAGGAAGGCGTTCTCGATCACCGTTCCTGCGGCAATTGTCAGTGCCGCGCTCGCGATCAAACTCACAGTGGCCCCAGTAAGATCGAGCGTCACGTTGCCGGTCACCGCCGACAGATTGATCGTGTCGATTCCGCTGCTGTCGCTCAACACATTGCGGCCCGGATCGGAAGCATAGGAGTCGGTATAGATATACGTGTTGTTGTCGCTGACGTAGTCGCCGATGAAGCCGATCGACCACGAGTTCAGCGTTCCGACGTCGCCGGCCACCATGTCCTTGACCGTGAGCGTCCAGTTGCCTTGCGACGTCTCACCCCAGAAATCGACGCTGTCGGTGGTGAAGACAATGTTGTCCTGGCCGGCGCCATAGACGCTGCTCGACGACACGCCCGGGCGGTTGATCAGCGTGCTGGTGGTGCCGGCCTGATCGGTGAGGCTGACGACGAGGTCGCCGATCCAGGTGTGGGTGATGTCGAGGTGAACCTCGACGCGGTCGATCAGAATATTGGTCGAGCCTACGTTAATAGAACTCTGGATACCCGTGGCATTGCCGTCCGGAATGGCGGCATGAAGACTGGTTCCTGCGAAAGATGTCATCTCATTGGCGAAGGTGCTTTGCTGGGTCCAGGTCTCGGCCAGTCGCACCGCAGCATGGGCATCGACCAGGCCGAAGCCATAGTCGTTGTTGTAGGTCAGGCCGCCGCCGTTCCAGTTGGTGGCGTGGTTGGTCAGGTAATGCGACTGGAAGCCTGGTGGTTTGGACGCCGAATAGGCCAGAATTTCCTGCACGTCGCGGTAGCCAAGATTGGGGTTCGCCTCCAGCATCAAGGCGGTGACGCCGGAAATGATCGGCGCCGAGAATGAAGTGCCGCTGATAGAAACGAAATCGCCCCTGACAAAACCGTCATTACCAGTCCGATCGTCGGTGACGATATTCAATCCAGGAGCCGCGATCAGAACCGCCGCGCCGGGCGTGCTGAACGAAGTGATGTTGCCGTTGATGTCGGTCGCCGCGGCGGCGATGGTAAAGGGGGAATTCTGGAAGTCGTGATAGTTGACGTCCTGCCCCGACGCCCGGTCGTTGCCGGCGGCGAAGACGAACACCGTGCCGAGCCCGCTGCGGCCATTGGTGGCCGCGTCCTGAATGGCGGCGCCAATCTGGCTGAAGGCCGCAGTTTCAAAATTATCGCCAAAGAAGCCGCCAAAGCCCCAACTGTTGTTGGAGATGTCCATGGCCTTCTGATGCTGCATGTTGTCGAGGATTTGCGCGTTCGAGCCGGCCGAGCCGAAGCCCATGCGGAAGCAGGCGATGTCGGCATCCCAGGCCACGCCCACCACGCCGTAATTGCCGTCGTTGTTCTCCTCGGCCGCGAGCACGCCGGCCACCGTGGTGCCGTGCTTGTCGCTCGTCGTGGTGGCATTGGCGTCGTTGTCTTTGTTGCGGGCGTCGTAATCGAGGTCGGTGCGGTAATTGTTGTTGAGATCCTTATTGGCGTATTGCACCCCGTCATCGACGGTGCCGATGAGCACATGGCGGCCGGTATGGCTATTGTAGCCATTGTATTCGCTCCAGACCGACTGGACGTTGATCCCGTATGTGCCCTTCAAGTGCCATTGCTGGCTAAATAACGCGTCGCTGGGAGTCACGATGGCGTCGAGATGCGCAAACTCGCCGCCCTCCGAAATAGAAATTGAGTCCGTCTTGCCGGATGGCGACTGCCCTTGCGCGGCGGCATTAGCCGCTGCCGGCGCATCCTGCGTGCGATCAAAAGCGTTGGCGAGACCGAAAGATGCGGCGTCGGCGTCATCGGGCAATTGCCCATCGAAGAGGGAGCCGCCGGCCTTGAGCGCGGCGACCGAGAGGTCAGCCAAAGCCGGCCCTGGAGCTTCGCCGGTTCGCGGCGGAACGCCGGAGATTACGTTGGCTGCTGGCGTATCCCCTGCGGCGATGTCGGCAAAGAGTTCATCTGGATCGAAGGCCGACCCGTGCGCTTCGTCATACTTCCCACCCGAAAGGAATTTCGATACCGCCATGATTGGTCCCCCAAAAACCGACCCGTCAACTTTGGCATTTCGACTGTGTTAATTTGATGGTTCAATATGACAGAAGTCAAACAAAGTATCGAGCGCCGAATCGACGACTTAGCCCCATCAAATGAATGATTGGCTGCCATCAGGGTTAAGATTTCGCTAAACGGGGAAAATGGTCGATCCGGGATAGGCTTGCTGCACCGCAGCGACGGACGAACCCCCGCCGCCGGCGCGCAAAAAGCGTGACCGAATCCGCCCGGCTGGCCACCGGTGCCTGACGCGTGTGGTGCTGGCAAAATCGCGCTTGAGCGCGGCCGCGCCCGGCGGCCGCTAGGTGATAAGTTCCGTCCCGGTGATCAGCGCGACGTGATTGAGAACCGCGGCGATCGTGATGTGGCCATAGGCTGTGCCTGCGCCATCAGGATCGACCCACACGGCGATGTCATTGGCGCTCGCGCCACCATCGGCGTTCACCACATCCTGGCCCCAGGTTTCCAGAGTGCCGACATCGATGAGCAGGTCATGGATGTTGAACTTGTCGCCGGCGTTGAAATCATAGATCTTATCGCCGGCATCGGCCATGCGATCGTATTTGAAGGTGTCGTTGCCGCCGCCACCCCAAAGGTTATCGGCGCCGCGGCCGCCGAAGATGACGTTGTTGGAGCTGTTGCCGTACACGGTGTCATTGCCGTCGCCGAGGAAGGCGTTTTCGATCACCGTTCCCACGGCAATCTTGAGCGCCGCGCCGGCGATCGAACTCGTATGCCCATCGACGAGATCGAGCGTCACGTTGCCGGTCACCGCCGACAGATTGATCGTGTCGGTGCCGCCATTGGTGTCGCTCAGCGTGCCACGGCTGGCGTTTTCGGCCAGATAGGTCGCGTAGGAGTCGGTATAGATATACGTGTTGTTGGTGCTGACGCTGTCACCGATGAAGCTGATCGACCAGGAGTTCAGCGTCCCGACGTCGCCGGACACCATATCCTTGACCGTGAGCGTCCAGTTGCCTTGCGCCGTCTCGCCCCAGAAATGCACGCTGTCGGTGATGAAGACGATGTTGTCCTGGCTGGCGCCGTAAACACTGCTCGACGACACGCCTGGCCGGTTGACCAGCGTGCTGGTGGTGCCGGCCCCATCGGTGAGGGTGACGATGAGATCGCCGATCCATGTGTGGCTGATGTTGAGCGCGACCTCGACGCGGTCGATCATGATATTGTTCGGCAAGTCCGTCGCACTCACGTTGATCGTGCTGGAGATGCCGGTGGCGTTGCCATCGGGAATGGCGAGATGCGGGCTGACGCTCTCGGAATAGGATTTAATGTTGCTGAAGGTGCTTTGCGCAACCCAGGTCTCAGCCAGGCGCACCGCGGCGTGGGCATCGACCAGGCCAAAACCATAGTCGTTGTTGTAGGTCAGGCCACCGCCGTTCCAGTTGGTGGCGTGGTTGGTCAGATCGGTGGCCAGGAAGCCCGGCGGCTTGGCCGCCGAATAGGCCAGGATTTCCTGCACGTCGCGATAGCCCAATAGCGGGTTGGCTTCGAGCATCAGGGCGACGACGCTGGAGACGATCGGCGCCGAAAACGAGGTGCCGCTGATGGAGACGAAATCGCCGCTGACAAAACCGGTGCTGCCCGTCCCGTCGTCGGTGACGATATTCAAGCCGGGGGCCGCGATCAGCACCGCAGCTCCGGGCGTGCTGAACGAAGTGATGTTGCCGTTGATGTCGGTCGCGCCGACGGTGATCGCATAGGGCGAGTTCTGGAAGTCATGATAATTGACGTTCTGGCCCGACGAGCGCTCGTTGCCGGCGGCGAAGACGAACGTCGTGCCGAGCCCACCGCGGCCATAGTGCGCCGCGTTCTCGATGGCGGCGCCGATCTGGCTGAAGGCCGCGGTGTTGAAATTGTCGTAGTAGAAACCGCCAAAGCCCCAACTGTTGTTGGAGACATCCATGTTCACTTGGCGCGTCATGTTGTCGAGAATCTGGGCGTTCGAACCATCCGCGCCGAAGCCCATGCGGAAGCCGGCGATGTCGGCATCCCACGCCACGCCTACCACGCCGTAATTGCCGTCGTTGTTCATCTCGGCCGCGATCACGCCGGCCACCGTGGTGCCGTGCTTGTCGCCCGCCGCGCTGGAGAAGGCGTCGGCATCCTTGTTGCGCGCGTCGTAGTCGAGATCGGTGCGATAGTTTCCGTCGAGATCTTTGTGGGTGTATTGCACGCCGTCGTCGACAATCCCGATCTTGATGCCGTGGCCGTTATATTCGTTCCAGACCGACTGAACGTTGATTCCGTATTTGCTGTTCAAGTGCCATTGCTGGCCAAATAATGCGTCTTTGGGGGTCATGATAGCTGCGGACTGCGCGCCCACATCTCCCGCCGAAACGCCCAAGTCAGCCTTGCCGGACTCATGCGCGGCGCTCATCGCCATCGGCGCACCTTGCATGTGCGCGAAAACATTGGAGAGCGAGGAAGCCGCGCCGCCGGAATCTCCCGGCAATTCACTCACCGCGGAATTAAGACTGCCCGCATTCAAGGCGGCAATTCTTAAGTCGCCAGATCCAGAAACATCGCCGATTTGCGGAGAAACAGCGAAAGAAGCCGCGCCCGCCGTTGAACTGTCTGGCGCATATGCGGCGGCGCTATCGGGAAGAATCCCATCGACGCTGAAAACTGGCCCGGACGCAATGGCATCCTGCGCCCCAAAACTCTTCCCAACCGATTGAAATTTCGCCGCCGCCATGAATCGCTCCATAATAAGTCCAGCCAGCAAGTTGGCCTGCCAGCCATGTCATCGGGGCAACTACATAATGCGCGTGTTCTAAAAACTCGTTGTCGAAATTTGTAAGATATCGCGCAGAATTATTATTAAAATGCCGCACAATTCTGGTTGCACTTTATTTAGCGTGCCGGCGGCCGAAATCCGGTCGCCAGCACATAAAGCTCGGCCGAATCCGCCCGGCTGGCCGCCGGCTTGACGTGTTTGACGCTGGCGAATTCGCGCTTGAGCGCGGCCAGCAAAGCGCCTTCGGTACCGCCTTGCAGCACCTTTGCCAGGAACGCGCCGCCGGGTTTGAGCACCTCGCGGGCGAATTCCGCCGCCGCCTCGACCAGCGCCATGATTTTCAAATGATCGGTCCGGCTGTGGCCGGTGGCGTTGGCCGCCATGTCGGACAGCACCACGTCGGCGGGAGCGCCGAGCAGCGCTTTGAGTTTTTCCGGCGCGCGCGGATCGAGAAAATCGAGTTGCAGGAATTCGACCCCGGACACCGGAACCATTTCCAGCACGTCGATTGCGACCACGCGGCCTTTTTCCGGCGCGCCCACGCGCTTGGCCGCCACCTGGCTCCAGCCGCCGGGCGCCGCGCCAAGATCGACCACCCGCGCGCCGGATTTGAGGAAATGGTGCTTGTCGTCGATCTCGGTGAGCTTGAAGGCGGAGCGCGAACGAAAGCCCTCGCGCTTGGCGCGCGCGACGTAAGGATCATTCAGCTGCCGCTCAAGCCAGAGCTGCGACGAATGCGAACGGCTCCTGGCATTCTTGAGCCGCACTTTGAGCGGACGCTTGCCGCGATCGGAATCCATGCCAACAGCCTCAATCTCTCTTCACACTCCCCGGGAGAGGGAAGGAATGATTACGACGCCGGCGCCTCGGTGTCGCCCCAGATCCCATCCGCGCGCATCATCTGCACCAGCATGCCTTCGCGCAGTCCGCGGTCGGCGATGCGCAGCCGCTCGCACGGGAACGCGCGGCGGATCGCTTCCAGAATGGCGCAGCCGGCAAGCACAAGGTCGGCGCGTTCGGCGCCGATGCAGGGATTGGCGATGCGCGCCTCATAGTCCATGGCCAGCAAGCGCTCAACCACGTCCGTCACTTGGCTGTCATTCATCCAGCAGCCGTCCACCCGCTGGCGATCATAGCGCGGCAAATCAAGATGCACGCCGGAAATGGTCGTCACCGTGCCCGACGTGCCGAGCAGATGCAAACCGTCAAGACCGCGGCCGCAATCGGCGGCAAAGGGAGCGATGAATGCGGCCACTTCCGCAATCATTGTCTCGAACAGCGCGCGATTGACAGCGATGCCGCCATGCCGCTCCGCTAGCGTCACCACGCCAACCGGCAGCGACACCCAGGCGCGGACTTCAGGATGCGGCGGGCCGCGCCGCGCCGGCGCGGAACGATCGAGCAGCACCAGTTCGGACGAACCGCCGCCGATATCAAACAAAATGACCCGCGCCGCCGCCGGATCCATCAGCGGCGTGCAGCCGGTGGCGGCGAGGCACGCTTCGGTCTCGCGATCGACAATTTCAAGCTCAATGCCGACCTCTTCCCGCACGCGGAGAAGAAAATCGCGGCCGTTTTCGGCGGAGCGGCAAGCCTCTGTCGCGATCAGCCGGGTGCGGGTGACGCCGCGGTTCTTTATTTTGCCACGACAGACCCGGAGCGCCTCGACCGCGCGTGCAATGGCGGCTTCGCTCAGCCGGCCCGAGGCGGTGACGCCTTCGCCCAGACGGATGATGCGCGAAAACGCATCGATGACGCGGAAGCTGTCGCGGGTCGGCCGCGCCACCAACAGCCGGCAGTTGTTGGTGCCAAGATCGAGCGCGGCATAGGTCGGGCCGGACACATCGCCGCCCGCCGCGTCGTCACCACGACGTGGATGATGATAGGGCGACCGCCGGCCCCGCCGACGCTGTTGCGAGCGGTCGGGTGCAGGGTCGAGGCCGGTCGCCCGGGCCTCGTCGTCCATCGAATACCTTTCCCCACGCCGAAGTCCTGAACGACTCAACGGCGCGGCGGATGATCCCAAGTCGCGCAAAGTCTAGCAGCTACGGCACAGGGCGCAACACAGAGCAGCCAGAGGAACATAGTAAAAACTCGCGGTTGTGCTTGTGAAACCGGATGCGCTTCGGTATTTGGTATCGAAC
>Ga0315281_10013186_pt1 | contig 11200 bp, 13 predicted proteins | sample YL17G07_0_MG_FD_204540 | JGI IMG/M metagenome (GOLD analysis project Ga0315281, IMG submission 204540) | Sediment microbial communities from Yellowstone Lake, YNP, Wyoming, USA - YL17G07_0 | ecosystem: Environmental > Aquatic > Freshwater > Lake > Sediment | place: USA: Wyoming | collected... | reverse complement strand
CCTGCACCTGTACCAACCCCTATGTGCCCGACCCCACTGCAACTAGCTGTGTGCCTGCCGTCTGCCCGGCCAATATGACCGGCTACCCTTGCGCCTGCAAAACCGGATATGTGCCGAACCCGGCCGGGGGGGGTTGTGTTCTCCCCGCTTGTCCTGCCCACGCATCCCGCAATCCGCCCGATGCACCTTGTGCCTGCGACGCCGGGTATAAATTCGATGCTGCCGGAACAAGCTGTATTTCCACTTGCCCCATTGGAAAGCTCGCTGATATTACGGATCCTGTTGCGCTATTGTATGAAGATGGCACGTATGACGACACAAATCCGGACATAGCGCATTTAAATCCGGCAACGCAGGCTGGCCTTGCCTGTATCCAGCAAAAAGTGGCTGCGTTGAAATGCTACATGACGCCACAACCCACTTCCGGTTATAGACCCACCGCCTATCAAACCCATATTCTTGAAGTTTACGATAAATGGCATGAGATCAAGGACAATAACACACCTGCTTGCGCGGAACGTAAGGCGGCTATTTATGCTGAATGGTTAAATCATAAACCATTTGCCCGCCGACCGGGTGTCACATCCAATCACTCTCAAGTGGATGCCCAAGGCAACCCTGCGGGGAATGCGGTCGATATCAGTCCTGTACCTCAGGACATCGCCGATGCCATTGCGTGCCAATGCAATATGTACAGACCGCTGATTAACATGCCAAACCCGAAGGATAATGACCCTATACACTATCAACCCCGTATTTGTCCGCGTTAAGGAGCAGAGATGAAAAAAATAAAACTGGTTGCCGTAATTTCAACTGCGCTCATCTGCTTTCTTTCTTGTGCCTATGCAGTTGCTCAGGCCACCCCGCCTGTAAAAGTTACTGCATGGGGCCTGCATCATGGCGGTCAGGTAGTATACAAATACCGGGTGCAGAATTTTGGCACGAATCCAATCAAGAGGTTTTTTATCGGCTTTTATCCGCCTACCGATACTGCCGATGGTGCCGCCGAACTTACTGTTGGCCCTTATTATCCGGGTGGCACATCGCTGTGGTTGCCGCAGAGCGTTGCGCAAAGCCCGGTTGGCTGGGGGGTTTATTTGAGTTTCCCGGAAGAGAGCGCTACCTTCGCGCTGGCGTGGGTAGAGGCAGGGTATTATAGAAGCATGAAACCGAAAGCGCGGGGGGCAGATGTGCCCATCGCGCAAAACCCGCCCAACATCATGCCGCCGGGAGCAACATGGGATCAATTTTCCGTGACATTGCCCAAGCCGGATTATGCCTACGTGCAGGGACATGCAAATTTGGAGTCCAGTGATAATGAATTCACGGTGCAAATGGAAAAAGGCGACATCACCCCGCCCAGCATTACGGTAAGCCTGAGCCCCAACACGCTCTGGCCGCCGAACGACAAGCTGGCGCCCGTCACTGCTGCCATCACGGTGAGAGACGACTACGACCCCTCGCCCGAAATAAAACTCGAGTCCATCACTGCGAGTGAAACGCTGGCAGACGGTGACATCCAGGATGCCCGGATCGGCGCAGATGACCGGGATTTTTACTTGGTTGCCAAACGCGCGGGAACCAATCAGGCCGGGCGCATCTACACCGTCACCTATTCCGCCACGGATGCCTCGGGCAACAAGGCCACCGCCAGCGCCACGGTGACTGTGCCGCACGATCAGGGGAAATAATAGTGCTGTAGTCTTGTAGGGTGGGTTATGCGCTGGAGTGGCATGAATACGCCATGCCGCATTCGGTATGCATGGAAGAGGTGCGGGATATTGAAGTCTGGCTCACGCGCCGTTTGGGTAAGAGTTAATTCCAAGCCGGACGAGCCAGAACCAAGAATGGGAAGCTGCCTTCTCGTGCTTAAAATCATGGGTGACACCGAACATGTGTCTATCTTGTCTCTCGATGCCGTTCGGGTTTGCTCAGTCTACACTCGCTATCTTGTGAAAGTGGTTCTCCACGTCCCCAGTGTCCGGTTACAGCACCACCCCACCGCACCTCCCAGACCAACAAGGTCTCGCCAGTGCGGCGGTTAATGTCTTGCTCAAGCTCTCGCAATCTCGTGGCCGCTTTATCAATATCGCGGGATATGAGCCGAAAAAAGAAGAGAAACACAATGAGCACCGAGAGAATAGCTATCCAGAAATGATACGATTTATGTGCCACTGCCCAAACGAAAAGTGCGGCACAAAAAGCGACGAGTTGGTATAGATTGCTTGTTCGAGTGAGTATCTCGTTTCGTAGCGATGCATATTCATGCAACAGTATTTTGACCTTCTCCTCTTTACTGAACACTTTCTTAATTGGCCTGGGCATATAAGCAGCACCGACCCGGCTGTTATTTGGAATCAGGCCCATTACTTGGGCAAGCTGGCAACGATAATGCGGTCACGTAAAACAGTAGGCAGGTAATTCAGCAAAGAAAACCCGCGCGCATCCCATCCCACCAGATAGCGAAAGCGCGGATGATGGCTCACCAATGCACGTTCCACGACAGCAGCCACTTTCTCTGGTGCCATGCCGTGTGAAGCAAATCGATCTCGCAGTGCAAACAGCGGGCCGTACAGCTTTAATGCAGGCTGTGGCAGGGTGGTAGCCATTGTATCCACCATCATGCCAATCTTGCCCCAAATGGGAGTAGCGGTATCCCCCGGTTCGATCAGAATGACACGGACGCCCCACGGCGATATTTCCACACGTAGCGCTTCAGTCAATGCCACGAGCGCATGTTTCGATGCGGCATATGGGCCATGCAGTGGCAAAGCCACTCTGCCATGTATCGAGCCGATGTTTACTATTCGCCCAGCAGCACTTCGCAACAATGGCAAAAATGTTTGAGTGACCGCGACCACCCCCAGTACGTTGACTTCAAGTTGGGAGCGGAACTGCTGTATATCCAGAAATTCCAGTGGCCCGCCCAGCGGTACGCCAGCATTGTTTACCAGCCCCGCCAGACCTGTATCCGATGGATTACAGAAGCGTAGCGGCTCACCTATTTTGATCGTGCATTTATGCGGGGTAGGTAACTTGCAGTGCCGAGACCATGCCTGGAATGTTCCTTCGATGAATACCGGAATAACCGGCACTCCCGTTTCTATCGCCAGAAAGCCGCCATTGACGAGTGGATGCGGCCAGAAGAGCGACGTCTATTGAGCACTTTTTCCGACCTCAAGCCCAAGCAGCGAGCGGCATTACTGGGGTTTCTGGAAACTCTGGTTTGATGCCTGACAAGCCCGGAAAGGCAACGATTGATGGATTGGCTCATTCGAAAGCGCATCCCGATTAGCCACAAAGTTCAGCAAGTTAAAGCCCACCGTTTTACTCCCCTCTCCCACTTGTGGGAGAGGGGACTGCTGAACTTTGTGGCTAATCGGGAAGCGCATTGATGTTTATGGAAGCACTATTTCCCTTGACAGCCGTCCATGAAAACGATACCTTTGTATCACTTAAAAAGGGGACGTGATGACCACATCGACACTTAGAAATTGGGGCGGCGCAGTTGCGGTATCGCTGCCCAAAAAAATTCTCTCTCTGGTTGGGCTGCAATCCGGCGCCAAGGTTGATATTGCTGTTGAAGATGGAAAAGTGATCCTGACACCAAGCAAACCACGGTATACGCTCGACCAATTGCTGAAAGAGCAAGTACAGTTAGAGCGCAAAATTGGTAGGCGCATTAGTGACCCCGAGTTTCTGGCCGACGAAACTGCTGGCGCGGAAATCCTCTGATATGGCACGCCCAGCGGAACGAGGGGACATCTGGCATGTTTCGCTTGATCCCGCTTTAGGTAAGGAGCAGCGGGGCAGGCGCTACGTGTTCGTTGTATCGCCAGCCAAGCTCAACAAGCGTAACCTGGTTATCGTGCTTCCAATTAGCCAGGGTGAGACGCTGGCCCGGAGTGAAGGCTTTACCTGCACCTTGATGGGTTCAGGGCTAAAAACGCATGGTGTGGTAATTTGCGACCAGCCCAGAACGGTGGATTTTCATGTGCGTAGCGCGCAATATGTGGAGCGGTGCCCTGATTATATCGTTGATGATGTTCTGGCACGGCTTGCACCATTGATGACATAAACTGTTAGCCCGGTAGGGTGGGCACGCTTTTGTGCCCATGCTGATTCAAAACCGCGTGGGCAGCGAAACACCTGTCTGCCCACCCTACGGCATTCAATGGACAAGGTTCCGATTGTTTTCAATCAGGCACCACCAGCGCATCGGGGGTGATTTCGACAAACCGGCTGGATGCAAAGGCGGCTTCGATGCCGGACAAATTCGCGCGCAACAGCTTTTCCAAATCTGCGTTGCTAATGTTGCCGGTGGAGATCAATAACAGCGCTGGCTCGCCAGTAATCAAGTAAGGAATGCACGAAATCGGCATCTTTGCTGGCCACGATACGACCATCCTGCATGGCACGGGCGATGACTTCGCCATCTGGAGCGAGATTCTTCCAGGGTAGGTCGAGGGTGTGCAATGTATCGTGTCCCGCTTCGTTCAGCCAGTTGGTGAAGCGCCGGGGGAGTTGCGCATCGACCAGGATTTCATGCCGCCAGGCGTTCCAGGTTTTCATAATCGGCCAGTATCTCTTCAGTGGTCATGCCGCTGGCCAGCCACTCCAGCACGTTTTCCACCGGATAGCGCAAGCCGCGAATGCAAGGCTTGCCGTGGCATACCAAAGGATCAACTGTAATGCGGTCGCTCATCTATAGAGTACACCGGGTTGGCGCAATACGCAGGCATTGTTCCGTTGCTGGATAAGCTGGTGCGGCTCCCGCCCAGAGACATCCGTATCGTTGAGGGGATGGTTCAACCCAGATAATCCATTGGCTTGTAGGAGCTCGATTTATCGAGCGATTGTTGATAGCTATCGCGGTGTCAATTCTGCATCGAGCTTGCTCGATAGCAGATTGCCTGACTTTGTTGCAATAAATTGCGCTCCTACAATGGTTCTTGGTTGTAATGGGTTATTTGGGTTCAATTGATGTATGCAGAAAACGGCGGGAAGCCCTGAATAAAAGTTTCGTTGGGCACGCTACGCCCTTCGACTATGCTCATTGCCCAGCCTGTGCACCAACCGCTTTTGCCAGATTAATACGCTTCGTCCGGACTAGTATCCTCTTCGATCCTGCGATAGCGCGCCAAGTCGTAATCTGCGCCTTTCTCCACCAATTCCAGCGGCATCAGCAAGTAGTTCTTGTCGCCCAGCCGCACATGCAGGCTGCGGCTGCTGGAGAAGGTGTCGTGACTCATCAGGAGCCTTGCCTCGCCAGAATTGTCGCCGGGGTTGTTCAGCCACATGGCAGGCCGTTCCTCGTCAGTGCTATGCTCGCGCAGCCCTACCCCCGTCATCTGGTTAGTGAGAATCTCCACCCCGACATGCAGGTTGTTCTGCTTGTCACGGCTCAGACGGCGCACGATCCCCACGCCCCAATGATCTATCCTTTCGGGTTTAATGCCGATCAGCGAGCCGATCTCTATTCCATCCATGCGCGACGCGGGCAAAACGCAATGGAAGCCCCCGGTGCTGATGTTTTCCACATCCCATGTCACACTGGTGTCAGCGCCAAAATTCAGGCCGACATCGGTCTGTTCCATTATCCTGGAAAAGCCGTTCGCCACGTTCATGTTCACCTTGATGTTGTGCCGCGCATTGCGCCGTTTCGGCGGCGGGGATGACCAGCTCTCGGCCAGATGGCGCACCACTTCACGCACCGCGTCAGCATCATAGGCGCCGCCCAGATTGATTTCCTCGGGCACGACATTCTTTTCCAGTGTTTTGAGCAGCGCCTGGATCTGCTGCTGGGTGTTATTCACGCCGATAAAAAGCAGGCCCGCCAGTGGCGTGTTTTCCACATTCACCCGCACTGGTGGTGCGAAATGCAGCAAGTCAAAACCGATTATGCTGTCCGGATCACACTGCGTGCCCACGGTAAAATTCTTGCTCAAATGCGCCGTCAACCGCTCGGACAGGTGCAGGTGGAGGCGTTTTAGCGTATTGGCGCAGGATGTATGCCACATCAGCACGGCGGTAAATTCGCAACGCACCGAAGTGTTCGCGTTCAATCCTGGATACAACGAAACCCGTTCATCCAGGTACTTTTGCGCCTCGGCGTGCGAGTAAAATTCGGCCAAGCACCCCCATACTGCCGGGTCAACCAGCGAATAACGCACCGCCGCGCATTTCAGCTTGCCCGCCACGGCACAGATGCCGCGCGCCGCAACGAGCGGCAGCACTGGCTTGATTGCGGAACCGCCCTTGTCGCCGTTGCGGTAACGCGTCAACACGTTGAAGTAAGCAAGCGCTACTTGCCCAAAGAACTCATTCAGCGCCATCCACAGGCGATTTTCCTGAAACGCTGACAGGGTGCTGGCCGCAAAATATTCACGCATCAATTTGCGCTCAAACGGGCGTGCGGTTTCGTCGATCAGGCGCAATACCGCAAGCTGTTGATCCAGGCGGAACTCCGTCTGTTCGCGCACGGACTCGACCCATGTGGTTATTTCCACCAAGGCTTTCAGCGCATCACCCTTCGGTATCTCGTCCAGCAGCGCCTGCGCCGATTTGATATCCGCCATCGGGTGATCCGATTTCTTGCCAAATAATCCCAACATACACCGCCCCTCTGCCGCTAAGCTTGGTATTCACAACACATGTTCAATATAACCACAAAACAATCTGCTTGGCTATATATGGGAAGGCCTATAATTTTGCTGTTCCGAGGAGATTTTTCTTGATCGCTTTTTTGCATGGTGACACCCCATTTCCGCCTGTGGAACAAGCACTGCGCATACCAAACGGCCTGCTCGCCGCAGGCGGAGACCTGACTCCGGCACGCCTATTGGATGCCTACAGCCATGGCATTTTCCCCTGGTTCAACGCCGGCGATCCCATCCTGTGGTGGAGTCCCGATCCGCGCATGGTGCTGCTCCCGGAGGAATTCAAGGTTTCCCGTTCGTTGCGCAAAACCTTGTGCAACAGAACCTATGAAATCCGCACCGATACCGCCTTCGAGCGGGTGATGCGCGCCTGTTCCGCACCGCGAGGCGGGCAGGCAGGCACGTGGATACACGAGGAGATGATCGCCGCCTATACCGAATTGCACCGGATGGGCATGGCGCATTCGGTGGAGGCATGGAGCGAAGGCAAGCTGGTGGGCGGCTTGTACGGCATCGCCATCAGGCGCATGTTCTACGGCGAATCCATGTTCAGCCGCAGCCCTGATGCCTCCAAGGTTGCCCTTGCCCATCTTGCAGAACAATTGCAGTGCTGGAATTTCGGCATGATCGATTGCCAGATGAGCACGCCGCACCTCGCCTCACTCGGCGCCCGCGAAATTCCGCGCACAGAATTTATCCAACGCCTGCAAGAATTGATACACTATCCGCACATTCCATCGCCTTGGCGTTTCGACGAACATGGATCTGTTGCATAACATCCCGCTAGCGGCGGTGCAGTTCTACCTCACCGCCCCCTATCCGTGCAGCTACCTGCCGGATCAACTGGCGCGCTCGCAAGTCGCCACGCCCAACTTCCTGATTACCACGCAAATATATTCGGAACTGGTGCGGCGCGGCTTCCGCCGCAGCGGGACATTCACCTACCGGCCGCGTTGCGACGCCTGCCATGCCTGCGTGCCGGTGCGTATCGAGGCGGTCTCGTTCGCTCCCAGCCGCGTGCAGCGCCGCGCCGCCAAACGCCACCACGGACTGGAGGTGTCGCTGCACACATTGAAGAATGATCGCGAAGAACACTTCGCCCTGTACCAGCGCTACCAGAAAGCGCGCCACCGCGACAATGGCATCGAGGACGACAACCGGGAGCAATACCGCAACTTCCTGCTGCACAGCCATGTGGATTCCATACTGGTGGAATTCCGCGAAAACGGTGTGCTGCGCATGGTGAGCATCATCGATATTCTCGAAGACGGGCTGTCCTCGGTCTATACGTTTTACGAGCCGGATGTGGCGCAAGCCAGCTTCGGCACCTACAGCATCCTGTGGCAGGTCGAGCTATGCCGCAAACTGGAACTGGACTATCTCTACCTTGGTTACTGGATCAAGGATAGCGGCAAGATGGCGTACAAGGCCAACTTCCGTCCGCTGCAAGGGCTGGTGGAGGGCGAATGGATAACGCTTTAAGTTTCTTATGACAAAACTCTTCACGTTTTTCAAACAGCGTTTACCATGTAGCAACATCGTAGGGTGGGCTGTGCCCACCATGTCGGGCACAGCCCGACCTACATTGGGTTCCGGTTCGCCCTCAGGAAAGAAAATTTGATGTATTCACTGTTCCGCCCCCTGCTTTTTTCCCTCGATCCGGAAACTGCCCACCACGCCACGCTGGATGCCCTGCAAGCCGCCCATCGGCTTGGCCTGACACCGCTGTTTGCAAAGCAGCCGGCGTCCGCACCGCGCAAGGTGATGGGGCTGGCTTTCCCCAACCCGGTCGGCCTGGCTGCCGGGCTGGACAAGAACGGCGCCTACATCAATGCGCTCGCCGGGCTGGGCTTCGGTTTCATCGAGGTCGGCACCGTCACGCCGCGCCCGCAGCCCGGCAACCCCAAACCGCGCCTGTTCCGCCTGGCGCAGGCAAACGCCATCATCAACCGCATGGGATTCAATAACGACGGCGTGGACAGGCTGATTGAGAACGTGCGGCGCGCCGACTATCGCGGCATATTGGGCATCAACATCGGCAAGAACGCCGACACGCCGATGGAAAACGCGGCGGATGATTACCTGATTTGCCTGCGCAAGGTGTATGCACACGCCAGCTACGTCACCATCAACATCTCCTCGCCCAACACCAAAAATCTGCGCCAGTTGCAGGATGAGGATGCGCTGAATAATCTGCTGGCACAACTCAAGGCAGAGCAGCAAAAGCTCGCCGACACGCATGGCAAATATGTGCCCATCGCCCTGAAAATCGCACCGGATATGGAAGATGGGCAGATCGCACAAATCGCGCGCCTGTTGATGCAGCATCGCATTGACGGCGTGATCGCCACCAACACCACGCTGTCGCGCGAGGGCGTGGAAAATCTGGAGCATGGCACGGAAACCGGCGGTCTGAGCGGCGCGCCGGTGCGCGAAAAATCCACCGCCGTGATTCGCGCCCTGCACCAACACTTGCAAGGTGCGCTGCCCATCATCGGCGTAGGCGGCATCCTGAGCGGCGCGGATGCCGCCGAGAAAATCAACGCGGGCGCAGCGTTGGTGCAGATATACAGCGGCCTGATTTATCGCGGTACGGCGTTGATTGGCGAATGCTGCGCCGCCATCCGCACTTTGTAATGTGGTATTTGGATTTAGCCAACAAACATCAAGGGGGTAATATGGCTAGCTTGCTGGAACAACTGAAGTCCATGACCACCATCGTCGCTGATACGGGCGACATCGAGGCGATTCACCATCACCGTCCGCAGGACGCGACGACCAATCCCTCCTTGCTGCTCAAGGCTGCGACGTTGCCGGAATATGTGCCGATCATCGCCGATTCCATTGCCTGGGCCAAGTCGCAAGGCAGCGACCGCGGGCAACAAGCGCGCGATGCCATGGACAAGCTGGCGGTGGGTGTCGGGCTGGAAGTGCTCAAGTTCATCCCGGGGCGTATTTCAACGGAAGTGGATGCGCGGCTCTCCTTCGATACCGAGGCTACCCTGCACAAGGCGCGCAAACTGATCCGGCTCTACAACGAGGCGGGCGTGGATAACAGCCACGTGCTGATCAAGATCGCCTCCACCTGGGAAGGCATCCGGGCCGCGGAAACTCTCGAACGCGAAGGCATCAACTGCAACCTCACGCTGATGTTTGGTTTTGCCCAGGCGCGCGCCTGCGCCGAGGCAGGCGCGACGCTGACTTCTCCCTTCGTCGGGCGCATTCTCGATTGGCACAAGGCCAAAAGCGGCCGCGATTTCCCGGCGGAAGAAGACCCAGGCGTGCTGTCGGTGCGCCAGATTTATGCGTACTACAAGGCGCACGGCTACAAGACCATCGTCATGGGCGCGTCGTTCCGCAATATGGGTGAAATCCTGGCGCTGGCCGGATGCGACCGGTTGACTATTGCCCCGGCCTTACTGAAGGAACTGGAAGCAACGCAAGGCCAGTTGGTACGCCAGCTTACCGACACTGGCGCATCCAAATCGCGCCCGGCGCGGATGACCGAAGCCGAATATCGCTGGGAGATGAACGAAGATGCCATGGCCACGGAAAAGCTGGCCGAAGGCATCCGTGGTTTTACCGTGGATCAGATCAAGCTGGAAAAGGTGCTGGCGGAGAAGCTTTAATTTAGACGTCAACTGCAATCAACCAGTTAAAAACTACTGTAACTTTTATCGCTAATTTGTAGCCGTCATATTTTGGATATAGATGGCATGCTTAAACTGGTGTTTTGACGGACTGCGCTCGGCCAGGAGCTGCCATTTACCTGTCAGCATTATTGGCGATGAACATGAGGGCGGCGGGCAATCAAAACAATTGCACATCAACAATAGGGCACCTCTAAAAATTCATATTTCGTCGCTCCCGCGAAGGCGGGAGTCCAGTCAAATCAACAAGCTGGATTCCCGCCTGCGCGGGAATGACGAATTTTTAGAGTTCCAAATATATAATGGCATTATGTGCGCCAGTACTATTAAAATGTCCGGACGCAAGCGTCCGGCTATATCTGACATCACATACGTTTGGAGAGCCCACCATGGAACATAAACTGTATATCGCCTGGAACGACAGTTATTGCATTGGGATTCCGATAATCGACGAGCAACACCGGAGCATAGTCTCCATTATCAATTCGATACATTATTTTGTCGAAAAGCATCGGGAACTCGATGTACTTGAATCAATTATCAACATGATGCTCCAGTACACGGTCATCCACTTCACGACGGAGGAGGCGATGCTCAAAGAAGCCGGCTATCCTTCCATCGAGGAACATATTCAGTTGCATAAGCAGCTAATCAAACAACTCAAGGCGGTGTCACAGGAGGCCACGCAGGACTGCGACGTGGAGCCATTGCTGAAACTGCTGAAGGCGTGGTGGCTGAACCATATCAACCATGAAGACCGGAAGTACGTGCCATTCGTGACCGGCAAAGGATAATATGCCTCTTAACAAAGCACAGCAAGCCCCGGTGTGCCTATTAACGATACCTCCCCCTTTGAAAAAGGGGGATTGAGGGGGATTTGATTGTCTGCCA
>Ga0315281_10013185_pt1 | contig 11201 bp, 8 predicted proteins | sample YL17G07_0_MG_FD_204540 | JGI IMG/M metagenome (GOLD analysis project Ga0315281, IMG submission 204540) | Sediment microbial communities from Yellowstone Lake, YNP, Wyoming, USA - YL17G07_0 | ecosystem: Environmental > Aquatic > Freshwater > Lake > Sediment | place: USA: Wyoming | collected... | reverse complement strand
CGCGCAAGGTCGCCACCTGGTCGATCTTCGCCGGGTCGACTTTCACTCGGATCGTGATGACGTGATCGCCATCGAGCAGGATCGACGCCGGTTGACCGAGCATCGCGGTGTTCACCGCGGTCCCGATGTCCTCGGACGTGAATCCCAGTCGCTGCGCGTCGACTGCCCGTGGCGTAAGCCGCAACGATGCGCCCGCGAACACCAATCCGTTGAAGGTGTCGACGACGCCTGGCACCTGTTTCAGCTTAGCCTCGATTTTCGGCCCGTACGCTTTGAGCGCGCCGGCATCGGTCGAATAGAACTTGATCTCGATCGGTTTCGCCGTCCACATCAAATCACCGATCAGGTCGGGGAGGATCCCGGGAAACTCCCAATGCACGCCGGGGAGGGCCGCGTCCAGCTTGCTCCTCAGCTCCGAGATCACCTGGTCGGTCGACCGCCGACGATCTCGGCGGAGCTTCACCAGGAAATCGCCGGTATTCGGCTCGGTGATCGCCAGCGCCAGCCGAGCACCCGTGCGCCGCGAATAACTCTCGACCTCGGGAATCGCCCGGAGAATCTTCTCCCCTTGCAGGAGTTCCTGGTTCGTCTCTGAAAGGCTGGTCCCAGGGGGCGTGAAATAGTCGATGATGAACCCCCCTTCGTCCATTGGCGGTAGGAACTCCGACTCGAGCCGCGTGTAGATCGAACCGCTGGCTACAAGGATCAGTCCGCATAGCCCGATGGTTACCCAGCGGTACCGGAGGGCCGTGCGAAGCGCCACTTCGTAGACAGCGCCAATCCTCCGGAGCACGGCGCCTTCGCCGCCGTGGCCTGGCGTCGCTTTTCTTCGCGGCGAACGCGTTAGCCATTGGGCCAGCGCCGGCGTCAGGGTCACGGCCAGCACCAGAGACGTGAGCAGCGACGTCACCATCGTCAGCGCCAGCGCCCGGAAGAAGACACCTGTGATGCCGTCGAGAAATGCCATCGGGATGAACACCACGACTGGCGTTAACGTCGAGCCCACGAGCGGCGGGAAAATCTCGACGACTCCCTGCTGAACGGCCTCGAGCCGATCAGTGCCTGCAGCCATCTTCGCGTAAATGGTCTCGACGACGACAATCGCGTCGTCAATGACAAGTCCGACGGCGGCTGCGATGCCTCCAAGCGTCATCAAATTGAAGGTCAGACCCGCCAGTCGCATGACGACGACCGTGATCAGGATCGTGACCGGGATGACGAGTGTGGCAACAAGCGTGATCCCCCACTGTCGCAAAAACATGTAAATGATCAGGACCGATAGGAAGAGTCCGAAGATGACGGCCTCCCAGACCGACTGCACCGAGTCGCGCACGATCAGCGATTGGTCGTAGAAGAACGCCAGCTTCGTATCCGGCGGCAGCTCTTGCCGAAGCGACCGCATCTCCTCCTGTAACGCGCTGGCGATATCGAGGGTGCTCCCGTCAGGCTGGCTCCGGACGTTGAGGAGCACCGCGTTGACGCCGTCGGCGGTCACGATGTTGAACACCGGCTCTTCGCCCGGTTGCACCTGCGCGACGTCCTGCATGCGAATGGGCACGCCGTGCACCATGGCCACCACGATGCGCCCGATGTCCTCCGGCTTACGAGCACGCGCGTCGACGACGGTGAGGTACAGCGTGTGGTTTTCCTCGTGCATCCCCGACGGGTCAATCACGTTGTTGCGGCTGATCGCCTCCGTCACCTGATTCAGTCCAAGGCCCGCCGCCTGGAGGCGCGTGGGATCGACGATGACGTGAAATTCCGGCGCGCGACCGCCGACAAGGTTGACGCTGGCAACGCCGGGGATGCGCAGAAAGCGCGGTTTCAGCCGATAGCGCGCCATGTCCCACAACGCGGAGAGATCACGCGTCGGACTCGTGAGGCTGATGCCGATGATCGGGAATGCCGAGAAGGTCAGCCGCACTACAGACGTCGATGCCGTCGGGGGAAGCGTGCTGCGAATCTGAGACAGTCTGCCGACGACATAGTGCTCGGACTGGATCATGTCGACGGACCAGTTGAAGAAGACGTTAATCTCCGCCGAGCCGCGGCCCGTCGCCGACTTCACGCTCGCGGAGCCCGGAATATCTTTCATGGACTCTTCGATCGGCCGCGTGATCGTCGCCATCATCTCGTCCGCCGGCATCACACCGTTGTCCACCAGAATCACGACGCGTGGAAAGTCGGTTCTGGGAAAAACCGATGAAGGGAGTTGCGAAGCGCTGTACACGCCGCCGACGCAGAGCGCGGCGCATACAAACGCTACAGAAAGGGAGTGGTGGGTCACCCATTTCGCCTCCTTCTGAACAGCCCGGCGGTCTTGGCCAGAACGCTGCTCCGGGAGGGGTCTCTCCCTTGCCGTTTCGTCCCCCTCAGGAAATGTTCTTCCGTGACCTGCGGAGCCCGCACTATCCTGATTCACGGCGTCCTCACCGACTGATCACCTTGATTTTCGTCTTCGGCAGGAGCCCGTACGCGCCTTGCACGACCACTGAGATGCCCGGCCGAAGCCCTTCGCCGTCGACTTCGACAAATGTGCCTTCCCGCATTCCCGTCTTGACGGGCGTCCGGATCGCCGTGTCGCCTTGCACCAACGCAATCTCGCTGCCGCCCGCACCCTGCACGATGCTCTCGACCGGCACGGCGAGCCGATCCACGCGCTCGTCGGTGACGACGCGGACGTTGACAAACTGGCCCGGACGGAGCGGAGCGCCGCTGGGCACGCGGGCGCGGACGATAACGGTGTCCGTGGCGGTATCCACCTGTGGCGCGAGGTAGGTGATCGTGCTCGATGCCGTCGGTGTCGCTGGCGCCGCCGCTGGCGCTCCTGGTCCGCTGCCTGTCGACAACTCGACGCGCTGGCCCCGCTTGACCTGCGCCGCATCCACGCTGCGGATCGACGCACTCACGACGAGTCGCGACAAGTCCACCACTTCGGCCAGCAGCGTCGCCGGATCAACAGAGTCACCAGGTCTCGAGTGGACCTTGATCACCGTCCCGTCGAGCGGCGCCCGCACGTCCAGGAGCCGCCGCTGGGCTTCCGCGGTGTTGAGCTCGCTCTGCGCCGTCGTCAGTTGCGCTTTCGACTCTTGGTAGGCCTTTTGAGACGTCGCCTGGCCCGGGCCGAGTTGTTCCTGCCGCTGGACGAGTTGCTCCGCGAAACGCACGCCCTGACGCGCGTGTTCGACGGCGACGTCGGCGACGCGGCTGTCCAGGCGGAACAGCGTTGCGCCTTTGGTGACGCGCTGCCCTTCGCTAATCAAGACGGCGGTGATCAACCCGGACCCTGGAGCGGCGATGTGTGCACTGGCCGCCGGTCGTCCTTCCGTTGCTGGCTCGGGTTCGACGGTGCCCCAGCCGGTCACGTACGCGTGCAATGTGGCGGTCACGATGGGAGCCACCGTCACGGAGACTTCCGTCTCGGGTTCTGCCGGGGGCGCGTCAGCTGGCTTCCCCTTGCACGCCGGCAACGCGGCGGCGGAGATCACGACGAGCAGCGCGCTGATCTGACGCCACGCGCTCACTGTGGCGGCCTCGGCAACGGATCGGTCGGAAGATCAGCCGGTCTTTGCATAGCGTCCTCAATATCGCCCAGCGCCTGCTGCGCCTGGGCCAGCGCTTCGAATCGCGCGAGTTCGCGCCCGGCCAGTTCGACCTGTACGATCCCCAGATCCAGTTGAGAGATTTCGCCGGCGGTGAGCTGGCGCTGAGCGGTCTGCTCGGAGGCTTGAAGCTCGCCAATCATCTGTTCCGCCATACTCACTTTCGCAAGTGCCGCCCTATACGCCGACAGGGCACGATCGATGGCGCCCAGTGCGCGGGCCTGCACGGCTTCCACCTGCGCCGCCGCCACCTGCCGGCGCGCTTCGGCCTCCGCAATCCGTCCCTGATTCCGGTTGAACGCCGGGAGCGTAGCACCAACGAGCAGGGTCCATTTGTTGCTGTTCTGGTCCATCTGATACCCGGGACCCAGGTGAATATCCGGGTATTGCCGCGCGATCTCCAGTTGCAGGGATGCCTGACTCGCCTCGTAGTCGGACAATGCGCCGAGGACATCTGCGCGGTTCGTCAGCGCCTGCCGTCGAGCCGCCGCGTCCGGAAGATCGCCCGGCGCGAGGCGGAACACGTCGAGGCCGAACGCGATGCCTTCCAATGACGCGATTGGCAGACCCACCGCCGTTGCCAGACGGACACGCGCATCTCGCTGCTGGCGCTGCGCATCGAGCAACGACAATCGCAGCGTGTTCAGAATCAGGCGGGCCTGCGACATTTGAAATCGAGAAATCTCTCCGGCATCGAGCTGGCGCTGAAACAGCACAACGTTGTTCTCCTGAATCGCGCGCTGACGATCCAAGGCCGCGACCACTTCCGTTGACGTAAAGAGATCCAGTAGGGCTTGCCTGAGACGTGCTCGCACCTGCCAGGCCGTATCGGCAATCTTGTATCGCGCTGACTCGGCCAGACGCCTCGCTTCGTCAACCCGGAACCGGCGCTTGCCTCCCATCTCGATGGTGAAATCGAGATTGAAGTTCAGGATCCACGGCGTGATGGTATCCGCGGGCGTCGTGGTGTTGTAGCCAGGCCCAGCGCTGATGACGGGGTTCGGCCGCTCGCCGGCGGTCATCAGACCCGCCCGGGCGAGATCCCAGGATGCGCGAGCCACGGATAGGTCGGGATGAAAGTAGAGTCCGGCGAACGTCAACGACTGAAGGTCCCAGACATCCGGCGGCCACGCCGGCAGATGCGCGGGCTCGACGGCGCGGGCCAGTCCGGGGTCGAGCAGCGTTCGGGCCTCGAATCGATCGAGCGTCGTCGAGACATCGATCGGACGAGGCTGATAGTGCACGCAACCTGAGAGGGATAGCCCGGCCGTCGACAATACGACGGCGCAGACATGGCGAGAGCCGTGCGTACGGTTCATGCGCGAAACGGCGTGCCGGACGAGCCGGTCGCGATGGTCCCCGCATACTGCGCGGCGGAGCCAAGCTCCTCTTCAATGCGAAGCAATCGGTTGTACTTGGCGACGCGTTCCGAGCGTGCCACCGAACCGGTCTTGATGAATCGTGCGCCGGTGGCGACGGCAAAGTCGGCGATGAACGTGTCCTCCGTCTCACCCGAGCGGTGCGAGATGACGGTCGTGTACGACGCATCGTGGGCGATCTTGATGGCCTTCAGCGTCTCCGTGACCGTACCAATCTGGTTCAGCTTGATCAATACTGCGTTCGCGATCTTGGCGGCAATGCCCTTCTCGATGATCGCGGGATTCGTCACAAACACGTCATCGCCCACGAGCAACGCACGGTGGCCGAGCCGCTCTGTCAGCGCCCGCCACCCGTCCCAATCGTCCTCGGCGACGCCATCTTCAATTGACACAACCGGAAATCTGTCCGCCAGATCCGCGAGAAGGTCGACCATTTCGTTCGAGGTGATCGCTGGGAGTCCACTCTTTGGAAACGTGTACCGTCCGTCCCGATACAGTTCGCTCGCTGCCGGGTCCATCGCGAGCGCAATGTGCTTCCCCGACCGATAGCCCGCTTTCGCGATAGCCTTTACCAGCAACTCCAACGCGTCAGCCGGATGCGTCAGGTTTGGGGCGTAGCCGCCTTCGTCGCCGACGCCGGTGCCCTCCCCGCGATCGCGCAGCAATCCCTTCAGCACGTGGAACGTCTCGGCTGACCAGCGAATGGCCTCCTTGAATGTCGGCGCGCCCTGAGGCACGAGCATGAATTCCTGGAAGTCCAACGCGTTCGACGCGTGAGCCCCGCCGTTGATCACGTTGATCATCGGTATCGGGAGCGTGATCGGCGCAGGGTCAGTCCTGAGATACCAATAGAGCGGCTGGTCCATAGCAGCCGCTGCCGCGCGCGCGATGGCCATCGAGACGCCAAGGATCGCGTTGGCGCCCAATCGCGATTTCATGGGCGTGCCATCAAGATCGATCAGACGCTCATCGACGCCCTTCTGATCCAGAGCGTCGGAGCCAATGAGCGCCTTCCGAATCTCCCCATTGACGGATGCGACGGCCCGCTCGACGCCTTTGCCGCCGAAGCGAAGCGGATCGCCGTCTCTCAGCTCGACGGCTTCCTGGGTCCCCGTCGATGCTCCGGAGGGGACCGCGGCACCGCCAAGCGCACCGCCCAGCAACCTGACGTCAACTTCAACAGTGGGATTGCCGCGCGAATCAAGGATCTCACGAGCGTGGACGTCGCCGATGGGCCTCAAGGACACTCCAAAAACAAAAGACTCCTGCCACGGGGTGACAGGAGTCATTGGCTTCCCAGCGGGAAGCGGTTACAGGCGGACTCCACCGCAACGATAAGCCACGAATCGTACGTGCCGTCCCGTCGTGTGTCAACAACAGCGGCGACCGAGCATAGTATGATTCTTCGGATTAACGCAGCGTGAACAGGCGAAGGACTTCGCTTGGCAAGCCAACCGCCTCGCGACGCGAGTGGCTGATGACTCCTGTCTGGACTACACTTCGCCGGATTCTGCGAGAGCTTTTGTCCGAATTCGGAAGACCTTGTGCACAGGCACGATCGCTACAAGCCCGTCGCCGACTGAGCCCGTGTGCGCCGCGTTCATGATCACGCTGGCGATCTGGTCCGCTCGACTTTGTTCGGTGAAGATCTCTATCTTGAAATGGGTGGACGGTCCGGTGAAGAGGGAGAATTTCTTTTCCCACTCGCCCACGCCCTTGGCCTTGGTAATCGTGAACCCGCTGACACCCGCCTTCTCCAGTGCCAGTTCGACGTTCTCGACCACCTCAGTCCGGATGATAGCGGTCACTTTCGCGAATTCCATGCGAACCTCCTTCGTAAATGTAGCGGATCCTTCGGAGAGTTTTCAGACCGTGGTGTACATTGGCCGCTTGGCCCGGTTATTGAGTACTCGATCCGAGTGCTAACCACCACAGTCGTGCTAGCTCTCAGTTTGATCTCTTGGGATCTGACCACCGTGGGCGTACCGTGGACCCATCGGCAGACCTGCGAGGTGGCTGACGGAGAAGCGTCCGTACGACTGGTTCTGCAACGTGCGATTCCAGGTGCTGCTGACGGTCAAGACGCCGTGTCAAGTCCAGTTCTCGCCGATCTGGAGGGAGAACAAGGCCGGCTGGCCGGACCGGTTGTCGATCGGCAGGTCGCTAGTTATGATCCAACGCAGACGCAACAACCGGAAGAGGACAAGAAGCCACCGACGCCGACTCATACCGGGATCCACGCGTTGTTCTACGGTCTGCTTGAAGACGTGAAGCATCTGCCGTCCAAGCCCAACCTGTACATCGCGGCTATCGGTGGCGGCCTGGCGGCGGCCGTCCACCCTGTCGATACGATGCTGAACGAGAAGTTGCTCAGCCACGACGCGCTCGTGACGAACATTTGGAAGCCCGGACACCTCGTCGGCAATGATTTCGTGCAAACGGGATTCGCAGTGGCGACATTCGCCTACGGGCGTTTCACAGATGCACCGAAGGTGTCCCATTTCGGGATGGACCTTCTTCGCGCGCAGATCATCACGGGAGCACTCACCGAAGGATTGAAGTATGTCGTCGGCCGTGAACGGCCCAACCACATGGGCGATCCATCGTTTCCCTCTGGCCATGCAGCAATCACCTTTGCGACGGCCACGGTGATCGAGCGACATCTTGGCTGGAAGATGGCCGGCCTCGGGTATGCCGTGGCGGCCTACGTCGCGACATCCCGCCTCCACGACAACGTGCACTATGCGAGTGACGTCGTATTCGGCGCCGCGATCGGGACTATCAGCGGCCGCACCGTCACGCAACACGGGCGCAACGCGTGGACACTGATCCCGGTACGGACGCCAGGTGGCGTCGCCCTGATGTTCACGAGAACAGCACGATCTGACTGAGCACGACCGCAGCTTGGAAGGGAGTCGACCCTGAGATTTTGGCTCGCCACAGCATGCCGCGCGATTGCTCCGTATGACGTGGTGGGCTTCCGTGTCGACGATACGATGTCGGAGATCGCGTCGCCACTCCCGACTGAGGATCGAGCGTGACTCCCGAGCGTCGTCTCCCTCGCGGAAGTCACGGGGGGCGCTGGCTCACGCGGAACGTGTTCGCGATCGGGATGCTGAGTCTCTTTTCCGATGCGGGGCATGAACTGACGACGGCCGTGCTGCCGCTCTTCCTGGCCACCTTCGGCGGTGGTGCTGTGGCCCTGGGCGTGATCGAAGGATTCTCAGACGCAGGATCGAGCCTGCTCAAGTTCTGGATGGCCTTCTATTCCGACCGGGTCGGCCGGCGGAAGCCGATTATGGTGGTCGGCTATCTCGTCACCGCGATGATGGGCTTCCTGGGCTTCGTGACCGCGTGGTGGCAGATCGTGGTCATCCGGACGGCGGCGTGGATGGGCCGAGGCGCTCGAGGCCCCGTTCGTGATGCGCTGCTGTCCGAGAGTGTGCCGCCAGAAGCCCACGGCCGGGCGTTCGGCTTCGAGGGAGCCATGGACACGCTGGGCGCGATCATCGGTCCCGCGATCGCGCTGTCACTCGTCGGGGTTATCGCGCTCAAGCACATTTTCCTGATCGCATTCATCCCCGGAGCGGTCACCGTCGTGATCGTCCTGTTCGTGCTTCAGGACATTCCGAGAACACCGCAACCCGCCCTCGAGATCATCGCCTCACTCCGCGATCTCCCGCGGGCGTTCTGGAGATACGCCGCCGCTGTCGGCGTGTTCGGCTTCGGCAACTTCGCCCACCCCCTCCTCGTGCTGCACGCGGTCACGGTGTTGACACCTCGCTTCGGTGTCGCGACTGCCGGCCGAATCGGGATCGCGCTCTATATCTTCCACAACGTGATTTATGCCGCCGCTTCGTACCCCATCGGCGCGTTGGGCGACCGCATGAATAAGAAACTGCTCTTGGCTACCGGATATGCGCTCTTCGGGCTGATGTGCCTCGGCTTCATCCTGGCGGGATCGCACGTCGTCGCGCTGGCGGGGCTCTTCGCGATCGCGGGACTCTACATCGCGATCGTGGACTCTATGGAGCGAGCGCTCGCGGCAGATGTGCTGCCGCTAACACGTCGCGGCACTGGATATGGCGCGCTCGCCACGGTCAACTCCTTCGGCGATCTCACGTCGAGTATTGTGGTCGGCTTTCTCTGGAGTCACGGGTCGACGACCGCCGGCTTTGCTTACGCTGTGGTGCTCACGCTGACGGGCGCGCTCGCCTTGCTCACCGCGCCGACAGCATCGGCTGCGGGCAGTGTCGCGTAACCTTACCGTCGCTGCGCCGCGTCCATAGCTCGCAGGAGTGCCATCGCGAGCGACGCCCAAGAGCCGCGATCTCGTCGGGCGGGTGCCAGTCCGCCGACCGCCCGCACGGCCATCTGCGAGCCTGCGGCCCTGGATCGCTAAAGGGTTGCTCGACGGCTGCCAGGGCTCACGGGGCATGTGGCTCGTCAGTTCGATTCCGAGGAGTTCTAGAAAGGTCGCCGCAAGGCTGTCTGTCCGGTCGCCTGCAACATGCGCAGCACAATAAGCGCATCCGTGTAGTCGAGGCGACTCTGCCCTCGCGCGAAAAACGCGCTCGTCCACCGTGTACAGCTTCGCGATCAGCAGGCCGCAGGCCCAGGCAACATCACTGACTTGAATATTACATACATTTGTAATATCCTCATCTGAGGTTTCAAGCACATGCACGGATACTGGCTACGTGAGGCGCGCGAGGGGAAGGGTTGGACCCAGGAGCGAGCGGCGACGCGCCTGGGCGTCTCGCAAACATACCTCTCGCTGCTGGAGAATGGTCGACGCGCGCTGTCGAAGCGCCTCGCCAAGAAGCTCCAACGGGACTTCGTCATACCGGCGACCGCACTCCCGGTGGAATCGACCCCTGAGGCGAGTGATGCGCAGGCGCTAGCGAACGCCCTCGGTGCGCTGGGATATCCGGGATTCACGCATTTCAGGCGAGGACATCGGGTCAACCCGGCGCAACTCCTCTTCGCCGCGCTGCGGACGCCCGACCTCGAGCCGCGACTCAGTGAGGCACTGCCTTGGGTCGTCTGGCAGTATCCGGATCTCAATTGGCCATGGCTTGTGGCGCAGGTTAAGCAGCACGACCTACAGAACCGCCTCGGGTTCGTCGTGGCTCTTGCCCGCGAAGTTGCCGAGCAAGCAAGAGACTCGGCGACGGCGACAACGCTCGCGGCCGTCGAGCAGCAACTCGAACAGTCGCGACTGGTGCGCGAAGACACGCTGTGCCGCGACTCGATGACGCAAGCCGAGCGTCGCGGACTCCGTGCGCGACGTCCCGCTCAGGCGCAGCATTGGAACCTGCTGACGAGTCTGGTGCCTGGACACCTGTCGTATGCCTCCTGACCTCGCGCAACCGTGGCGTGGGTTCTTGACGGAACTCGATGGGCTCGTCGGACACGAGGTGCGCCTACATTGTTTCGGGGGATTCGTCGTCACGATGGGCTACGGTCTCGCGCGGACAACGGCCGACATCGATGTCCTGTCGATCCTCCCCACCGAGGATCAGCGGTCGCTCGCGACGGTTGCCGGGAAGGGCTCGGGGCTTCACAAGACCCACGGGGTCTACCTGGATGTCGTCACCGTGGCCACCTATCCCGACAGTTACAAGGACCGCCTGACCGAGATGTTCCCGGGCGCGTTCCGCCACGTCCATCTCTTGGCCCTCGATCCGTACGACTTGGCCCTGACCAAGCTGACGCGGAATGCGGACCGTGATCGCAGCGACGTCGAGTATCTGGGCACGGTCGTCCCTCTCGACGTGGCCGTTTTGCGCGAGCGCTACCAGAACGAGATGCGCAGTTATGTCGGCGTGCCCGAGCGGGAAGATCTCACGCTCGAACTCTGGATCGACATCATTCAGGAGGCGCAGCGCGCGCGTGTGCCCAGGAAGTAACGTTCGGCCATGCGCACGCCACCTTCCAACCGGCAGGCCGAACCGTCGAGCCATCTCCTAGGCACGTTGGGATGGTCGAAGCGAAGTCGAGCTGAAATTGCGTCGTCTCGCCCTCGGCCTGAGTTTGAACGCCCGTTCCAGCGAGCATAAGACCAGCATAAGCACCAGCGGCTGGCGCGGTGCTGACGTGCCTTGCCACACGCATCGTTCCGCGCGATCGGGGCTAGCCGGGGCACGGCGTCGAATCCTGGATGAATGGACAGCGCTTGTCGCCGTACGAACAGTAGACGCAGCAGTCCCCTGGCTCC
>Ga0315281_10013184_pt1 | contig 11201 bp, 10 predicted proteins | sample YL17G07_0_MG_FD_204540 | JGI IMG/M metagenome (GOLD analysis project Ga0315281, IMG submission 204540) | Sediment microbial communities from Yellowstone Lake, YNP, Wyoming, USA - YL17G07_0 | ecosystem: Environmental > Aquatic > Freshwater > Lake > Sediment | place: USA: Wyoming | collected... | reverse complement strand
CGCGCATCGGGCGGGTCGTGCTGCTGGGCGCCCCGGTCGGCGGATCCCAGGCCGCCCGTGCCTTCGCGGATTGGCCCGGTGGTGATTTGATGCTCGGACGCAGCATCGACATCTGGCTGTCAGACAGCCGCCCAAAGCTGGATGCGACAGCATGCGTAGGTGCGATTGCCGGTTCCACGCCGTTCGGACTGGGCAGCATGTTCATGGACGTGCCGGAACCCAGCGATGGCGTCGTGACGGTTGACGAGACCCGGCTGCCCGGCCTGTCGGACCACCTCGTGCTGCCGGTGAGCCACAGCGGCATGCTGATTTCGCGGGAGGTTGCACTCCAGACTGCCGCGTTCCTCCGATACGGGCGGTTCGAGCGATGACGGCGACGGCGCGCTTGCTGGCGCTTGCATCGGCGGCGCTGCTCCAGGGATGCGTTGCGGCCGAGTATTACGCGCAAGCGATCGGCGGACACCTTGATGTCATCAGCCGCGCGGTGGCGATCGATGATCGCCTTGGCGATCCCGGCGTCCCGCAGGCGCTGCGCGACAAGCTGCGCCGGGTCACGGAAATCCGCGATTTTGCGAGCCGCGAGCTTGGCCTGCCGGACAACGGCAGCTACCGGCGTTATGCGGAATTGGAGCGGCCGTTCGTCGTCTGGAATGTGTTTGCCGCGCCGGAGTTCTCCATAAGGCCGGTTGAATCCTGTTTTCCGTTTGCGGGGTGTGTCAGCTACCGCGGCTTCTATCGCGAGGCAGATGCGCAGGCGCATGCGGCATCCCTCCGAGCCGGGGGGTACGACGTCCACATCGGCGGCGTGCCGGCCTATTCGACGCTCGGATGGTTCGACGACCCGGTGCTGAGCACCTTCATCCGCTATCCGGATGCCGAGGTCGCGCGGCTGATTTTTCACGAACTCGCCCACCAGGTCGCATATGCGAACAACGATACCGTGTTCAATGAATCCTTCGCGGTGGCCGTGGAACAGGAGGGCGTGCAGCGCTGGCTGGCGCGCGGCGGCACGCAGGAGGAGCGCGTGGCCCATGACACGCTGCAGTCGCGACGCCGCGAATTCGTGGTGCTGGTGCTTGCCTATCGCGACCGGCTGGCGGCGTTCTACGGGCAGGTTCTACGCGTGGACGAAAGGCGCGAGGGGAAGGCGCACCTGTTCGCGGCGATGCTCGACGACTATGGCCGGCTCAAGGCCGGGTGGGGCGGTTTTTCTGGTTACGACAGGATCTTCGCGCAGGGGGCGAACAACGCGCTGCTCGCGTCGGTCACTGCCTACACGGAACGGGTGCCGGCGTTCCAGTCGTTGCTTGCCCATAAGGCGGGCGATCTCGTTGCGTTCTACGCCGAGGTGAAGGAACTCGCGCGGCTCGACAAGCCGGCGCGCGATGCGCGACTCGCAGGACTGACGGCGCGCTGATCAAACCCACGCATCGTAATGCCCACCGGTGCGGCCCGGCACGGATGTTATGATGCGGGCCCCAGGGGAGGAAACTCATGTCGGCAGATGAGCTCGGATTGCCAGCTCCGCCGCAATGGCATGAAATCATTTGCAGGACGCTGAAGGCGCGCCAGGTGCGGCTGGTCACCTATGTCCCGGATCGGGTCCTTGCGCCGCTCATCCGCAGCGTGCACGCGGATGATTTCTTCACCGTGATCTGTCCTCCCCGTGAGGAGGAAGCGGTGGGAATTGTCAGCGGTGCCTGGATGGGGGGCATGCGCGGCGTGGTGCTTATGCAGACGAGCGGCTTTGCGACGCTGGCCAACGCCCTCGCGTCGCTCGCGGTGCCCTATCAGATTCCGGTGCTGATGATCGTCTCGGAGCGAGGGACCCTGGGCGAATACAACATTGGACAGGCGATGGTGTGCAGGACGATGCGGCCGGTTCTCGATTCCCTGGGGATCGAACACCATACGATCACCCGCGCCGATGACCTGGAATTCATCGTGGACCGCACCATCGAGCAGGCGATCGCGACCCAGGCGCCCGCGGCGCTGATTCTTTCACCGCTGCTCACCGGCGGAAAAGTCTTCAAGAAGTGAGACCCGCCATGTCCGCGAAGGAACCCGCATCCGGCAATCGGAATTCATCGAAGGTGATGAACCGCTTCGACCTGACGCGGCGCCTCGTTGCAAAGCTCCATCGGGAAGAGGCGGTGATCGGGGGTATCGGCAATACCAACTTCGATCTCTGGGCAAGCGGTGGCCGGCCGCAGAATTTCTACATGCTGGGAAGCATGGGCCTCGCCTGCCCCATCGCGCTGGGCGTGGCGCTCGCGCAGCCGCAGCGCCGGGTCATCGCGATCGAGGGCGACGGGTCGATCCTGATGCAGCTCGGTTCGCTCGGTACGATTGCGATGCTGGGTCCCAGGAACCTGATCGTCGTCATCATGGACAACGGCAGCCATCAGATCACCGGCGGGCAGCCGACGCTGACGGCCCGCGGCACCGATCTCGTGGCAGTGGCGCGCGGCATGGGCCTCGCGCAGAGCGCTTGGGCGGCCGACGTAAAGGACTTCGAGCAGCGCATGGAACGCGCGCTTGCCGAGGATGGTCCATGGCTCATCGCGGCGCGGATCGATACCGAACCGCCCGCAGCGGAGACCGAGCGCGACCCGGCGCAGATCCGCGATCGCTTCATGCGCGGGCTGGGAGTAAAGCGGTGAGTGAGCACGGCTTTCCCGGTTTAGTGGCGGGATGGGTTATCCCATGGTTTTCCAAGGAGGAGCGCATGCGGACCCTAATCGCCGCAATACTCGCCGCCGCAGCGTGCGTCGCCCAAGGGCAGACCTATCCGAGTAAGCCAATTCGGCTGGTCGTCCCGTTCGCCCCCGGCGGAAGTTCCACGATCATCGCGCGCGCGTTTTCGGCGGAGATGAGCAAGGGCCTGGGCCAGTCGTTCGTGGTGGAGAACAAGCCCGGCGCCGGCGGAAACGTCGCGATGGAGGAAGTCGCGCGCGCCGAGCCGGACGGCTATACGCTTATCATCGGGCATATCGGCACGCTGGCGGTGAACCCGTTCATGTTTGCGAAGCTCCCCTTCGATACGAACCGCGACTTCCGGGCGGTGTCGCTGTTGGCAAAGGTGCCGACGATATTCGTCGTGCACGAAAGCGTGCCGGCCAGGGACCTGCGCGAATTCATCGCGCTGGCGAAAAATGAGCCGGGCAAGCTCAACTACGGCTCCGCCGGCAATGGCAGCGCCGGACACCTCGCCATCGAGTACCTGAAGCTTGTCTCCGGAATGGACATCCAGCACGTTCCTTACAAGGGCACGGGGCCGAATCTCATCGATCTGGTCGCGGGACGAACGCAATTCTCCGCCGCCGGCACGCCGCCGTTTCTGCCGCACGTGAAGTCGGGGAAACTGCGTGTCGTTGCGGTCGGTAACAATACGCGCCTGCCGATACTTCCGGAGGTCAAAACGGTCATCGAGCAAGGCTACCCCGGCTTCGAGACCTCGCAGTGGTATGGCTTGAACGCGCCGGCGAAGACGCCCAACGCGATCGTGGATCGCCTGGCGGCGGAGGCCGCGAAGGCGGCCGGGAGTCCTGCCGTGCTGAAGCAGCTGGAGCCCGACGCTGCGGAGCCGATCGGTTCGAGCCCGCAGGAATACGCGGACTACATCGCCAGCGAGCAGGCGCGCTGGAAGGAAGTGGTGCAGAAGGCGCGCATCAAGGCGGACTGAAGCCGCGAAGGTGGTCCCGGCCGGCCGCACGATGAAGCTGCCGTCGCGCATGAAGTAGGCGCTCCCGGGGCCGGAATCGGAATTCCCGTATCGCAGGGGGACGGCAGCAGGATTGACTTCCCTGTCGCACGCCCGGTGCTAAGTCCACGCATCCGACGGATTCTGCACGCAGAATTTCCCGCCGGTGATCTCCATGCAGGTTCCGGTGATGAACGACGCGTAATCGGAGGCCAGAAACAGCAAGGCGTTGGCAATTTCGTCCGCTCTCCCGACCCGGTTCAGCGCATGCTGGCTCGCCAGCACCGCGCCTTTCTTTTCGATCCAGCCTGCCGTCATGGGCGTTTCGATCACGCCCGGGATGAATCCGACCACCCGGATATTGAACGGCGCCAGCTCGCCGGCCAGGGTCCTGGTCATGTTGGCGACGGCGGCTTTCGAGGCTGCGTAGGCGCCGCTGCCCACCGACGGAATCAGCGAGGCGAACGAGGCGGCATTGATCAGGACGCCGCCACCGCGCTTTCTGATCTTGTCCGCGGCGATCAGCCCGCCGTAGTACACCGACTTCAGATTGACATCCATTGTCTTCTGCCAAAGGTCCTCCGGCGTGTCGATGATCTTCTTCTCGATCATGATGCCGGCATTGCTGACCCAGATATCGATGCCGCCGAATTCCTTCTCGACCCGGTCGGCGAAATCGAACGTACCCTGGCGGCTCGACACGTCGAGCGCCTCGCCATAAAGCTTCAATCCCTTTGCGGCGAGTTTTTTCAGCGCGCCATCCACGTTCGCCTGCTTGCTGCTGCAGACGGCGACCTGCGCTCCTTCGCGCGCGAACAGTTCCGCGACCGCGTAGCCAATGCCCGCGGTTCCTCCGGTCACGACCGCGACCTTGCCCCTCAGGTTGACATCCATGCCAGTCTCCTCTTATCGCGGATGCGGGAAATCGGGGACAGACCACGTTTTCCGGAAATCGGGGACAGACCACGTTTTCCGCGCTCGACACGCAACACAGGATTCATCCGGCTTGGAAAACGTGGTCTGTCCCCGATTTCCCGGGGCGCAGTGGCTCAGCGGCTCTGCGCAGGCACGGGCGGCAGGTCGGTGAAGTATTCCGGGTAGGCTTTCTGGACTTCGGCCAGGAACGATCCCGAAAACTGGGCGGGAACGTCCAGCCGCTGTCCACCCTTCACGGTGTTCTTCAGCACGTCGTCCTCCGCGGCCTCGAAGGCCTGCATGACCGGCCCCGAAATGCGCGGATCGAAGCTGATGTGCTGGATCGCCTTCTTGCCCACGGCGAGATCCAGGCCGGGCACCCACTTCGCGAAAATCTCCACCGCCTCGTCGCGGTTCCTGCGCGTGTATTGGGAAGCTGCCGCGAGGCCGGCCACCAGGCCGCGGATGACCTGCGGGCTGGTCTGGAGCGTGGGTTCATGGGCCGTGATGACCATGATGTAGGACAGGTAGCCGCCGCCGCGAATGACGGTGTAGGACTCCGGGACGCTCTCCAGCACCATGGTGTTGAACGGCTCCCAGGAAACCACCGCGTCGATCTTGCCGTCCTTCAGGGCGGGCGCGAGGGCGGGCGGCGCCATGATGTTCTCTATCGTAACGTCCTCGTACTTCATGCCGCGTCGGGCGAGGACCATCTTCAGGTATTCGTCGGAGGTCTGCGCCCTGGCAAGACCGATGCGCTTGCCCTTCAGGTCCTCGATGTTGCCGGGCCGGATGCCCGAACCTTTGCGCGCCACGATCGCGAGCGGCTCGTCCGCGTTGGAGCGGGTCCCGTCGCTCATGATGATCCCGATCACCCGGAACGGGTCGCCGCCGTGGCGGGCCTTGAGGAAGGTGGTCACGCTCATGTCGCCGGCCTGAACCTCGCGCTTCTGCATGGCGTTCACCATGTCCGTGCCCGTGTTCACGACCTTGAGGCGGACATCCACGCCGTGTTTCTTGAAAAACCCCTTTTCGACCCCGACGAACATCGGCAGGTGGCCGAAGTTGTTGCCAACCACGACATCCACGGCAGGCGTCCCTTGTGCCGCGGCGGGTGTGGCTGCTGCCGACGCGAGCACCGTGCCCGCCAGCACGGCGGCGACCAATCCGAACTTTCTGGCATTCATGATTCCTCCTCCTGTGTGTTTCTTGCTATGAAAAGGCCGGCTTAAATGCGCCGGCACCGGTAATTACCTCGGGGCTGCGTAAATTTCCGTGTTCCAGCAGTTGGGCGGCTGTTTGCCCTCCAGCACCGCGACGATATTGTCCACCACGACGTGCGCCATGCCTTCCCTGAGTTCGCGGACCGCACTGCCCAGGTGCGGCGTCAGCACGACGTTGGGCATCGCCACCAGCGCCGGGTCCACCTTCGGCTCGTGCTCGAACACGTCCAGCCCGGCGCCGGCAATGCGCCGCTCCGCGAGCACGCGCACCAGCGCGGCCTCGTCGATGATGGGTCCGCGCGCCGTGTTGATGATGAACGCTGTCGGCTTCATGAGGCGCAGCTCGCGCTCGCCGATGAGGTGCCGGGTCTGCGGATTCAGGGGTGCGTGGATCGAAACGAAATCGGATTCCGCGAGGAGCTGGTCCATAGTCACGTACTCGATGCCGGCTTCGCGTTCCTCGCTCTCGGGCTTGCGACGCGGGGTCCAGTAGATCGTTCGCATCGAAAAGCCCTGCGCGCGACGCGCGACCGCGCGGCCGATACGTCCTCCTCCGCCGACCAGACCGATGACCTTTCCCGCTACGCCGGCGCCTTCCAGGTGCGAAGACTGCGCGCCCGGGAAAACGCCCGCCCGCACCAGCCGGTCGCCTTCCACCAGGCGCCGGGCTACAGCCAGAAGCAGGGCGAAGTGGATGTCGGCTGTCGCTTCGGTCACGATCGGTGGAATCACGGTGATCGGGATGCGCCGTGCGGTCGCAGCTGCCACATCGATGTCCGATGGCGTGATTTTCATCGAGGCGATCATTCGCAGCCCCGGATTGGCCGCGATCACGTCGCCGTCCACGCGGTCGTGCAGGAGACAGAACAGGATGTCGTGCGTGCGCACCGCAGCGAGCATCTCGTCCTTGCCCGGTATGTGGACCGAATCCGGATTGAATTCTACCTCGGCAATATTCTTCAGCCGCTCGATCGCGCTCTGCGCGACGGGCTGGGTGATGAAAATGCGGGGACGCGTCATTGCACCCAGCGCACAATGCCGGTCACGCCATCCACGGCGACCTGCGCGCCGTCGGGGATGCGCGTGGTGGCATCAAGCACGCCCAGGACCATCGGAATGCCGCGCTCGCGGCCGAGAGAGGCCAGATGTGATGTGCTCCCGCCGAGTTCCGCGACCACGCCGGCCACGCGCGGCAGGATCTGGGAGAGCGCCGGACCGGCCACGCGCGTGATCAGGATGTCCCCCGGCGCCACGAGGGACAATTCGCATTCGCAGTTGACCACACGCCCGCGTCCCGAACCCCAGCCGACGCCTGCCGGCTGGCCCGTGAGCCCCGGGTGGCGCAGCCAGATATCGTCGGGTGCCGGGGTGGGGGCCATGTGCAGGGGTCGTCCCTGCAGCAGCTTGAATCCCCTGTCGTCCAGCGCCCACTCGATTTCCACCGGCATGCCCATGACATCCTCGACCTTGCGCAGTATCTGGCCGAGCTCGATGGCCTGCGCTTCGCTCAGGCACGGCTGGGAGAAGAGCGCGCGCGGAAACAGCGGTCGTCCATTGTGCGCGCACCCGACCGCGTGATACTTGCGGCCAAGGGCAGTGTCGCGGTGTTTGCCTTCGCGGGTCAGCACAACGCGCTCGGGCACGACCTCGCCCTGGGCGATCGATGAGCCCAGGCCCCATGTCGCGTTCAGGATCATGTCGCCGTTGGCGGTCTGGCTCAATCCGCCGCCGGATACACGCGCCGGGACCAGAGGCTGGATAAGGACCGCCATTGCCGTTTCCGCGGGGCTCGCGCCGTGGGTGGCCATGTAGCGCAGCACGCGGGTCGACCAGAGGGCTGCCCAGCACGAGCGCACCGCGGTCACGAAATCATCCTCGCTTTCCAGGTCGAGATAGCTTTCGAACTGGCCGGCGAAGCTCGAACCGAAGCGGTCCTCGACCAGCGCAGAGGAGCGCACCACGATGGATGCGCCACCGCCGGCCTTCAACAGGCTTCGCCGCGCCTCGAGCAGCGGTTCGAGCACTTCCGGCACGATGGGCCGGTCGAGCAGTCCGAGCTTCATGTCCAGCGCGGCACGCCGTGCGCGTCCGGGTTCCGGCGAATCTATGTCGCGTGCGGCGTCTTCCAGTCCCAGCGCCGCAACCTGGACGCGATAGGCCTGGGCGTCGAGGCAGAAGCTTTCGGGAATGGGCAGGCCCGCCTGGCCCAGGACGGCGAGATTCGCCGCCTTGGGGCCAAAGCGATTGGCGTCGGTCGCCTCAGGGGCGGACAGCGGGAAGATCAGTTGTTGCATGGGTTTCATCACACCGGTTTTGGAATGAACCGCAGATTACGCAGATCATTCTAGAACGGGACTGCCGAGATGCAAAACCGACGTATTGACAGAATCGGCGAAGAATTCGGGTTTTCATACGTCTCCCGATTTTGTGCAGTTGCGTAGTTGCAGTTGCAACTGCGCAGAATCGGGAGAAACAGGATGGCAAAGCAAACCAGGCCGTTTGGTTCCGGCTTTGCCGGCTTAGGTCTTACGATTTGCCGTAGCTCGAATAGCCCGGCATCGGGTCGACCACCGTGATCTGCTCCACCGGGAAGTTGGAGACGATCTCGACACGGTCCTTGTGGACAATCAGCATTTCCTCGATGCGCACGCCCCACTGGTGGTTCTTGCCGTGCTGGGTTTCCAGCGCGAACACCATGCCTTCCTTGATCTCGATGGGGTGGTCGAGCGACCAGATGCGCGAAATCACCGGCTGGTCGTACTGCGCCAGCCCCAGCCCGTGGCCCCACAGGTTGGCGGCGGCCTGATCTTCTTCCTCGTAGCCCCAGGCTTCCTTGGCAGAGGGCCACTTCATGGCGATGTCGCGGGTCGTCGCGCCGACTTTCACCGCCTTGATCGAGTCGTAGAGCCACTTGAGCGCGATCTGGTAATAGTCCTTCTGTTCCTGCGTCGGCTCCTTGCCCACGCAGTAGGTGCGGTAGTAGCAGGACTTGTAGCCGTTCCAGGTGAGCGCCGCCAGGTCCATGAAGACGATGTCGCCCGGCTTGATGATCCGGTCGGAGAAGTTGCGCCAGTTGGGCCAGGTGTTCAGCCCCGAGGAGACGATGACGTCTTCCACGTCTTCCATTCCCGGGATGTTGTAGAGGAATTCCATGATGTGCGCCGTGACCTGGTTCTCGGTCAGACCGGGCTTCAGGAACTTCATGGTTTCCCAGTGCGCCGCGTCGCCGATGGCGCCGACCTGGCGCATGCATTCCTGTTCGTCCTCGTTCTTGACTGCACGCGCCTCCATCATCGGCGTCATGCCGTCGACCCAGTCGATCTTCTGATCCTTGAAGATCTGGATCATGTTGATGTCGACGAAGTCGACGCCCAGCTTCATGCCCTCGACGCCGCGTTTTTTCATTTCCTGCCTGATGGCATTGGTAAATTTAGTGACCTGCTGGGTCGAGGCGGCTCCTGCCGCGCCCTTGATCCAGGCGTAGGACCAGCGGATGTTCTCCTTGGGGATCCAGGGCGAATGGCGCTCGATGTGAATGCCGATGTCGCCCTGCTCGAACAGCACCGGCGCGTCGTCGCCGCACAGCAGGGCGTAGCGCAGCCCGGGCTTCAGGCGGTTCCAGCCGGGAGTGAGGGTGCTGGTCACGTAGCGGACGTTCTCGTCGTACATCAGCAGCATCGCGCCCAGGCCGTGGGCCTTCATGCGCTCGCGCGCCCGTTCCAGGCGGTATTTGCGCAGCCTGTCCCAGTTGATGCGCGTCTGCCAGTCCAATCCCACCATGCCTACGTTTGCCATCTCGGTGTCTCCAGGTTAGAGGTGTTTACTGTGAAAAATAGGGTCGGAGTAACTTTTCCGTCAAAGACCTGCCCGCAATCCCGGTGGCGGTGGAAAAGTTACTCCGACCCCATTTTTCTCAAGGCAATATTTTAATCTATTGTGGCGCCTGATTCCCTGGCCACCTTGCCCCAGCGCTCGGACTCGGCGCTGACATACGCCGCGAAATCTTCCGGGGTCCTGCTGGCGGTCGCTGTCACGCCGCCGCTCGCAAAGCGCTCCCTCACCTCCGGGATGGCCAGGACCTTGACCAGCGCTTCGTGGAGCCTGGCCACCACCTGACGCGGCGTACCGGTCGGTACGAAAACACCCTGCCAGGAACTGGTGACAAAATCCGGGTAGCCCGCCTCGATCATCGTCGGCACCTGCGGCAGCGCCTCGACCCGCTTGGGCGAGGTGACCGCAAATGCCTTCAGCCTGCCGGCCTTGACGAAGTTGATCGCCGAGGACAGGGTCACGAACATCACCTGCGTTTCGCCGCCCAGGAGTCCGGTGACCGCGGGACCGGCGCCCCCCTTGTAGGGCACGTGAACCATTTTCATGCCCGCTGCCTTCATGAATTGTTCCATCTCGAGGCGGTTCAAGGTGCTGGAGCCCGGCGAGGCGAAATTGAGATCGCCGGGTTTTGATTTCGCCATGGCCACGAGCTCGCCGACCGCGTTCGCGGACAAGCCTGGATGGGCAACGAGGATGCTCGGGAGCTCGGCAACCAGCGAAACGGGAATGAAGTCCTTGGCGGGATTGACCGGCAGGCTCGGAAATACGGCCGGATTGATCGAGATCGTGCCGATGTTGCCGAGGTAGACCGTATAGCCGTCGGCGCTCGCCTTGGCCGCTGCCTCCATGCCGATATTGCCCGAGGCGCCGGCGCGATTCTCGATGACGATCTGCTGTCCCAGCACCTCGCTCAACCGTGGAGAGATGATGCGGCCCGCGAAATCCGAGGCACCGCCCGGGGCGAACGGAATGATCATGCGCACCGGTTTTTGCGGATAAGGGGCGGTCTGCGCCGGTGCCATGCCCGAAACCACCATCAGGGCAAGCGAAAGCACGGCAGCCGCAAGTGTCCGGATCGAGCTCATGAATTTCCTCCTCTTCTGTTCAACCTGGCTTTGCTGATGCAGAGTCAGAACTACGGTGTCAGGCCGCTTCGTCCTGCGGCGTGATCGGCAGGGCGACCGGTTTCTTGCGCCTTGCCGAAAGGTCGAAGGCCTTGGTCAGCATCAGCCGGTTGTGGGCTTCGGCCGCCGTCGCATGCTGCGTGGGAAGGTCCATCGAAACCCGGTTGAGCCACTGTTCGGTTTCCTCTCGCATCGGACCCCGCAGTTCGCCGAAGGCGATGTCTCCCGGGGGATAGCTGCCGAGGAAATCGACGCGCCGGTTCGAGTCCGGCGCATAGCCTTCCGACTGCGAGATTGTAGTCGCGAGCACGATGTCGCGGTGCGTGTCGTCGATCGTGAGCACGCCCTCGGTGCCGACGATACCTACCTCGAGGCTGTAGACGGCGCCGGGCCAGATGATCGGCA
>Ga0315281_10013183_pt1 | contig 11201 bp, 11 predicted proteins | sample YL17G07_0_MG_FD_204540 | JGI IMG/M metagenome (GOLD analysis project Ga0315281, IMG submission 204540) | Sediment microbial communities from Yellowstone Lake, YNP, Wyoming, USA - YL17G07_0 | ecosystem: Environmental > Aquatic > Freshwater > Lake > Sediment | place: USA: Wyoming | collected... | reverse complement strand
GAGTTCAGCAACATCGGCTATCCCGCGAACGTCGCCGTGCTGGACAGGATGATCACGCTGCGCGGCGAGATCGCCCGCGCGCTCGGCCAGCCCGACTGGGCGACCGCCGACATGCTCGATCGCATGTCGGGCAGCGTCGGCGCCGTCTCCGAGTTCATCGATCGCGTCGTCGAGTCGTCCGGCCGGAAGGCGGGGCGCGAGTACGACGAACTGCTGAAGCGCAAGAAGCAGGACGTGCCGGACGCGACAGGCGTCAACGCGTGGGAGAACACGTACTACTCGGAGGCCGTGCGGCGCGCCAACTACGACTTCGACGCCCAGTCGGTCCGCCCGTACTTCCCGTACGACCGCGTCAAGCAGGGGCTGCTCGACGTCACGAGCACGCTCTACGGCGTGACCTGCCGCCCCGCGAAGGACGCGCCGGTGTGGCACCCGTCCGTCGAGGCGTACGAGATGCTCGAGGGCGGCGCGGTGATCGGCCGCTTCTACTTCGACACGCATCCGCGGCCGAACAAGCAGAACAACAACGCGATCACGTCCGCCGTGCGCTCGGGCGTGGACGGCCGGCAGCGTCCGGAGGTCGTCCTCGTGGCGGCGTTCCCGGGAGGGCAGCCCGGCGACCCCGGCCTGATGACGCATGAAGAGGTGGCGACGCTCTTCCACGAGTTCGGCCACGCGATCCAGTCGCTCGTGTCGTCGCGCCCGTGGTACGGCACAGGCCGCGTGACGGAGCGCGACTTCATCGAAGCGGGCTCGCAGATGTTCGAGGAGTGGACCTGGGATCCGGCGACGCTCGCGACCTTCGCGAAGCACTACCAGACGAACGAGCCGATTCCTGCGGCGCTCGTGAACAAGATGCGGCGCGCCAACGAGTTCGGGCAGGCGCTCGGCGTCCGGCAGCAGATGCTGTTCGCCAAGCTCTCGCTCTCCCTGCACGACCGCGACCCGAAGGGCGTCGATTCGACGGCGCTGATCCGCGACCTCACGAATCGGTACCTGCCGTTTCCGTACGTCGAAGGCACGCATCGACAGACCGCGTTCACGCACCTGGCGAACCGGAACTACACGTCGTCCTATTACACGTACATGTGGTCGCTGGTGATCGCGAAGGATCTCTTCAGCCAGTTCGATCAGGCGCACCTGCTCGCGCCCGGCATCGCGCGCAAGTACCGCGCCACGATGCTCGCGCCCGGCGGATCGAAGCCCGCCGCGGATCTGGTCCGGGACTTTCTCGGCCGGCCGTTCAATGCGAAGGCGTGGGAAGCGTGGCTGAACCGCGAGTCGTGACGAGGGCGCGCGAGACGGCCTGCGCGACCTGCTCCGGGGTGATGCGCGTCAGGCAGCGGAAGTCGCCGGGCTCGCACACGCGCTGATCGCACGGCCGGCAGGGGAGCGCGCCCGCGTCCGCGGCTTCGCCCGCCAGCCGCGCGTCGCGCCACGGCGCGGATCGTTCCGGCAGCGTCGGTCCATACAGCCCGACGATCGGCACGCGCGTCGTCGCGGCGATGTGCAGCGGTCCGCTGTCGCCGCCGATGTACAGCGTCGCGCGGCCGAGCAGCGCGCGCAGTTCCGCGAGCGAGAACTCCCCGCACGAGACGATGCGATCGCCAGCGTCCTTGAGTCGCGCGCGCGCGCCGGCGATGACCCGCGCGGCCGCGTCGCCTTCCGATGGACCCGCGGTAATAATGATGCGCCGCGCCGGGTCCTGCGATGCGAGTCCGGCGACCAGCGCGACGAAGTGGTCGAGCGGCCAGCGGCGGAACGGATTGCCCGCGCTCACGTGGACGACGATCAGCACATCGGCCGCGACAACGCCCGCCCGGTCGAGCCGCGCCGCGACCGACGCCATCGCCTCGGGATCCGCCGCCATCTCGACCGGACACGACGACCGGTCCGGCGGCGCGATGCCCAGGGCCGTCAGCAGGTCCCACTGGTTTTCGACCGAGTGACGGGGCCGGAGGGCGCGCGGCCGCTCCACGCGTCGCGTGTACATCCAGCCGCGCCAGGCGATGTCGTACCCGAGCCGATCGGGCGCGCCGCTCAGCCACGTCAACAGCGAGGCGCGCGGTCCCCCGTGAAAATCGACTGCGAGATCGTAGCGCGCGGCCCGGAGCCGCCAGCCGAGCGCGAGGTCGCCGATGACGCCGCGCGCGCCACGATGGCGTGGCGCCACGATCACCTCGTTCAGATGGGGGTTGTGTGCGACCACCGGCGCCGCGGCCGGTTCGACGATGTAGGTGAGATGGGCGTCTGGGAATCGCTGACGCAACGCATGAATCGCCGGCGTCGTAAAAACTACGTCGCCGATTTCACGAAGCCGGACAAGAAGAATCCGCAATTCACTCTTCGACCGTCGCTTCGTCGATCAACATCACCGGAATGTCATCTTTGATCGGATAGACGCGCTTGCACGTGGCGCACTTGAGCGCCGCGCCGTTCTTGACGAGCGTCACCGGCGTTTTGCAATTGGGGCAGGCGAGAATCTCGAGCAGTTCAGGATCGACCGGCATTCACGCAATATATGACACCTTTGCCCTTTTGTGGAACAATTCGCCTATGAAATCCCTGCTCGTCGCGGCGTTCTGCGTGGCGGTGCCAGTCGCGGCCGCGGGCCAGAGCCGCGTGCCTCCCGCCACCGATCGGCCCGGCGATGCCTACGAGCAGTTCCTGCTCGCCCACCGACTGGCGGAGCGCGACGACGAGGCCGGTGCGATCGCCGCGTACAAGCGCGCGATGGCGCTGGACCCGCAGGCCGCGGAGATTCCGGCGGAGCTCGCCGATCTCTACCTGCAGGCGAACAAGATCCAGGACGCGAAATCAGCGGCGGAGCAGGCGATCGCGCTCGAGCCCCACAATCGCGACGCGAATCGCGTGCTCGGCATTGTCTATGCGGCGTTGTCGGATACGGACCGGCAGGCGGCGCCGCGCGCCCGCGGCGACGTCCGGCCCGAGGACAACCTGGCGAAGGCGATTCGTCATCTCGAGATCGCGGTCGATCCTCCCGTGGGCGCCGATCCGAACGCGCGCGCCACGCTGGCGCGTCTGTACCTGCGCGCCGAATCGTACGACAAGGCGATTGCCGCGCTCTCGGATCTGGTCGGGCAGGAATCGGGCTGGCAGGACGGCCCGATGCTGCTCGCGGAAGCCTACGCCGGCGCCGGGCGCATCGCGGACGGCATCGCGTGGCTCGAACAGCACGCCGCCGACGATCCGCGTCTGCTGCCGACGCTCGCCGATTTCTACGAGCGCCAGCGCCGCTGGCCTGACGCCGTGAAGACGTACGCGGCCGCGATGCAGCGGGCGCCGCGCAACACCGGGCTGAAGACCCGGTACGCCTCGGCGCTGCTCAACGCGGGCGGCCGCGACAATCTGGGCAAGGCGCGCGACGCGCTGACCGAGGTCGTGGCCGCGCGCACGCCGGCCGACACCCAGGCGCTGTACCTGCTGTCGCAGGCGCATCGCCGGCTGGGGGATGCGCCTGCGGCGGAAGCGGCCGCGCGGCGGGTGATGGCGCAGAACGCCGCGAGCCCGTGGGGGTACTTCGCGCTGGCGGAAGCGCTCGAAATGCGCCGCGCCTACCAGACCCTCGTTGACGATCTGGCGCCCGTCATTGCCGAGCATCGGAAGGACGCGTTATCAGGCGGACCGGCGGCCGAGGCGTTCGACATCGGGCTCCTGCTGCCGCACGTCGCGTTCGCGTACCAGGAACTCGGCCAGTACGACAAGGCGATCGCGTCCTTTGAAGACGCGCGCCGGCTCTCGCCGAAGGATCCCGCCGTCACCGGATACCTGATCGAAGCCAACATGGCGGGGAAGAAGTACGCCGCGGCGATCGATCTGGCGCGCGTTGCGCTGGCGGATCATCCGAACGATCTCGCCCTCATGCGGCTGCAGGCGCAGGCCCTCCGCCACAGCGGGAAGGCCGACCAGGGCATCGCGCTGCTCGAGGGCGCGGTGAAGACGCACGCCGACGAGCCGATGGCGTATGTCGCGCTGGCCCAGTTGTACGCCGACACGACGCGCGGCGCCCAGGCCGTCAAGGTGCTGCAGGACGCGCAGGCGAAGTTCCCCAGGGACAACGCGATCGCGTTCGAACTGGGGGCGGCGTTCGACAAGCAGAAGAAGTTCGCGGACGCGGAGGCGGCGTTCCGCCAGGTGCTCTCGCGCGAGCCGGAGAACGCCGTCGCGCTGAATTATCTCGGCTACATGCTTGCCGAGCGTGGCGAGCGGCTCGACGAGTCCGTGAACTACCTGAAGAAGGCGCTGCAGATCGATCCCGGGAACGGCTCGTATCTCGACAGCCTGGGCTGGGCGTACTTCAAGGCCGACCAACTCGCCCTGGCCGAGGACCACCTGCGCCGCGCGGCCGATCAGCTGCGCATGAACTCCGTCATCCAGACGCACTACGGTGACGTGCTCTTCAAGCTCGGACGCTTCGACGATGCGATCTCGGCGTGGACCCGCGCGCTGGCGGGCGACGGCGCCGAGCTCGATCGCGCCGACGTCGACAAGAAGATTCGCGCCGCGAAGCAGAAGCTCAACAAGAAATAGATGATCCGCCGTCTCGCGTTGACCGCGCTGGCGGCACTGGGAATCGTCTCGTGCGGCGCGCCGCTCATGCGCCTGCCCTCGGGGCCGGGCGACGCCGCGCCCGACGCGGCCGACGCGCTCGCGCAAGCCACGCGCGCGTGTCAGGCCATCACGACGCTCACGGCAGAAGTCGCGGTGAGCGGATCGGCCAACGGCCAGCGCGTCCGCGGACGGCTGTCGGCCGGCGTCGCCGCGCCGGCGTCCGCGCGGCTCGAAGCGGTGGCTCCGTTCGGCGCGCCGATCTTCATCTTCGTCGCCACCGGCGGCGACGCGTCGCTGCTGCTGTCGCGTGAGAACAAGGTGTTCGAGCACGGTCACCCCGACACCGTGCTCGAAGCTGCCGCCGGCGTGCCCCTCAGCGCCGAGGATCTGCTGCACGTGCTGACCGGCTGCAGTCCGGGGGGCGACGTGCGGGAAGGCCGGCGCACGGGCCCCGACTGGCGGATCGTGACGACGGCGGGCGGCGACGAGTCGTACCTGCACCGCGAGTCTGCGTCCGCGCCGTGGCGGCTGGTCGCCGTCGTGCGGCGCGCGGCCGCCGCGCACGCGTGGCGCGCGGAGTACCGCGAACCGCAGGCAGGCGTGCCGCGATCGATTCACGTGGTCAGCGCCGACGCCGGACGCATGGGCGCCGCGTTCGATCTGCGGCTCGTTCTCTCGCAGGTCGAGACGAATGTGCCGCTGCCGGCCGACGTGTTCGCGTTCCGCGTGCCGCCGGGAGCCACGCGCATGACCCTGGACGAACTGCGGCAGACCGGTCCGCTCGCGGCGAAGTCGAATGGCCCCACATCCAAGGACTGACCGCGTGCGGGCGCCAGCCAAGATCAACCTGACGCTGCGCGTGCTCGGCCTGCGGCTCGACGGTTATCACGAGCTCCAGACGACGTTCCAATCGCTCGCGCTGCATGACACGCTGACGATTCGCGCCACGCGCGGGCCGTTCCGGATCGAATGCGACGACCCCGTCGTGCCCACCGGCCGCCGCAATCTCGTCTGGCGGGCGGCCGCCGGCGTCTGGCGGGCGTCCGGCCGGCGCGGCGCGCCGCGCGGCGTCCTCGTGCAGATCGCGAAGCGGATTCCGATGCAGGCCGGGCTCGGCGGCGGGAGCAGCGATGCCGCGGCCGCGTTGCGCGCGCTCGGGCGGCGGTGGCGCGTGGGCCGCGCGACGTTGCGGGCGATCGCCGCGTCGATCGGCGCGGACGTGCCGTACTTCTTCGAGGGCGGGACCGCGCTCGGCGTCGAGCGCGGCGATCTGCTGTTCCCGCTGACCGATCATCCGGCCGCGTGGGCGGTGCTGGTCCTGCCGGCGTTTGGCGTCAGCACGAAGGATGCGTACGGCTGGTTCGACAAGGACAACAGACATGGAGGGCTCGCGCCACGAAGAACCGCAAACGACCTGCAGAAACCCGTCGCGACGCGGCATCCCGAAATTGCACGCCTGGTCCGCGCGCTCCGGCGCCTGGGCGCCCATTCCGCCGCCATGTCCGGGAGCGGGTCGGCGGTCTTCGGCCTGTTCGGAACACGGCCGCGGGCCCGGCGTGCCATCCGGGCCCTGGCGTCGGCGACGCGCCGCACGGTCCTGACTCGGACGGTGAGCCGCGCCGAGTACCGGAGGCTTGTCGGCGGTTGAGGGCATCGTATACACTTGAGGTTTGCGCCACGAGATATCCGCCACGCCTGAGGTCGGCTTCCTCATTAACGTCGATGCGGTGCCAAACACGATGCGGGGCGGGTCGTTGGGGCGTGGCCAAGCGGTAAGGCGCGGGACTTTGGATCCCGTATTCGAAGGTTCGAATCCTTCCGCCCCAGCCATTTCTCTCGAGGCTGTGCGGTAATGGGTGATCCCTTCATGGCGACCGGGTTCGGCGAACTGAAGGTGTTCTCGGGCAGCGCGCATCCGGAGCTCGCGCGCGAGATCGCGGCGTTCCTCGGGGTCGGCGTCGGCCAGGCGCGTCTGCGCCGGTTTCCGGACTCGGAGGTCTCGTTTCAGATTGACGAGAACATCCGCGGCACGGACGTCTTCATCGTGCAGCCGACGTGCACGCCGGTCGACGAGCACCTGGTCGAGCTGCTGATCATGATCGATGCGTTCCGCCGCTCGTCGGCGGCGCGCATCACGGCGGTGCTGCCGTATTACGGCTACGCGCGCCAGGATCGGAAAGACAAGCCGCGGGTGCCGATTTCGGCGAAGCTCGTGGCGAACGTGCTCAGCGCGGCGGGCACGAACCGCGTGCTGACGATGGATTTGCACAAGGCGCAGATTCAGGGGTTCTTTGATATTCCGGTCGACCATCTGTTCGCCGCGCCGGTGATCATCGATTACCTGGCGCGGCTGGACTACCCGAAGCTGACGCTCGTGGCGCCGGACGCGGGCGGCGCCGAGCGCGCGCGCGCGTATGCGAAGCGGCTGGACGCGGAACTCGCCGTGATCGACAAACGGCGGACCGACGATGGCACGGCGGAAGTGATGAACGTGATCGGCGACGTCGCGGGCCGGACGTGCATCATCCAGGACGACATCGTGGATACGGCCGGGACGATCACGAAGGCCGCGTCGGCGCTGAAGAGCAACGGCGCGGCGCGGGTGCTGGCGTGCGCGGTGCACGGCGTCCTGTCGGGTCCGGCGATGGATCGCATCGAGAAGTCGCCGATCGACAAGATGATCGTGACCAACACGATCCCGCTGTCGCCGGCCGGACAGGCCTGCGCCAAGATCGTGGTGTTATCGGTGGCGCGGTTGCTGGGGCAGGCGATCAAGTCGATTCACGAAGAGACGTCGGTCTCCAGTTTGTTTGTGTAGTGCGGATTGCGGAACTCGGAATTGGGAATTTAGATCATGGAAGCGATACTCGAAGCGACGGCACGAGACACGTTCGGAAAAAATGAAGCGCGCCGGACCCGCCGCGCCGGCAAAGTCCCGGGCATTCTGTACGGCAGCGGCGACAAGAAGGGCGGCACGCCGATTTGCGTCGAGCCGCGGCCCCTGCTGAAGATTCTGCACTCCGAGGCCGGACAGAACACGCTGATTGCGCTGAAGCTCGCGGGCGCGGGCGACGCGCGCGTCCTCATCAAGGATTTTCAGATCGACCCGGTCACCAGCCAGATCCTGCACGCGGACTTCTACCGCGTCGCGATGGACAAGCTGCTGCAGGTCACCATCCCGATCGTCGTCAAGGGCGAAGCGCCGGGCGTGAAGCAGCAGGCGGGCCTGCTCGAGTTCATCCGCCGCGAGATCGTCGTCGAGTGCCTGCCGGCTGATATTCCCGAGCACGTCGAGGTCGACGTCAGCAGCCTGATGCTGCACCAGGGCATCCGCGTGCGCGAGATTCCGCCGAGCCCCAAGTGGAAGGCGATCAGCGATCCCGACATGATGATCGTGCACGTCATCATGCCGAAGGCCGAGGAGGCCGCGACGACCGCGGCGGACGGCACGGTCGCCGCTGCGGCGACGGCCACGACGCCGGCCGAGCCCGAAGTCATCAAGAAGGGCAAGAAGGAAGACGCCGAAGGCGAGAAGAAGGAAGAGAAGAAAGACGACAAGAAGAAGGAAGACAAGAAGAAGTAGGGTTGAAGGCCATCTTCGGTCTCGGCAATCCCGGGCCGCGGTACGCGGGGACGCGGCACAACATCGGGTTTGCCGTCGTGGACGAGCTGGCCAGGCGCGGGGCGGTGGCGTTCGAGTCGGCGCCGGCCGACGCGCTCGTCGCGAAATGGCGACAGCGGAGGGAAGGCCTCCCCGGAGTGGACACGGCCGGTGGCGACGTCGTGCTGCTGGTGAAGCCGCTGACGTTCATGAACGAAAGCGGACAGGCGGTCGGCGAGCTGGCGCGGTATTTCAAGATCGAGGTCCCCGACCTGCTCATCGTGGTCGATGACGTGCAGCTCCCGCTCGGCAAGCTCCGGGCGCGGGCGCGCGGGTCGGCCGGCGGGCACAACGGGTTGAAGTCGATCATCGCGCACCTGGGAGACGAGTTCCCGCGGTTGCGCGTCGGCGTGGGACGCGGGGAGACACGTCGCGATCTTGTGGATCACGTGCTCTCGCGGTTCGAGACGGACGAGCGGGAAGACGCCGGGCGCATGACGCTGCGCGCGGCCGATGCGGCGGAAACGTTCATCACCTCCGGGATCGCCGCGGTGATGAACACGTTCAACGGCGGCGATCCGGCAACAATCGAATAGCCCCGACCGAAGTAGAGGGGCGAACAATCCTTGCCGCCCAAATGGCGGCCTCGCCGAAGCGCACAGCGCGAAGGCGGGTCCAGGAGGAGCAGCACATGTCAGATCGTCAGTACGAGCTCGTCTACATCCTTCCCCCAGACACCACCGAAGCGCAGGTCGCCGAGCTGCACGAGCAGGTCGAGGGTGTCGTCTCGAAAATGCACGGGCAGATCGAGAAGACTGAGAACTGGGGCCGCAAGCGGCTCGCCTACGAGATCGCCCGCCACAAGGAGGGCGTGTACGTCCTCGATGTGATCAACGGCTCGGGCGAGCTGATGAAGGAACTGGATCGCCGCCTGCGCGTGATGGACCAGGTGATCCGCCACATGGTCGTCCGCGTGGACGAAGAGAAGAAGGTCGTCGAGCGGACGCGCACCAAGCGCCAGTCCGAATCGGAGCGGCGGCGCGTCAGACGCGGCCTGCCGCCGACGCGCCAGCCCGGCGAGGGACGGTCGATGGAAACCGAGGACGGCGACGACGACCGTTTTGACGCAGGGGAGGCTTAGGCCATGGCATTCGGACAAGGGCGATCGGGCGGCGGCGGCGGTGGCCGCGGCCGCGACAAGGACAAGAAGGCCGGCGACAAGGAAAAGGGCGCGCGCCGCACGCTGTTCCGCCGCCGCAAGGTCTGCAAGTTCTGCGCGGACAAGATCGACGACATCAACTACAAGGACGTCAAGCTGATCGGGCCGTTCGTGCCCGAACGCGGGAAGATCCTGCCGCGGCGCATCTCCGGCACGTGCGCGATGCATCAGCGCAAGCTGCAGACCGCCATCAAGCGCGCGAGACAAATCGCGTTGATTCCGTACGTGACGGACTGAGGTCAAGCACATGGAAGTCATTCTCAGAGCACACGTCGACAACCTCGGCAACCGCGGCGAAGTGGTGAAAGTCGCGGACGGGTACGCGCGCAACTACCTGCTGCCGCGAAAGCTGGCCCTCGTCGTGACGGACGGCAACCGGAAGCAGATCGAGCGCGAGAAGGGCAAGTTCGACGCGAAGGAGCAAGAAGAGAAGAAGGTCGCCGAAGCGGTCGTCGAGCGGATGGCCGGCCTCGAAGTCGAGATCGCGCGCAAGGTCGGCGAGACCGAAGCGCTCTACGGCTCGGTGACGAGCGGCGACATCGCCGAGGCGCTCGCGAAGAAGGGCTTCGACATCGACAAGCGGAAGCTGCATCTGCCCGAGCCGATCAAGAAGCTCGGCTCGTTCGATGTGCCGCTGAAGCTGCACCGTGAAGTGACGACGCAGGTGAAGGTGAAGGTTGTGGCGGAAGGAACGGCCGAGAAAGCGAAAAGTTAAAAGAGAAAACTGAAAAGTCCTAAGACTCGGGCGTTTGGCCGACTCGGTCGGCAGGCCCGGGTCTTTTTTTTGTTTCCGATTCCGATTGCAGTTTTCTCTTTTAAGTCTTAAGTTTTCAGTTTCCCATGCCCGACACTGTCGTCGCCGAGCGCACGCTTCCGCACAACCTCGAAGCCGAACGCTCCGTCCTCGGCGCGATCCTCCTCCACAACGACGCGTTCCACCAGGCGGTCGAGGTCATCGACTCGGTGGATTTCTACCGCGACGCGCACCGGCGCATTTTCGACAAGATGGTCAAGCTCGTGGAGCGCGGCGACGCCATCGATCTCGTCACGCTGAAGGAAGAGCTGGGCCGTTCGGGCGACCTGGACACCGTGGGCGGCCCGGCCTACATCGCGGCGCTCGTGGACGGCGTGCCGCGCTCGGCCAACGTCGAGCACTACGCGCGGATCATCAAGGAGAAGGCCACCCTCCGGAACCTGATCTTCTCGGCGAACAAGATCCTCGCCAACGCGTACGACGGCGAGGAGGAAGCGGACATCATCCTCGATCAGGCGGAGCATGCGATCTTCGCGATCGCCGACGACAAGATCCGCGACGGTTTTGTCTCGCTGCGCGACCTCGCGCACGGGAGTCTCGAGACGATCGAGAAGCTGCACTCGCGCAAGGAGCTCGTCACCGGGGTGCCCACCGGCTTCACCGATCTCGACGAGATGACGTCGGGCCTGCAGCCGTCGGATCTGATCATCATCGCGGCGCGGCCGTCGATGGGGAAGACCAGCCTCGTGCTGAACATCGCGCAGCACGTCGGCACGAAGACGGACAGGACCGTCGGCGTGTTCAGCCTTGAAATGTCGAAGGAGCAGCTGTTCCTCCGCATGCTGACCGCGGAGGCGCGCATCGACGCGCACCGGCTGCGCGGCGGATTCCTCGGCGAGCGCGACTGGGGCCGGCTCTCGCAGGCGATCGGCACGCTCAGCGAGGCGAAGATCTTCATCGACGATTCGCCGTCGGTCGGGGTGCTCGAGATGCGCGCGAAATGCCGGCGCCTGGCGGCCGAACACGGGCTGCACCTCGTCATCATCGATTACATC